>Ga0209511_1000735_pt1 | contig 31247 bp, 30 predicted proteins | sample SSSSmetaG_FD_184141 | JGI IMG/M metagenome (GOLD analysis project Ga0209511, IMG submission 184141) | Glacier valley bacterial and archeal communities from Borup Fiord, Nunavut, Canada, to study Microbial Dark Matter (Phase II) - ​SSSS... | ecosystem: Environmental > Aquatic > Freshwater > Ice >... | reverse complement strand
CGCTTATTCGACAACTACCCTAATTGTGAACCCGCCCAAGGCGCATCTACCTGGTAAGGATGCGTCCAGCCCGCAGTCGGTGAGGGTGGTTGTCCCGTTCGAGCCGGGCCGGGTCCAGGAGGTTCACAGTGCTGCGGGCGCGATCGGGACCTCCGCCTAATAGCGAGCATTAGGGGTTGCTCTTGCGGCGTCGGTGGTCACCGACGCGAGCAACCGTCTCGTAACCAGAATGTGGCGACTTCAGGTGGAGCTTAAAGGCAGCAAGGCGTGGGAGTGCCCGCAGACCGACCGGCTTGCGGCGCAAGCGAACGTCGTTAGTCAAATTCGCGGGGCTAGAAAAACTGCTCGAATTCGAACCACGCCTGCCGTTAGATTAGGCCGCCCCCGCGTCTGTCGACTTCGCTACGGAGTCGTCGGTCGATGAACCAGAAGTTGCAGGCCAGATCAATCCCCCGCGGGTATTGCGAGACAGGGCTAGACGCTAATAATCTTCACCACATGGTCGCGTTTGGCCAATGACGTGGATGGGGACGCCATGAGAGTCAGTCGCGAACCGGTGATCGGATCCGGCCGCTTCAGGGTGGTGAGCATCGTTATCGTTGCGCCGTTCGCGGGTCTCCTGGCTGCGGTTCCTTCTTCTACGATCATCTGAACAAGACACCCGACGGCTACTACGAGATTCCAATGTGTCGAGTCCAATGTGCATCTGGACCCTCGACCGTCCCGCCCTTCTACGGGCAGCTTGGTGGCGGTACCGAGATCACCACCGGCTTACCCATCGACATCAGCGATCTGCCCTTCATTCGGTTCGGTGGTTGAGATGACCGACGAGAAGAGCCTCTTCTTAGTTGCCTACGACTACGGCATGGGCGGACTCTGGGCGGCAATGCTCGCTCGCTCCGAGGCTGAAATCAAGGCGAAGTACCCCGAGCTCGGCATCGCAAACGAGCGCCCGCCCTGGATGACAGACGCGCGCTACGAGCAGATCTGCAACGAGGAGCAGCACGACATCGACGGCGCGCCCTGGGGAATCCTCAATGCCATCCTGGCGGATCGCGAGAAATGATGCCGCGTCCGCGCGTAGTGCGAGTGGCATCGCCGGTACTGCAGCTATCGCTGTAGGGGGCTCGGCCGCGGTTGGAGGCATCGGGAAGGCGATTCGCGGTCTCGGCAGGGCGGCACAGACAGCCGATAAAATACAGATAGAGCTTTCGGGACTACCGCAAGGAGTTTCGCGCAACACGAAACTTGTCCGATCCGATTCTGATCTCGAAACGCGGTACCAGAAACTTGCGAAGGGCGGTAGCGACGTTACTCCCGCTACGTACCCAGGCACGAGGACCCAACTGCCCGACGGCACCCGCATCGGACTTCGAGAGACCTCGAGTTCAGGTGGCCGAGCGATCGACATCGTCTATCCCAACTCTCGTAGGGCGAGGGTGCACATTGATGAGTGAGAAGCTCACAGAATCCGACCGGGGAGCGATTGTCCGGAACGCAACCCACGAGCTTTTGGTCTCAGGAACGGAAGATTGGGTTGACCTAGTAACGGTCCAATCAGAGGTTGTTGCTGCTGGCCGCCAATTGGGAAAAGAATTCTGGTACGGTTCCGGCAACCGGCGGCCGTCAAAGGGCCTGGACGAACATTTCGACATCCGTTACCAACTTGGAATGGAAGTAGTCAACTCCATCCTTTCTGCGGGATACATGGTCCCCGGCGAAGTCTTCCAAGGTTTTAGCCAATGGTCTGGTTCCCCTGAGGAATGGATTCCCAGGATTGCGTCCGACTGGCGCCGCATGGGTGCTTCTCTCAGCCTGAATGACATCTGCTGGTTCGCCCTAACTGACGCGGGCCACATCTTCTTGAGCGCTTCGCTTACCTCTCCTTCACCCCGCGATTACCCGGTGAATCCACCACCAGGGTACGAGGGTGAATGGCCACCCGGCTGGTGGGTCCAACATGATCAATAGCTCCGTAGATGGCGCCTCAGACTTCGCTCCCCATGGCAATCCTGTTTGGCGCGAACAGTCCGACTTCATTATCCATGCGGCCATTCCAGACAGCGAGTCCCCTAGGTGGGAACAGTTGTGGGTCCAGCGACTCGACGAGAACGAGTTCCGAATTTGCTGCATTCCGTTCTTTATTTACGATTTGGCCCTAGGAGACGTTGTTAGTGTCCGAGAGACCACCCAGTTCAGATTTCTGTTTGATCGAGTCCTGAAGCCCTCGGGGCATACCGTGTTCAGGGTCTGGCTCGGAGATTCGTCAGACGATCCCAAGGGGCTCATTCACTCGATCGCCAACGTCGGCGGTCTGGTCGAAAGGTATTCCGATAATTTGTTCGGCGTAGATGTCTACGGGGCCGAGCAAACTCGCGAGATGGCGAACTTTTTAGAGTCTCTCGAGCGGGCAAAGGCGCTTGTCTTTGAGACGGGCGCGTCGTATTTCAGTAGGTGGAGGCTTTAGTGGAATCGTAGGAACCTTGTCGTCTCTGCGGTACGGAAGCTGCGAGGTGGAGTTACGGCAGCGGCCGACGCTGCTGAACGATCGACTGCTGCTCCCGCGGTCGCAGGGCGAAATCTTGGACGGCAACTTGCCGTCGAGGAACAGACGACGGGCCCTGGTACCCCTTTCGCGGGGGAGGGAACACTCAAACCCATTCGCAGCGCTCAACGCCTCGCCGATGACTATGGCGGTGTCGCCCAAGACTGGGCGAAGATGAAATCTGACACTTACGAGGGCTCCGACGGTTTCAAAATCGCTAGCCATTGGTACGAGAACATGCAGACCGGGTCGGGCGAACGGTTCGAGATGAAGGTCAAATTCGGGTGGGAGGAAATTCAAAATTATTGACTCCGCGAACCCCCTGGCGCAAATTTGGCTGATTACCGCTCGGCTCGAGGCGCGGTCCGTCTCTTGGCGGGAGCTTGAAAACTGGGCGGAGGAGCAGTTCAACTCTGGTGATCAAGATCCGGGTCTGATAGACCTCATGTCAATCGCTCCGAGTGATGACGAAGCACGTGCTGCAGCTCACGCTTTTCTAAAACTCCACGCCACTCCGAGCCCCTCGGCGGAAGACATTTGGAAAGTGCGCGTACGAGACTTTGTCGATCGGGCTCTTTCGGGCTTACTCACCCCCCGCGACGCCGCCCAGCGAATTCTGGGAATCTCGTTGCCTTCCCCTGAGCTGGAGACACTTCTCGTAGACATCGAAGTCTTGTGGGATGACTTTGAGGGTGACGTCGGTGAACCATCTGAGCGAGATCAAATCATGACGGGCCTTTTGCTCGATCTACGTCGGCAGGTCTCAGCCTGACGCTGCTAAAATGCACTGGCATTCCCCTGCCACTCCGTCAACGACTGCGGTTATACAGAAGGAAGAATATCGGCTTGTCGAAGATGCTGCTCAAAGGGGTCAAGATCACAGAAGTGCTCGAGGCTGGCACTTCGAAGGTCAGCGCGCTTTGCCCCATCGAGTTTGTGGTCGAACGGGCATTGTAGAACTGACGGAGTTTGTTGACAGTCGTGTCTTCCATTTGGGAAGAAGAGTTCATGACATCAACTATCTCTGCGTCGGCCGAGCGGCAGCTCGAGCGTCGCGCGAATCACAAGCTCGCTGTGTTGCGGCACGTCGAGGAAGTCAGCGGCAACGTCGCAGCAACCTGCCGCTATTACGGCATCAGCCGCTAGGCGTATTACGGGTGGCTGAAACGATACGAGGAAGAGGGCGTCGAGGGGCTCCGGGATCGCTCCAGCGCGCCCCATTGCTCACCGACCGCGACCAACGTCGAGGTCGTGGAGAAGATCCTCTGGTTGCGGCAGCGTTACCATTTCGGGCCGCTGAAGATCGCGATGTATTTGAAGCGTTACCACGACCTCACGATCAGCTCTTCAGGGGTTTGGCGAATTCTGCACAAGGTGGGTCTGGGCCGGCTGCCGGCGTCGCAGCGCTACAAACGCAAGGACACCAAATGGAAGCCTTACGAGAAACAACGCCCGGGCCACGCCCTGCAAGTCGACGTGAAGTTCATCGAACCGCTGGGGCAGACCGGCAAGAAGAAGCGCTACTACCAATACACAGCTATCGATGACTGCACGAGGGTGCGAGTGCTTCGCGCTTACCCGAAGCACGACCAGAAGACTGCGATCCAGTTCATCGACCATGTGCTCTCAAAACTGCCGTTCAAGGTCGAGACGGTCCAGACCGACAACGGGTCCGAGTTCGGACAGTCGTTCCACTGGCATCTGCTGGATAGAGGTATCGGCCACATCTACATCAAGCCCGCCACCCCCCGCCTGAATGGCAAGGTCGAACGCTCCCACAGAATTGACTCAGAAGAGTTCTACCGACTCCTGGAAGGCCAAGTCATCGACGACGTCAACCTCTTCAACGACAAACTCCAAGAATGGGAGGACTACTACAACTACGATCGACCCCACGGCGCCCTCGCAGGCAGCACACCCTACGAACGCCTGAAACAGAAAACCCAAGACCCGCTGTCATAGGCCTCCGTCAGCTGCACAGGTCGAACGGGCATTGTTATGTATCAGGACATCCCTGACGGTTCTGCATCAATAGACCTCTGACAGTTCGGGGTTGTTTCGTCCAGACACTTCTGCCCGATGTTTGAGGGATGACCCGTTCTGAGCCTGTTGATCCTCGTGTCCGTCTTGCTATTACTCAGTGGCCGCCTGATGCTCCGCGGGGTGCGGTGACGACGTTCTGTTTGGAGCAGGGGATCTCGCGGGAGACGTTCTATCAAATCCGGCGGCGGGCCGACACGGATGGTCCGGCTGCGGCGTTGGAGCCGAAAACACGTCGCCCGAGGGCGAGTCCGTCGAAGTTGTCGGAGGAGATCGCCGCTCAAGCGGTCGGGGTTCGTGCGGCGTTAGAACGGTCGGGGTTGGATCATGGGCCGATCAGTGTTCACGCCGAACCCGATTCCACGTCACCCGACTCATGGCCGGCCAGATCCTCTATCTCATCGAAACCGACCAACACCTGCTGATCTTCGACGACCAAGGAACCGAGATCATGCGACACCGCTGGCCCAAACCCGGAACTAAATATGTTCGCTCCGGCAGGCCCCGAGGACGGCAACCCAGAACCCTCTGAGCAAGTGTTACCGATGTCCTGATGCACAAGTGTCAGGCATGTCCTGATGCATCAAGTGTCAGGGATGTCCTGATGCAGTTTCGTCAGGCATGTCCTGATACATCACATGGTCGAACGGGCATTGATCAAGTCCCACAAAAACCCCACAAAGGTTTGAGATCGAGTAGCGCCGCCTTCGGACGGAGAGCGCTCTAATCACGCCTAAAGGCTGGGTTGTCGAGCGGCGTCTGCGGGACTTTGCGCCTGAATTTAGGGTTCGAATCCCGCCTCAGCTACCAAGGAAAAATCGCCCCGCATGAGCAGGGCATTTTTTGCTTGGTCGGTGCGGTGGATTGAGAAGCCGCTCGTGGGCCCCCGCTGTGCAGACCGTCGCATCGCACAGCGATGCGACGGCGGCTCAGTAGGGGAGTCGAATCCCGCCTCAGCTACCACGAAAAAGCCCCAAAGTGCCTGCAATTACTGGGCAAGTTGTCGGTCAGGCGAGTCTTTCCCCCACAAAAACCCCACAACTGTTTCTGAGCGCACCGCGTCGAGTCGCTCCGAAACGGCATCCAAATCGTCCTCAAAGAGGTCGGCGTAGGTCGTGCGGGGTGATATGGGGGAAGGTGCTGTCAGCTTCCCGGCACCTCTTCACAGCTCGCACGAACCACCCAGTGTCGCTCGAGGTCTTTGTGAGGTGAAGCAGGCCTTTGAGCAGGTTTAGCCCGTCGCGCGGGCGGCCCTCCGCTTACGACAGCGGCGCGCGTGTAAATGCCGCTATAAATAGCTTGTGTCCGATATTCCTGCCGCCTGGTTCCCGGATCCAGCCGGAAGTCCCGCGATGCGCTGGTGGGACGGGACGGCGTGGACCGAGCACCTCACAATGCCTGAACCGGCGGGGCCGGTGGTGCAAGCCTCCTATCAGCCGGAATATGCGGACCCCGCCCCAACGACGTACGCGGCGACGCCGTATGTTCCCTTCGCGAGGACGAGCTTCGTCGTCCAGGGAGACCGAACCCCGGAACTCACCTACACGGCTGCCGTGTGGTGGGTTGCGTTGGCACCGGCCTGGTTTGTCGTTCTCGGGGTCATCATCGCGATTGCTGTCGTGCTTGTCCCTGGTTTGGCTAGCGCAGTAATTGGCTTCGTTCTCGTGGTTGGCGGCATCTTTTTTTCGGCGGGTATGGTCATGCGCGATCGCCGACAGCTGATGGAGGCGGGATATCATAAGCCACCTTCTGTATGGTGGTGGCTGCTAACCCCTCTGGCTTATCTGATCGCCCGCGGCGTTTACATGTTCAACCAGAAGCGGCGCGGCTGGGCCCCGGCAATCGTGCTCGGGTCTCTTTACTTTGCCTCAATTGTGTACAACTCGTACGTCATCCTCTCGGCTTTGACCGGTCGCACGCGGTAAGCGCCCTTCCGCACTGGGATGAGTCCCTCAGACTGCTCGAAGCGCACACGGCTGTTGCCGCTGGATAGGCTTCGCAGCAGCTCACCGGCGCCCGCGCTCCCGCGCTTTCGGTTGGAGCGCTCTGCAAGCCTGGCCACTATTCCGCTTCGTCGCCAGCCGACGTCCCATCTTGGGCTGACTAGCTCCCCTTCCGAAAATTTATGGTGTCGCAGGACACGGCTCTTCTGCATAGGAGCCATCCGGGTGGAGCCACGAAGATTCACTCACGCCACCCGGGCCGGTGCAAAACGTTGCACGAACCGAGTCTGATTCCTTTCCACTAAGCAGGAGAAGGTCATGCTCGGTGGAAGGTCCCATCGGGCGCTGGGATACCCCCGAATATCGCACCGTCCACGCCGGCTCGAGCTAGTTCGCCTGTCTCGTTGAAGAACTCGCCAGGTTTCGGCCCGACTCCGCACTGGTCGCCACGTCCAACCTCATCAACGAAGACGAACCTGATGCGACTCTCAACCAACGTGCGAGCTGAGTGCGAAAATTGAAAGCGCCATCCAGCCAATTGCGAATACGAAAATGAGTACTCCCACCCATCTTGTGTGGAAAACGACTTCGCGCTCACTGAAGCCAAGGGGATTGAAAATCTGACTGATACTCCCGACCTGGTGGGGAAAAAGTATTGAAACTAGTCCGAGGCCGACCCCGAACGATCCGAGCAAAATGATGGTCGATAATCCCATCATCAGATACTCTCCCTCACATCTCGGGCACGCTATCGCTGTACGGCGTCGTAGACATACGACGAGGTCAGCGCGCATCCCGCTTGTCCGCCCGCAGTCCACCCGCCTCCACCACCCGTGCCATCCCCGGGGGGTAAAACGTCACTTCCTCATGCCCAAACTCGCCAGCCGAATTCCGGCACTCTAGCGCGGCCAGGTCAGAGCACGATCTCGAACCACAAGGGCGGTTCATCCCTTATGAGATTTTTAGTGCGCTCGAGCAAGTGACCCATTTTCTCGGAGTGCCTCGCCCACGCTTGCGGCGCTCCTCGAATCGGGGGCATCGCGCGCGGGAGAGGGCGGGCCGCTCGCGCCGATGCTTGGGCATTCCTACCAGTCCGAACTCAGCGCTCGGTAGAGTAATCCAAAGTCCCGTAAGGGAGCGGGCGCTCTAAAAGAGGGGCACTTCCGGTGGTGACGAGGATCCGTGAGAGTGCTCCCATCCTCGCGACGATCCTCGCGGTGGTCGCGCTCGTATCTGCTTTCGCGACTGCGACCGTGATCTTTATCGACGGACGCGCCACGACAAGTCTGGCCACCGAACTCGGGCTGCGGGCGGGATCTCAACTCGCTTTGCGGGCTTCGTTCGACCTTGCCAGCGACGCGAATGAGCAGGATGCTCAGGTGCGCGCAGCGATCGAGCGAACCTTCGCGAATACGGGCGTTCACTTCGCAGTCATCCGATCCCTCGAGTCGGATGCGATCTATGGCACTTCCTCGGACGACGGGTTCGGCACCTCCGGCGCGGCGTCGGTCTTCAGCTTCTCCGACTTTGAGGACCATGCGGAGTTCGAGACCGGAACGGTCCCACGCGCCGCACGGGAAATCGCGGTCCAAGCGGACACTGCTGCGCTGCTCGGTACCGCGGTCGGAGACGAACTGCGCATCGACGGTCTGCCCTTCACGATCTCCGGTACCTGGCGCGCGCTGGATCCGCTGGATCCCCGCTGGTACGGCGATGAGCGGGTCGCTACCGGCGGCGGCGATCCGTTGGGCGCGTTCGTCGTCGATGAGGCGGCGTGGACCCGACTGGAGAGGGTTCCCGTCGCAAAATGGACAATCGCGCCGAGCTCGATCCACGAGATAACGCCAGCCAACCTGCCTGCGGTGACGAGCGCCTGGGCCGCTGCGGAAGAGCAGTGGCGCGGCACGGTCCCCGAGTATGAGACCATCGTCGTCGAGCAGCGCCTGAGCCGAACTCTCGGCGAATTTGCCAACCGCATCCTGGGGCTGCGCGCTATCGAGCCGGTCGTGTTCATTCTTATGGCCGGTGGCGCGCTGGTTGCCGTCTGGCAGATCGTTCAACTGCTGGTGAGCAGTCGGGTGCGGGAGTCAACGCTTTTCTGGTCGCGCGGCCAGTCGACGGGTGCGCTAGCCGGTCGACTGACGATAGAGGTCGGCATCAGTGCGCTCGTCGGAGCGGTGGTGGGTTGTGGTGTCGGGGCATGGGCCACCGTCGCGCTGGGACTAGGGGCGAGCCCGACTGATCTGCGATCAACCGCGTACCTCGTACCCGCTCTTGTCGTCGCAGCAACGACGGGAATAGCCGCCGTTTCTGCTGCGCGTTCGGCCCGGACCATCTCGACACCTTCGCGCGGGGGGCGCACCTCTGTTCCGGCCAGCCGCGTCGCCGTCCCGGGGGCCGCCGTGCTCGTCACGATCGGAGCAGCGGTGGCGGTCTGGCAGCTGCGACTCTATGGTTCTCCGCTCGTCGTCAATGCTGCCGGCTATTCCATCGTCGACCCGCTGGCGGTGTTAGCGCCGGCCGCCGCTCTGGTCGCACTGGTCCTGATCGCGGTCTCGTTGTTTCCCCTGATCGTCGGCGTCTACTCGCGCCGGGCTGGATCGCCCGGGGTGCGGTCCTATCTGGCGGGCCGCACCCTCGCGAGGTATGCTCGCCGTTTTCTCGCGCCGCTGGTCGTGGTGGCTCTAACGGTGGGTACGGCAACGATCGCTGCTTCGTTCTCGGCCACGTGGTCGAGCTCCTTCACTCGCGCCGCGCAGCTTTATGCGGGGTCTGACATGCGGGTCTCGTCGCCTTACGCGTCGATCTCACCAGCCCAGCTGGATGTTATTGCGGCAACCGAGGGCGTTAGCGCTGTGGCAACAGTCGACGAGCACATCCTGTCTGTCGGCACGGTCAGAGGGTCCACCCTGGCCGCGTCACCGGCGGCGGTGCGCGACCTCGTCACCACGGCAGGCGGATCGTTCAATCCAGAGGATGCGGCATCATCCATCCAGATGCAGTCAGTTGGTCCCTTGGTGGCAGCCGGCACGCTCGGTCTCACGTTGCGCGTCGAGGCTCACGGGTTCGTCGCACCCCCCACCCTCAAGGCGTGGATCGCCGACCCACTCGGCCGCTTGTACTCGGTGCCGTTCGGTGAGCCGACGCCCGAGCCCGACGGCGTTCTTGCGTACTCCGCCGATCCGGGCGGGGTCGACGGCACTATCGCGTCTTTCGACGTCACTATGCCGGCGCAATCAGTAGAGGACAAGCCCAGCTTCCGTCTGCTCGAGCTGTCGGGGACAAGCTCGTCCGGCACGCGCACCCTCGACCTCGGTCAGTTCTGGGTTCTCGACACGCTCAACTCCCAGATCAACCCGCCCGCCCCACGCGCCGACGGCAGCGGGTTCTCACTCGACTCGGACCTGCGGTTTCTGAGGATGACTGCTTCGCTGGATTCAACGCCAGCTGATTCGGTAAGTCCGCGTCTGTTGGTGTCGTCGGCGCTCGCGAGTGCGCTCAACCTTGCGGTCGGCGACACCATCGTCTTCACCATCCGAAAGGGTGCGGAACGTCTCACCGGCGTCGTCGAGGGAATCGCCCAAGCCATTCCGGGAGCTCGCTCCGATGAGGCGGTGTTGATGGATCTGGCGGTGAACAACCATTTCCGGTTGCGATCCGAGCGCACGCCGACCGCCGCCACCGACCTGTGGGTCGCGACTGACGAGCCCGAGCGGGTGCGCGAAAACATCCGTGCGTCCCTGCCGGCAGATACCCGAATCGACATTGAAACCGACCCGGTCGGGCGTCAGCTGCTCGGTGCGGCGTCTACCGCGCTGTGGGCTGCGGCGCTCTGCTGTCTGCTGATTGCCATCGTCGCCGTCGCATCGGCCTCACGATCCCGGTTGCGGTGGGGCGTCAACGACATTGCCTCGCTCCGGGCGATCGGACTGACCGCCCGCGATCAGTCCTCGATAGTCCTCAGGGAGATGGGAATCGTGTTGGTGGTGGCCATAGCAACCGGGCTCATCGCGGGTGTCGTGGTGTCTTTGTTGACGGTATCTCAGCTGGTTCGGGCCGCCGTCGATCGTGCGAAGTCGCCGGAAGATTCCGTCCTGGCATTCGACTGGCTTGGCCTCATCGCCCTACTCGCCCTGCTCGTCGCGGGGCTTGCCGTGGTCCTCGCGAACCTGAGCCGGCAGGCTCGCGCCATCCATTCGACGTCGATTCCGGGAAAGGGCCGCGAGTGAGCGCCAGTGCCCGAACCACGCATCTCATTGGCGACCATCTGCGCGCGGGGTGGGCGGCGGCTCTGCTGGTTTGTCTCCTTGTCACGCTCACCGTGTTTCTGGTTGCGCTGGTGCCGCGAATGTTCTCCGCGGTCACGACCGCCGAATTGCGTCACCAGTTGAGCGCTGCGCCACCGGAGCAGCTCAACCTCACCGGCAGCGGTCCGATCGGCCTCCCCAGCGTGAGCAATGCGACAGCAGAGACGCTGCTCGGTCCCACCGACGCAGCGATCGCTACAATGTCGTCGCAATTGCCCCGACCGTTACGTGACGGCATCGGCGCACCCGACTGGTTGCTTCGCAGTGTGGGAATTGCGGGATCGACCCCCAAGAGCCCGAGTGTTCTCGCGATCAGTCTCGCGATCGATCTGAATTGGGCGCATCACGTCAGGTTTGTCTCGGGCGAGGAGCCTCGTGCTTTTGAGAGAGTCAGCACTCAAGACGAAAATCCGAACCCGATCGAGATCGCGCTCTCGTCGCGTACTGCCGCCTCGATCGGCGTCGAGGCGGGCGACGTGCTGGACTCAGGGATCGGCCCGTACCTCGTTTCTGGGATCTACGAGCCGAGCACTGCTGACGACAGCTACTGGCGGCACGCCACCGACCTCAACTCGCCGATCGAGCTTCGCCGGCCCGGCGAGCCGGGAAAGATTCAGGCGTCTGCCTTCGTCAACCCGGGGACCATTGTTGGCCTGCGGGAGATCTTCGCCAGCGGCACGATCACGGCCTGGGCCCCAATCGATCCCAACGCGTACTCGTACGCCGACCTCGACCAGCTGTCGATGCAGTCCGGCATCCTCGTGGCCTCTCTGCGGGACCTTCCCGATTTCGGGCGACTGGGTTTCTCGACAGCGCTCCCGGAGCTGCTGGAGAGAGCCCGACAGGCGGTTTCGGCGATGTCGGCGCTGATCGCGCTCGCCGCATCCGGGCTACTCGGAATGTTGATCGCGACGTACGCACTGAGTATCCAGGCCCTCCTACGCCGACGACATCTGGCCCTCGGCCTCCTATCGGCGCGGGGCGCTGCCCCTGCTCAACTCCGGGGAGTCGCCGTGCTCGAGGCCGCACTGGTTGCGCTCCCGGGCTCCGCGCTCGCGATTGCGGCGGCGGCACTTGTGGTGCCGGAGCGCGTCGGGTTGGAGGGCTGGCTGCCCCCCGTCGCGCTGGCCCTCACCCCGTTGCTGATGGCTGGTTGGCTGGTCGCGCCCGGCAGCCTTCGGGAGTCGCGACGGGACATTGCGGTGCGCTCGAGCTTTGCTCTGCGCTGGGTAATCGAAGTTTCCGTTGCGGGCGCTGCGGCGATCGCGCTTGTGCTGCTGCAGCGCCGGGGGCTCGTCGCGTCGAGCGACATCACGGGGATTGACCCCCTGCTCGCTGCGACGCCGCTCCTGCTCGCCGTGACCGCCGGGCTGATCGCGCTGCGGCTCTATCCGCTTGCGATGAGGATGACACTGGCAATGGCCCGCGCGCGGTCGGCGCCTGTGTGGGCGGTGGGCTCCGCCCGGGCGGTACGTGAGCCCGCCATCGGCTCTATCGCGACCCTCGCCCTGGCGATAGGCGTCACCATTGTCGTCTTTACCATCGTGATGATCAGCACCGTCGGGGCGACGATGGAGAACGCCGTCCGGGAGCGGCTCGGTGCCGACGTGCTGGTCACGGCCCACGACCTCCCCGACTCCGTGGTCGACGATATCCGCCAAGTGCCGGGGGTCGACGGCGCCGCCGCCCTCACCTCACTCAGCGGTCTCACACTGACCGATCAGGCCGGGCCCATCACCGTGACCGTGCTCTTGGCCGATCCCGCAGCCCTGCGAAATGTGCGGCCAGACCTGCCGGAACTGACAGGCGCACCCGCTGGCACGCTGCCCATTCTCGTGTCGGCAGAACTGGCTAAGCGGATCCAGGGGACCGAGGTGACAATCGAGGAAAGTCGGCTGAGCACCGTCGGAGTCGTGGCCGATAGCGCCCTGCCGAAACCGATCGGCCCGTGGCTCATCGCGGACCGGTCCGCGGCTGTCGGGCTCGGTCTCGGCGGGCAGGTGCCCAGCCGCATCCTGATCGCTCTCTCAGACCACGGGGGTGACGCTACTGTCGCAGCGATCACGGGCATCGTGCTCTCTGCGCAGTCCGCGCAATATCTCGCATCCGCACGCGTCACAGACGTTCGGTCCGAGCTCGCGCAGAATCGGGCAGAACCGATCACGTTCGCTGTTGAGGCATCACTGGTGATTGCCGCGGGAGGGTCGCTTCTGCTCACCGCGCTTGTGGTGATTCTGGCATCAGCCGCGTCGGCGGCATCGCGCAACCGGGTTGTCGGTATCCTGCGGATCCTCGGCATGACCGGCCGCCAGGTGCGCGGGCTCGTCGCGTGGGAGTTCGGCCCCGCCGTGATCGCGTCGATCATCGTCGGGACGCTGGTCGGCATCGGCATTCCGTTCCTGGTCACGTCGGTGCTCGACCTCCGTGGGTTCTTCGGGGGTACAGCTTTGCCGAGTCCCACGATCGCGCCGCTGTGGATCGCGGGAGCGGTGGGCGTATACGCGATCGCGGTCGTGGGTGCGGTGCTCGTGGCCAGCGCTCTCGGACGCAGGTTTGCGCCAGCAGCCACCCTGAAGATGGGAGAACCATGACATTGATTATCGAGTGCACTGATCTAGTCAAGATCTTCTCAGCCGAGGGGGTCGAGGTGCAGGCGTTGCAGGGCCTCACCCTGCGGGTTGAGCGGGGCGAACTCACGGCGATCGTAGGAGCCTCTGGGTCGGGAAAGTCGACCCTGATGGCGATACTCACCGGGCTCGAGATCCCGACGGCGGGCAGGGCGACGGTTGGGGGCCACGACCTGCTCGCCATGACGTCGGCGCAGCGCACGCAATACCGGCGCGAGACGGTCGGCTTCGTCTGGCAACAGACATCCAGCAACCTTTTGCCGTACTATTCGGCCGCCCAGAATATCGCCGTGCCGCTGGCGATTGCTGGGATGCATCGCGCTCCTCGCACCGCTCGCGTGGCGCAACTCATCGAACTCCTCGGAATCGGCGACTTCGAGGGGCGTCGCCCGGTGCAGCTCTCGGGCGGACAGCAGCAACGCGTGGCGATCGCCGTGGCGCTCGCCAATGAACCGAAAGTGCTGTTCGCCGATGAACCCACCGGCGAGCTGGACGAAGTGAATTCGCAACTCGTCTTCGATGCCCTTGGGACGGTCAACCGCGAGCTCGGCGTCACCGTGCTCATCGTCACTCACGATGAGGAGGTCTCGACGAGGGTGAGACGTACTGTGCAGATCCGCGACGGGCGACTGTCTACCGAAGTTCACCGCAGCACCGGCACTGACGAGTTCGGCAGCGAGGAGCATCGCTCGCAGGAGTTCGTGGTGCTCGACCGAGTCGGCCGTCTCCAGTTGCCGCAGGAGTACGTACGCACTCTCGGGCTTGACGCTCTGGTGCGACTCGAGTTGGCTGATGATCACGCGCGGGTGCATCCGACCGGGACCGGCAAGGGGGGCGACGCGTGAGCGAGCAGACTGTTCTGAGATGCGAGGGTCTGACCCGAATTTACGGCTCCGGCGCGACGGAGGTGAGGGCGCTCGTGGATGCCCGACTAACGGTCGACGCGGGCGAACTGGTGATCCTCCGCGGGCCCTCCGGCTCAGGCAAGACGACGTTACTCAACCTCCTCGGTGGACTCGATGTGCCCTCCGAAGGGCGGGTGTGGCTCGGTGATCGCCGGGTGACTGGCGCGAGTGAGCGAGACGTGGTCGACATGAGACGGACTGAGATCGGCTACATCTTCCAGTCGAGCGCACTGCTGTCAGCGCTCTCAGCTGCGGAGAACGTCGAACTGCCCATGCGCATGATCGGGCTGTCCGCCGCGGAACGCAGTGACCGGGTCGCCGAGCTGCTCGAGGTGGTGGGGCTGGCTGAGCATGCGTCGCAGCGACCCTACGAGCTATCGGGTGGCCAGCAGCAGCGCCTGGGCATCGCGCGCGCTCTCGCCAACCGCCCTCGCCTGATCATCGCCGACGAGCCGACGGGGCAATTGGACAGCCTCAACGCCGAGGCAATGATGTCACTCATCTCGTTCCTCGTTCACGAAGGCGGGGTCGCGGCTCTGGTCTCGACCCACGACCCAAGGATTGCGGCTCACGCCGACCGTATCCTGGAGATCCACGATGGGCATCTCGGCCGTCGCGGTGGCAGGCACGCGATTGAGGTCGAGCCGGTCTAGTGGCCCGCCGTCTATCCTTTGCGCGAAAGACGACGTGCCGCCCGTCGCTGCCCGAAGATCGCCGAGGAGGCCGCCGCGATGTGGATGAGCGTGAGTGCGACTTTCGACCGGAAGTACGGTGGGTGCGGCGAGGGAAAGCACTGTGACCACAATGGCGATGATGGTCCTCATGCGCAGTGCTGAGGTTTTGAAGCGTGCCAGAAGCCAGAGCACTCCGGCGCCAACCACGATCGGAAGCACACTCGCAACAATCACGCCGACGTAGGGCACGTCGCTCGGATGTCTTTCGTCGGTGAGCGCTTGAATCGGTGTCGGCGTTGGTCGCTTTCGGTGCGTGGTTCCGGCAAAGCCTCACAATTGCGCGAGATCGAGCAGGGCTGAGATGGGACGACGAGTGCTCTATTCCCGCCAAAGCACTGCGATCTTCGGATGTTCCGACTGAAACAGGAGCCACGGGTGTGGGATCAAATTCCACCTCAGATGCCACGAAGAAATTGCCCGGCGGAAGAACCCGTTCAGGGCCCCTCCGTTCATGCGGGGTCCGCACGGATACCGCTGAGCCGGAGCGCCATTGCCCGCAGCGGTTAGGCCACGATCGTCCCGATCGGGAATGCCGGTTGGCCGTGCGTCGTCAAGGGTGACAACGAGCTCGGCATCGGGGATGTCGTCCCATCGGGGGACCGCCAGCGCGCCCGGTTGGGGCTGCGACACCCTGCGGGTCAGCTCGACTGGGCCATCGGCCAGATCGACCACACTGCCGTTCTGAGCCGGCGCGGCTGCTGCAACACCGTTACGATCTGGTGCGCCACATCGGCGGGGCGCAGGTAGTCCGCCAAGGCGGGGTCGCCCTCCGTGCGCCCCGAGCCGATCGCGAACTCGGTTTCGACACCGGCGGGGCAGATAGCGGTGACCCGAATGCCTTCGGCGCGCAATTCCCGGTCGAGCGAGCCGGCCAAGCCGACCTGGGCGAACTTGGTGCCCGCATAGACACCTTCGTCTGCACCGCCGCGCAACCCCGCCACGCTGGACACGATCACTACGTCCCCGCCCCGGGCGGCGCGTAGGTGAGGGATCGCCGCCCGCACGCTCCACACCGTTCCGGTGAAATTGACGGCGATCATGTTCGCGAGATCGGCATCCGAATTGTCTGAGATACCGCCGTAGTAGCCGATACCGGCGTTGGCGACGATGCTATCGAGCCGGCCGAAATGCTCCACCGTTCGGGCGGCGAAGGCCTGGCACGCCTCCGAGTCCGTGACATCCAACTCGAAGGCCAGGGCGTTTTCAGCCCCCAACTCGTCAACGAGCACGTTGAGGCGATCCAACCGGCGGGCCCCGAGGGACACCTTCGCGCCCACCTCGACGAGCAGACGCGCCGTCTCGCGACCTATGCCGGAGCTTGCCCCCGTGATTGCGACGACGGTCCCGGCCAGTTTGCGGTTCTCAGCGGGCATGCGGTTCTCCTCGATTCGGTGGTGCCTCAAGGTTACGCTGGCGGGGTATCCGCTCTGGGTCCCGTTGCCAGAATGAGCACCGCGACCAGAATCGCCAGCATCCCTGCCGCGGTCGAGACGGCAAACGACTCACCCAACAGGAACACTCCGAGCAGCGCCGCCGTCAGCGGCTCGACCAGAGTGAGGGTGGATGCCCGGGCCGCGGGAAGAGATCGCAGTCCCCTCCCGTACAACGTGTAGGCCACCGCGACAGTAGCGACACCGAGCCAGATCACGGTCGCAAGAACTGGGCCCGTCGTCAGTGTGGCCGGCTGCGATACGACTACCAGCGGCACCATGAGAACCGCGGCCGCCCCGAATTGGGCCCCCATTGCACCGGCTGGCGACCACCCGCGGTCGAGCAGCAGCTTGCTGCACACGGCGTAGACCGCGTACGCGAGCCCGGCGGCCAACGAACCCGCAACACCCAGTGGCGTGATGGTGGACGTCGAGCCCGTGAAGACGCCCGAGATGAGAGTCACCCCGGCTAACGCGAGCAGCGTGGCGACGACCCAACGGCCCCCTGGATGCCGGCGCCGCACGATCCACTCGATGAGTCCGGTGAATGCCGGGGCGCTGCCGAGCGCGACAACGGTGCCGATAGCCACCCCGTTCTGCTGAGTGCCCGTGAAGAAGCTGGGCTGATACGCGGCGATGCCGACTGCGCCGACCGTGACGACGAGCCAGTCCCGCCACCCCGGTGCGCCCACCGAGACACGAGCACGGCGGGCAGCCAGCGCAACGATCCCGAGTATCGCGCCGCCGAGCACGATTCGAGAAGCACCGAGTGCGGTCGGGTCTGCCTGAGCTGCGCCGAGGGCCTGTGCGGTGCCGGTCGTACCGAAAAGCACCGCTGCAGCGATGACGAGCAGTGCGGCCCCGGGAGCGGCGCGGGGGATCGGGGTCGTCACCATGCGATTGAACCGCTCACGATAGCGGTCGTCAAATCAGCCGGTGGCGTCACACGATGCTTATTCCGTCGCCGTCGGAGCGGTGAACATGCCATGACAATAGCTTTGATTGTTATACAATCTGCTATGCCCGCAACCCAGGCGATCTCGGCGACGCAGCCGCATGACGTACTCCCGTCGTCGATTGCCGCACGCTTGCGAATCGATGTCGTCTCCCAGCACCTGAGGCCCGGGGCCACCATCACCGAAGCTGACGTCGCGCTGCGGTTCAGCGTCGCCCGTCCCACGGCTCGGCGCGCGATCGACGCGCTCGTCGCCGACGGGTTGCTGCACCGCGAGGCCAACCACGCTGCGCGTATTCCGGTACTGACCGCCAATGACATCAGTGACCTCTTCGACGCTCGAGCGATCATCGAGACGGCGGCCATGGCATCCCTCGCCGTCTCGGGTGCGATTCCCGCAGACGCATTGACAGCCCATCGGGCACTCCGTGCTGCGAAGCCTGCCGGGCCATTCGCCTCCCATGACATCGCTTTCCACCGCGCGCTGGTACGCGGGCAGCCGAGCCCCCGCCTCACCCGCATGCACACCGTGCTCATGGGCGAGATCGAATTGGGCATCGGTCAGGTGCAGGCCGCCCACCTCCTCACCTCCGGTGAGGTTGCTCGGCAGCATCAGGGCATCCTCGATGCGATCATCGCGGGGGACCAGGATGCCTCGGCGCGACTGACCCGCGAGCACATCCACGGCGCCCGCGACCGGCTCCTCGCGCACATGAATTCCGACCAGACCCCACCCTCGATGGAGACCAGATCATGGTGAAACGCCAATTGCCTCGCCCGAAAGACATGCTGCCCCTGTTGCGATTCAAACCGCCGACCTGGAACGCGAAGAAGCGGCGCCTCGACCGCGCGCTGACGATCTACGACCTCCGCGCCATCGCGCAGAAACGCACCCCGAAGGCCGCCTTCGACTACACCGAGGGAGCCGCTGAGAGCGAGATATCACTCGCGCGGGCCCGACAGGCGTTCGAGGACATCGAGTTCCATCCGGCGATCCTGCGGGATGTTTCCCGGGTCGACCTCTCGACCACGGTGCTCGGAGCACCCGTCTCGATGCCGTTCGGCATCGCGCCCACCGGGTTCACGCGCATGATGCAGACCGAGGGGGAGATCGCTGGGGCGTCGGCGGCTGGGGCCGCGGGCATCCCCTTCGCACTCTCGACGATGGGAACATCCTCGATCGAGGACGTGAAGGCGGCCAACCCGAACGGGCGCAACTGGTTCCAGCTCTACATGTGGAAGGACCGGGAGCGATCGATGGCGTTGGTCGACCGGGCCGCGGCATCCGGGTTCGATACATTGCTCGTCACCGTCGACGTGCCCGTGGCGGGGGCACGGCTCCGCGATAAACGAAACGGCTTCTCGATCCCGCCGCAACTGACCCTGGGTACGGTGCTCAATGCCCTGCCCCGACCGGAGTGGTGGATCAACTTCCTCACCACCGAGCCATTGGCGTTCGCCTCGCTCAACCGCTGGTCGGGAACGGTCGGCGAGCTGCTCGACACGATGTTCGACCCGACTGTCACCTACGAGGACCTGGCCTGGATCAAGGAGCAATGGCCGGGCAAACTCGTCGTGAAGGGCGTGCAGACGGTGGATGACGCAAAGAGACTGGCGGCGCTCGGGGTGGATGGCATCACGCTGTCCAACCACGGCGGTCGGCAGCTCGATCGTGCGCCGATCCCCTTCCACCTGCTGCCGGAGGTGGTGCGTGAAGTCGGCAAGGACACCGAGGTGCACGTCGACACCGGCATCATGTCTGGCGCCGATATCGTCGCTTCGATCGCCCTGGGGGCGAAGTTCACGATGGTGGGGCGGGCCTATCTCTACGGACTGATGGCGGGCGGCCGTGCCGGCGTCGACAAGACGATAGCCATCCTCGGCGATCAGATGGCACGAACGATGCGTCTTCTCGGTGTTACCGAGCTAGCCGAATTAAAGCCCACCCACGTGACCCAGCTAGAACGGCTTGCGCCGCGGCGGCGGTAGCATCGGCCGGTGCTGACATCCGATAACCGCGATCTCTCGACGCTCCGCGAGACGGCGACCACCGATGCCGACTGGGCCCGTTTCCTGACGCAGTTCGAGCGGCACTTCAGTCGGCTTCAGAGACTCGTCGGCGAGATCTACGGCGCGGATCTGCGAGCCGAGGATGCCCTGAACGGCATGGTCGAAGACCTCGCCCGGCAGTGGCAGAGCCGTCCCGCTGCGCTCAAGGCGCTGGACGAGAGGCGACTAGCCGAGCCTGACTGGTTCCAGTCCCAGCACATGGTGGGCGGGGTCTGCTACGTGGACCGGTACGCGGGCAATCTCGCGGGGGTGAGCCGCAGCATCCCGTACCTGACCGAGCTCGGGATCACCTACCTGCACCTGATGCCCCTGTTCCTCGCCCCGGCCGGCAACTCCGACGGGGGGTACGCCGTCTCGAGTTACCGCACGGTGGACCCGCCGCTGGGCACGGTGGCGGAGCTGGCGGGGTTAGCCGGGAACCTTCAGGCCAACTCGATCTCACTCGTGCTCGATTTCGTGCTCAATCACACCTCGAACGAGCACGAATGGGCTCGTCGTGCACGGGCCGGTGAAGCCGAGTTCGAGGCGTATTACCTGTTGTTCCCCGACCGGACGCAACCGGATGCCTACGAGCTAACCACTCGAGAGGTCTTCCCCGACGACCACCCCGGATCGTTCGTAATGCTGGACGACGGACGCTGGGTGTGGAGCACGTTCCACTCCTTCCAATGGGATCTGAACTACTCCAACCCGGCCGTGCTCCGCGCCATGCTCGGCGAGATGCTCTTCTTGGCCAACCAGGGAGTGGAGGTCTTCCGCATGGACGCGGTCGCCTTCCTGTGGAAGGAGCTGGGCACCACCTCGGAGAATCGGCCGCAGGCTCACCTGTTGGTGCAGGCCTTGAACGCCGCGTGCGCGATCGCGGCGCCCGGGGTTCTCTTCAAGTCGGAAGCGATCGTTCATCCCGATGATGTCGTGGCCTACATCCGGCCCGACGAGTGCACGCTGAGCTACAACCCGCTGCAGATGGCTCTTTTGTGGAGTGCGCTCGCCACCCGGGATGTGGCCCTTCTAACTCAGGCGCTCGCGACCCGCAACGCCCTCCCCCCCGGAACGTCGTGGGTCAACTACGTGCGCGGGCACGATGACATCGGTTGGACCTTCGCCGATCAGGATGCCTCCCAACTCGGCATCGACGGGGGTGAGCACCGCCGCTTCCTCAACTCCTTCTACGCGGGCAGCTTCCCGGGGAGCTTCGCCCGGGGTGTCCCGTTCCAGGTCAACCCGCGCACCGGGGATGCGCGGGTGGCTGGTACCACAGCATCCCTCGCCGGGCTCGAGGCCGGTGAGCCATGGTCGATCGAGCGGATTGTGCTGATGCACTCGGTGATCCTGTCGACGGGAGGCATCCCGCTGCTCTATCTGGGGGATGAGGTCGGTCAGCTCAATGACTACGGCTATCTCGACGTGCCCGGCCAGAGGGACGACAGCCGCTGGGCGGGGCGGCCGCGGTACCCGGCGGCGCGGTATGCCGAACGCAACGACCGGTCAACCGACACGGGGCGGTTGTACGGGCGCATCGCGGGGTTGATCGCGACTCGGAAAACGACCCCCGAGTTCGCCGACGGCAGACTCGTCGAGTTCACGACCGGGAACGCGGGAATCCTCGGCTACCAGCGACCCGCTGCCGACGGGTCATCTCTCGTGCTGGTGCTCGCGAACTTCTCCGAGGCCCCGCGATCCGTTTCCGCCCTGACCCTCTCGGGTATGCCCGCGGGCGGGATGGACATCGTCGCCGGTGAGGCGGTGGATGTCTCGGCCGGGTTGACCCTGTCGCCGTATGAGTTCAGATGGCTGCGGTTCCACCGCGCTTGAAACGCGGCGACACGCCGAAACACTACATCTAGTGGAATGACACCGGTGTCATTGCGGTTATATAGTGTGGAGACCCACCGACAGAAAGGCTCGCGATGAACAGCACGACTCTGGAAGCCGCGGTCCTCGATGGCGGCATCGACGCGGTAATCGACACCGTCGCGGGCATCGACACCGTCGCGGGCATCAACACATACGCGGGTATCGACTCCGTCGTAGGCATTCACACCGGCGTCGACTCGATCGGCGGTTACGACGTGCCCATGGATCCCATGGACCTCATGCAGTGCGACAGCTGCCAGTAACCGACGATCCACGTGAACCCCGGCCGATTAGGCTGGGCAGATGCCAGTCGACCCCGAACTGACGTCGCGGGTCTTTCCGTCGGTAGCACCGTATCTGGTCGGGCGGGAGAGAATCCGGGAGTTTGCGCGTGCAGTCTTCTCGACCGATTCGCGCAATTTCGACGTGGCTGCAGCATCCGCTGCCGGGTTCGAGGATCTCGTCGCGCCGCCCACCTTCGCCGTCGTGGTGCAGGAAGCGACGTTGGCACAGCTGCTCGCGGCGCCCAACTCCGGCATCGACTTCGCGCGGGTGGTTCATGGAGAGCAGGGATTCACCTCGTCCCGCCCCATCGTCGCTGGCGATGAACTGACCGCGACCCTGTCGGTGACGTCGGTGAAGAGCCTCGGGGGTAACGCGATGCTCACGGCCCAGTCGACCATCGTCGATCAACACGGCTCCCACGTCGTGACCGCGACCTCCACTCTCGTGGTGCGCGGGGACGACTCATGAGCATCGCGGTCGGTGAGGTGATCGCCGAGCGCACTGTGCACCTCACGCGTGATTCGCTCGTGCGTTACGCCGGCGCATCCGGCGACTTCAACCCGATTCATTACCGGGACGACGTGGCCGAATCAGTCGGACTCCCGGGCGTGCTCGCACACGGGATGCTCACCATGGGGCTCGCGGTTCAGCCCGTGGTGGAGTGGCTCGACGGGCGCGGAAACATCCTCGAGTACCGGGTGCGATTCACCCGCCCCGTGCCGGTGGATGCTGCTACTGGCGCGACCGTGACGGTGGTGGCGACGATCGGCGAGGTGAACCCCGAGTACACCCGCATCGACCTGACCGTGTCATCCGGCGGCGTCACGGTGCTCGGCAAGGCTCAGGTGCGGGTCTCGTACGTCGCCCTCCTCTCGGACGCAGAGCTGCCCGATGCGGTTGTCTGATGCGGTTCGCTGACCTCACCACCATGAGGGTCGGCGGCGAGGTGGGCACGCTGCTGCGCCCGACCACCCGGACAGACCTCGTGAGCGCCGCTCTCGCGACGTGGGCCGAGGATGACCCGTGGCTGGTGCTCGGTGGTGGCTCGAACGTGGTCGCGGCCGACGCCCGGTTCGAGGGAACCGTCATCCGGGTCGAGTCCCGCGGGATCACGGCGGCTGCTTCCGCCGCGGATCCGAACACGGTGATGCTGGATATCGAGGCCGGCGAGCCGTGGGATGCCGTCGTGGACTACGCGGTCGCGGCCGGCCTCTGCGGCATCGAGGCGATGGCGGGCATCCCCGGGTCGACGGGGGCGGCGCCCGTGCAGAACATCGGTGCATACGGGCAGGAGCTGTCCGACGTACTCGCTTCGGTGGACTTCCTCGACTACGGCTCCGGGGAAGTGACCCGGCTCGCCGCGGACGAACTCGCCCTGGGATACCGCACCTCCGCCCTCAAGCGCGGTCGACGGGGGGTGGTGCTCGCGGTGCAACTCGAGCTGGAGGCATCCGCCACCGACACCGTCGAATACGAGCAGTTGGCGGCCGCGATCGACGGTATCTCGGGTGGGAGCGACGAGAGGGTCGCGCTTGCCCGCATCCGTGACGCCGTGCTCGGCCTGCGCCGGTCGAAGGGGATGGTGCTGGATGCCGCCGACCCCGACTCGGTCAGCTGCGGTTCGTTTTTCACCAACCCGATCGTCACCGCGACCTTCGCGCGGCAGCTGCCCGCTGCGCTCCCGCGCTGGCCCGTCGGCGACGAAACGGTCGTCAAACTGAGCGCGGCATGGTTGATCGAGCGAGCGGGCATTCGTCGCGGGTTCCGGCTCGCCGGATCGCGGGCCGCCATCTCCGACAAGCACACGCTCGCGATCACCAACCGAGGGAACGCGGCGGCCGAGGAGGTCGCCGAGTTGGCGCGGTTCATCGGCGAACGGGTACGTTCGGAGCTCGGGGTTTCGTTGCAGCCCGAGCCAGTCGGAGTCGGCCTCGAGCTGTAGCAGCAGAGTCAGCGTGCTCAGGAATCCTTACGGATCCAACGAAACGTCAGACTCGCCGCGATGAGCCCGCCGATCAGCCAGATCGACAGCACGAGGGCCGCCATCCCGAGGTCCCAGCTGCCGCTGCGCTCGACGCTTGCGAAGCTCTCCGGGAGGAACACCGATCGCATGCCCTGCGCCATCCATTTCAGCGGGAAAAGCGACGCGACGTTCTGCAACCACACCGGCAGCAGCGAGAACTGCAGGTAGACGCCGCTGATGAACTGCAGCACGAGCACGATCGGGATGATGACCGCCGTCGCGCTCTTGCCGCTGCGGGGTACCCGGGAGAGCGCGATACCGAGCACCGCCGATGTCATGATCCCGAGCAGGTAGACCCAGGCGAAGGCGACCCACTTCTGCGGGTCGCTCGGCAGCTCCACGTTGAACGCGAAGCGCGCGATCGTGATCAGCAGGGCGATCTGCATGAGCGAGGTGGCGAGCACCTGGCCGATCTTGCCGATGAAGTACGAGACCACCGGCAGGGGGGTGCCCCCGAGGCGCTTGAGCGTGCCGTCGCTGCGTTCCATGGCGATGTCGACGGCGAGGTTCTGCACACCGCTGAGCAGAATGCCAGCCGCGATCATCCCGGGTAGGTAGAAGGCCGCCTGGCTGATGCCACCGGTACCGTCGGGGTTGGTGCCGACATTGCCGGTGGCGCTGAAGGCGACCGAGAAGATCGTGAGCATCACGACGGGGAACAAGAAGGTGAAGAAGATCGTGTCACCCTGGCGGAAGTAGACGCGGGTTTCGTAGCGGGCGCGGCGCAGGCCCAGGGCGATGGTGTTCATGACAGTTCCTCGGCGAGGTCCGGTGCGGCCGAGCCGCCGACGAGTTGCAGGTAGACATCTTCCAGGCTGGGGCGGACGACCTCGAGCCCCATCACTTCGCCGTGCGTCGCGTAGAGCGCTGCAACGACACCCGCCGGTTCGGCGGTGCGCTCCTCGTGCCTCACCCCAGCGGCATCCCGCCATCGAACCGCGGGGATGCGGGCATCCGGATGCCCGATCTCATCGAGGCGCCCGATGTCGATGAGCAATCCCCCCGAGATCACGGCGGCACGATCGCTGAGCTGCGCGGCCTCGTCCAGGTAGTGGGTGGTGAGCAGAATGGTGGTGCCCTCGCGCTTGAGTTCGCGTATCAGCTCCCAGAACTCGCGCCGGGCTTCGGGGTCGAAACCCGTGGTGGGTTCGTCGAGGAAGAGCAACTCGGGCCGACCGATCACCCCGAGCGCGACATCCACCCGCCTGCGCTGACCACCGGAGAGCGCCTTGATCCGCGTTCGCGACTTGTCGGTGAGCCCCACCGCCGAGATCACCTCATCCACGTCTCGCGGGTGCGGGTAGAAGCCCGCGAAGTGCGCGAGTTGCTCGCGCACCGTGACGTTGCCGCTTTCGCCGGTGGACTGCAGCACGATTCCGAGCCGTGCCTTCCACTCCACCCCCGCCGTCTGCGGGTCAACTCCCAGCACGGTCGCATCGCCGCCGCTGCGGTTGCGGTAACCCTCGAGTATCTCGATCGTGGTGGATTTGCCGGCGCCGTTCGGGCCGAGCAGGGCGAAGGTCTCGCCCCGTTCGATGTCGAAACTCACCCCGCCGAGGGCGGTGAACGCGCCATAGGTCTTGCGGAGGTCGCGAACGCTGACGACCGGCTCAGTGGATGTCATGGGTTCATTGTGCAGTGCAGAGCGCCGTGCCGGTAGCGTGTCGCGCGGGCGCTCAAACGAACAACCGCTGCAGGCGTTGCACGCCTTCGAGCAGTGCCTCGTCGCCGAGCGCGTAGCTGAGCCGAAGGTATCCACTGGGCCCGAATGCTTCACCGGGCACGACGGCCACTTCCGCCCGCTCGAGAATCAGGTCCGCCAGCTGCATCGACGTTTCGGCGCGAACCCCGCCCCACTCCCGATTCAGTAGACCCGACACATCCGGGTACACATAGAAGGCGCCCTCGGGCATGGGGCAATCGAGTCCGTCGATCAGGTTGAGCTGCTCGACGATGGTGTGTCGCCGACGGTCGAAAGCGTCACGCATCCGCAGCACCGCATCCTGCGGACCGGTCAGAGCCTCGATCGCAGCGCGCTGCGAGATGTTCGACACGTTGGATGTGAGGTGCGATTGGAGGTTGGTCGCGGCGGCGGCGACGTCGGCGGGTCCGATCATCCAGCCGAGGCGCCAGCCGGTCATGGCGTAGGACTTCGCGACTCCGTTCACGAGAATGCACTGATCGGCGAGGGCGGGCACCGCCTGCACGATCGAGAGCGCCGACGTAGGAGCGGGCAGGCCCCCGCGGGCGTAAACCACGTTCTGATAGATCTCATCGCTGATGACCCAGAGCCCATTGGCCAGCGCCCATTCGCCGATCGCGCGCACTTCGTCGTCGGGATAAACGGCGCCGGTCGGGTTGGACGGCGAGACGAATAGCAGCACTTTGGTGTGCGGTGTGCGGGCCGCTTCGAGCTGCTCGACGGAGACGAGGTATCCCTGGTCGGCGCCCGCGAACACTTCGACCGGAACGCCGCCTGCGAGGGCGATGGCTTCGGGGTAGGTGGTCCAATACGGGGTGGGAAGCAGCACCTCATCTCCCGGATCGAGCAGAGTCGCGAAGGCCTGATAGACACCCTGCTTGCCCCCGTTGGTGACGACCACCTGTGACGCACTGACTTCCCATCCACTGTCACGGGCGGTCTTGGCGGCGATGGCCTCGCGCAGTTCCGGCAGCCCGGCGGCGGGCGTGTAGCGGTGGTTCTTCGGGTCCAGCACGGCACGGGATGCCGCCTCGACGACGTTGGCGGGGGTGGGAAAGTCCGGCTCGCCGGCGGCGTAACTGATCACCGGCCGGCCGGCCGCTTGCAGGGCCTTCGCCTTCGCATCCACCTTGAGCGTTGCCGATTCGGAGATGGCCGCGATCCGGCGGGATATTCGAGACTCGGTCACGCGCAACAGCCTAGGCCGCGCAGGCTCGTCCTCCCATGGCACCCTGCGACGGCGTTCCCCCATGACGTACACTTGGGCTCGGTAGTTGAAGTCTGCCAAGCTTTTGCGCGCCATCCGGCAAGTCGTTCGGCCCGGCGGTGCCGTCGCATTCGCCGACTTCGGCTGTCGAAGGGCGGTGGCTCAATTGGTAGAGCAGCGGTCTCCAAAACCGCAGGTTGCAGGTTCAAGTCCTGTCCGCCCTGCGGCGCGTGGTGCCGAGCGGCGCGCAGCGTTGAGAATCGGAAGGTAACGAAGTGGCCGAGAAAGTCATCGACGAACCCAGTGAGGATGTCGTTGCCAACGCCCGAAAGGATCGTGCGCAGCGCCGTGGCCCGATCAGCCGCATCATGCTGTTCCTGCGTCAAGTGCTGGCCGAGCTCCGCAAGGTGGTCACGCCCACCCGACGGGAGCTCATCAGCTACACGGTTGTCGTTCTCGTCTTCGTCGTCATCATGATGGTGCTCGTCTACGGCCTCGATTTCGGATTTAGCGCCCTCGTGAATTTCCTGTTCGGCAACCCCGCGAACGTCGTCAAGTAGCGTGTCGCGGCGACGCCACCGTCCCACGCACCATTAGCCGCCGGGTCCGAGCCAGACAATCGGGCCGCCCCTCATACGAAAAGAGCTTCTGTGTCAGACAATCACCGCGAAGATTACGAGGTCGCGACGGCCGCCGAGCAGTCCTCTGAAGAGGATGAGGAGCAGACCGGGAACACGTTGGGTGACGCGGACCGTTCCGAGGACGCTGCGGAGCACGCCGCCATGCACGTCGTCGTCGAGCAGGGCGATGGTGAGGCGATCGATTCCGATCTCGCTGACCTCCTCGCCGCTCTCGATGCGGCATCCGACAGCCAAGCCGACGCGGTCGTCGACGGCGCGCTCGACATCGATTCGCTCGGCGAAGCGGATGCCTCGGCAGCCGCTACCGAGGACGAGGCTGAACTGGAGGCCGAGGAAGAGGCCGCGCAGGAGCCCGAGGTCACGGACTGGAACGGCCCTGACCCTGGTGACGAGCTGGATGCGGCCGCGGCTGCGGATGCGGATGTGGACCCGTACGACGAGTTCCGCAGTGAGCTGAAAGCCAAGCCTGGCAAGTGGTACGTCATCCACTCCTATGCGGGCTTCGAGAAGCGCGTGAAGCAGAACATCGAGAACCGAAGGGTGTCGATGGCCATGGAGGACTTCGTCTTCCAGGTCGAGGTTCCGATGGAAGACGTCGTGGAGATCAAGAACGGCCAGCGCAAGCTGGTGAATCGCGTGCGTATCCCCGGCTACGTTCTCGTGCGGATGGATCTCGATGAGGACAGCTGGTCCGTGGTGCGTCATACCCCCGGGGTCACCGGGTTCGTGGGCAATTCGCACAACCCCAAGCCGCTGCGCTTTGAAGAGGCGTTCAACATGCTCAAGAGCCTCGTGCAGATCATCGAGGCCCCGGTGGCGAAGGGGATCGGCGGCAAGGGGCGCACCGCGAGCCGCGTCATCCCGGCCGAGATCGATTTCATCATCGGCGAGACCATCACCATCAAGGAGGGCTCGTTCGCCGGGCTGCCGGGTTCGATCAGCGAGATCAAGGCCGAGAGCGGCAAGCTCATCGTGCTGGTGTCGCTCTTCGAGCGGGAGACTCCCGTCGAGTTGAGCTTCGATCAGGTGACCAAGCTCTGACCTAGTGCGCCGCCTCTCCCGCGGCCCACGTCGGGTAGGCTTTACCGGTTACAAACACCACTGCCGACATCGGGTCGGTTCGTGGCAGCGCGCCGCACGGCGCACGACAGTAAGGAAATTACCAATGGCATCGAGAAAGAAAGTCACGGGTCTGATCAAACTTCAGATCCAGGCCGGGGCCGCGACCCCCGCACCGCCGATCGGACCGGCCCTCGGTCAGCACGGCGTGAACATCATGGAGTTCTGCAAGGCCTACAACGCGGCGACCGAGTCGCAGCGCGGCAATGTCATTCCGGTGGAGATCACCGTGTATGAGGACCGCTCGTTCACCTTCATCCTCAAGACCCCCCCGGCTGCGGAACTCATCAAGAAGGCGGCGGGCGTCACCAAGGGCTCACCCACCCCGCACACCGTGAAGGTCGCGCGCCTCACGCGAGAGCAGGTTCGCTCGATCGCCGAGACGAAGATGGTCGACCTGAACGCGAACGACATCGACGGCGCAATGAAGATCATCGCGGGCACCGCTCGCTCGATGGGAATCACGGTGGATGCCTGATGCCCAAGTCGAAGGCGTACCGCGCCGCAGCAGAGAAGATCGAAGACGGGCGTTTCTACAGCCCCGTCGAGGCCGTCGCCGTGGCGAAGGAGACCGGGTCGAAGAAGTTCGACTCCACCGTCGAGGTTGCTCTCAAGCTCGGCGTCGACCCCCGCAAGGCGGACCAGATGGTGCGTGGCACCGTCATCCTGCCGCACGGAACCGGAAAGACCGCCCGCGTGATCGTGTTCGCAACAGGCCCCGCGGCCGAGGCCGCGCTGGCGGCCGGTGCGGATGAAGTCGGTGGCGCAGAACTGATCGAGAAGGTAGCCGCCGGGTACACCTCGTTCGATTCGGCGGTATCCACCCCGGAATTGATGGGCCAGGTTGGTCGACTCGGTAAGGTGCTCGGCCCCCGCGGCCTCATGCCGAACCCGAAGACGGGCACGGTTACGCAAGACACGGCGAAAGCAGTGACGGAAATCAAGGGCGGCAAGATCGAGTTTCGCGTCGACAAGCACTCCAACGTGCACTTCGTCGTCGGCAAGGTCGCTTTCAGCCAGGAACACCTGAGCGAGAACATCACCGCGGCGATCGACGAGATCGTGCGCGCGAAGCCGAGTTCCTCGAAGGGCCGCTACATCACAAAGGGCACGGTGTCGACGACGTTCGGCCCCGGCATCCCGCTCGACGTCAACGCGCTCTAAGCGCGCGGGGGGCGGGATCGGCCGCCGACGTTCGGCCCAGGCATCCCGCCCCACGCGCTGCGTCGCCGCCTGCCTCTGCGCGGCCCCCTCTCTCCGCGACGCTCCTCTCTCTGCGGGGCCAAATGAAGGAGTTGGCGTGATGTCGTCACACCTTTCCGGGCCAGTTCGGGCAGTTTCTCCGCAGACTCCTTCGTTTGGTGCGGGTGCGGGTGCGGGTGCGGGTGCGGGTGCGGGCGTCGTGCGGCAGGCGGGGGTGGATGACGCGGCGCTCCTGCACGGAGTAGCCGCGGCCACCTTCGCCCTCGCGTGCCCCCCGCACACCACCGCCGCGGCAATCAAGCAGTTCATCATCACCGCGCTCTCGGAGGAGCGGTTCGGGGACTACCTCGCCGATCCCGACCGTGTGCTGTTCGTCGCGGAACGCGGCAGGGAAGGAATCGGGTACGCCATGCTCGTGTTCGGCGAGCCGAGGGATCCTGATGCGGGGACGGCCGTCACGGTCCGGCCGACTGCCGAGCTGAACAAGATCTACGTTCTCGAGATCGAACACGGGGGCGGTACCGCCGCGGCCCTACTCAACTCGGTCATCGATGTTGCGACTCGTCGCGGAGCATCCAGCCTCTGGCTCGGTGTCAACCAGGAGAACCAGCGCGCGAACCGCTTCTACGAAAAGAACGGGTTTGCGAAGGTCGGCACCAAGACCTTCCTGGTGGGAGACCGCTACGAGGATGATTTTGTGCGCGAGCGCCGGCTCGACCCCGCAGCCCGCGGGCGATAGCGTCCGAAATGACGGAGTCTCGGGCTCGGCGGCGCAACGTTGCCCCTGATCGAGGCCCGCCAGACGAGAAACTCAATCATTTCGGAACCCGACCCCCGCGGGCGGCACCCGGGGGTGCGGACTACTCGCCGGCGACGCGCAGCACGAGTTTGCCACGCGTGTGTCCGGATTCGATCGCAGCATGGGCCTGAGACACCTCGGCTAGATCGAACACGTGGTCGACGAAGACCCGTACCTCCCCGGATTCCAGCAGCCGCGAGATGACGGAAAGGGTGCCCCCGTCGGCCGGGACGCGGTACCCGGTAGCCCGCACTCCCAAAGACGCGGCATCCGCCACCATGGTCGGCCAGAGCGCAGCACTCGGAACGGTGATCAGCAAACCGCCCGGGCGGAGCACGCCGAGAGATCGCACGCCAGTCTCATCGTGTGAATTGCCGACGAGGTCGATGACGACATCGAGGCCATGCACCTCGTGCTCGAATCTGGTCGACGTGTAGTCGATCACCTGGGCTGCTCCGAGCGAGCGCAACCAGTCGGCATTGCGAGCTGAACCGGTGGTGACGACCACGGCGCCGAAGAATCGGGCGAATTGGATGGCGAAGTGACCAACGCCGCCAGCGCCAGCGTGGATGAGAATGCGCTGTCTGTCGTGCACCTTGGCGACATCCACCACCAAACCCCACGCCGTGAGCGCGGCCAGCGGGACCGCCGCCGCTTCGACATGCGTCAGAGATCTCGGTTTCTTCGCCAAGAACATGGCGGGCACGGCGATGTACTCCGCGTAGGTTCCGCCGAATCGCGGCACCATGGTCATGCCGTACACGTCGTCGCCGGGCTGGATGGGGCTGGCCTCGTGCGACGTCTCGACGACCACCCCGCTGAAGTCGTTGCCGAGGATCACCGGAAACTCGGCGA
>Ga0209511_1000734_pt1 | contig 31270 bp, 34 predicted proteins | sample SSSSmetaG_FD_184141 | JGI IMG/M metagenome (GOLD analysis project Ga0209511, IMG submission 184141) | Glacier valley bacterial and archeal communities from Borup Fiord, Nunavut, Canada, to study Microbial Dark Matter (Phase II) - ​SSSS... | ecosystem: Environmental > Aquatic > Freshwater > Ice >... | reverse complement strand
CAACAAAGTTTAAAGCCTGATGATCCCCGAAATAAAAAGGACGAAATAAACAACCTGCAAAACACGTGGCGAATTTAGGAGCGTTGCCTCAATTTTGTACAACTCAAATATATGCGAAAGTTTGTTGGCTACCCAAACTTGCGGCAATATTTGTAAGTTGTTGATTTTTTGTTGATTAAAAAAATAAACGAAACTGATATTTGTTTAAAAGGAGTTTCGCAAATACAACTTTCGCTTTTTGTGTTGTCACATTTTTTGTTGCTTACAGCTATGCTTAACTCACTTACAACTTTGGTAAATAAGGCATAAAATTAATTATTTAAATGTATTATTAAATGTTGGTATTTATACTTTTTTTCTGTTGCCACTGCTATTTCTATTCAAGGTTTAACTGATCTAGCGGGCTTACTATATTTAACACGTCCCGGTTGGTTACATGCAAATAGCGGAGGGTTGTTTTTATATCGTTGTGGCCCAGTAATTTCATTATCATAGTTACATCGGTTCCCTTATCAAGCAAATGTGTGGCAAAGCTGTGACGCAGCGCATGCATGCTGCCGGGCTTAAGTATGCCCGCCCGTTGCTTTGCCGCCTGCATTATTAATTGCAAACTTCTTGTGCTATAGGGTTCACCGGGTTGTTGGCCATAAAATAAATAACCTTTTTTATCTGGTTTGTAGGCAGTAAAATAAGCCCGTAACATAACCAGCAATACAGGACTTAAAGGGGGTCATCCTGTCCTTTTTACCCTTTGCCTGCTGCACTATTATTTGCATGCGCCTGCTATCTATCTGCCAAACTTTTAACGCTGTTACTTCGCTTATCTGCATACCGGTGCCATAGGCCAGCATTAGCATGGTTTTGTGTTTCAGGTTTTCGGTTTACTTTATAATACTCGCTATCTCATCCTGATTAAAAAAAGCATAAGCTCCTAATGTTTTAAACTGTATTACAACCATTTTACTTTCCCATAACTTTCTATATATGTTGGTTGGGTTTGAAAGCCTGAAACCCAATATTTTTTAAAGTCCGTAAAATTTGTAAATCTACAGTCAGTAAACAATTTAAAACTGTCATGGCGATTTAATATTAAACTCATAGCTGTTTTAGGGAATCCAACGCCTTTATTGTTTCCTTCCACATACACAATACAGTCAACAAATTTGTCAAGCGGAAATTTTGGTATGTGTTTATGAAATATCATTTGGTACTCCAATATTTAGGATGTGTCAAAAATGCTTGCCATTAACGAGCAGGGCTTGGGGTTGTTGGGATATTTGAAAAACGTCAGCCGACAACTGAAGTCCAAATTTATTTTAAAAGTCGAGGATATGAACTAAAGCTAAATTACTAACGTCAAGCTGGAACTAAGGCTGATAGACAACCTGACCCGTCCTGAAAAAAGTTGACCTGTTAATAATAATAATCCTTCATTTAGTTGACTAAGATAAATCATCCTGCATAAGGTTGATTAAAAAGTTATTGGCCGTGTGTTGGCAAAAAACATTTTCGTAGCCCCATAGCTAAAGGAAATGTTTTTTTGTGTGCTGGCTGCTTAAGGTGTTGCCATCGGTTCCTCCTTTTTTTTTGATACATAAAAGTAGTTTTTCCAGCGCCTTCTTTGCGGCCCTTTTTGTTGGTGTACTTGTTCAGGTGTTTGATAGTTGAGGCTGCTGTGCCGGTGTTTGTAATTGTATATTGTAATAAGCCCTTGTAATGCTTATGGAAGCCTTGTCAATGTCTTCATAACTACTGCTGATGAGCTCTGTTTTTAAAATGCCATTTACACGCTCTGCAATGAAGCTGTGAATGTGAACACTAATGCTAAGGTTAGTGTATATAAAAACTTTGATTTCATTTTAATTGATTTTTAAATTACTGATAGAATATCGTTTAGTTCATAACCCTGTTATGAATGATTGACTTTGTAATATGTGTTATGCTATCTTAGGCGGGTGCCAAAAATCAAGTGTAATTTGAGAGGGAACTTTTTCTTTATTGTCTGCCTATTATTTGGTAAATAAGATTATTGGGCTAAAAGTTTGCAATGCGAACTCACCAGTAAAAGCTGTGCAAGTTTTGCAGATTTGAAAAGGATTGCAGTTATTAGATTCATCACAGCCTTTCTTTTCTGATTTTTTTTCTAGTAATTGCCTTTCAATTGGCTGACAAGACTTGTCATTGCAGCAGCCCTTTTGCTGTTCTTCTGTTAATGTCAATGGTTTTATGCCCGGCTCTAAGGCAAGGAATAAGATATAAAAGGAAAATATGAAACTGAAAGTTTTCATTAACGGATACAAGTTAACCAATTTTTTGGCTTTCTATTAGCCGGGTTATGTGAAGCAATAGTTAGAAAAAGACAAAAAAAGCCCCGAAGGGCTAAAACTAAGGAAGCATTGCATACCAACTTTTAGTACCCGGAGCCGGATAACGAGAACGGGAACTAAACTTTCCACGAATGACAGACACACGCCAGTCATTACATGATTGCCAAACTTGCATAATTGATAAACTGAAGACTAACTGATACATACAGAAGCTGAAAAGAAACCCTGAAGCTGATTATATAAAAAACAAAAGCTACCGAAGTAGCTCTCGCATTTAGCTGTTGGAATGTTTAAAAAAATACAGCAAGTTTTGCTCTTATAAAAAAAGGTATGCCTGGTGTAAAATTTAATTCTGTAATTGGTGCAGGTTCATTTGTAAGCCTACTCTCTGTAGCGAATTGAGCTTCGTTCCACTCTGTGTTTAAAATATTTTCCATTGCAAATCCTACTTCATATTTTGATCTTGAATAATTTATAGATCCATCTAATAAAAAGTAGCCTTTTGCAACTATTGAATTGTCTTCATTTGCTGGTCTGTTTTTTATATAGCGGTAGGTTAATCCTCCGTTCAAGCCTTCTTTTCTTTTGTAAAACAAACCACCAGTACTGGTTACCCTGGGCGCCAATGGAATATAATCTGCACCTTTTGGTTCACCAATAGCTTGTGGTTTGGTGAAGTTTATATTAGCATTTGCAAATAAACTTTTTGTAAACTGGTAACGTGCAATAATATCAATTCCCTGCCTTTTTGTTTTACCACTTGGTTCAATATTGCCATCATCACCTACATAAACAAACTCCTGGTTTAAATGAAGATAATAGGCAGCTACATTCAGTATCAAATTGCTGTTCGGTTTTATAATAATGCCTAAATCAGCACCGTAAGCAGCAGGTAGAATTTCTTCACCTTTATTCGCTACTACTACTCTTGTATCGTTTGAATGAAAACCTTTACCAACTTTTGCATATACCTGAACTTTTGAAGAAACGGTATATTGAACATTTAATTTGGGGCTTACAATTGTCTTGCCTTGTGCTGGAAGCTGTGCAGATTGTAACTTATCGAAGTAATCAAAATGAAGATAATCTAACCTTACACCTGCATCAATTACCCACTTATTAAAAGTTGCCTGCTGTTGTATAAATCCATACGCATTTGCTTCATTAATATCACCCAATTTTACATAATTAAGAAATTTTCTTTTTACTGTATGTGCTAAATAACTGTTTTGCGTTGCATCATAACGAAGCCCAATGCCATATGTGGAATTTAAAGACCATTTATTGTAAATATTTTTCTTAATAAGTTTAGAACTGTATCCAAAAATGTTTCGTTTTTCTGCCTGGTTTATTTCGTCTGCATTTACAGGATCATTCAAATAAAAAGTGAAATCTGAATACAAACTAAAAATGTTCCTTGTATAAAAAGCCTGGTTAACTAATGACAAACTTTCTGAAAAAGTATGTGCGAGAAGAACATTTGCATTATACCTTTCTGTGTGTCCGCCTTCTGTTGGATCAATTGAACCAAAGCGTTTAATTGTACCATTTAATACTGCTCTTTCGGGTATCTGACCTGAAGCATCCCACTTGCTTTTAAAACCGGAAGCTGAAACGGTTAATTGTGTTTTAGAAGATATAGAAAGGTTGTATTTTCCAAATAGATTGAAGCGATTAAAATTTTGTTTGTTTATGGTAGCACCATCAGTATAATTAAATTCTCCTGCCACATAAGCACTCTGTCTATCCTTATTCTTTTTCAATAAATCTATCATTGCCAAACTGCGAAAGGTGTTGTATCGCCCGGCTTCCACCTGCACCTGACTTCTTGCAATATTGTTATATGTCGAAAAGGCAACATAACCTGCTGTATTCAAATTGCCATGTTGAGCATAATAAGGACCTGTGCCATAATCTATATTATTGATCGTTTCAGGAATTATGATATGACTGTCAGCATAACCTTGCCCATGAGCATGCGATACCATATTTACCGGAAGACCGTCAACGCTTACTTGTATATCCGTGCCGTGGTCACAATCAAAACCTCGTAAAAATATTTGTTCTGCTTTACCACCTCCTGCATGTTGTGCAACAAAAAGACCTGGCACCATACGCATTAGTTCCTGTGTATTTCTTACGGGGTGAAGGTCTAAATCGACTTTCGCCAAGGAACTAAATTTTTGTTGTACACTTTTATTGTCAATAACAACATCTTTAAGATTAACAGTACCGGGCTGCATTACTATTGTTATATTTTTTTGCCCGGGGTTTGATGTGGCGACTGTTTCAAAGCCAATTAACGAGATTACTAATTTTGCATGCAGATCGCTAATCTTTATTAGAAAATTTCCATCCTGGTCTGAAAGAGCTGCATGTTTGTTATTACCCTCTTCTGCAATGCTTGCTGATACCAGGGGCTGCCTGCTGGAAGCATCGATAATTTTTCCAGTTATAACGTTTTGAGCATTAGCTAAATTGCTAATACATAAAAAATGTATAAGTATAAAATAAAAGCATAAGCGCTTTATCCAGTTTGCTCCATTTGCAAACGGTGTATATGTGCTGCTCATTTTGAGCAGGTAAATATTGTTCATGTGTGTTGGTTGAATGTTGTTTGATAATAATTTTTGACACTACATAAATCAATTATGCCAACAAGTTTTCGTTGTTGATGATACTAAAATGCACGCACTGCTTGTTAAGTAGTGATCAAATTAAGAGTTACGATTTACGCAAGTATTAGCAAAATGATTCTTATCCAAACTTGGGAGGAGGCCCATCTACCAATATAACCGCCGATGAAAGCTTTAGAATCTTCGGGGTTTTAAATTGAATGCCAGAAGGCACTGGATTGTGTTCGTTTTTATATTGAGCTACTATAATGTGAAAGGATATCTGGTCATCAGATTTTGAATTATTTTGATTTTTATTGTGGTCAGTATCAGAACTATTTTCAGCAATTTCGTGCTGAAGGTGGTGGCTGCCATAAACAATATGCACACAGGCAAGGTGTTCTATTTTGTTAAACTCATGTTGATACCAATCACTAACAATTGGCAGCAATGGCTTTACCGAAACGGTTATGTAAAGCAACAAAAGATAATATGCAGTGGTTGATTTCAATGCCTACATCAGAATAAACTGGTATTTACCAAAAAGAGTTACGAATAAATCGTTAAAGTAGATTTAAAAATAAAAGCCCTTAAGCTTTAGAAACGGAAAACCTTGTAAATAATAAGTACGCTGCTCTGCCTCAATCATCAAACCAATAAGGCAACTTCAGCATCTCAATTATGCCGATAAAGTTTTGAAAAGCCCTAGCCGTATTTAAACTTTTGTAATTGTTGTAACTGAAAAGATAGTTTTTTTAGTATTGCGTTTTTAAATTTTGCATTGAGTTTTTATGAAATCAAATTTTGTAAAATACCTACAAAAACAACAGAGTTTCTTTTCCAAAATCCGATAATACAGGGATATTAAAATAAGGGAATATTGCAGCCATCATTTGCGAATACAAAATTTTCACCGGCATATTTTGCTGTGCAACACTCTTTTAATTCATGCAGTGGCTTGCAGTTTCCCGGTCAGGGTTTGTGGAAGGCTTAGGGATGCTGCTGTTGTGTTGATAATAGGATTATGTTGATTGCTGTTAAGGCTACCGACTGAATGGGCAAGGGAGTGTGGTTTACGGAAGGAAGTTAAATGAAGGCGGTTTCCTGATGGCAGCAGTATTGCATTAGGAATTGAAGCGGAATCCTTTTGCCTCTCGCAAAAGATTGTAGCGGAAAAGCCCGACCCGTAGGGTAATGTCCTAATGCTTTCTATTAAATTCTTCCTGTAATAAATAAACCAGCGAAAGTTGCAGTTACACAAAGTACAACACTCAACAAAATATATAAAAGCATTGTACTGTTTTGTCCTTGCTGAAAGAGTGCAAGTGTTTCGCTACTGAAGGCTGAGAAAGTACTGAACCCACCGCAGAAGCCTACTGCCCAAAATAAACGTGTTGTTGGTGAAATTATATGTTTGTGGTCTGCCAAACCAATAATAAAACCTAAAGTAAAACAAGCAATAATATTGACAGCAAATGTGCCAAAAGGAAAATGAGAATTATGAAAAGCGTTTACCCATTTGCCCAGTAAGAACCTAACTAAGCTTCCTAAGCCACCACCAATAAATACATAGATTAGTTCCTTCATGGCTTCAAATTTAAACTAATTCTTTTTGTGATATACAATGCTACTGATATGGCAATAATACCACTAATTAAAAACGTATATGATGCACCAAATTGAAACCAAATAAATCCTGCGAATGTACTTGCGAATAAAGTTGCAATACTTTGAAAGGCTGTATATGTACCTATTGCTGTTGCTGTTTTATTTTTTTCGCAAACATTTGTTATCCATGCTTTGGCAATTCCTTCGGTGGCTGCTGCATAAATTCCATAGAAAAAAAATAAACCCAAAAACATTAGCTTACTTTCTACATACGCCATTCCAATGTAGGTTAATGCAAATAATAAAAGCCCTAAAACAAATATTTTCTTCATACCCACTTTATCGGCTAACATACCTAATGGATAAGAAAATAAAGCATAAATCAGATTGTAAAATATGTACACTCCTATCACAGTAGTATCATCATACCCAGCCTCTTTTATTTTTAATAGTAAAAACACATCTGAACTATTAAACAATGTAAATATTAGTAATCCAATTACTAATTTCTTATAGACACCCGGACTTGTTTTCCAGTATTTGATAAAATCTAAAAACCCTGTTTTAGTTTTAGGCACAATTTGCGCATTCTTTTTCTCCTTGATTAAAAATGTGAATGCAATAGCTACGATGCCAGGGAAGAAAGCAATGAGAAATAATATTTTATAATTTGCCGGGTGGTAAGCCAAATAAATGAGTGCAAATAAGGGACCTAATACTGCACCAAACGTATCCATTGAACGGTGAAAACCAAACACCCTACCTTTTGTTTCTGTTGTTGCTTCATCGGATAATAACGCATCTCTTGCACCTGTACGAACACCTTTACCTAACCTGTCAATTGCACGGGCAAAGAATACCCATAATGGATAAATGAAAGCTGCCATCATTGGTTTTGATAAGGCACTAAAAGCATAACCAATTTGAACAAATGGCAAGCGCTTACCAATGTTATCACTCATACTCCCAAATATCCTTTGCTCAAACCTGCTGTTGCTTCCGCAAATCCTTCCAATACACCAATAAGCAAAATAGAAAACCCAATTGATTTCAGATAAACCGGCATTATCGGGTAAAGCATTTCGCTGGCTACATCTGTTAAGAGACTTACAAATGAAAGTATCCAAATATTACGGGTAATAATTTTCATATAAATTTTTTAGAAGCGTAAATATCTAGTTGCATTTACCCGTAGTTCTAATCTAAATTCGTCAAACAGTTTATCTGTTGTCGTAAGAATTATTGGCGAACCATTGAGTAGATGATGAATATATTCCAAATGAAAGTTTACCAATTTGTTTGTGAATGGCAAGTTGTAATTTACCCCTAATCTAATTGCCTGTTCTGTCGCCGAAGCGGTTGGGTTTGAAAGATTTACTATGTCATATCTTATGAACGGAACTAAATCACCCAATTGTTTTTTATCAAACACTTGAAATTGTAATTGTCCATAACCACCCGCTACATTTAATTTTTGGGTGGAATAATTAGAATAAATTGCCTCGTACTCCAAAGTATAAAAATGGTTTTTCAAAGTGTTTGTATATTCAACATCGTTTTCAAAGGTTAGCTTGTTTCCTGTTGCTGGTGTGCTTCCTATAAATTTATTTTCAATACCAGATGCAAGTGCATAATTTTTATCTTTTATATTTCTTGTATGGTCAACTGCAAATCCAATATTTAATTTTTGTTTGCTGTTTTTGTTTGGTTGTATAACGGACTGTGTAATTTTTGCTGCAACAGCATTCCAAAACTCAAAACTTGGCTTATCCTGATTAAGTGAACCTCTGTTATCTTTTAATGATGCTTGCAGAAAAGTTTTTTTACTAACCTGCGATTGAACCTGAAAGCCCCACTGTGTTCCAAAACTATTGGTACTGCCGTGCTGCTCTAAAATTAAACTGCGGTTGATGGTGGGAAGATTGCCTGACGATAAATTGTCTTCCCGTGAAAGGATAGAAGTATTTTCGCCAAATAATATTCTGAATTTATTGGCATCTTTTGCATTTTGGAATGTGATATACAGGTTTTCCCAGATTTTGAACCGCTTGTTGTCCTTAAAAAAATTGTTATCGGTAAAATCCACTTCATAAAATACAGATGTTCTGTATTTATTTCCTTTTAGAGTAAACGGATAACCTGATAACTTAAATTCCATTCCCTGCCGCACTCTACGCCATATAGGTTTTTGCGATGGTGAAAATAGTCTTTCAGCAAAAGCCCATATTGTCCATTGAAAATCTCTTTTCTTATATTGAAATCCTGCATCTGGATTGTAATGAAATGCTTTACTGCTGTCTTGCGCAGTTGCAGAAAAACAGAATAGCATGATTATAAACAAAGAAAGTTTTTTCATTTTGCTTTCTTTGTTTTGAGGTAATATTTATAACGAATAATACTTGCTGCAACTAAAATAACAAGACAAAGTTCTGATACTAATTTTTCCGCATCTAGCAAGTCAAGCGGTCGGTCTTTAAGTTTTGGGTCCATTACAATACCGTGAACAAAAAATAAAAGGGCTGTGCAATAAGAAATGAGATGAATATTTTTCCATGTTCGAAAACTCATTTTTTTCTTTACTGCTTTTTGCGTTGTAATTAAAACTGTTATGATTGCAAACATTGAAAGCGTTCCAAATGCAACAAATAATTTTTGATGTGGTGCATTTATTGGAAAAATAATATCAATGAATTTGAAATTTGTTGCAGGGTCAAAGAGTAAAAGCGTTGGATACACGAGCACAAACAACAAAGCAATGTAAGCTGTCCAATTATGGAAATTATAAACGTTGATTTGCTTAATACGGTCGGGTAAACTTTTCCAATAGTTATGCTTTTTGTAAGCTGTACTAAGCATCATACCAAATAGAATGTTTACTGTTAAAAGCCCGGTTGCAACTAATCCCAAGTAAGTAGATAGTTGAAGGAATGGAAAATTTGCCATTATAAAATTTGATAATTAAATTGCATAAATACACACATACGATTACAAACCTGTAAGCGTAGCAAAAAAGTTTCAATGTAAAAAAATCAAATTAGTAAAGACAAATGAAGCAGATAAAGCTTGTCTGGGGGTGGATAAAAAAACTTTATGTAAAACGAACTGCTATTTGGTGAGAGAATAGTAGAAAAATTGTGTTGATGTGAGGTATTGAAAATGCCTTCGCTAAATGGAATATTTTGATTTACCGAAAATTCAACGTTGTTGTTATTAATCTCCTGAACGTAGCAATGGCTTTCATTTTCAAAATTTGTTTTCTTCTCATCGTCCGAAAACTCAAATACTGTGTTGAGATAGCAACACGTTACAAGAAGTAGAAAAAATATTTTTAAAAACCCTTTCATTGCTATAAAGGTATTGAATGTTGTCTTGTTTTGGCAAACAAAGTATCCGGTTAGCTAATTTACAGTAGCTATATTCTTTGTATAACATCAACCTAACATTGCAAGTGAAGCACTTAAAACAGGCGAGGTTAAATAAAAAGATTTGGCTATAAATAATGACGCCCAGATTATTATATTTAGCAAGGCTTTAGCAAACCCAACAAAGCTGCCCGGTTACTTTTAAAAATCCATCTCCCCATATTCTGTTTTTACTACCTTCCCTTTTTTGCCGCTATCTTTCAGCCGGAAACTTACGCTCAATTGTAATATCCTGTCGTACTTGATGTAATTGGTGTTTACATAAAAATCTGTTCCTTTATTAGTGATGGTCTGGTGGTTCCTGTTGAATACATTCTGCAATGCTAATCCGGCTGTGAACTTACTGCTCCATAAATAACGAAGACCGGCATTTGTCAAAAATAACTCACCATCTTCACCTTGCGCCGTCACTGTTTTAGATACGTAATTACCATCTAACTGAAATTTTAATTTTTTACTGAAATCAACAGATGTATTGCCATTGATATTGTAATTGAAACTATTTTGGTTTACATCAATTCCTTTCACAACCACGTTTACATAAAGCTGGTAAAGGTTGCCTGAAAGATAAAAATGCAGCCAGGATAAAGGTTGACCATCTGATGTGTTACCTGCATTGGTAAATGTGCGTAATAAAGTAATGCGGCTGTACACTTCGTTTACCTTGAATATTTTGTCTTTTACTTTATTAAAATAGGCGGTTGCAGTTATGCTTACGTTCTTCCAGTTTTTTGAATAAGATATTTCTGCCACATTGGTAATTTCAGGAAGTAAACCGGGGTCGCTAACTTCTATAAACTCCGAATGTCGGTCATTTTTAAATGGTGACATCAATCTTGTGGTAGACCGGTCGATACGTTTTGAGTATCCAATCCTGAATTTTTGATTCTCAGGTAAATTCCACAGCCCTTGTAATGAGGGAAATAAATTTACCTGGTCTATCTTAAATGATATAGTACCTAATGTATGATTGAAATCCCTTTTCATATATTCGCCTCGCAAACCAATGTTATAAGAAAATATTTTGTGCTGCCCGGAATACTGTAAGGCTTCAGGTCAAAATTGTCATAAAAAACACGATCTTTCTCCCACGAACCATTTGTGATATTCAACCTTTCATAATTAAAATCACCCTGATGATGGACGCACCTCCATTGATAACCTAATTCTATTTTGCTTTTATTCTTTATAGGTATGGAATAATCTGTTTGCAGCCGCCAGCCATTTAAATCGCTTCGTTCATCTGAACGTTCCTGCACTAATAAAGTGCCATTCCCTTCATCGTTATCCTGGTTGCGAAGCAGCCCACCTAATACAGAATATTCATAAATGACAAGGAGGCTCAGCTTGCTTTTGTCTTTGAAGCTGTGTGTATAGTCGGTGTTGATAGTAAAAAATTCTCCGGTACGAACAAATACATTTTGATTATAAAATGTTTTATAAGGTGCCACCCATGTTTGATTATTCAAATCAAAGGGCTGTTGGTTTGAATATAGTCCTTGTAGTGCAGGTTGGCAGTCCGGTCATTGCGTTTGTATCCATAATAAGCACCCATAATAAATGTATTACTGCTGTTGGGTATATATGTTGTACCCGCTCTTATACCATACTGTTTATCTTTCAACGGACGGATACCATCCGAAGACTGAAAGGTAAGTGTATCTTTATAAATGCTTCTTACTTCACTTATGCGATAGCCTTAAACCATCCTGTAAGGGATAAGGAGTGAAAATCTTTCGCCGAAGATTGTAGCGTAAAGCCCGACGCAAGAGTCAGCGGGTACGGTAGATTAATATTTATTAATAAATAGCTTTAAAGGAGTATTCTCCCTTGTACAGGTTTCTTACTTCCTTTCCCTTTGTACTGTGAAAAGAAAGGCAACTAAAAAGTATTTTATTGATAATCCCCTAATCGAAGCAATAGGAAAAAATATTAGAGATTGCAGAATATCAAAAAGGATGTCGATAGAAAAACTTGCCAACGAATGCGAAGTAGATTCTTCACAAGTGGGAAGAATGGAATTGGGAAAAGTTAACTTTAGTATTTCAATGTTATATAGAATTGCTGATGCACTAAAAGTTGACGCAAAAAAATTACAACCCTAATAATCCTCCACACCAGCAAGGTTACTCCTATAACCGCCCGCCAGTTGTATTAAATTATTTTATCTAAACCTAAATTACATTGGTATGGAAGAACTACTGCATTATTTAAATGGGATACATCCACTTTCTGAAAATTTAATTGAATTTTTATCCCATAACTTAAAAACAAAAAAACTGCATAAGAAAGATTACTTATTGAAAAAGGGGCATGTAAGCCGTGATATTTGTTTTATCAATAAGGGCTTGTTGCGCTGCTTTTACATGGTAGATAACAAGGAAGTATGTTCCTGGTTTATGAAGGAGGGCGACGTTATTGTAAGCGTTGAAAGCTTCTTTACTCAATGCGAGAGTTATGAATATATACAGGCTATCGAAGATTCTACACTGCATTATATCACTTATGATGAGCTACAATTTATTTACCATACTTTTCCAGAATTTAATTTCGTAGGGAGGGTAGTAATAACAGGATATTATATTTTGAGCGAACAACGATTGTACAGCATGCGAATGCAAAGAGCTGCAGACAGGTATGGCTACCTGCTGGAATATCACCCCGAATTGATTTTGAGGGTTCCCTCAAAGTTCCTTGCTTCATATTTAGGTATTGCAGAACCAACCCTCAGTAATATTAAAGGCAACATGTAATTTCTTAATATTTATTAATTCGGAACACCTTTTTTGGATAGTAATTTTATAATCAGAAAAATTTATAATTATGAAGCACTTACTTTTCGGTTTCGTTTTGTTGGTGATTTTATTTTCCTGTAAAAAAGAAGTCACTGAAGATTTCAATAATACCATTTTATTTAACAACATTCAGGGGCAATTAAAAGACAGTATTCCAAGCAAGGATTTTGAACAACTGGATTTTAGAAATTCGGTATTTTCAAAATTGGTTTTAAACGAAATGAACTTATTAAGAATACCATTTAAAAACAAAACTTGTGCAACTGATTTTGTTTTATTGAAAATCGAAAAAAATAATTTTTTTTCAACTGGTAAGATTATTCATTTAAGCCAGTATCATGTGGGACCTATATCTACTTCAAAACAATTTAATGGCGAAATCAGCATAAGCTCACTAAATAGAAATATCACCAGGCAATCTTCCATAAAGAATGGATTTGTACAGTTGATTCGTCAGTCTGTTAATATTCCATTTGCTAAACTGGATATAGTGATAGTTCCCTTATTGCCTGAAGTAGTTTTAATATCAAGTTATCCTCCCGCTGGAAGCGGTATTTCAATTTCAACGTGGTATAATTTGGTAAGTATGTTAGACGGAAGCGGCACAAATAGTAATGGTGGGGTTGGTGGATATTATTCTTATGGTGGTCTTTTAAACACATCTACCACAGTGACAGGAGGTGGTGGAGCTTCAATGCAAGATGTTTCACAACCAATTTATATTGATTATGAGCCAGCTAAAACTTTACCTGCAATTGATATAAAAAAATTCCTTAAATGTTTTAGCAGTATACCTGATGCAGGTGCCATTTGCAGCATAAAAATCTTAACGGATATTCCAGTTGATAAAGATCCGGGTGCCTTTTTCGATTGGGAAAATGGTTCACCGGGGCATACATTTTTGCAAATAAAAAAAATAAGTGGTAATCAGGTAGTGCAACAGAACATAGGATTTTACCCGGTAGCAGGCTGGAAAAATGCGCTCACTACCGCACCATCAGATGGTAAATTGGTTGATAATTTTAGTCATGAATTTAATGCTTCGTTAAATATGAATTTAACACCTGAAAAATTCCAGCAAATGCTTACGCATATTGAATATTTATCTAACTTTATTAGGTACGATATTGACGAATACAATTGTACAGATTTTGCTTTGGATGTATTCAATAGTGCACGGGGCAGTAATCAACTAACAATTCCTAAATATGATATTCCCGGAGGTGCAGCTCCCTTCGGAACGAACACTCCACAAGGACTTTATCAAAAACTGGTTGCAATGAAGGCCTTGGGAAATGGAGAATCAAAAGATATTATTATTCCTGGTTTGAAGGGTTTTGTAGGTAGTAGCACTGGTCCATGTAATTAAAAATATTTATTATGAAAATGATCAAACTTTTTACACATCCAGTCGTCATCATTATTGCATTTTTATTGATATTAATAAGTGGCGAACATTTAGGTGGCTTTTATTTGTTGTATATCTTATTGGGGCTACCTCATGGAGCTGTCCACTCGTTGTTAGCTATAGTTGGGATAGGCCTATTGTTTTTTACTAATTATAAATACCAACAGCAGTTCATTTTTAATATTGAGCCTGTATTAAATATTATGGGGGGAATAATGATATTGCTTTCCCTGTTTCTGTTTTTTTATAATGATAAGAGTCATTACAATTATGGTACTTTTTATCAAACTATTCCTGTTATACTATTGAGTATATTTTCTTTATCGGTGGCAGGATTTTTATTCAATAATTTTTCAAAAATAAAGTTTCGACAAATGGCTTCCTAAAGCCAAATAGGGTGTTATTGAAGAAGAGTTGGTTTGTATTGTTTTGTGAAAATTGAAAATTGAGGTATATGTTAAACAATATCAGCTGGGCAAGCTATGTCTTTGCTCTAAGTATTTCCGTACTTATTTATTATGCTTTTGTATTGGTCATGTATTATCGTTATGATCTATGGCAGTTTGTGCAACAACGAACAACGGGAAGGGGAAAATATTTATATAAAAGTATACCAGTAACTATCGAAAAGGAATCTGAAACTTCTGGAGAATATGCCATTGACTTACTCCAAAATAGTATTAATTCGTCATTACTATTCCAGTTGGAATCCATTATTAAGGAAGGTGCAGTAAGGAATTTTCCGAAAGAAGAATTATTCCTGGCCATTAGACTTCATTTAAAGCAACATGTTTCGCTAATTGATAGCAATGGCAAAGAGAAAATCAACAATTTTATAAAAGCACAGTGCGAAAATTATTGCTCCATACATCTCAGCGTGGAAGAGGAACGTGTGCTTTGGATTATATGAGATGTGTGTAGCATTTTTTAAAAAAATAAAAAAATGTTTATGAAAAAAGTGAAATGTTGGGGGAGAAAAAAACTGGTAAAAAAAGTGTTATTCTTTGTTGTTTCCGTCGCAGCAAGTCTGTCGAATTATGCACAGGATGGAAATGCGGGAATTAATTCGGCGAATACACAGGTTCGAAGCTATTTCGCATCCGGTACAAACCTAATGTATGCTGTTGGTGCTATTGTGGGATTAATAGGTGCAATTAAAGTCTATCAAAAATGGAATAGCGGTGATCAGGATACAGGGAAGGTGGCAGCGGCCTGGTTTGGAAGTTGCGTTTTCCTTGTAATAGTGGCAACAGTTATCAAGTCATTTTTTGGAGTATGAGCAACAGTGTATATCAAATCAACAAAGGCATAAACAAGCCCATAGAATTTAAGGGGCTGAAGGCACAGTACATCTGGTACCTGGGGGGAGGGCTTGTTGCCTTGTTGATATTTTTTGCTATCCTTTATATCTGCGGCGTAAATGTATTTATTTGTCTTGCCATAATTGTTTCTCTGTCAACCGCATTATTCATGTATGTATATAAACTCAGCCGTACTTACGGCGAATTTGGCTTAATGAAAAAGGTTGCCAGAAAAGCAGTACCCAAGGTCATTAAAAGCTATTCAATAGTTCTTTTAAAAAAGCAATTACTTAAATGAAAAACCTGCTTGACATACTACCCGTTTATGGAGTGGAACATGATGCTATTCTTTCAAAGATGGGAGATATAACTGTTGCCTTTAAAGTTGAATTACCCGAATTGTTTACAATGAGCAATGACGACTATGAGGCATTTCATCACTCCTGGGTTAGAGCTATAAAAGTATTACCTGTTAATGCTGTATTATACAAACAAGATTGGTTTACAGAAGAAAAATATAAAGCAGACTTTTTAAAAGAAGACAACAGTTTTTTAAGCAGAAGCAGCGAACGGTTTTTTAATGAGCGGCCATATCTTAATCATGAATGTTTTATCATGTTGACAAAGAAACCAGCAAACCGAAAAGCATCGTCTTCGGTATTTTCAAGCTTGCTAAAAAGATCAATAGTACCTGAAGAAACACTACAGCTAAAACATTATCAGGACTTCATTAATAATGTTGGCCAGTTTGAAAAAATATTATCTGATAGTGGTTTTATTTCTTTTTCCCGGTTAAATAACTCAGCCCTTATTGATTTAATTGTAAAATATATGAATTTGCAAACAGGAGAAAATATTGTGAGGGATATTGAGTTTAAAGATGAATGGAAGATAGGAGAAAATTATTGTCAGCTTTACACCATGGCTGATGCTGAATTTGTTCCTCCCTTATGCGGTTCCCGGATAAACTATGATAAATACTCCACTGATAAAACAAAATTCAGCGTTGGTTTTGCTTCACCTATTGGTCAACTCCTTTCATGCAATCACATTTACAGCCAGTATGTGTTTATTGATGATGTGCAGAAAACCATACAGAAATTAGAAAGTAAAAGATTAAGGTTGCAGTCCTTATCAGCCTACAGCCGGGAAAATTCAATAGCAAAAGATGCTACGGATAATTTTTTGAATGAAGCTATTGGAGAACAAAGGCTGCCAGTAAAAGCGCATTTTAACTTGTTAGCATGGACAGACAATAAAGAAAATTTAAAAGTAATCAGAAACCTTTGCTCATCTGCTCTTACCCAAATGGATGCTACACCAAAGCAAGAGACTGAAGGTGCAGCCCAAATCTTTTGGGCAGGCATACCAGGCAATGCGGCTGATTTTCCGATAAACGACACTTTTGATACCTTTTCGCCACAGGCTTGCAGCTTTTTTAATCTGGAAACCAACTACCGTTCTTCGGTAAGTCCTATAGGAATCCGTTTGGGTGACAGGCTAAGTGGCAAACCCGTTCATGTGGATATTTCAGATGAACCAATGGAGAAAGGCATCTGTACCAACCGGAATAAATTCATTTTGGGCCCGTCCGGTAGCGGAAAATCCTTCTTTACTAACCACATGGTAAGGTCGTACTACGAAAAAGGCACACATATTGTATTGGTAGATGTCGGTCATTCTTACAAAGGTTTGTGCGATATGGTGGGTGGCTACTATTTTACTTACTCCGAAACCAAACCAATCAAGTTCAATCCGTTTTACATTGGCGAAGGAGACACTTTAGATACAGAAAAAAAGGAAAGCATAAAAACCCTTTTGCTAGCCCTTTGGAAGAAAGATAATGAAACCTACAACCGCAGCGAATACGTTGCTCTTTCAAATGCCCTGCAATTATATTTTGATAAAGTTGAGAAGGATAAGGAATTATTCCCCTGCTTCGATACTTTTTATGAATTTTTGAAAGACGAATTTGTTGGCATACTGAAAGGGGATAATGTAAAGGACAAAGATTTTGATGTGTCTAATTTTTTGTATGTACTGAGGCCATATTACAAGGGTGGTGAATTTGATTACCTGTTAAACGCAAAAGAAAACCTTGATTTATTACAGCAGCGATTTATAGTGTTCGAATTGGATAACATAAAAGACCATCCAATTTTATTTCCGGTGGTAACAATCATTATCATGGAAGTATTCATCAACAAAATGAGAAAACTGAAAGGCATCCGAAAAATGATCTTGATTGAAGAAGCCTGGAAAGCCATTGCAAAGGAAGGAATGGCAGAATACATCAAGTACCTATTTAAAACGGTAAGAAAGTTTTTTGGTGAAGCAATAGTTGTAACGCAGGAAGTGGAAGATATTATTTCATCACCAGTTGTAAAGCAAGCAATCATTAATAATAGCGACTGTAAGATTTTATTAGACCAAAGTAAGTATCAGAATAAGTTTGATTTAATTCAGGAACTATTGGGATTGACAGAAAAGGAAAAGGCTTTGGTTCTTTCAATTAATAAGGCTAATGATCCCACAAAAAAGTATAAGGAGGTCTTTATTTCATTAGGAGGCGTGTTAAGTAAAGTGTACCGGACAGAAGTTTCTCCGGAGGAATATTTGGCTTATACAACAGAAGAAAAAGAGAAAGTAAAAGTGCAGGCTGCCGCATTGAAATTCGGGAGCATCGAAAAAGGTATTGCATCATTAACAACTTAAAATAAATACTATGAAGTACTTAATTATTTGTTTACTCTTTTTTGTAGCTGCCTGCACTGGTTCTAATAATAACACTGGTTTAAATGGGGTTTACACTGCTTCGTTTGAGCATGAATTTGCAAAAACGGACGATACCTTAATTCTTAAAAAGGCAAATGACGGAAATGGTGTTTATCAAATCACCAGGCATTCAGGTGTTATCAAAAAATTGGATGGTAAAATATTTCCAAAAGAAATACTTACCGATACCTGGACATTGGATTACAATACAGATAAGCAAATCCTTACAGAATTAAAAGGTGGAAAAACGTTCATTTGGGACAGTAACAGGCTTACCCTGCAATTTGGAGAAACAACCTACAAGAAGATTAGAGGTTTGTAAGTATGTGTCACTCTTAGTGTGAAATATAATTGTGAAAATGAAAATGTCGAGTATGAAAAAAATATTAATCATCATGGGCATTGTCTTGTCAATAAGCATTGCCCCCGTGCAGCATACCAATGCACAAATATCCATTTTAGAAATTATTAAAGCTGCGGTAAAAAAAGTAATCAAGGCAGTAGATTTAAAAATTCAACGATTACAAAATAAAACCATTTGGCTGCAGAATGCGCAGAAGACATTGGAAAATAAAATGTCAAAGCTAAAGTTGACAGAAATTAGCGACTGGAGCAAAAAGCAAAAGGAACTGTACGCTAAATATTTTGTTGAATTATGGAAGGTTAAAAATGCCATCAGTTCTTACCAGGCGGTGAGAGATATTATTAAAAAGCAGGTTCAGTTGGTACAGGAATATTCCAAGGCATTTAATCTTTCTAAACAGGATAGGAATTTTACGGCAGATGAACTTAACTATATGCAAAAAGTATATACTGGTATATTAGATGAAAGTATTAAAAATATTGACCAAATCCAATTAGTGATTAATGCCTTTGCCACGCAAATGACAGATGCAAAACGGTTGGATATTATTCATGTTGCCGGAAATAATATTGAACAAAATATTACTGATCTGCGACAGTTCAACCAGCAGAATATTATTATAAGTTTGCAAAGGTCGAAAGAAAAGAATGATATTGATGTAGTGAAGAAACTCTACGGAATAGAGTAATAATTTTTAGTGAAAGCGAAAATGTGGGGTTATGAAAAAATTATTGATAATATCAATTATGGTATTGTGTGCAGAAAACTTATCTGCACAAACCTGGGCTGAATGGTTCCGCCAAAAAGCAACTCAAAAAAAATACCTGCTTCAACAGATAGCAGCGCTGCATGTTTATTCAGGCTATTTATCTAAAGGATACTCCATTGCTAAAGATGGACTTAATACAATCAAAAGTATTAAGAATGGTGACTTACTCCAGCACACCAATTACTTCACCTCACTGGTAACTGTAAATCCTCAAATTAAGCGATATAAAAAGGTGGCAGACATTATCGCCATGCAGATAAGCATTGCAAAGCAGTCAGGCAATTTCATCAAAAGCTTTAGGAACAACCATCATTTTACCCCAACAGAGATTAACTATTTACAAGGCGTATTCAATACGCTGTTAACTGACTGTGCCAAAAACCTTTATGAATTGTTGAACCTCATTACAAATGGAAACCTACAAATGAAAGATGATGAACGTATTAAGGCAATAGACAAGATATTCATTGATATGCAGGATAAACAACAATTTGCCAGGGCATTTAGCAATAATGCAGCAGGCTTGTCTATACAGCGAAGTAATGAGGAAAATGATATAATTATTTCTAAAAAATTAAATGGTTTACAATGAAAAAGTGTATGGTGATTCTGTGGGTTATCCTGTTTTCTTTCTCCGGACAGGTTCTGGCTCAGTCTACCGAAATCCAGCAGTTATTGCTGAATGTGGAAAAACTGGCTCAATTAAAGAAGATACTCAGTAACATGAAAAAGGGTTATGAGATTGTGAGCAATGGTTACAATGCTATCAAGGATATTTCAAAAGGAAATTTTAACCTGCATGATGCTTTTTTAGATGCCTTGATGCAGGTCAGTCCTACGGTGAGAAAGTATAAAAAAATTGGAGAGATTATTATTTTTCAAACTCAATTAGTTAAGGAATACAAATCAGCTTTTAGAAGGTTTGACGCATCCAATCTTTTCAATGCAAATGAAATAAAGTATATGGGTAATGTATACTCAAACCTGTTTAATAAAGGCCTTCAAAATTTGGATGAATTGACAATGGTAATAACCGCAGGAAAATTGAGGATGAGTGACGATGAACGATTGAATGCGATTGACAGGATATACATTGACATGGGTGATAAACTCGTTTTCCTCAGAACTTTTAACAAAGAAAACAATGTGCTTGCAATACAAAGAGGCAGGGAAATGGTGGATACCAAGCTGTCTAAAAAGCTAAATGGATTATAGTGTAAATGCAATTAAATAGTGAGTATGAAAAAGTGTGTAAGAATAATTGCCGTAATAATAATGGCAGTAATAATGCCCAATATATTATTTGCCCAAAGTGGTGGATTTGCATATGATATTAAAAGCCTGCACCAGGTATTAGAACAGTTATATACAGAGATGCTGCCGTTGTGCAGCAAGCTGATTGGTGTAGGCCGTGGTATAGCAGGCTTTGCGGCCACCTGGTATATTGCAAGCCGTGTATGGCGGCATATCGCCAATGCGGAACCAATAGATTTCTATCCTTTGTTCAGACCTTTTGTTTTGGGCTTTGCTGTTATTATTTTCCCTTCTGTAGTCGCAATGATTAACGGTGTGATGAATCCAACAGTTACCGGAACCGCAGCAATGGTTACTGATTCTAATAAAGCTATTACAGTGCTTCTGCAAAAAAAAGAAGAAGCTATAAAGAAAACCGATGTATGGAAAATGTACGTGGGTGAAACCGGTAGTGGCGATAGGGACAAATGGTACAAATACACCCACGTGAATGAAGATCCATCTAAAGAAGGCATCTTCGACGGTATTGGTAATGATATAAAATTTGCTATGGCTAAAGCTTCCTACAACTTTCGCAATTCCATTAAACAATGGATGAGTGAAGTGTTGAGGGTTTTGTTTGAAGCAGCTTCACTCTGCATCAATACAATCCGAACGTTTTATTTAATTGTGCTGGCCATATTAGGGCCACTTGTTTTTGGCATTGCAGTCTTTGATGGTTTCCAACATACACTAACTGTTTGGATAGCCCGGTACATCAATATCTTTCTTTGGCTGCCGGTTTCTAATATCTTCGGAAGCATTATTGGTAAGATCCAGGAAAATATGCTGAAGGTAGATATTGCACAGGTGCAGGATTATGGCGATACTTTCTTTTCACCCACGGATACGGGGTATTTAATCTTTATGATTATTGGTATTGTTGGCTATTTCACGGTGCCAAGTGTTGCGAATTATATTGTTCATGCTGGTGGTGGAAATACGTTGCTTTATAAGGTGACGAGCTTAACCTCAAATAGTTCCAGAAATATTATAAATACAGCTTCGTCAGGTGCCGGTATGATTGCTGATTCATTTGGCAATGCTAAGTCAAATAGATCTGGCAGTATGGCTTCCAATGGTGTAAGCGGCAGCTATTTTAATGAAGGTGGTGGTAATAAATCAAATGAATACATGCACGATAAATTATCAGGAAAATCATAAGCTATGTTTAAAGAAACCAAAAATATTGATTCGTCATTCAGGCACATTAAAATATTCACATTTCTTGTTGTAGCAGGATGCTTTTTACTATGCGGTTTTGTGTTGTATAAAAGTTATGAATTGTCTGCAAGGGTACAGGATAAAATATACATACTGGCTGGTGATCAGGCTATGGAAGCTTTCGCCTCTAAAAGAAAAGACAACGTATTAGTGGAAGCTAAGAGCCATATCAGTTTATTTCATATCTACTTCTTCACACTTGACCCGGATGATAAAGTGATAGAAAAAAATATTTCAAAGGCTTTATATATGGCAGATGCTTCGGCAAAAAAGCAATACAATAATTTAAAAGAAACAGGTTATTACGCTAACATTATTGCTGGAAATATAAGTCAGCAAATTTCTATCGATAGCATTGCAGTAGATATTAAGGTGGAGCCTTATTTCTTTCATTGTTATGGTAAAGAAAGAATAATCAGGCCTAATAGTATTGTTACCCGCAATTTAATTACACAGGGTTATTTAAGAAATGTTTCCCGTTCAGACCATAACCCACATGGTTTTTTAATTGAGCGATGGGAAACGCTGGAAAATAAAGACATTAAAACTGAGAACCGATGAAACTTATTAAAAGAAAGGAAGGGCAGGCAAGCATACCTGATAAAGCAGCTACTGGTATTGCAAATGGAATACTTAAATCACAACGCTGGTTTGCAACTACTTTAGAAAGTATAACCAACAAGTGGAAACAAAAGCAGCAGTGGATTTTTTTATCCACCGTATGTTTCCTTTTTGGTGGGCTGAGTATTGCTGCAATGGTGCATTCTTTTAAAGTTCCTAAAAATGCGAAGGCACTTATGCCTAAATCAATTTCTGTTCCTAAAAATATTTATAAAGAGGGTAAGGCTTTTCTTATTACAGAAAACGAATTTCAAAAAGTGCAGGAATATAAGCGTACACATCCCAACCTTATAAAAGAAAGGCCGGGTTTATTTGACAGCCTTGTACTTATTGAACAATCATATTATTCACAAAAAAAATAAAACTATGAAAGAGAAACATTCAGTCAAGTTTTTACGACAAAGGAAAATGATGCTGGTATTACCGGTGTTAATTATTCCATTTGTAACAATGGGATTCTGGGCGTTAGGTGGAGGACAAGGCCAGACGAAAAACAATCTTGCAGATACTAACAAGGGGCTAAATCTGCAACTGCCCGATGCCAATTTAAAAGATGATAAAAATGCAGACAAACTTTCATTTTACAATGAAGCAGATGCTGATTCTTTAAAACGGGATGAACTTTTACGTAATGATCCTTATTATAAAGATTCTATTATCAGCCGAAGAAATACACTCATGTCTGACACTGGAAATTTGCTAAGTACCGCTCCATTGTATAGTGGGTTGAATCAATCCCCTTACAATAAAACTGCTGATGCAAACGAGCAACGGATTTATCAAAAGATTAATGAGATTAATAAACAAATTAATCAGCCTGAAAATGGTACTCAAACCAATAGCAATCCCAATCAGCCTACTATAAATAACGATAGCAATGAACAGTTTTCAAATGAAGTTGACAGATTGCAGGATATGATGCAGCAGATGAATGGCAGCCCGGAGGCAGATCCGGAAATGCAGCAATTAAATGGAACGCTGGAAAAAATATTGGACATACAGCATCCTGACAGAATAAAGGAAAAACTCAAAAAAAAGTCATTGAAGAGCAAGGAACAAGTTTTTATCGTTAACAAGGAATTTGTGAAAAACAATATCAGTTTGCTTGATACTGGCAAAAGTAAAAGGAATGCTGAAAATAAATTTTTTGGTCTAGAAGAGGATGCAGATTCAGAAGAGCAAAATACTGTTGAGGCGGTAGTTCATCAAACACAAACTTTAGTAAATGGTGCTGTAGTAAAAATGCGCCTGCTGAATGATATTTATTTGAATGGCTCATTAGTTAAGAAAGGCAATTTTGTTTTTGGTATTGCTGAATTAAATGATGAAAGACTTGAAATAAACATTAACTCAGTCCGCAACAACAATTCTCTATTTCCAGTTAAACTTGAAGTATTTGACATGGATGGCCTCGCCGGTATATATATTCCCGGTGCCATTTCAAGAGATGTTGCCAAGCAATCCACAGATAATGGCTTACAGCTTTTGGAACTTACTTCAATGGACCCGTCATTCAAGGCACAAGCTGCAGCAACTGGTATAAACGCTGCTAAATCTTTACTCAGTAAAAAAGTGAAGCAGGTAAAAGTATTAGTGAAAGCAGGCTATAAAGTGCTGCTAAGAGATAAAAGTATTCAACAATAATTATAAACAATTAAAACAAATTTTATGAAACGATTAGTGTGTTTGATTTGTGGTTGCTGGATATTCGTTTCGGCAATATCGCAAACTTCTTCTTTATGTATCTCAACTGATAAAACAACCAGCCTGGTATTTCCATTTTCAATACGGCACGTTGATAGAGGAACAAAAGATATACTGGTGCAGCAAGTAAAAGAAGCGGACCATATTTTATTGGTAAAGGCTTCTGCAAAAAACTTTTCTGAAACAAACCTTAGCGTTGTAACAGAGGACGGCAGTGTTTACACTTTTGTAATTAACTACGAAGAAAAACCTGCCATATGGGTTTATAATTTACCAGAGAGCAAAAAAACTACAATGGCAACTTATGCCAATGGCATCCTTGATAACCGTCGAACACTATGGGGTGTAAGGGACAATAGCTGGAATATAGATGCAGCAGTTATCGGTAGCTATATAAAAGATGACATTATTTATTATCAATTGAGAATTAAAAACAATAGCACGATTGATTATGATATTGAAGTACTGCGGTTTTACATCTGTGATAAGAAGAAAGGAAAACGGACTGCTGTGCAGGAAAATGAATTAAAGCCTTTGCATGTTTCTGGCAATATAGCACAGGTTAAATCTTTCAATCAAAATATTATTGTTGTAGCCCTGGACAAATTTACCATCCCGGATAAAAAATTTATGGGCATACAGATAATGGAAAAGAATGGAGGCAGGCATTTGATGATGAAACTGAACAACAAAGATATTTTGAAAGCAATTCCATTGCCTGATTTAAGATGAATTACGAACATCCCATATCAGACGAGGTATTAAAACTTGTAAATATAGCTTTATCCAAAGGTGAGCATTGGATGGCCTATAACCAGTCGCTCTATTTTATAGATAAAGAAGATGTTCACTTTTTCAAATTGCAAAACGAAGCTAAGGAGTTTGCAAATGATAATTTAAGCGATAGGGATGCATATCAAGTCATGTACTTAAATTCCATTTTGGACATTTTTACAAAACTTTCTTACTCAGAAAATACAGGAAAAAATATGGTTAATAATCACGACATAAATGGATTGCATAATCATGAAGGCAATGATTTCACAGATGTATTAATAGAGCATATAGAACAACAACAATCAATATTTAATTCACAATTAAAAACAAACGTTATGAACAACGAAAATTTTCAGTACTTGAGTGACAGTCTCAAATACATGGGCTTTGGTGAAAATCTGAAAACAGATTTAGAGAAGAATCTTAATGAAGGCAAGGCCGATTTCCAATTGCATTATAAGGCAGAGATTAATAAAAAGCCTTTTGAAGTGACAATGAATTTCCGCAAGTCTGATTCTTCAGACATGTACTTCTTTAATAACTATCATGCTTCACTTGAAAAAGGTAATGGGGAAAAAGCTGAACAGACTTTTTACCTGAATAAGGGTAAAGGCGTTACTGGGAAGGAAGCGTTCAATCTATTGGATGGCCGGTCAGTGCATAAAGACCTTGTAACAAAAGAAGGTCAGCCATACAAAGCCTGGATGCAGCTTGACTTTGAAAACAAAGACAAGAATAATAATTTTGAAGTAAAACAATTTCATGAAAAGTATGGCTTTGATTTGAAAGCAGCAGTTGAGAAATTTCCCATAACGGATTTGAAAGAGGCAGATAAAGAAAAGGCGTTGATGCAATCGCTTCAAAAAGGAAATGTGCAATCCGTTACCATTGAAAAAGATAGCAGCAGCCATAAAATGTTTATTGAAGCTGATCCACAATTCAAAAAGGTAAATCTATATGATTCCAATATGAAGCTGGTGGCAAAAGAATCAATAGCGATATACCAATCAGTTGGTAAAATAGAAGCCAGCCTGACGGTAAAAGAAGAACTGGGAAATGATAAAAAAAAAGAGTTGAATCAGGAGCTTAAACAAGAGAAAGAAAAGGTAGAAAAGAAAAATGATAAAACGCTTTTACCTAAGAAAAGGGAAAGTACCAAGAAAGGTTTAGGGGTGTCTTAACAAAACCCCTAAACCCATTTTTAATTTCAAAATTAGCAAAGTGAATATCGAAAATATTTCAGCTTTAATGGGACAATTGCAATCGTTAGATTTTGAAAATGCAGGCTATTCATTGTTAAAGCGAATTAGTTTTAAGCCTGAAAAATTCATCCTTTCTCAAAAAATAGAGAAGGCCAAAGGCAAGTTAAGCTTTCAACTATACTTTGAAAAGGATATCAAGCAAGACATTTATGTTTTGTCGTATTATGATGCTATTCTTCAAAAGGAAACGCCTTTAACTGATGCTGTCATAAATGGTATTAATACGGCTAACCTGGAAAAATCAATGATAGAAATTGATTGGAAAAATGCTTTCGATTTTGTTACAAAAAAACAATTGAATTTGGAAGATAAAACAACCTGGGAAAAAGAACAGAAAGTTGAAACGGTGATAGAAGGTCTTTCGGAGTTAGAAAAATCAGAAGATGGTAAAGTAGTTGCCGTGGGGCTTAAACTAAAATATTGGAGTGGGATTTCATACCAGGAGTTGTTTGGGAATATCAGCCCTTTAAAAAACAAGTCTGAAGTAAGCCAGCGGTTTTATTTTTTTGAAGGCCAAACAGGCATATCAGTAGATGAGGCATATCGGTTTTTACAAAATCGCTGGTTGGAAAAACAGATGCAGGCAAAAAAGAAACAATCTGATGAATCAAATAGAAGGCAAAGTGAAAATGATGCAAACCTAACTTCTGATAGTGGTTTACTTAGAAAGAAAAGAGTAACAAGAAATCAAGTAATAAAAAAAAGTAAATAAAGGATAGTCGTTAATGTGACATTTTAAGAATTTTAATAAAGAGGAGGTGTAACATGGCAAGTGTAAAAGCGGAAGAAATTATTGAAATTTTAAAGAAGCAAAATGTGCATATTTCATTAGAGCAAGCAAGGTTAGTCTTAGACTTTATGTTTAAATTTGTAAGGTTAACATTAATCCAAAATGGAGTAAAATGACAGCAGATTTATATATCAGGGTAAGTACTGATGAGCAAGCTGAAAAAGGCTATTCACAACGTGACCAGGAAGATAGATTAAAAAAATATTGTGAGAGTAATCAAATAAAAATCCGTAGGGTTATTTTTGAAGACCATTCCGCAAAGAGTTTTAATCGTCCTCAATGGAACAATTTTTTAATGGATTTAAAAAAGAGAAAGGGAATTTTAGATTTTGTTTTGTTTACGAAATGGGATAGGTTTAGCCGTAATGCCGGTGATGCTTACCAGATGATAAATACTTTACGGAAATTAGGTGTAGAACCGCAAGCAATTGAACAGCCATTAGATTTAACTGTTCCTGAAAATAAATTGATGTTGGCATTTTATTTAGCTGCTCCAGAAGTGGAAAATGACAGAAGAGCTTTGAACGTTTTGATGGGGATGAGAAAGGCAAGAAAGGAGGGGAGGTATATGGGCCTTGCTCCCGTTGGATATTTAAATAAGATTACTGAAGATGGCAAAAAATATATTGCTCCAAAAGAACCAGAAGCAAGTATAATAAAGTGGGTATTTGAAAAGATTGCAGAAGGGCAACTGAATGTTGAACAGATTATGAAATTGGCTTTTAAAAAGGGAATAAAATGTTGCAGGGCTAACTTCTACAATTTAGTGAGAAATCCAGTTTATTGCGGTCGAATTCTCATTACCTGCTATAAAGAAGAAGCTGCAAGGCATGCACAGGGATTGCACCAGCAGATTATTTCTGAAGCACTTTTTTATGATGTTCAGGACTATTTAAATGGTAAGAAAAAAACATACAGAACCAAAGTAGGTAGTCTTGAAATATTGCAATTGAGAGGTTATCTAATTTGTCCTAAGTGCAGCAAGTTACTTACGGGTAGTGCATCAAAGGGAAGAAATGGCAGATATTATTATTATCATTGTACGTCATCTTGCGGGGCTAGATTTAAAGCAGAAAATGCCAATGATTTGTTTTCAAAGGAAATAAAAAAATTAGTACCTAAGTTAGGTATGGTTGAAGTTTATAAAGTAATACTTCAGCAGGAATTTAAAGCTAAAACAAAAATGCAACGGGAAGATGTTAAGCAGGTAAGGGATGCATTAGATAAAGCCAACAATGAGCTTTCAAATGCCCGTAAACTACTTTTAACTAGCGAAATTGAACCTTCTGACTACCGGTCAATAAAGGCAGAATACGAAATGAAAATTACAACGTTAGAATCTAAGTTAATGGAGCTTTCAAAAGAAAGTAATAACATAGAACCATTGTTAAATAAGGCTGTAGCTTCACTTTCATCTCTTGATAAATTGTATGAGAACGCAAGTACTGAAACTAAAAGAGAAATAATTGGTTCGATATATCCTGAAAAACTCACTTTTGACGGATTCCAATATCGAACCGCCCGATTGAACGAAGCTGTTCGGCTAATATACAGCATGGGCAAAGGTTTTAGGGAAAATGAAACTGAACAAACCGAAGCGATTTTCGATTTGTCCAGTGAGGTGACCTGGATTGGATTCGAACCAATGACCCTCAGCTTAGAAGGCTGATGCTCTATCCAGCTGAGCTACCAAGTCTTAATTTTTGCAAATATAGGATAAATCATTTTCTACTTTTGGCAGTTTTAAAATAAAAAGTAGACTTATGGCAAAGTAATTTAATCGTATACTTTTCTAACACGCAATTAGAATGATTGTTATATATTTGCAAAATTATTTTAAAAATTAATAATTGAATTAATAGTATGATATTCTTTTATTGATTACTCTTAACTAAAAAAAATATTATGATTATGAAAAAGCTAACAGCCGTATTAATTATTATTTGTTTGGCTCAGGTTTCAATAGCCCAGAACTACGGTGGTCCTAAAAAAGGATCTGCGGTAGGATTTAGTGGAAACTTAGTAGATTTCTCTGCCTCAATTCCTAAGATAGGTAAAGTAGATCCGGGTTTTTCAATTATGTACTGGCACGGATTGTCAAGCCACATTGATTATTCTGTGCGTTATAACGGTTTATTCACAGAATATTCTAAAAAAGCAGATGTACAAAATAAATTTACCAACGAATTTGAAGGATCACTTCATGCAAGGGTTTTATCAAACAATCATTTATTTAATCCATTTGCTACAGCAGGTATAGGTATTGGTAGTTATGGAAAAGGTGTTTGGGCTCCATATGTTCCACTGGGCCTTGGTTTACAGGTAAATTTAAATAACGAAGGTTATCTTCTTTTACAAGGTAATTACCGAACAAGCCTTTCTTCTTCTAAATTAGACAACAATACTTTTTACTCTTTAGGGTTTGCACAAAGCATCAAAAGTACAGAAGCATTCGTTCCGGCACCATTGCCTGTAGTACCAGTGGTTCCTGTAGTTGTTGATAAAGACAATGATGGTGTTCCTGATAGTTTGGATGCTTGTCCGGATGTTGCCGGTATAGCAGCATTTAAAGGATGTCCAGACACCGATGGAGACGGAATTACAGACGCAGAAGATAAATGCCCAACAGTAAAAGGGTTAGCTAAATACCAAGGCTGTCCGATACCTGATACTGATGGAGATGGTATTAATGACGAAGAAGATAAATGCCCAACGGTTGCAGGTGTTGCCAGGTATCAGGGTTGTCCAATACCAGACACAGATGGTGATGGTGTTAATGATGAAGAAGATAAATGTCCTTCTGAAAAAGGAACTGTTGAAAATCACGGTTGCCCTGTTTTAGCAGATTATTCTTTTAACGCTGACAATGTTCAGTTTCTTTCAGGTAAAGCTGCTTTAACTAAAAAAGCTATAACTGAACTTGATAAGGGTGTTACAATTTTAAAAGATCATGCAGCATTAAACGTTAAAATAAATGGCTACACTGATAATACAGGTAAAGCAGCAACTAACCTGGTTCTTTCCCAGAAAAGAGCAGACGCTGTTAAAGCTTATCTTGTTAAAAAAGGAATTAGTGCAGATCGTTTAACAGCTACTGGTTTTGGAGTTGAAACTCCGGTTGCTGATAACAAAACGTTGGCAGGTCGTGCAAAAAATAGAAGAGTTGAGTTCGTTGGAAACAACTAACATCTAATAAAAAACAGATAAAAAAAGTCCCCGATTCAATCGGGGACTTTTTTTATCTCATAATATCGGTTAGCAATACACGCTAAAAAATTGTCTATTTTCAATGAAACTGCTTTTTAAAGCCTCAAGTTTTAAATAGTACCTCTTAATGGTTTTGAAGCTCAGCTGTAAATGTGGTGGGAGAAGAGCTGGATTTTGTTTAAAAGTGTTGCAAAATCATTTGAGGTGCTTTAGATATTCGTAGTCGAGTCCTGCAAACTATGCTGGCTGTTTTATTAAAATAACTTATGTCACAGATATTGCCAGAGAAGTTTTTGTTGGGAGATACGGAGCAGAAGAAAATTAGTAAACCATTTATATTTCAGGCTCCGTGAGAACCACCTCTTTGTAATGCAAAAGCAGTCTAGCCTATGCAACATAGGAGAACCTCCTTAATTACTTTTATTAGTAACGTCTGGTAACAATATAAAGTCCTGCGCCAGAAGATTTGAATTTATTGCGTTAGCAACGCAGGTTACGGGATGAAATCCTATGCCAGATTAAATCATTTAATTATTGATTAGATGGTCGTATTCCATAAATTAATAGATACCCTATCATCCAGAATTCTCCTATAGTTGCAGGAACTACTAAAAATTCTAATAGGGGATTTTCAATTCCTATGTATTTGATAAAAGCACTGATAAGGTAACCGATTCCGCCAATCATTAGGATTTTGTTGAGTTACGTAAAAAAATGACACTTCCGCCGTTGTTGGTGTTGATCCAATAAAATAAAAATGTCCTTTGAAATTAACAAGATTTTTTATGTAATGATTGGTGTTGTTTCATTCGTTTGGCTTTAAAGTAGCCAACTATCCCGACAGCCGTTGTTGGTCTTATTGACCAACAACCGAAGCGTATACCATAAAAACTGCTACTAAAAAATACTATCTCTTATCAATGGAAAAATACCCAATATACTGGCCTCAATTTTACACAGCAACGATCTTAGAATGGAAGCCGTTATTAAAACCAGTTAAATATAAAG
>Ga0209511_1000733_pt1 | contig 31277 bp, 27 predicted proteins | sample SSSSmetaG_FD_184141 | JGI IMG/M metagenome (GOLD analysis project Ga0209511, IMG submission 184141) | Glacier valley bacterial and archeal communities from Borup Fiord, Nunavut, Canada, to study Microbial Dark Matter (Phase II) - ​SSSS... | ecosystem: Environmental > Aquatic > Freshwater > Ice >... | reverse complement strand
AAGCCCCGCCCCCGGCGGGGCTTTTTGCGTGCCGAACCGCCCCGCCTGCCGACCTTTGCCGCCCAGGCCGAAGCCTCCCCAATCCCCAATCCCCAATCCCCAATCCCCAATCCCCAATCCCCAATCCCCAATCTCTAATCCCACTTCCTCCCGCCGTGACTCTCGACACCCATCAGCAGCAGGTCAGCTACATCATCGGGCGCGACCTGGCCCGCAACTTCGCCCAGCAAGGGCTGGAGCTGGACGTTGATACGCTCGCCGCTGCCCTGAAAGAAGGGCTGGCTGGCCAGCCCAGCCGCCTCAGCCCCGAGCAGATGCAGGCCGCCATGCAGCAGCTGCAAGAACAGCTCGGCGGCGACCCGGACGACGACGGCGACAACCAGAATTCTTCCAACCCCAACACCATGAATAACAAAGCCGAAGGCGAAGCCTTTCTTACCGAAAACGCCCAGAAGCCGGGCATCACGACCCTGCCCAGCGGGTTGCAATACGAGGTGCTCACCCAGGGCACCGGCCCGAAGCCCACGCCGCGCTCGTCCGTGACGACGCACTACCACGGCACGCTCATCAACGGCACCGTCTTCGACAGCTCGTATCAGCGCGGCGAGCCGGCCACGTTTGGCGTCAATCAAGTGATTGCCGGCTGGACCGAAGCCTTGCAGCTCATGGCCGAAGGCTCGAAATATCGCCTCTACATCCCGTCCGAGCTGGCTTACGGCAAGCGCGGCGCGGGCCGCGATATCGGCCCCGACTCGGCGCTGATTTTCGACGTGGAGCTGTTGAAGGTTAATTAGGGCGTAGCGTGGACTCTGCGAGTCCACGCTACATCCCAGCCGCTGCTTATGCAAACCCTGACCAGCCCCGACGGCCGCTTCCAGCTCACGGCCGACGCGCTGACGGTGGACGGCGTGACCTACGGGCTGCGCGAGCTGGAGCGGGCCGAGGTGCGGCACGTGCGCTGGCTGCTCTGGTATTTGCTCGGGAGCCTCGGGCTGGGCGCGGTGCTGATTCAGTTTCTGCAAAATCACCTTTCTACCCTGGCCGCGATGGGCGGGCTGGTGTTCTCGGCGGGGCTGCTGCTGCTGGGCCAGCGCGGCACCAACCGCCTGCGCCTGTGGCGCCTGGGCCGCTTGCCGGCCCACGTGGCGCTGCCGGGGGCGCTGCCGCCCTGGCAGGCGCTGGTCGGTGAGCTGAACCGCCGCATCGCCCGCGCCCACGACGCGGCCGCCCACGAAGCCGCCGCGTTGTTAGCCGCCGCCGAAACGGCCGCGCCTGACCCGGCCGACCAGTCCGAGCCACCGGAATTATTTACGTTTTGAGCGTGGAGGGTTGGGTGAGGAGGTGATTGGGTTTTAGGTTTTGAAAGTAGAGCAAACAAAGGTCTCAAAACCTAATACCCAAAACTTAATACCCATCCCCCACCCTCCGGCGAGCTGAAGCTCGCGCCACACTGCTCCCTGGTTCACGCTTTTTTCGGGCCGACTATTTTTACCCGCCTTCTTTGCTTTTCCATGAGTTCCAAACATTCGCACACCGCCGTTTCCGGGGCCGGATTGCTTATCGCGCTCGGCATCATCTACGGCGACATCGGTACCTCGCCGCTTTACGTGATGACGGCCATCCTTAAAGGAGCGCAGGTGGCCGACGTAATTGACGGGCCGCTCATCCTGGGCGCCATCTCGTGCGTGTTCTGGACGCTGACCCTGCAAACGACCATCAAGTACGTGCTCATCACCCTCAACGCCGACAACAACGGCGAGGGGGGTATTTTTTCGCTCTACACCCTGGTACGGCGGCGCGGGGCCTGGCTCTCGGCGGTGGCCATCATTGGCGGCTCGGCGTTGCTGGCCGACGGTGTCATCACGCCGCCCATCTCCGTGTCGTCGGCCGTCGAGGGGCTGCGGGCCATCTACCCCGACATTCCCACGGTGCCGATTGTGATTGGCATTATCGCGGCGCTTTTCCTGCTCCAGAGCTTCGGCACGCAGATAATCGGCAAAGCCTTCGGGCCGGTTATGATACTCTGGTTCTCGATGCTGGGCATACTCGGTACGCTGGCCATTCTGCAAAGTCCGGGCATCGTGAAGGCCGTCAATCCGTACTACGCCTACCGGCTGCTGGTGCAGTATCCGGGCGGGTTCTGGCTGCTGGGGTCGGTGTTTTTGTGCACCACCGGGGCCGAGGCGCTGTATTCCGACCTTGGGCACTGCGGCAAGGGCAACATCCGCGTGAGCTGGATATTCGTCAAGACGACGCTCGTGCTCAACTACTTCGGGCAGGGAGCCTGGCTGCTGGGCCACGTGGGCGAAACGCTGGGCAAGGGCGCGCTCGCCAAAACGGCCAACCCGTTCTACGCCCTCATGCCGGAGTGGTTTCTGCTGGTGGGCATCGTCATCGCTACGCTGGCGGCCATCATCGCCTCGCAGGCGCTCATCACCGGCTCGTTCACACTCGTGGCCGAGGCCATCCGCCTCAACATGTGGCCCAAGGTGCAGCTCGCCTACCCCACCGACGTGAAAGGCCAGCTCTACGTGCCGAGCATGAACCGGCTGCTGCTGCTGGGCTGCATCGGCATCGTGCTTTACTTCCGCGAGTCGGCCAACATGGACGCGGCCTACGGGCTGGCCATTACGCTCACCATGCTCATGACGACGCTGCTGCTCACGATGTGGCTCTGGCGGGTGCGGCGCGTGGCCACGCCGCTCGTGGTGCTGTTTACGGGCCTGTATGCGCTCATCGAGGGCGCGTTTTTGGTGGCCAACCTGGTTAAGTTTCCGCACGGCGGCTGGGTATCGCTGCTCATCGGCTCGGTGCTGGTGAGCGTGATGTACGTCTGGCTCAAGGCCCACTACATCAAGCGGCGGCTCACCGACTTCGTGCCCATGGAGCCGTATATCGACCGGCTCAAGGAGCTGAGCAACGACGAGTCCATCGGCAAGTACGCCACCCACCTCGTCTTTCTCACGTCGGCCGAGCGGGCCAGCGAGATTGAGCAGAAAATCATCTACTCCATCTTCCAAAAGCGCCCCAAGCGGGCCGACCTCTACTGGTTTATCCACGTGGACACCACCGACGAGCCGTACACGATGGAGTATAAAGTGACCGAGCTGGCCCCGGACGACGTGTTTCGCATCAACTTCCGTCTGGGCTTCCGCGTCGAGCAGCGCATCAACCTCTTCTTCCGCAAGGTGGTCGAGGACCTCGTGCGCAACAAGGAAGTGGACATCACCTCGCGCTACGAGTCGCTGGCGCAACGCCACGTGACGGGCGACTTCCGCTTCGTGGTGCTCGAAAAATACCTCAGCCTCGAAAACGACTTCCCGACCCAGGAGAAGCTCGTTATGCAGGCGTATTTCTACCTCAAGCAGTTCATTTCGGGCGAAGCGCAGTATTTTGGGCTGGATACCTCGTCGGTGAAAGTGGAGAAAGTGCCGCTCGTCATCGCGCCCGTGCGCGAGGTGGCCCTGACGCGGGTGTGAAAATGGTTGGGGGCTTATCGCACGATGCCGGTTGTAGTTGTAAGGACGGGGGCAAGCCCTACCGGGTCGCACCCCGCCGTAAATTTACGGCCCTAAGCCCCCCTGCTATGACCGGGGCAAGCCCTACCGGGTCGCACCCCGCCCCTACCTACCCAGCCACTTGGCCAGCAGGCGCTGTTGGGCGGGGGTCGCGGCGGGGTCCACCTCCAGGGCGTACTTGCGGTCGGGGTCGGCGGTGAGCGTCAGGTTCAGGTCGTGGGTCATGGCCCCGTGCTTGACTTGCAGGCGCAGGGCCGTGCCGGGTGCCGCGCCGAACAAGGCTTGCTGAAGAGCTTCGTCGGTCGGGGCCGCCCCGTTGAGCAGCAGCAGCTCGTCGTTCACGTTCAGGCCGCCCGTCCAGGCCGCGCCCTCGCGCCGCACGCTCGTCACCACGTAGCGCCCGCCGCGGTTAGCGATGCCCGCGCCGAGCGCGCCGGCCGTCGTGGCCGGGGCGCTGCTCAGGCGCAGGCCCACGGCGGCCAGCGCGGCGGCGTAGTCGGGCGGGCGGGTGCCGGCCACGCAGTCGCGGAAAAAAGCATCGTAGCGACGACCCGCCACCTCGGCCACGGCCGCCTGGTATTCCTGGTCGGTGAAACCGCGCTTCAGCGTCTTGTAGTATTTGTCATAGAGCAGGCGGAACACGTCGTCGAGGTGCTTCTGGCCGTTCGTGTCGCGCACCAGCATCAGGTCGAGCATCAGGCCCAGCAGCTTGCCCTTGTCGTAGTAGCTGATGGTCGAGTTGGGCGAGTTCTCATTCGGCCGGTAGTAGCGAATCCAGGCATCGAAGCTGGCCTCGGTGGCCGACTGCTGGCGGCTGCCGGGCGAATTCTCGACGGTGCCGATTTCGGCGGCCAGGTCGGCCAGGTACTGCTCCCGCGTGAAAAAGCCCGCCCGCTGCGTGATTTGCCCGGCCATGTACTCGGTCTGCCCCTCGCTCACCCAGAGCAGGTGGGTGTAGTTCTCGCGGTCGTAGTCGAATGGCCCGAGCGCGACGGGCCGGATGCGCTTCACGTTCCAGAGGTGGAAATACTCGTGGGCCACGAGGTGCAGAAAATTCCGGTAGCTCACCTCGTTGGCATAGGTCGTGGGCCGCGCCCCGAGCGTAGTCGAATAGAGGTGTTCCAGCCCGCCGCCGCCGCTCTCGATGTGGTGCACGATAAAGAGGTAGTGGTCGAGCGGGTTCTGCCCCACCACGGCCTGGGCCGTTTCGGTTACCTTTTTCATATCGGCCAGCAGCCGCGCCGGGTCGGGCAGCGTGTACGGCCCGAACATGGCCATTTGATGGGGCGTGCCCTGAGCCGTGAAGTCGAGCAGCTTCTGGTTGCCGATTTCCAGGGGCGAGTCGGCCAGCTCGTCGTAATCGGCGGCCCGGTACGTAAACGGCTCCGCGCCCGGCTTCGCCCCCGCCAGCGGCCGGAGCGCCGTGCTCACGGTGACCCAGCCGGCGGCGGGCCGCACGGTGAGCTGACTGGGCAGGTTTTTGAGCAGCGCCGGATACATAAACACCGAGCTGCCAAGCACGAAGCCGTGGTCGGCATCGAGGTAGCTCGTGCGTACGCTCAGCTCGTAGGCATACACGCCGTACTGCACGCGGATGGCGCTCTGGCCCGCGTGGCGCACCCGCCAGGTATTTTTGTTGAGCTTATCGACGGCCAGCGCCCGGCCGGCCGCGTCGGTGGCCCGCAGCCGCTCGACGTGCCGCGCGAACTCGCGCACCAAATACGAGCCGGGTGCCCAGACCGGCATTTTCAGGTCGGTGTAGGCGGTGCCCACGCCCCGCAAATCGAGCTGCACCTCGTAGTAGTGCGTCTGCGGGGCGGGCATGGCCAGCGTGTAGCGCAGGGTGGGCGCGGGGGCCAGAGCAGCCGGGGCGACCGGGGCGGCGGTCCCTGGTCGGGCGGTGCCGGACGCGCCGCGCGGGGCGGGCGCAGCGGGGGCGGCAGCTTTTGGCCGGGCCAGGCGGCCGACGGGCGCGGGCGCGGTTTGGGCGGCGGGCGCGGTTTGGGCGGTGGCGGGCGGGGCCAGGGCGGGCGCGGTGGCCAGCAGCGCCACCACGGCCGCGAACCGGCCGGGGGCTAAGGAAAAGGCGAAAGACATGGGCGCAATGTAAGGCCCGGCCGGCGCGTTGGGCACCGAACGAGCCGGCCGGGCTTGGCGGGCCGGCGCGCGCTACCTTCGGCCGGGCGCTCCCCCACTGTTTTCCGGTTGCTTCCCGGTTGAGAAGCAGGCCTGGCTTATACTCCCGCTCTATGCGCGTTATCTGGTCAATTTTCGGCTGCTTACTTCTGGCCCTGTTGGGGTTTCGGTTTGGGGGCATTGGAGGACTTGGAGCAATCGGGGAAATCGCCGGCCGGCCGACGGTGGGAGCCGCTAAGCTGGCCACCGACGCGCCCACCCAGCGGGCCGGCGCGGTTGCCCCGGTGCTGTCCCCACCCTCGCCTTCGCGGCCGGGCCGGGCGGCTGCCATCCGGCAGTCGGCAGGGTCGGCGCGCCGCGACAGCCTCGTGCGCGGGGCATTGCGGCTTGTGGGCACCCCCTACGCCTGGGCTGGCAGCAGCCCGACCACAGGCTTCGACTGCTCGGGCTTCGTGCGCTACGCCTTCGGGCAGGTGGGCGTGGCCATGCCCCATGCCACGGCCCTGCTCATCGACGTGGGCCGGCCGGTAGCCCGCGCCCAGGCCCGGCCCGGCGACGTGGTCGTGTTCACGGGCACGGCCGCCGGCAGCACCTCGCCCGGCCACGCGGGCATCGTCGTCTCGGCGCTGGGCGAAGTGCCGTTGCGCTTCGTCCACGCCTCGTCGGCGCGGCGCGCGTCGGGCGTGAAGCTGAGTCAGGTCGAGGGCACCGACTACGAGCGGCGGTTCATGCAGGTGCGGCGGGTGGAGTTGTGAGGGGTCGTTGTCATGCAGCGCGCAACGGAGCATCTCGCATGGCGCAGTGACCTCAACCACTCGCCCCATTGCTAATAAGCTAATAAAGAGGATTACCGCGCCACGCGAGATGCTTCGCTGCGCGCTGCATGACAACGACCCCTTGCTTATCTTAAAAAACGATGCCCGACCACCCGTCGCAGAACGCTCACGCGGGCTGCTGGGTGGTCGGGCATCTCATCCTTCAAATCTTACCAAGCGGCAGTGCTGGGGTACAGCACCGGCGTCTGACAGTAAGACCTGTCCAACGAAAGGAGGCAACCCGCGGGCCGCGTCCTCCGCCGAGCTGTTGTTAGGCGAGTACAGCGGTAAAGCGTACTACATTGGACAGGCTCGGCAGGATTTGGTTGGGACTACTAGACATTTTGTACCTCCTTTCTTTAAGGTTCCACATAACCCCGCTCGCGCTTCCCAGCACCTTAGGGCGGCTTGGGCGGGGCCGTAGCACTCGCTACTGGGGGGTAAAGTTAATTGCCCACCCCGAGGTTCAAAACTTTTGGCGGTTTTTTTAGCAATTCGCCCGGCATCCGGGCAGTAGCGGGGCGAGGCAGCGGGCGGCGCGGCGGGCAGGCGGTTGAAGGTCAGCCGGCTTACTTTCGGGCCGGGCACACCCGAGGTGGGGTCATCGTTCCGCTCATCTGCCCGAAGGGTAAGCCCCGCCGTAATCGTGGCCGTATTCTTGCCAAGCGCCGCGTGAGCCGCGTTTTTGGCTTAGCTTGCCGGCCGGTTTTGTTTTCCTTCCACCCTTTTCATTCAATTCGCCTCCGATGTACAAGTACGTTTTCCTGCTGCTGGCCCTTTGGCTGACGGCCGCCGCCCGCCCCGCGCAGGCCCAAACCCTCTCCCCGCTGGGCGTGTGGACCAACGCCGAGAAAAAAGCCACCTACGAGATTTATAAGTGCGGCGACAAGCTGTGCGGTAAAATCATCACCCTGACCATCCCCAACGACCCGGCCACGGGCAAGCCCAAGCTCGACACCAAAAACCCCGACCCCAAGCTGCGCACCCGCCCGCTGCTGGGCCTGGGCTTCATGCAAAACTTCGCCTTCGACAGCGGCAATAAGTGGGACAACGGCAAAATCTACGACCCGGAAAGCGGCAAAACCTACTCCTGCTACCTCAAGATGGAATCGGCCAGCCAGATGGAAGTCAAAGGTTACATCGGCTTTTCGCTCATCGGCAAGTCTCAGACCTGGACCCGCGTCAAGTAGGCCCGGCCCGATTGGCCCAACCGGCTCCGCCTGTTCAACGCCCCGGCTTCAGCGGTCGGGGCGTTTTTTTTCGGCCCAGCCCGACCCTGACCCGCCGAAACTATTTACCAAAGCTCGTGTTTTCGACCAACTCCGTCCGCGTAGAATTCCATCGTGCTTGATTTTATTCACCAGCTTTTTCAGCGGCCTGGCCAGGGCAGCGTCGGCGCCGAATGGCAGCCCGCCCCCGCGCCCACGTCCGAGCAAACCCATCGGCACCACGCCTGGGTAGCCGAGCGCGTGTACCGCAACTGGCTCGGGCCGTACTACAAAGCGTACCACTTGCGCAAGGGTGGGGCCGGCGGCCGCCGCGGCTACCGCGTGGAGATGCTGCGCGAGCAAAACCGGCAGGGCGCGCTTTTTTTCTACGACCCCAGCATCGGGCCGGGCAATTTCGGGCACCTGTTTGAGCTTATCGGCGAGCGCATCCTGGCCCTGGGCTACCACCGCGCCAGCCACGACCACCGTCAGCGCCGCCACCAGCAGCTGCGCGAGCTGACCCACAAGCAGTTCTTCAAGCCCAACCCCACCAGCCACGGCCTCGCCCCCGGCGACTGCGACCAGCGCTTCGGCCTGCTCACCCTCGACCTGGTGCGCGTGAACGAGCGCCCGCTCTTCATCCGCCTCACGGCCAACCCGGTGCATGAGCCGCACTTCGCCCCCGCCCTCTCTTTTGAGTCGCTGCTACAAACCATCTTCGACGAGCCAGTGGCCGACGAGGTGATAGCGGGCCGGATTGAGGAATATTACCGGGAGGGATAGGCGTAGCTCCTGGGTCCGGGGACGCGAACTTACCGCTGATGCTCAGCGCATTCAAAACTAATTGCTGCCCTCTCCTGCCTGATTAGGCGGGAGGGGGCAGCAATTGGTTTTGGTGCCTTATTTGGAGGCGGAATCAGTGTACCGGTAGCAAAACCCAGAGCCGCCCCCAACCCAGCCAGAAATTCAGCAAGGCCGAAGGCGGCTGAGAGGACTTATTTTACCTCGACAGTGAAGGTACTTTGGGTTTCATAAAGGGTTGCCTCGGGCTTCAGGTTGGGGTCGTTAGCGAAGGCTTTCGTGTGCTGACTGTAGAGGTCATAATTATTGGCCCTGCCGTCGTTGATAACGAAATACGAGTTGACCAGAAATGCTCGCCTCCGCTGCCCTTGGCTGTTGGGTGGCATTTGAATGAAATCCAATGGAATATCGCTTCTGTTACTGGCTACTCGAGAAAGTAGCAATGAGAAGGCCGTTACACCCCGCTGGGTGGGAACAAAACCAAACCGGCCGCGATAATGACTCCCGTCATAATCCAGGAAGAACTCGCCGGTAAAGGTACCTCCAGTAGAAATGCGCCCGCGCTTGGCGACAGCATTCACGGTGTTGGCGATTCCGAGAGGCTCTTGACCTATTCCGATTAGCCTTTTGATGGCGAAACCCGTGCGAAAAGGCACATCCTGGGGTCGGATGCGGTAGCGTTTTCGGGTGGCATAATCTGTAAGAGAGTCCGAAAAATTGACATCTAACCACAGCGTATCCCCCACCTGCATGGTAGCCCGGCTCGGCATTATGCTCACCGGGGCCAGCAAGGTGAGATTCTCGGATACAGTCAGCTCTTCCTTCTCGCAGCCTATGCAGCACACTGCCAAGCTGGGGCCTGCTACGAGCAGACCCCAGCGAAGTATCAGCGACTTCATAGCTTAGTAGCGGTAGGAAGTTACCAGTTGTCCCATCTGCACAGCCTGCAGACTGTTGCTTTGTGCCTGCACTTTGGCTTGGTAGTCCCGCACCGAACTCACGTCGGACTGCAAGCCCCGGAATACCCGGAACACGGTGGCTGGGGTGAAAGCGTTGACGGCGTGACAAAATTGATTGCTGGTCATAAGTTACGACGGGCTAAAGAGTAAAGGCGGTTGATAGCAAGACCAAAGTCACCTTGGCCCCGGCCAAGAAATTTAGCGGGGCCAAGGGCGGCTAGGAAGATTACCTCACCTCGACCGTAAAACGGCTTTCTAGCTCGTATATCCTTCCAAAGGGTACGACATCAGGGTCATTAGCGAATGCTCTTGTATGCAAGCTGAACAAGTCATGGTTATTGGCTTTGCCTTCATTTATGCTGTAAAGCATATAGTCAAGCACTGCCCGTGGGGCGGGACCTGTCGCAGGAGATGGCAACTTTATAAAGGGCAATGGGATGTCACGAAGTCCTGACGTTCCTCCCGGTGGGGAGGCCACCAGACTTATGGTTACTATGCCCTTCTGGGTGGGAATGAGTCCGAAGCGCCCTCGGTAGGAACTACCGTCGTAGTCGAAAGTAATAACGCCTGTAGTGCTACCGCCGATAGAAATCCGACCGCGCTTTGCCACGGCTTGGAAGGTGTTAGCCACGCCAGTCGGCAAGTTTCCTATTCCCTGTAATTGCTCGATAGCGAAGTAAGTAACCCACGGATAGTCCTGAGGCCGTACCCGATAGCGCTTATTGGTCAGATGGTCCCGCAAAGAATCAGGGAAATTAAAGTCCAACCATAATGTATCGCCCACAAGCATGGTAGACTTAGTCGGAGTGACAGTTAGCGGAACTAACAAGGAGATGGGTTCCCATGGCGTGGGCGCGTCCTTCGTGCAACTCGTGCAAGCGGACAAACTGGTGCCCCCGAGGAGGCACCAGCGAAAAAACGACCGCCACATGGTTAGTAGCGATAAGAAGCTACGAGTTGGTCCATCTGCGTAGCTTGCAGGCCGTTGCTTTGAGTTCGCACTTTGGCCTGATAATCGCGCACCGTGCTCACGTCCGACTGCAAGCCCCGGAATACGGTGGCAGGCGTGAAAGCGGTGACGATGTGACAAAATTGATTGCTGGTCATAGATGACAGGGGGTTGAAAAGGGGGAAGGCAATTGGCAGCAAGACCCAAAGCCGCCCCCGACCCGGCCAAGAGCTTCAGCGGGGCCGAGGGCGGCTAAGCAGGCTTATTTTACCTCGACGGTGAAGGTGCTTTGCATCTCGTAGATAAGTTGCTCTGGCTGCACGTTCGGGTCATTGGAAAACGCTTTCGTGTGGCGACTGTACAAGTCATAATTGTTGCGCTTGCCATCGTTGACGACGAAATAAGAGTTGAGGAGAAAAGCTCTCTGCCGCTGCCCTTGACTATCAGGTGGCAGCTGAATAAAGTCAAGTGGCACCGCGTCCCTACTACCAGTATTTTGCCTGAGCAGGAAGCGGAATGTAGTAATACCCGGCCGAGAGGGAATAAAGCCGAACCGCCCCCGGTAGTGACTACCGTCGTAATCCAGAAAAAACTCCCCGGTAGCGGTGCCACCAACTGAGATACGGCCACGCTTGGCAACGGCGTTTACCGTGTTGGCAACCGGAACCGCTTCTAGGCCGATACCAGGTAGCTGGTAGATAGCAAAACCCGTGCGGAATGGCACATTTTGGGGCCGTATGCGATACTTTTTCCGCGTGAAGTATTCCACCAGCGAGTCCGAATAATTGGTATCGAGCCAAAGCGTGTCGCCAACCCGCATCTCGGCTTTATCTGGGGTAATGGTCATCGCGGCCAACAGGATAAAATTCGCCGGAACCACCAGTTTATCCTTGTCACATCCCCCACCGCCGATTGCTACGCTGAGGCCTGCTAACAGCAGGCCCCAACGAATTAAGAGCAATTTCATGACCTAGTAACGGTATGACGTTACGAGTTGGTCCATCTGCATGGATTGCAAGTTGTTGCTTTGAGTTCGCACTTTCGCCTGATAATCGCGGACCGTGCTCACGTCTGATTGCAAACCTCGGAAGACGGTGGCCGGGGTAAAGGCATTGACTCCATCTCGAACACCGGTAAAGGGAGGTTCACCAGTATCGGTCATATCATGATACAGGCCGAAAATGAACCAGCCACTAGAACTGGTACCAGCCGCAGAAATGGGCATGGCATCATTAGGAATTTGATTCTCTAGTTGAAGTCGTGCGTTGTCAGCAGACGCTGCTGAGATTGTTCCCCCGTACTTATTCTGCAAAAACAGGTGCTCAGCGTAGTTCGCCCAGCCTTCGCTGACGGCGAAGCGGCCGGAGCCAGCATCCGTCTTACCGCCATAAGGACCACGCCCGGCGAACGAATTATCCACCACGCGGGCGACCAGCACGGTCCAGTAGTTGTTGCCCACCTGCTGGTAATGCTGAGTGTGAGACATTTCGTGGTAAGCCACCCCGTTGAAGCCTTCCGAGCGCCGGGTGCCGTTGGGCGTCCGGTAGCCGATGGTTACGTCGGGTAGCTGTCGCTCCAGAATTTTCTTGAGCAGGACGATTTTGACCAGCCCGGCTTTGGTGAGCACCGAGTTAAGTACTTGCGATACGATGGACGAGGTGGCGATTTTGCGCAGCATCGGGGCCGAATCGAAGGCATCGGTGGGGAAAAGCCAGACGTTGATGTCGCGGGGCGGGCAGGCCGCGCGCGGTGGCGAACGAGGCGGCATCAGCCAGTGAGTTGAACATCATCGACGCGGCCCAAGTGTTGGCTCCTTTCGTATCGGCGCTGTTGATGTAGGAAACCGTGTAGCTCATGCCCTGCATGGCCCCGCGCTCAAAAGAGCCGATTTCGGCGCTGATGGGCAGCACGAACGTCCAGGGAGCGTACCAGCTGCCTACGCCGCGCGTGGTGGCCAGCTGGTTCTTGTAGGTGAGCTTGAGCTTGGCTAAGCGGCAGTAGCTGGTGCTGATAAGGAAGTCACCCTGGCTATTGGTGAAAGCACTGCCGAACTGGAACCAGCGCCGCGACTTGACCTCCACGCCCCGCAGCGGCACTACGCCCAGGTCGGTGTCCTGCACCGTGATGCGGCCGCTGGGGCGGTAGCGGGTGCTGCAAAATGAGTTGGTTTGGACGCTGGCCGTGGCGCTGTGCTGCTCTTCTTCAGGCGCGCAGCCCTCGGCCAGCTCGTTGGCGTGGCCGCTCAGGCGCAGGGCCTCGTTGTAGAGGTCGAGCGGCGAGATACCGGCCCGCTTGAGGGCGGCGGTGGCTTTGGCCTGGGGGCTGCGCAAACGGCCGCCGGAGCTACCACCCACGGCCTGCGCCTGCGAGGGCGCATTGGTCGGGGGCGCCTGCGCACAGCTCACGTAGCAGTTGCAGCTGGGGTCGAAGTGGTTATCGCAGGGGTCGGGCGGCGGGGGCGGCACGGGCTGCCAGGGGTCGTAGTCACGGGCGTCGCCGTCGCTTTCGTTGAAGAGAAACAGCGGCTCGATGCGCTCGCTCACGATGTGGCCGGGCAACACCGTGTTCTCGGGCACGGCCGTGTACACCCACGGAATGTCATCGCTGGTGTAGTTCACCGGAGTCACGGCGGCAACGTCCTCGTTGAGCGGCTCCCAGGACAGGTTGAAGCCCAGCGCTTCGAGGTCGGCAATCTGGTCGGTGTCGGCGGGCTTGAAGCGCACGTACCAGTGGGTAGGCTGAATGGCCTCCCCCGCGACGTTGGCCCCCCCGTCCGAAGCCTGGGTTGGCGACGCGCCAGTGACACTGGCGCTGGAGGTGGAAGTGGCCTGAGCGGCCAGCTTGGCGTAGGCCCGGCGCATCACCGCTACCGAGAACGGGTTTTCGCCATTGCCAACGAGGCTCGTTGCTTTGCTCGCGCCAGGGTCGGCCGGGTCGGGTTCGGGGAGCCGGTGCTCGCAGGCGCTGCCCAACAACAGCAAGGCTACCATCAGGCCGGCTCGCTTAAGCGAGTGAAAGCCTGGAAACGGGGGGGGTGTATTACTCTCATAGTCAGCTTGGTGGGGTTTGAAAGTAGGTGAAATGCACTACCGGAGTGGTAGATGCCGGCAAATGTACACCCCTACTTCATATTCACCAAACAAACACTAAAAAATATTTTTTTGGGTCGGAAAAAATTCAGCAAGTCCGCAAGTGATTGTTGAACTTCACCTGGCAATGGCAGAATTTTGACGCGACTGGCCAGCCACTCCACAAGGCCCGGCTTAGTAAGGGGTTCTCCCCACTTAGCGTCCCTAATCGCTTATTCCTCACTCTCTTTATTCTATTTTACTCCCGCACGAACCGCGCTTGCCCCAGCAGCTCGCCACCCGCGCCGAACAGGCGCACCTGGTACAGGCCCGAAGCCAAGCCGCTGGTATTTAAGGAGGCGGAGACGGACAGCGGCTGCCGAAATACGAGCCGGCCGGTAGCATCGAGCACTTCGGCCCGGGCGGGCGCGGCGGCCAGGTTGGCCAGCGTGAGCTGCTCACGGCAGGGATTGGGGAAAACCTGAAGCGGGGCGCTGCTCAGGCCGGAGCGGGCGGCGAGCACCAGCGAATTATCCTGCACGACGCTGCCGGGCAGGTCGGGCAGCCAGCCGGCGGGGTCCACGGCAACGGCCACCACCGGCGACGAGCCGGCACCCAGCGGCACGGTGAACGTCTGCTCGGGCTGGGTCTGGCTGAAGCGCACCACGCGGGTGCTGCCGTCTTGCAGGGTGAGCTGGTAATCCACCTCCGTCTGGAAAAACGCGGTACTGGCCGGCCGCGAGACTACTTCGCTCACGCGCAGACCCAGCGTGGAGCCGACCTGATTCCAGCGCACGTTAAACGTCGGGACGCCCTCGCCGCGGTACCACTGGTCGAAGAAATACGTGAGCGGCTGGCCCAGCTCGGCCTCGAAGAGCTGCTGCAAGTCGCGGGTGCGGGCCGTACGGCCGCTGAACTGGCGCTGGTAGGTACGCAGCACGCGGAAGAAGCGCGCGTCGTCGTGGCAGACGTAGCGCAGCAGGTGCACCAGCGAGGCGCCCTTTTTATAGCTCAGGTTGAAGTTGAAGATGCGGCCGACGCTCGTCGTGTCGGGCAGGCGCACGGTGCCGCCGCCCGCGCCGTTGCCGACGCGGGCGCGCGCCTGGGCATCGTCCATCCAGGCGCGGGGCTGGCCGGGGTCGCCGAATGCTTGGAGCGCCAGGTACTCGCCGTAGGACGCGAAACCCTCGTTGAGCCAGATGTCCTCCCACGAGGCGCAGGTTACGTTGTCGCCGAACCACTGGTGGAATAACTCGTGGGCGCTGAGCGTAAACGTGATCCCGTCCTGGGTGGTGAGCGTCTGGTGTTCCATGCCGCCGCCGATGGGGGCCAGGGCGAGGCCGTACTTCTCGTCGGCGAAATAATAGGTGCCAACCAGGCTCGAAAAATTCTCGATAAAGCCCGGCAGCCGGTCGAATTCCGTTTGCCAGTACGCCAGCGAGGCCGCGTCGTAAACGTAGTTGAGCACCGGGATGGCTGGCCCGCCGACGGGGTTGGCCGTGCTCTGGTACTCGACATAGGGCGCGACGGCCACCGAAATCAGGTAGTAGGCAATCGGGTGCGATTCGCGCCACTCGTAGCGCACCCGGTTGCCCGGCAGCAGCGTGGTGCGGCGCAACAGCCCGTTCGAGCCGACCTTGTTGGGCAGCGTCGTCGTGACGACGACCGCGCACGAGTCGGCCTTGTCGGTGAGCACTTGCTTGCAGGCGAACCATTCGTGGGCTGAAAACGGCTCCGACAGGCTCCAGGTCACGTTGTAGGGGTACGTCACGCCGCCGCGCCGAAACGAGCTGGCCGTGTTCAGGGCGTTGCCGATGGCGGCCGAGTTGCCGTTGGGGGCCGTGCCGCGGTAGCTCACCCGCACGTTGAGCACCGTGCCGGGGGCGGCGGGCCGGGGCAGCGCGGCCGTCACCTGCTGGCCGCGCCGCAGCACGCCCGGCGAAGCCACGACCGGGCCGCCGCCGACGCGCTCTACTGTTACGCCGTCGATGATGAGCGTAGGCGCGCCCGCCGCCGCGCCCGCCGGGGCCTGGTACAGCTCGAAGGCGATGGAGTCGAGCGGGACCGCACTGGGGCTATCGAGCACTTTCACCCGCAGCAGCGTAGTGCCCGACACGTCGCGCGAGTTGTTTTCCAGGTTCAGGTCGAGGCGGTAGAAGAGCACGTCGTAGCGGTCCATCTGCTGGCGATGGCTAACCGAAATCCCGGCCGCGGAGGCGGTGGTAGCGGCAGTAGCGGCGGCCGTGGTGGCGGTCTGGCGCTGGGCCTGGGCCTGGTGGGCGCGGGCGCAGGCCAGGCCCGCGTCGAGGTCGAGCGTGGCGGGCGGCGGCGGCGCGCAGCCCGCTCGCGGGGCCTGGGCGCGGGCCGGGCCGCCGGGCAACAGGCTGGCCGCGCCGAGCAGCAGCGCGCCAAAACGGCAGCGGCCGAGGTAAGTGAGTTTCATCAGGGGCAAAGTGGGGCGTGGCAGCAAGGGAGAGGAAAGATACGGGCCGGGCCTGTAAAAGAGCAGTAGCGCTTACCTTCGGGGGGTTGGGGGTCGTTGTCAGGCAGCGCATTCTGCGCCAGGCGCAGAATGCGCTGCCTGACAACGACCCCCTACTCCCGGCGCGCTACCTTACTCTCCACCTCTCCCCTTTTACTTTCTATGCGGTTCGCCTTCCTCCTACTGCTGGTAAGTCTGCTCGGTGCCTCGACGGCCCGCGCCACGCACATCGTGGGCGGCGAGCTGGATTTGCAGTATCTGCGGGGCAACACGTATCAGCTCACGCTCAACCTGTACTTCGATGCCCGATACGGCGACCCCGGCGCGCTCGACACGGAGCTGACGGCGGCCATCTTCGATAAGGCCACCGACCAGCGCATGGCCTCGCTCACGCTGCCGCTCGTCAGCAACACGTTTCTTAATTATACCCAGCCAGTCTGCGCCATCAACGACCTGCAGACGCGGGCGCTGGTCTACCGCAATACCATCGAGCTGCCGCCGGGCATTTACGCCGGGACCAAAGGCTATTACGTGGCCGTGGAGCGCTGCTGCCGCAACCGGGCCATCGACAACATCGTGGCACCCGTCGCGGCGGGGCAGGCGTTCTACCTGGAATTTCCGGCCGTGGTGCGCGACGGGCAGCCGTTTCGCGATTCGACCCCGCGCGTGTTTCCGCCCGTGGCCGACTACGCCTGCCTGGGCGAACTCTTCACCTACGACTTCGGCGGGCAGGACCCCGACGGCGACTCGCTGGCCTATGAGCTGATAACGCCCCTCAACGGGCACGCCGACCCGGTAAACTCGAAGCCGCCCGTGCCCTTCCCCGCCCCCTACGCCGACATCAGCTGGAACCCCGGCCTGAGTACGCTGCTCCAGATTCCGGGCCTGCCACCGCTTGCCGTCAATGCCCGCACCGGCCGGCTCACGGTGCGCCCCGACCGGCTCGGGCTGTTCGTGTTCGGGGTGCGCTGCACCGAGTACCGCCAGAAGGTGAGGCTGGGCGAAACCCGGCGCGACTTTCAGCTGCTAGTGCTCAATTGCCCGCGCAACCGGCCCCCGCAGCTCGCCCTGCTGCCCACGGCCAGCGGGCAGGTAGTGTATAAATCGCGCCGCGATACGCTGCGCTTCGGCCCCGGCCGGCCGGCCTGCGTACGGCTGCGCTTCACCGACCCCGACAACAACTCGCGCCTCACGCTAAGCCTGCAGCGACCCGCCGGGGCGGGCAGCTACGCCGGGCCGCTGCCCAGCTTCACCACCGCCAGCAGCGGCACCGTGCGCGGCCCCGGCCAGCCCGATACGCTGCTCGCCACGCTTTGCTTTTCGCCCTGCACCGACACGCAAGGCAACGTAGCCCGCCTCGACGTGCTCGTGGCCGACGAGGGCTGCCCGCTGCCCAAGCGCGACACCGTCCACATCCTGCTCATCGGCGCGCCGCCGACTAATGCCGCGCCGGTGCTCACCACCAACGCCGGCCCCGCGCTGCCCTTGCGCGTGCGCCCCGGCCAGACGCTGGCCTTCGACCTGACGGCCATCGATGCCGACGGCGACCCGATTTTGTTTACGCTCGGCGGCGCGCCGGCCGGGTTTGCGCCGGCCGCGCTCGGGGCGGTGCTCGTGCCCGCCGCCCAGGCCGGCACCACGCGCACGGCCCGCCTGAGCTGGCCCGTCGATTGCCGGGCCATCGCCGACCCGCCGGGCACCGTGCGCGAGCTGCTCTTGCAAGCCAGCAGCACCACGAGCTGCGGCACGGTGCGCCTGAGCAACCTGGTGCGGGTGCCGGTCGTCGTGGATTACCAGAACCAGCCGCCCGTGCTCACGAGCACGCTGCCAGTGGCCCAGGCCGCACCCGGCGCGCCCGTGCCGCTCGTCGAGCTGCCGCTCGGCCAGCCCTACTCGGCTACGCTGCTCGGCACCGACGCCGATTTGGACGTGCTCACGCTCAGCGCCCAGGGCCAGGGGTTCGATTTGGCGGCGGCCGGGATGCGGTTCGTAGCCACGCCCAGCCCGGCGGGGCAGGCCAGCGGCACCTTCACCTGGCTGCCCACCTGCGCGGGCGACGCGGCGGTAGTGCGCGGCGTGGCGCAGGAGCTGACCGTGATATTTACGCTGCAAGAAGCCACCTGCCGGGCGCAGCCCCAGACGCGCACGGCGCGCTTCCGGGTGCGCGCGCCCACGGCGCCGGCTTTCGTGCCGCCCAACATCGTGCTGCCCCTGAGCCAGGTAGCGGCCAACCGCGTCTTCACCCTGCCCACCCTGCCGCCCGACTTCTGCGACGCGCGCTTCGCGGGCATCAAAATATTCTCCCGCTGGGGCCGCCTCATCTACGAAAGCCCCGACCGCGGCTTCGCCTGGGCCGGCGAGGGTGCGGCCGGGCTGTATTATTATTTATTGACGTTTGAGAACGGCCCCTCGTTCAAGGGTTGGGTGGAGATAGTGCGGTGAGTTTCGGTGAGTACGTGATGGGGTCGTTGTCAGGCAGAGCGTAGCGAAGCATCTCGCGTGGCGCACTAACTTCAACCGCTCGCTTCGTTGCGGACGTGGGTGAGTACTGCGCCACGCGAGATGCTTCGCTACGCTCTGCCTGACACCGACCTACTTACTCAATCACCTCAGTACACCAGCAAAAACACGGCGAACAGCACGAGCCAGAGCGCGTCGATGAAATGCCAGTAGGTGCTCAGGGCGCGGAGCTGGCGGCGGTGGTAGGGGTTGCGGATGAAGACGAGCGTGCGGACGGCATCGCGGCTGGCGTGGATGGTACGCAGTAGCTGGGCCAGCAGCCAGAGCAGGCCGGCCAGCACGTGGGCCACGTGCACGCCCGAGATGACATAGACGAACGTGCCCGCGTTATGACCCTGAAACAGCACACCCTGCTGCATCAGCTCGCGCCAGCCCAGCACTTGCAAGACGCTGAAGACGCTGCCCAGCAGCAGCGTGGCCCCGAGGCAGCGGGCCAGCGCGGGCAGGTCGTCGGCCCGATACAGCCGCCCGGCCTGGGCCAGCACGTAGGACGAGAGCAGCAGCACGACCGTGCTCAGCGAAAAATAGCGCGGAAACGGGTGCAGGCCGGCCCGCACGCCGCTCGCCCCGCGCGAGGCCAGATACAGGGCCACGAGCGTGACGAAGACCATGCTGATGCCCACCAGCCCCACGTAGAGCAGCATGAGCAGCGGCGGCACCCGCTCGATGCGGCCAAAAGCAGAGTCGCCCGCCCGCGAGGGGCCGGTGCGGGAGGCAGGACGGTCGTCGTCGCGGGGGGCTTGCACGGGGCTAAGATAACGGGTGGGCGGTGGTGTGCGAAGGCGGAAACACGAAGGTTTGTTCGGCACCTACCGAAAAAACGACCCAATCTTGCCCAGCACCGCGCTGAGCGTAATCTTGGGACTGGTGCGCCCCGGCAGCCCGAACGTGGCGTAGGTGCGCCCGGCCACGCGCAAATCCAGCACCAGCCCCAGGCGCAGGGCCAAAAAGTGGAGCTGAGCCAGCGGGTCGGGACGCGGGCCGGGCGGCGGCGCGGGCTTTTTCGCCGCGCCGGGCGCGGGCGGCGGGCCGCCGGTCAGCAGGTCGAGCACTTGTTGGCTGGGCACGTTCAGGATGAGGTAGCTGCCGCTGGCGGCCAGCTGCAGCTCGTGCCCGCCCGGCCAGGTCAGGCTCAGGCGGGCTTCCACGTCGAGGCCCTCAGCCACGCGGCGCGGCGGGGTCGGTGAAGCTGGGCTGCGGCTGCCCGCTGGGCGCGGGCGGGTCCACGCGCAGGGCCGGGGCGGCGGGCAAGCTGAGCGGGGCCGCCGGCGCGTCGCCTTTGGTGCGGATGCGCAACGAGCCGTTCAGGCGCCAGGTGGCCGCCGCGCCAGCCGGGTTCTGCTGGTTGGGCACTTGCAGCTCTACCTGGTCGAAAGCCAGGTTCAGCTCAACGCCGCCCGAGAGCTTGCTCAGGAGCGAGGCGGCCGTATCGGCCCAGGAAGTATTTTGGTCAGGCATGTAGTTGAGGTGGTGAGAAAGTTAAGGCAGAGTTGTCAGGTGTTGGGGGGCGTTGTCAGGCAGCGCATTCTGCGCATCGAGCAGAGACGAAGCATCTCGCGTGACGCAGCAAAATCAAACGTAAGCAACGAGGCGAGCGAGATGCTTCGTCTCTGCTCGATGCGCAGAATGCGCTGCCTGACAACGCCCCCCAACACCAAACACCAAACACCCAACACCAGAATCCGAAATCTAATAGCTCCGGGTGCTGAGCGGGTGCAAAGCACGGGCAAGGGCGGGCGTTTGCCAAACGCAACCGGCGGGGCGGGGTTGCCGTTGGGCCGGGGGGCCGTAATTTTGCCCGCCTCGCGGTCCGCATCCCGGTGAGTGGTTCCAATTGCCGGGGGCGACTTTTTATTTTTACTCTTGCATGAAATTCTTTTCCTGGTTTGTCGCCGCCGTCATCGTCATCGTGCTTATCGCCCGCTTCAAGCCTAAGTCCGCCGCCGAGCCGATAATCCCGACCCAGCTCAAGGAAGCGCAGGCCAACCCCCAGGCCGACAAAGCCGCCCCGCCCGCTCGCACCGAAGCCCAGGGCCAGGCCGATGCCGCCCGCGGCGGGCGCTGAGTTGCTGGTTTCTTGCGGGACTCACGCGAAACCGCTGACTTGTCTCTCACGCGGGGTCTCGCGGTGTTTTAGTCTATTTGCACTGCGAAACACCGCGTCCAACACCGCGGGACACCGCGAGAAATGACTTTGGCAAAAAGCGCGCGTAAGTCCTAATAAGCAACAGGAAACATGAACGAACGCATCCAGGAGCTGACCCAGCGCCTGCACTACCTCAACACCCAATACTACCAGCACGATACGTCGGAGGTGTCGGACCAGGAGTTTGACCAGCTGCTGGCCGAATTGCACCAGCTGGAGCAGCAGCACCCCGAGCTGGCCCAGCCCAACTCACCAACCCAGCGCGTGGGCGGCACCGTGACCCGGCAGTTTGCCCAGGCCAACCACCGCTACCCGATGCTGAGCCTGGGCAACACGTACTCGGAGGATGAGCTGCGCGAGTTCGACGAGCGGGTGCAGCGCGGGCTGGAAGGCGCGCCCTACGGCTACGTCTGCGAGCAGAAATTCGATGGCGTGGCCATGAGTTTAAGCTACGCGGATGGCGCGCTGCACCAGGGCGTGACGCGCGGCGACGGCACCCGCGGCGACGTGGTAACGGCCAACGTGCGCACCATCCGCACCCTGCCGCTGCATTTGCACGGCGGCGACTGCCCGGCCGAGGTAGAGGTGCGCGGCGAGGTATTCATGCCCAACCAGGTATTCGACGAGCTGAACCAGGAGCGTGAGCAGAATGGCGAGGCGCTGCTGGCCAACCCACGCAACGCGGCCAGCGGGGCGCTCAAGCTGCAAGACTCGGCCCAAGTGGCGGCCCGGCGGCTGCGCTTTTATGCCTATTCGGTGCTCACGCCCGGCCGGCACTTCAGCAGCCACAGCCAGGCGCTGGAGGCGGCCACCGCCTGGGGCTTACCCGTATCGGCCACGTGGCGGCGCTGCGCGAACCTGGACGAAGTGCTGGCCTACATCCACGAGTGGGCGCAGCGGCGCTTCACGCTGCCCGTGAACACGGACGGCATCGTGATTAAGGTGGATGATTTGCGCCAGCAGGACCAGCTCGGGCTGACGGCGAAAAGCCCGCGCTGGGCCATTGCCTACAAGTATCCGACGGCGGCAGCCCGCACCGAACTGTTGCGCATCGAGTACAACGTAGGCCGCACCGGGGCCGTCACGCCGGTGGCCCACCTCACGCCCGTGCCGCTGGCGGGCACCGTCGTCAAGCGGGCCAGCGTCCACAATGCCAACCAGATAGCCGCGCTCGACCTGCGCCTGGGCGACTACGTATTCGTGGAAAAAGGTGGCGAGATTATCCCTAAAATCACGGGCGTGGACCTGAGCGCGCGCCCCGCTGGGGCCGTGCCCATTCAGTACCCCACCGCGTGCCCGGCCTGCGGCACCCCGCTGGTGCGCCCCGAGAGCGAGGCGCACTTCCGTTGCCCCAACGAGCGCGCCTGCCCGCCCCAGCTTAAGGCCCGCCTCGAACACTGGGTGTCGCGCAAGGCGCTCAACATCGACGGGCTGGGGGCCGAAACGGTGGGCCGGTTTTTCGATTTGAACTTGGTTAAAACGCCCGCCGACATCTACGACCTGCCCCAGCGCCGGGCCGAGCTGGTGGGCCTGGAGCGGCTGGGCGAAAAGTCCATCGACAACCTGCTGGCCGGCATCGAGCAGAGCAAAACCGTGCCTTTCGCGCGGGTGCTCTTCGGCCTGGGCATTCGCTACGTGGGCGAGACGGTGGCCCAGAAGTTGGCCCTGCACTACCGCAGCATCGGGGCCATGCTGGCCGCCACCGCCCCGGAGCTGGCCGCCGTGCCCGAGGTGGGCGGTGTCATCGCCGACTCGCTCGCCCACTGGGCGCAGCAGCTCGAGAGCCACGAGTTAATCGGTCGGCTGAGTGCCGCCGGCCTGCAGCTCGAAGTCAGCGGCGAGCCGCCCCAGGCCGTGAGCGACCGCCTCGCCGGGCTGACCTTCGTGCTCTCCGGCGTATTCGAGAACTACAGCCGCGAGCAGCTCCAACACCTCATCGAGCAGCACGGCGGCAAAATCACCAGCTCGATTTCCAAAAAGCTCTCCTACCTAGTGGCCGGCGACAACATGGGACCGGCCAAACGCGAAAAGGCGCTGGGCTTCAAGGTGCCCATTGTCTCAGAGACGGAATTGTTGGCGATGCTGCCGGTGTAAGGTTTTTTTAGGGTAGGAGGGTGTGAGGGTAGGAGGGTAGGAGGGTGTGAGGGTAGGAGTCATTGCTCAACTTATGCCCTCTTACCCTCCTACCCTCACACCCTCCTACCCTCCCCTCACACCCTCCTACCCTCACACCCTCCTACCCTCACACCCTCCTACCCTAAAAATGCACGGAACCGTCGTCAAATCCACCGGCTCGTGGTACGTGGTACGCGAAACCGGCACGGGGCGGCTCTACCGCTGCCGGCTGCGGGGGCGCTTCAAAAACCAGGGCCTGAAGGTGAGCAACCCGCTGGCGGTGGGTGACGTGGTGGAGGCGGACTTGCCCGACCAAGCCGAGGGCGCGGGCGTGATTCACCGCATCGAGCCGCGCCGTAACTACATCATTCGCCGCTCGGTGCACAAGAGCGAGCACGCCCACATCGTGGCCGCCAACCTCGACCAGGCCCTGCTCGTGGTGACGCTCGTCTCACCCGCCACCTCATTCGGCTTCATCGACCGCTTCCTCGTCACGGCCGAGGCGTACCACATTCCGGCCCGGCTCATTTTCAACAAGGCTGATTTATACGATGCCGATGCGCTTGACTACCAGGCTCAGATTGCGGCCATGTACGAGAGCATCGGCTACCCGAGCGTGCTCTGCGCCGCCCTGCCCGAAGGCCAGCACGAGGGGCAGAACGTAGGGGCCGTGGCGGCGCTGCTGCCGGGCCGCACGTCGCTGCTGTCGGGCCATTCGGGCGTGGGCAAAAGCACGTTGCTCAACGCGCTCGTGCCCGACCTGAACCTGAAAACGGCCGAAATCAGCGCCTTTTCCGACAAAGGCCGCCACACGACGACCTTCGCCGAGATGCTCGAAGTTGGTCCCGGCACCTACCTCATCGACACGCCCGGCATCAAGGAGCTGGGCCTCGTGGACGTGCCCGCCGCCGAGCTGGCCGGCTATTTCCCCGAAATGCGCGCCCTGCTCGGCCGCTGCCGCTACCACAACTGCCAGCACACCCACGAACCCGGCTGCGCCGTGCGCGAAGCCGTGGATTCCGGCCGCCTCGCCGTGACCAGATATGAGAGCTACCTGAGCATGTTGGCCGACGAGGACAACCGACACTAAATTCAATTATCAATGAGCAATGAGCAATTCAGAACAGACCCCAAGTGGTTAGAGCCGAATTGCTCATTGCTCATTGATAATTGCTCATTGATAATTGCTCATTGATAATTGCTCATTGATAATTGCTCAATGTCGTCCCGGCGGGCGAGCACGGCCAGCCACTCGGCGGGAATGCCGGCCTCTCCGTACGCCAGCCCGGCCAGGCCGCCGACGACGGCCCCGGTGGTGTCAGTGTCGTCGCCCATGTTCACGGCTTCGAGCACGGTGGCGGCATAAGTATCGTGGCGAAGCAGGCACCACAGCGCTGCTTCGAGCGTGTGAACGACGTAGCCCGACGACTGCACGTCGCGTTCGGCAAGCGTGGGTAAAGTGCCGTTGAGCACGGCCGCATATACGGGGTGCTCCTGGAATACTTTTTCTTTGGCTTCGGCCTGCAGCCAGGTGTTGGCGGCCGCGCGCATTTGCTCATAGGCGGCGGCCGGGGCATGGCCGCGGGTCAGCTCGCGGGCGACGAGCAAATACAGAAAGCAGCCTAGCGAAGAGCGCGGGTGGCCGTGCGTGACGCCGGCCACGGCGTGAGTCAGGGCGAAAGCGGCGTTCAAATCCAGGTTTTCGGCCTGCCAGGTTTGGTGAAAAACCAGGGGCAGGATGCGCATAAGCGCCCCGTTGCCATTGGCCGACTCGGCCGTGTCGCCGGCCGTTTCGGGTGGCGTGTGGCCGCGCGCGAGCCGGCTGATGGCGTGGCGGGTGGCGTTGCCCACGTCGAACGTCTGCCCGTGGGCCGTCCAGTAGCCGTTTTGCAGCCAATTGACGCACCGGCGGCCGAAGTCTTCGAGGTCGGGCGGGCCGATGAGGCCGCCGGGGCGGGCCAGGGTTTCGGCCAGGCAGAAGGTGAGCGAGGCATCGTCGGACCAGGTGCCGGCCGGCTGATGATGGGTGCCGAAAGCGCGCATCCCGGTCACGGGGTCGGCCCGGCGCTGGGCGCGGGCGATGAACTCGACGGGTACGCCGAGCGCGTCGCCCACGGCGAGACCCAGCAAAGCGGCGGCGGGGTTGGGCATTGTTTCTTGTTTCTTGTTTCTTGTTTTCAGGGCGCAAGTTCACGCGGAGTTCCGCAGAAGAAGCAAAGTTTCACAAAGTCGAATTACCGCTACCTTGCTTGGCCTAAGTTTGAAACAAGAAACAAGAAACAATGAATAAAGGCCGACTCGAAGCGTTCAGCGATGGCGTACTGGCTATCATCCTCACCGTCATGGTGCTTGAGCTCAAGGTGCCGCACGGACACGACTTTGCCACGCTGAGCGAGCTGTTGCCCAAGCTGCTGAGCTACGTGCTGAGTTTTCTGTACGTGGGTATTTATTGGAACAACCACCACCTGCTGCTGGCCGGCGCGACGCGCGTGTCGGGCGGGGTGCTGTGGGCTAATCTGCACCTGTTGTTCTGGCTTTCGCTCGTGCCCTTCGCCACGGGCTGGATGGGCGAAAACGACTTCGCCCCCACCACGCTGGCCATCTATGGGGTGCCGCTGCTCATGGCCGGCATCGCGTATTGGCTGCTGCAAGGCCGCATTATCGCCGTGGCCGGCCCCAACTCGGTGTTAGCCAAAGCCATCGGCCGCGACCTGAAGGGCAAGTCTTCGCTCGTGCTCTACCCGCTCGGCATCGCGGCCAGCTTCTGGAGCAGCTGGGTGGCGGAAGCCGTTTACGCGGGCGTGGCCCTGATGTGGCTCATCCCCGACCGTCGCATCGAGCGGGCTTTAGGCAATTAAAAACTAAGAATTTTTAACTGCCTAAGAAATCCACTTGAACTGGTATTCCAGCTGCGGTACGGGCATGCGCTCGGCGACGCGGCGCAGGCGGGCGGGCAGGGCCATGACGTACTCGCGGGCACGCTCGGCAGCCCCGTTCAGGCCATCGAGGTGCTCGATTTTCCATTCCGAAATGAGCGTGTCGAGGATGTCGCAGTAGTCGGCGCTCGTGTACACGCCGATGCGCTGGGCAGCGTCGGTGAAGTGACCGAAGGTTTTGCCCATGTCCACGCCCAGCTCACGCATGTAGTGGGCGGGCATCACGATTTTCTTGCGCATCATGTCCTCAAAGGCCAGCATCATCTCGCTCGGGTCCAGCTCGAATATCTTCGAGACGAACGTTTTGTAGGCGCGGGCGTGGCGGTTTTCGTCGCCCGCAATCATGCCGCAGATTTTGCTCAGCCCGTCATCGCCGGCCTGGCGCGCGAGCTGCCCCACGCGGCGGTGCGACACGTTGGTGGCCATTTCCTGGTAGCTCGTGTACACGAACGAGCGGTACGGGTCGTTGGCAGTGCCCAGGTCGAAGCCGTCGTTAATGAGGTACTGGGTCGAGTATTCCATCTCGCGCATGTTTACCCGGCCGCTGAGGTAGAGGTAGCGGTTGAGCAGGTCGCCGTGGCGGTTTTCCTCGGCCGTCCAGCCCCGAATCCACTGCGCCCAGCCGCCGTCGTGGGCGTGGCTGATGTGGTCGAGCTGATGGAACCAGGCCTCGTAATTAGGCAGCGCCTCCTCCGTAATAGTGTCGCCGATGAGCACCGCCAGCAGGTCATAGCTCAGGTTACCGGCTTTCTCGCGCAGGTCCCGCACTTCGTTGAAGAACGTATCGCGCCGCGAATCGGGCAGAAAATCAGCCGGCTGCCAGCTGTCTTCCACCTTTTTGAGGTAGGTGCCAATATGTTCTTTGAGGTCGCCTTCCAAGTGTTGGAGCACTTCGCCGCGCGAGGTAAGAAGGTCGGGGGACAGGAGCATGGGGGTTGAAAGAAAAGGTGGGGTTAAAGATTGGGTTATTGCCCTAAAGCGCGAAGGTCGGGTTTTAGTTGAATCCGGGTAGTACAGGATTACGGCATTTGAGTGGGGGCTGCCCCCGCCGCCACCAGCCGGCCAGCGTAAAATCGCTGCCTGGTCTGCCGCAACAAGCTCAGGGCAACTTTGTGGTCGGGCACTTCGGGCAGCGCCGACGCGGCAAACGCGGCCGCCACCCGCGCCACGAGCGCCTCGGCTTCGGCCAGCAAAAAGTCATACTCAAACTCGCCCCGCCGAATCTGGAGCAGAAACTCGCGGTCGGGCCGGCGCACGCGCAGCTCGCCCAAGGTAGCGATTTCCTCGGCCATACGCAGCAGCCGAAACACGTGGAGCATGTTTTTGGCATCGTAGTTTTTGCCGTGGGCCAGCGTGTTTTCGTAGCGCTCGGGGTTGCGGCGGGCCACCCACTCGCCGTATTCGCGGTAGGTGCGGCAGTAGGAGCTGTAGCCGTTGCGGTTGAAGGAGAGGTACGCCACCGGCGCTTCGCCTTTCGGCACGGCCGAGAGCTGCACGTCCTGGCTCAGGGTCGCGTCGCGCAGCAGCCCCCGGTAGCCGAGCAGACCGGCTGCATCGGGGCGGGCGGGACTGGCATCCACAAACAGGGCGTATAAATCCGTCAGATGGGGCACGTTCGTAAGGCCGCACTGCCCGGTGCTGAGGCCACGCCGGGCCAGCCACTCAGCCACGGGCAGCGCGCCGGCCCCCACGGTTACGTAGCAAAAGTCGAGCACCGACTTGCGGGCCGGCGGCTCGGGGAGATTGATTTTCTTGTGCAGCCCGCGCGCCTTGCGAATCTGGGCCGTCGCGTATTCGGCGAAACTAGCCTGGCAGAGCTTGAACAGAAAATTAGCCGCCGTAAACTCCTCAAATAACGGGCTTTTGAAAATAACGCAATCGGCCGGCGTGCCGAGCATTTCGAGCGCGGTCGGGTTGTTTTTCAGGAGTAATTCCACGAAGCGCCGCAGCTCGTAAAACACCTCGTCGTTCGTATCGTTGGCAATTTGCGACACGTAGTCGAGGCCGAAAAAATCCGCCTCGGGCAGCACGAACACGCCCTTCAAATCGCGGTCGGAATGCGGCAGGTCGGTGCCGTAGGCGCGGCTGCCGCTCACTACTTCGAAAAGCAGCAGGTGTTGGCGGCGTAGGTCGGCGATGGTGAGCATGGTGCAAAGTTTTGGGTATGGGGTGTTGGGTGTTGGGAGCCATTGTCAGGCAGCGCATTCCGCGCATCGAGCAGAGACGAAGCATCTCGCGTGGCGCAGTAAACTCTTTAGTTAGCAACGGGACGAGCGAGATGCTTCGTCTCTGCTCGATGCGCGGAATGCGCTGCCTGACAATGGCTCCCAACACCCAACACCTAATGCTCTACCCACTGCCGCAACAGCGCGTCGAAAGCCTCCGTGGGACCAGGCAGCTTCTCCACCGATAATGTGGCGCGGGCGGCTTGCCCGGCGGCGTATTCCTCGGCCAAAAACTCCAGCAGCGCGGCGGGCCGGGCCACGGTAGCTTTCTCGTCGGAAACGGCTTTTTCACGCAGCAGCTCGTCCACCGCCGCGCTCAGCTCAGCCGGCAAATACGCGCGCAGCAACCCAAACTCCATCGGTGGCGGACCGGCCCCGGCCGGACGCAGCCGGATATAGCGGCCCGCAAGCGCGGCGCGCAAGGCGTAAAAGAGTCGCTTCAACCGCACCTGTTCGCCCGCAAAATCTGCTTCGAGGCCGCCCCGCAGCTGGCCCAGGTAGTGCGCCAGCCCGGCTTGCGGACGGGCGCAGGCGGCGAGCCAGGGCCGCAGCCGCACCCGAAAGTCGAGCTGCTCGGCATAGATTATCGGCGATTGCAGCCACTCCAGCGCCGCCGCGTTGGCCCCGCGTAGCAGGCGCAGAAACTTGCGCAACTCCCACCCGGCCAAGTCCAGTTCGTCGTTCACGGGGTAATTAAGCGTATCGGCGGCCTCGTCCAGGGCCAGGTACCAGGCGGGCGGGTGGCAGTAAATGAGGCGCACGTCGTAGTCGGAATCGGGTGAGGGAAAGCCCCAGGCCCGGCTACCCGACTCGCAGGCATACAAAACGCGCACCCGCTCGCTGGCTTCGATGTGGCGTAGCGCCTCGGCAATGGCGGGGGCAACCGGGCGGATGGATTCGGGCATGGAAAATAGGTAAAGTGGGTCGCCAGGGCGCGCCGCAAATTACCCCGGCGGCGGCTCAAGCATTACGTACGCACAAAAAACGGCCGTCCCCCCTGGCGGGAACGGCCGTTTTCAAGCGACACAAGACGGCGGATAGCTTGGCGCAATCAACCAGTAAAACGCCCCAACGCTACGTTTTCGCTTGCTGCTCAGTCAGCTGCTTAAGCCGGTCGAGAGTTTTTTGCGAAGCCGCGTGTTGCCGCTCCACGGCCTGCCGGATTTCGCCGGTTAGCGTCTTATCGGCCAAGGCTTCCTTGTAGGCGGCCAGCGCCCACTGTTCGCCGTGGACGTTGAAGGCCAGCAAGCTGGTTTCGCTGTGGCCGGTGAGGGCGGCTTGCGCTTCCATGAACTTACGGAACGCCTTGCCTTTGAGCGTAGTGCGGGTTTCGCGCTGCCCGCCCTCGCGGGTGAGGTAGGTGTTGAGGATGGTAGCGAACTGCTGGCTCTGGCTCACGAGCTGCTTGTAGTAGCCGCGCAGCTCAGGGTCCTGGCTTTCGGCCACGGCCCGCTCGTAGCCGGCGGTGCGGTCGTTCACGAAATGCAGCAGCTCGTCGAGCGTGGCGGCAGGCGCGCTTGGGGCGGCCGGACGGTTGCGGCGGGCGAGCACGGTCAGGCCCAGGGCCAGCAGCGAAGCACCGACGATTTTTTGCAGCGGGCTGAACCGCCGACGACGGGGGGCGGCAGAAACGGAGCGGTCAGCGCTGTCGGACCAGCGCCCGGAGCGCTCAAAACGGGAGCCGCGGACGGGGGAAGCAGGAAATTGGCTCATTGGAGGGGAAAAGGGAAAGTGGGAAGATGGCGGGGCTTACGCGAAAGTGTCGGCTCTCGTTTACCCGGTCGGTGGCAGCTTCGCGGCTAATCGCAGCGGCCCAGTGCTAATCCGGTCCAGCTTCTCCCCTGCCTACGCGCCTACCCGCCCTACCCCACCGCCGCCACCGGCACGGGGTGCAAAATCAGCCAGACCAGCTCGCGCAGAATCTCGCCCTCGTCCAGGGAGCCGCTTTCGATGCCTTTGCTCTGGGCATCGGCCCGGCGGATGAGGTGAATCAGGTCCATCGTGCGGGCGGGGCTGAACTGGCGCAGCGCCTGCTGGTACTCGCGCTGCGCGAATTTCTGAATGCCTATTTTCTGCATTTCCCCGTCCGATGGGTTCGGGCCGGCCTGGTGCAACACAAGCAGGCGGGTGAAGAAATTGAAAAGCAGCGTCAGGTTCGGGATGAGTGGGTTGGCCTTCGGGTTAGCGGCGAAATAAGTCAGGATGCGGTTAGCCTTGAGCACGTCGCGCTGAACGAGCGCGCGTTGCAGCTCGAAGATGTTGTACTCCTTGCTGATGCCCACCAGCCGCTGCACGAGGTCCTCGTCGATGGCCTGGCCGGGTTTTATGCTCAGCAGCAGCTTGTTCACTTCGCCGGCCAGGCGACTGAGGTCGGCCCCAATGTATTCGGCGAGCATGGCCGTGGCTTGCCCGGTTATCTGCTGGCCCCGGCCGCGCACGTAGCCCGTGAGCCACTGCGGCACCTGGCTGTCGTAGAGCTTTTTGCTGGTGAGCAGCACCGCGCCCGGCGCGTCTTTGCCGGCCAGCAGCTTGCCGAGCTTGCGGCGCGAGTCCAGGGTTTTGTGCTTGTAGCAAAGCACGAGCACGGTACTGGCGAGCGGGTTTTTTAGATAGGCTTCGAGAAACGGCCACGCCCGCTCGCTCTCCAAATCGGCCACTGCCTGCGCTTCCTTGACGATAACGACCGAATGGGCGCTCATCATCGGAAATCGCCGCGCCTGGTTGAGCACGCCCGCCACGTCGGTATCCTTGCCGTAGAGCACGGTTTGGTTGAAGCCGCGCTCGGCCTCGGGCAAGACGCTGTTTTCGAGCGCGTCGGCCACGAGGTCGATGAAATACGGCTCGTCGCCCTGCAAGAAATACACCGGCTGAAACTGCCGCTGCTGGATTTGTTTGAGTAGCTCGTCGGGGGTGGCGATGGTCATATTCGTAGAGTAAGCTTCAGCTTGCCAGCCTTGGGGCGTGAGGTAAGCTTTAGCTTGCCGTCAACAGTCTGGGGAGCTGCTAAAACAGCAAGCTAAAGCTTACCTCACGCCCCCAAGACTGGCAAGCTGAAGCTTACCCTACCCCCCACAAAGCTACCTTTGCCGCCCCCATACCGCTCTTCCGCCACCCCATGCCCGCCCTTACCCCCGACCTGCTCGCCGAACTCAAATGGCGCGGCATGTACCACGATGCGATGCCCGGTACGGCCGAACACCTGGCGCAACATGCGCCCGTCTCGGGCTACATCGGCTTCGACCCCACGGCCGCTTCGCTGCACATCGGCAACCTGGCCACCATCATGCTGCTCGTGCATTTGCAGCGCGCCGGCCACCGCCCGGTGGCCCTCGTGGGCGGGGCCACCGGCATGATTGGCGACCCCAGCGGCAAGTCGGCCGAGCGTAATCTACTGGACGA
>Ga0209511_1000732_pt1 | contig 31284 bp, 29 predicted proteins | sample SSSSmetaG_FD_184141 | JGI IMG/M metagenome (GOLD analysis project Ga0209511, IMG submission 184141) | Glacier valley bacterial and archeal communities from Borup Fiord, Nunavut, Canada, to study Microbial Dark Matter (Phase II) - ​SSSS... | ecosystem: Environmental > Aquatic > Freshwater > Ice >... | reverse complement strand
GCGGCGCGGCGGCGCACGAGACGTTGCGGCTCACCGACGTGGGCCTCGCGGTCGTTGCCGAAACGCTGGCGAAGAACCGCGCCCGCCGCAACCCGCACGAGGCGCTGGTCGAACGCGTCGCGCGCGAGATGACGCGCGCCGGCCGCCTGGCATGGCGCGGCCTCTCGGTGCGTGCGCGCGTCGGCGAAGGCTGGGCGATGGCGATGCCCGACGTGTTCTCGATTCGTCACACCACCGTCGAGGCCTACGCCGCGCCCATCGTCCACGAGATCAAGGTTCAGCGTGCCGACCTGCTCGCCGACTTGCGCCGCAGCACCAAGCGAGAGGCCTATCTGCAGGTCGGCGGCGAGTGCTGGTACGTGATCGCGGAGGGAATCGCCGAGCCGGCCGAGGTGCCGGCCGAGTGCGGCGTGCTGGTCGCGACGGCCAGCGCGCTCGAGGTCGCACGGCCGGCACCGAAGCGGCCGGTGCGCGTCGGCTTCGACCTGTGGATGGCGCTGGCCCGGGCGACGCCGGTCGAGGGCTGGCGGCTCGACGATGCACAAGGCTGCCTCGCGCACGTCGATGCGAGCGCGCAGGCGGGTCACGGCGGAGGCGCCCCGGGCCCGGGCAGCGCAGTGACGAGTTGAACGCGTTCGCACGGACAGTGGGCTCGCACGAGACGCGAGCGTTGTGGGCCGCGCTCGCGCTGATCCTCGTCTGGGGCGCCAACTTCACGGTGCAGAAGGCGATCTTCCAGGCGCTCTCGCCCGGCGGCTTCCTGTTCGTTCGCTACCTGATCATGCCGGTGGCCGCAGCGCTGCTGCTCTGCGCGCGCTTCGGACGGCACTGGCCGCGACCATCGCGTGCCGACGCGTTCGCGCTGCTCCGGCTCGGCCTCGTCGGCCACTTGCTGCACGTGGGTCTCGTGACCTACGGCATCCACTGGTCGACAGCGTTCTCGAGCTCGCTCATCCTGGCCTGCGGGCCGGTGTTCACGCTGCTCATCCTGCACTGGCACGGCCACGAAAAGCTCACCACCGGCTCGGTCGCGGGCGTGGCCGTGGCGTGCCTCGGCGTGCTCGCCTTTCTTTCCGACAAGCTGTTCGGCGGCCACTGGCAGGCTGGCGCGGGCGATCTGGTGCTGCTCGTCGCGGCCTCGTTGTTCTCCTGGTACACGGTGGCCGCCAAGCCGTTGATCGAGCGCCTCGGTGGCGTCGTGGTGATGACCTACGCCGTGCTCTTCGGCAGCCTGCCGGTGGTGCTCGTCGGCCTGCCCGCCGGCCTCGCGGTAACGTGGAGCGAGGTCACGCCGGCGATCTGGGCCGGCACGTTCTATTCGGTGATCGTCTCGGCGTTCCTCGGCTGGCTGGTGTGGGGCTGGGTCAACGCCGTGCGCGGCGTGGCCCGCACCGCGCCGCTGATGTACCTGATGCCGCCCGTGGCTGGCCTCGTCGCCTGGGGGCTGACGGGCGAGCGCTACTCGGCGATGAAGATCGCGGGTGCGGCGATCGCGCTCGGCGGCGTCGCGCTGGCGCAGTTCACGTCGGCGCCGAAAGACCCGGTGCGCGAGGCGCCTGCGCCGGTCGACTGAATGCCGGCTCGGCTCGGCTGGACGATCGGTGCATCATGGCGGCCCGCTGAACGGAGCCTTCGATGAAGCCAGCCCACTCGACCTCGACCTTCGTCATTGCAGCGCTGCCGCTCGCCGCGCTGCTCGCGCTCGGCGCTTGCTCGAAGACCGCCGAAAGCGATCGCCCCACCACCGCGCCGGTCGTCACGACGGCGGCGGCTGCAGCGCCTTCGACGCCGCCGGTGATCACGCTCGCTTCGCCCGCGTCGGGCGACAGCCGCGTCGACGGCATTGCCTGGCGCAACGCCGCCACCGATGCCGAGGTCGACGGTGCCTTCGCCTCGGCCAGGGCCGAGAACAAGCCGGTGTTCATGTACTGGGGCGCGAAGTGGTGCCCGCCCTGCAACCAGGTCACGGCGACGCTCTTCAATCGGCAGGACTTCATCGAGCGCACGCGCGCCTTCGTGCCGGTCTACGTCGACGGCGACAGCCCGGGCGCGCAGAAGATCGGCGCGCGCTTCCACGTGAGCGGCTACCCGACGATGGTGCTGTTCAATCCGGCCGGCCAGGAGGTGACGCGGCTGCCCGGCCAGGTCGAGCCGGTGCGTTACACGCAGGTGATGACGCTCGGCATGAACGCCGCGCGGCCGGTCAAGGCGGTGCTCGCCGATGCGCTCGCCGGCAAGGCCGCGCTCACGCCCAACGACTGGCGCCTGCTCGCCTTCTATTCGTTCGACACCGACCAGCAGCAGATCGTCGCCAAGGACGATCTGCCCGCGACGCTGGCGCGGCTCGCTGCCGCCTGCCCCGCCGACCCGCCCGACACAGCGATGCGGCTGCGGCTGAAGGCGCTGGCGGCGCGCGACGCGAAACCCGGCACCTCGAAGAAGCCGGCCGCGCCCGACGAAGCCGGCCGCACTGCCGTGATCACGCTGCTCGGCGACGTGAATGCATCGCGCGAGCAGACCGACATGATCACCAACTACGCGGCCACGCTCGTACGCGCCGTCAGCGCGCCGGGTACGCGCGGGCGCAGTGACGCGATCGCGGCTTTCGACATCGCGCTCAGGCGCCTCGAGGCCGACACCACGCTCTCGCGTGCCGACCGCATGCAGGCCTTGATCGCGCAGGTCGACCTCGCGCGCATCGACGAGCCTGCCGAAGACGGCAAGCCCGGCGGCACCGCCAAGCCGGCCAAGGCGACGAAGCTCGACCCCGTGCTCCTCGCCGACGTGCGCGAGCAGGCCGCGCGCGCCGACCGAGAGATCACCGACGGCTACGAGCGCCAGGCCGTGATCACGGCCGCCGCCTACCTGCTCGAGCACGCCGGCCTCGGTGCCGAGTCCGACGTGCTGCTCAAGGCCAACCTCGCGAAGAGTCACTCGCCCTACTATCTGATGTCGGAGCTCGCCGGCAATGCAAAGAAGCGAGGCGACAAGGCCGAAGCGCTCGACTGGTCACGGCAGGCATTCGAGAAGAGCGAAGGCCCGGCGACGCGGCTGCAGTGGGGCTCGAGCTACGTCAACGCGCTGGTCGAGCTTGCGCCGGCCGACGAAGCGACCATCGAGAAGACCACCGGGCAGCTTTTCGACGAAGCCTCGAAGCAGCCCGACGCGTTCTACGAGCGCAGCGGCCGCTCGCTCAGGCGTGTCGGCGCGAAGCTGATCGCATGGAACGAAGGCGGCAGGCACGCCGCGGCAATGGCGCGATTGAAGGCTCGTCTGGGCGAGCTTTGCGCCACGCCGAAGCTGGCCGAGAGCGAGCGCGCGACCTGCAGCGGGCTGCTCTCCCCCCCGGCCCAGCCCAGCGCGTGACCCGGCTGGCCTCGACGCCATCGCGCGGGGCCGGGCCTCGATGACGCTGCTGTCGGTCGAGCACCTGACCGTGCGCTTCGGCGATCACGCCGTCGTCGACGACGTGTCGTTCGAGATCGCAGCAGGCGAGAAATTCGCGCTCGTCGGCGAGTCGGGCTCGGGCAAATCGATCACCGCGCTCTCGGTGCTCGGGCTGGTCGAGAACGCGTCGAGCGAAGGCCGCATCGCGTTCGACGGCACCGACTTGCGCACGCAGGCCGAGCCCGCGATGCGTGCCTTGCGCGGCGCCGCGATCGCCATGATTTTCCAGGAGCCGATGACGGCGCTGAATCCGCTGCACACCGTCGGCGCGCAGATCGGCGAGGTGCTGCGCCTGCATGAAGGCGCAAGTCGCCGCGCCTCACGTGCGCGGGCCATCGCGTTGCTCGAACGCACCGGCGTGCCCGAGCCCGCGCGCCGCGTCGACGCCTACCCGCACCAGCTCTCGGGCGGGCAACGCCAGCGGGCGATGATCGCCATGGCGCTGGCCTGCCGGCCGCGCCTGCTCATCGCCGACGAGCCGACCACCGCGCTCGACGTGACCATCCAGGCGCAGATCCTTGCGCTGCTCGACGAGCTGCAGGCCGAGATGGGCATGGCGCTGCTGTTCATCACGCACGACCTCAACCTGGTGCGCCGCTTCACGCACCGCGTGGGCGTGATGGAGAAGGGCCGCCTGGTCGAGAGCGGTGTCACGGCCGAAGTGTTCGCCGCGCCGCGTCATGCCTACACCGCGAAGCTGCTGGCCAGCCGGCCGGTGCGCGAGGTACGAGCGGTGCCCGCCGACGCGCCGCGGCTGCTCGAGGCCCACGGCGTGCGCGTGAGCTTCGACATCGCCGATGGTTGGAGGAATCGCCGCTTCGACGCGGTGCGCAATGCCACGCTCTCGCTGCGCCGCGGCGAGACGCTCGGCATCGTCGGCGAATCGGGCTCGGGCAAGACCACACTCGGCATGGCGCTGCTGGCGCTGCAGCCGATCGCCGCCGGCCGCATCGCGCAAGGCGGCGTGCGCATCGACAACGCCAGCGCGGCCACGTTGCGTGCGATGCGACGGCGGATGCAGGTGGTGTTCCAGGATCCGTTCGGCTCGCTCAGCCCGCGCATGACGGTCGGCCGCATCGTCGGTGAAGGGCTCGTGCTGCATCGGCCCGAACTCCGTGCGAGCGAACGGGAAGCGGCCGTGCGCGAGGTGCTGGAGGAGGTTGGCCTCGGCAGGGCGAGCGGCGTGGGCGACGACGTGCTCTCACGCTTTCCGCACGAGTTCTCGGGCGGCCAGCGCCAGCGCATCGCGATCGCGCGCGCAGTCGTGCTGCGGCCGGAGGTGCTGGTGCTCGACGAGCCGACCTCGGCGCTCGACGTCTCGGTGCAGCGCCAGGTGCTCGCGCTGCTGGCCGAGCTGCAGCGCAGGCACGGCATGAGCTACGTCTTCATCAGCCACGACCTGGCGGTGGTGCGCGCGATGTCGCACCGCGTGCTGGTGATGAAGGACGGCGACGTGGTGGAAGAGGGCGAGGCCGAAACGTTGTTTGCCGCACCGCGCGAGCCCTACACGCGGGCGCTGCTGGCCGCGGCCCACCTCAGCGAGCCTGGCGCCGCGCTCCCAGCCTGATCTCGTAGCGCACGGCCTTGGCTTCGTCGCCGAAGCGCAGCGTGTTGCCGGCCCACTCGTACGGCGAGCTGAACTCGTCGATCTGCACGCCGCCGTGCAGGGTGATCACGTCGAGCTGCGAGCTGCGCAGCGCCAACCTGTAGCTCACGTCGGAGATGCGAACGTCGAGGCGCGACTCGCTGCGAACCTCGGCTTCGGCCGGGCCGCACGTCGGCTCCGCGCCGGGCAGCGTCGCCACGCAGAGAAGGGCCTCGTAGCGGCCGGCCGGCGGTGCCGCCCGCGCGGGCAAGGCGCAGGCGAGCATGGCCATGCAGCAGGCGGCCCCCACCCGGCGAGTGAACGGCAGCGCAGCTCGCATCACGGCCTATTTCAGCAGGCCTTCGGCCGTCATCGCCGCCTTGACCGCCGGCCGTTCCATCATGCGGGCCATGAACGCGCCGAGGTTCTTGAGGCCGGAGATGTCGATGCCGGTCGGCCGGGTCCAGCTGGTCACGGTGAAGAGGTACGCATCGGCCACGCTGAACTCCTCGCCCATCAGGTAGTGCTTGCCTTCGAGCTGGGAATCGACCCACTTCAGCCGGCCGAGCGCCTTTTCCTTGACGGCAAGTTTGTAGTCCGCCGGCATGGCCGGGTCGAACATGCCGCCGATGCCCTTGTGCAGCTCGCTGGTGATGAAGTTGAGCCACTCCTGCAGGCGGTAGCGCGCCATGGTGCCGTTGGCGGGCGCGAGCTTTTTGGCTGGCACCTGGTCGGCGATGTACTGCACGATGGCCGGGCCTTCCGTCAGCCTTTCGCCGGAGTCGAGTTCGAGCACCGGCACGTAGCCCTTGGCGTTGACTGCGTAGAAGTCGCTACCGTCCTGGAGCTTGTGCGACTGCAGGCTGGTCAGCACGGGCGTGAAAGCCAGGCCGGATTCCTGGAGCACGATGTGCGGAGAGAGCGAGCAGGCGCCGGGTGCGTAGTAGAGCTTCATGATGAGGACGTCGTGAGCCAAGGAAGGTCTATTACACACCGCGCTGCGAAGGCGCTTCGTTCGCATGCGCTGAAAGCTGCATGCAAAACGGGGCCACTTTCGATCGAAGGCGACGTCACTACATTCGGTTGATGAACGACACCCTTGCCTCTTCTTCCGCAGCCCGCGCTCCGAGCTTTCGCTCGCGCACGGTCGAGCGGTTCGTGCGCGGCCAGCCCACCTCCGACGGTGACGGCGTCAAGCTCGTGCGCGTGCTCACCCAGCCGCTGCAGCAGCGCCTCGACCCGTTCCTGATGCTCGACGCGTTCGGCAGCGACGCGGCGAGCGACTATGTCGGCGGCTTTCCCGATCACCCGCACCGCGGCTTCGAAACCGTGACCATCATGCTCGAGGGCCGCATGCGGCACCGCGACAGCGTCGGCAACGTCGGCCTGCTCGAACCGGGCAGCGTGCAGTGGATGACGGCCGGGCGCGGGATCATCCACTCCGAGATGCCGGAGCAGCAAGAAGGCCGCATGGCCGGCTTCCAGCTGTGGGTCAACCTCGCTGCGGCCGACAAGATGTGCGCGCCACAGTATCGCGACGTGCCGCCGGCGCAGGTGCCTGTGTTCACCGACCCGGGCGGCGCGCAGGTGCGCGTCGTCGCAGGCTCGAGCCACGGCACGGCAGGCGCCGTCGTGCAGCCGCGCACCGAGCCGCTCGTGCTCGACATCACGCTGCCGCCGGGTGCGGTGTTCGACGCGGACGTCCCCGCCACACACAACGCCTTCGCGTACGTGTTCGGCCGCGAGGCGGTCGAGGTGGGCGATGCGTCGTCGCTTGCGCGCATCGAGCCCGACCGCATGGGCATCTTCACGAACGATCCTGCCGCACACGGCGTGCGCTTGGCTGCCGCGGCTTCGAACACGGAGGCCGCGCGCGTGCTCCTCGTCGCCGGCCGGCCGCTCGGCGAGCCGATCGCCCAGTACGGCCCATTCGTGATGAACACGAAAGCCGAGCTGCAGCAGGCCTTCGCCGATTTTCAGAGCGGGGCGCTCGCCACCTGAGGCTGTCGGCCCGCGCGGGGCCGGTGGTAAGGTGCCCGCTCGCCCAAACACCTGCACCGCCATGCCCCGCACGATCCTCGAAGAAGCGCGCCTGCACCCGGCCATCCGCGAGCGCGTCGCCAACCTCCACGCCGACATCGTGCACAACGTGCAGGCCGCGGCGTCGTCGAATGCGGTGCTGGTGGTCGGCATGGCCGGCAACCCGTTCGTGCGCAAGGCCCGCAAGACGCTGGACGCCGCCGGGCTCGCGCATCACTACCTCGAGTACGGCAGCTACTTCGGTGGCTGGCGCCTGCGCAACGCGCTGAAGATGTGGGCTGGCTGGCCGACCTTTCCGATGGTGTTCGTCAAGGGCACGCTGGTGGGCGGCGCCGATGAACTTATCGCCTTGGTCGGCAGCGGCGAGCTGAAGCGCACGCTCGGCGAATGAGCCGAGAGGCGCGGCCGGCCGCCGTGGCGCGTGCTTGCGTGTGCCGCGCCATGCGATGGCTGGCTGCGGTTTCGATCGTCTCGGCTTCGACCGGTGCGATGTCGGCCGAGCCGGCCGCCCGAGATGCGTCGGCTGCCTTTTCCGGCAATGCGGCGCTGCACGATTGCCACGTCGCCGGCATACGCAACGGCGTGCTCTGCGGGGCCGTGCAGCGCCCGCTCGATCCAGCCCTGCCGGAGGGCCGACAGATCAGCGTGCGCTACGTCGTCGTGCCGGCGATGGCGCGCCGCAAGCGGCCCGATCCAGTCTTTTTCCTGGCCGGTGGCCCGGGGCAAAGTGCGATTGCTCTGGCCGCCTCCGCGCTGCCGCTGTTCGCGCGTCTCAACAACCGGCGCGACATCGTTTTCGTCGACCAGCGCGGCACAGGTATCTCGGCACCCCTGACCTGCCCCGAGGTCGACCCGGAGTCGATGGCGGAGCAGGCCGACCCGGCCCGGCAGCTCCAACTCACGCTCGCCTGCAAGCAAGCCCTGCTGAAGCTGCCGTACGTGCAGAGCGAGCGCGACCTCGGTCTGTTCACCACCTGGATCGCGGTGCAGGACCTCGACGCGGTGCGGCGCGCTCTCGGGGCCGATCGCATCGATCTGGTCGGCGGCTCCTACGGCACGCGGGTGGCGCTGGAGTACCTGCGGCAGTTCCCGACCCACGCGCGGCGCACCGTGGTCGACGGCGTGGCGCCGCCCGACATGGCGCTTCCAGCGAGCTTCTCCGCCGACAACCAGGCCGCCTTCGACGCGCTGGTCGCAGCTTGCGCCGCCGAGGCGGCGTGCGCGCTGGCGCATCCGGCATTGCGCGAACACGCCGCCGCCTTGCTGCGCGCGTTGCCGAGCGAAGTACGCGTGGCCCAGCCGCTCACCGGCCGCTCCGAAACGTTCACGCTGACCCGAGACATGGTGCTCGCCGCCGTGCGCGGCGCGCTCTACGCGCCCGCGGTGGCGGCCGCGCTGCCGCAGGCGCTCGACGAAGCGGCCGCGGGTCGATTCGAAGGCCTCGTCGGCATCAACGCGCTCTTCGGCGCGCGCAAGTCGACGCGGCTCGCGGCCGGCATGCACCTGTCGGTGGTGTGTGCCGAAGACCTGCCGCGTGTCGGCCGCACCGGTGACGTGCCGGGTGCCGACTTCGGCGCGCAGTTCGAGCGCTTCTACGCGCAGCTGTGCGGCGCGTGGCCGCGTGGCGAGGTGCCCGACGCGTTCTATCGCGTCGGCCCGGCGGCGTCGCCCGTCCTGCTGCTCAGCGGCGGCCTCGACCCGGCGACGCCACCGCGTCATGGAGAACGCGCGACCCGTGCGCTCGGGCCAATGGCGCGCCACGTCGTCGTCGCCAACGCCGGCCACGGCGTGATGGCGATCGGCTGCATGCGCGACGTCGTCTTTCGGTTTATCGATGCGGCCGAAGACCGCGAAGCGCTCGGCGTCGACGCCGGTTGCGCCGCCAAGGTGCCACGGCCGCCGGCCTATCGGCCGATCGAGAGCGCTGCTGCGGCGTCGTCGGCGAAGGCGTCGTCGCGATGATCGAGGTGCGCTCGGTGGCCAAGGCGTTCACGGCATCGTCCGCAAAAGCGCCGGGCTGGGCTGGCGCGTTGCGCCGCGCTGCTTCGCGCACGACCGTGCATGCCGTTCGTGACGTGAGCTTCCACGCGCCGGCCGGCGCCATCACGGGCTTGCTCGGCCCGAACGGCGCCGGCAAGACGACCACGCTGCGCATGCTCGGCGCGCTCGTCAAGCCCGATGCGGGCTCGCTGGAGGTCGACGGCATCGACGTCGCACGTCGGCCGCGCGAAATCCTGGCGCGGCTCGGCATGCTCTCCGATGCGCGCGGGCTGTATCCGCGTCTCACGGCGCGCGAGAACATTGCTTATTACGGCGCGCTGCAAGGCATGGTGCCCGACGCGGCCGATGCGCGCGCCCATGACCTGGCGCGCATGTTCGACATGGTGCCGCTGCTCGACCGCCGCACCGAGGGCTTCAGCCAGGGCGAGCGGATGAAGACGGCGCTGGCCCGCGCGCTCGTGCACGACCCGGCCAACATCGTGCTCGACGAGCCCACCAACGGCCTCGACGTGCTGGCCACGCGCGCTTTGCGCGAAAGCCTGCGCTGGCTGCGCACGCCGGAAGGCGGCTCGAAGTGCATCGTGTTCTCGACGCACATCATGCAAGAGGTGGAGCGGCTGTGCGATAGCGTCGTCGTCGTGGCGCACGGCCGCACGGTGGCATCTGGAACGGTCGAGGAGTTGCTGGCACAGACGGGCGAGCATGACTTCGAGGAAGCGTTCGTGCGGCTCGCTTTCGACCCCGAGCAGGCGTCGTGACGCGCCGCGGCCGCGCCGTGCTGACGGTGCTGAAGAAGGAGCTCGTCGACGCGTTGCGCGACCGGCGCACGCTGATGACGGTGCTTGCGTCGTCGGTGCTGATGGGGCCGCTGGTGCTGATGGCGATCTCCGGCCTCGTCGCCTCGCTCGAAGCGAGTGCCGAGCAGCGCGAGGTCTATGTGGCCGGGCTGGCGCACGCGCCCACGCTGCGCAACTTCCTCGAGCGCCAGACGTACACGGTCAAGGAAGCGCCGGCCGACTACGAGCTGCAGCTGCGCAAGGCGACTTTCAGCGACCCGGTGGTGGTGGTGCCCGACGACTTCGAGGCCGCGCTCGTTCGTGGCGAAGCCCCCGTGGTGGAGATCGTCTCCGACGGCGCCAACCAGCGCGCCGAAGCCAGCACCGGCCGCATCGAGCGGTTGCTCGGTGCCTTCGGCCGCGAGCGGGTGACGCTTGCGCTGGCATTGCGCGGCGTCTCGGTGCAGCTGCTCGAGCCGATCGAGGTCGAGGAACGCGACCTCGCCAGCACGCAGACGCGGGCCACCCGCATTACGGGGATGCTGCCGTACTTCGTGATGATCGCCATGCTCTACGGCGCGCTCAATGCCGCGCTCGACACCACCGCCGGCGAGCGTGAGCGCGGCTCGCTGGAACCGCTGCTGATGAACCCGCCGGAACGCTGGGCGCTGGTGGCCGGCAAATGGGGTGCGGTCGCGTGCGTGAGCATGCTCATCGCGGTGCTGAGCTGCTTCTCGTTCCTGCCCGGCCAGTGGGTCTTGCGCAGCGACACGCTCGCTGCGATGTTCCAGTACGGGTTGCGCGAGGCGCTGCTCTTCGTCGTCGTGCTGGTGCCGCTGGCGGCTGCCCTGTCGGCCGCGCTGATGGCCGTCGCGATACGCTGCAAGACTTTCAAAGAGGCCCAGGCCAGCGCCACCGTGGTCGTGCTCGCGGTGTCGTTGCTGCCGCTGGTGAGCGTTTTCAACCTCGGAGGCGAGTCGCCCTGGCATCTCTGGGTGCCGGCGCTGGCGCAAAACATGTTGATGACGCGCGTGCTCAAGGGCGAAGCGCTCGGCGGTGTCGACCTGGCGATCCCAATCGGCGTGTGTGTGGTCGTCACGGCTGCCGGCATCGCTTTCGTCGCGCGCAGCCTGCGGCAGGCGGCGCTGAAGTGAAGCCGCTTCCCGCAGCGCCGATCCCGGATCTCGCGTGGCGCTGGAAGCGCTTCGACGACCTCACGGTTCACGAACTGCAGAACATCTACATGGCGCGTCAGACCGTGTTCGGGGTCGAGCAGGCGTGCGCATATCTCGATGCCGACGGCTGCGACGACCGCGCCTTCCACCTGTCGGCGTGGTGGGCGCATGAGCGTTTGCCACTGGCCTATGCGCGGGTTCTCGATGCGGGCGTGAAGTACGCCGAGGTCTCGATCGGGCGGGTGATCACGATGCCGGCGGCAAGAGGCATCGGGCTCGGGCGCGAGCTGATGAAGCGGGTCCTTCTGCATGCCGGCCATACATGGCCGGGCGCTGCGATTCGCATTTCTGCGCAAAGCCGCCTCGAGACCTTCTACGCCGGGCTCGGCTTTCAGGTGGTGGGCGACCGCTACATCGAAGACGGCATTCCCCACATCGAGATGCTGCGCGCGCCAACCGGCTGAAAAAATACAATCGGGCTTGACGGCGCCGCACCGGTGCCGCTCGACTGGACTTCCCATGTTGTTTGCTCGGCGGTTCGATGTGATCGTCGTCGGCGGCGGCCACGCCGGCACCGAGGCCGCGCTGGCGGCAGCGCGGATGGGTGCAACCACGCTGCTGCTCACGCATTCGATCGAGACGCTGGGGCAGATGAGCTGCAATCCGTCTATCGGCGGCATCGGCAAGGGGCATCTCGTCAAGGAGATCGATGCGCTTGGTGGTGCCATGGCCCAGGCAGCCGACGAAGCAGGCATTCACTTCCGGATTCTCAATGGTTCGAAGGGGCCCGCTGTTCGAGCCACTCGGGCTCAGGCAGACCGGGCGCTGTACAAGGCAGCCATCCGTCGGCGGTTGGAGCAGCAGGTCAATCTCTTTCTTTTCCAGGGTGCGTGCGACGATCTGGTGGTTCAAGGCGACAGCGTGACGGGCGTTGTCACGCAAGTAGGCATACGCTTCGAAGCGGCATCGGTCGTTTTGACAGCAGGGACTTTCCTCGACGGCCGAATTCACGTCGGGCTCGACAGCCACGCGGGCGGCCGCGCCGGCGAGCTGCCGTCGAAAACGTTGTCGGCCCGGCTCAAGGAACTCAAGCTGCCGCAAGGGCGGCTCAAGACCGGCACCCCGCCGAGGATCGACGGCCGCACCATCGACTATTCACGGTTGTTGGAGCAACCGGGCGACGGCGTCGTGCAGGGGCTGGCGACCGAGCGAGTTCCCGTGTTCAGTTTCCTGGGCGAACCGACCGATCACCCGCGCCAGATCCCGTGCTGGATCACGGCGACCAACGAACGCACGCACGATGTGATTCGGGCTGGCTTCGATCGCAGCCCGATGTTCACGGGGCGCATCGAAGGCGTCGGGCCACGCTATTGCCCCAGCATCGAAGACAAGGTGCACCGTTTCGCCGGCAAGCCATCGCACCAGATATTCCTTGAGCCCGAAGGGCTCTCGACGCACGAGGTCTACCCGAACGGCATCTCGACGTCGCTGCCGTTCGACGTGCAGCTCGAGGCGATTCACACCATCGCAGGCCTCGAGCTCGCACATATCGTTCGCCCGGGATACGCGATCGAATACGACTACTTCGATCCGCGCGAACTGAAGTCGACATTCGAAACGAAGTCCATCGCTGGCTTGTATTTCGCCGGGCAGATCAACGGCACGACCGGCTATGAAGAAGCGGCCGCCCAAGGCCTGTACGCGGGTGTTCAGGCTGCGTTGAACGCCCGCGGAGAATCGCCTTGGTCGGTGCCGCGAGACAGCGCATATCTGGGCGTTCTCGTCGACGATCTGGTTTCTAAGGGGGTGACTGAGCCATATCGGATGTTCACGAGTCGTGCTGAGCATCGTCTGCACCTCAGAGAAGACAACGCAGATGCCCGACTTACCGAGGCGGGTCGCCGCTTCGGCTTGGTCGACGACGTTCGTTGGGACGCCTTTTCCCGTAAAGCCGATTTGGTTTCACGTGAAACAGAGCGTCTTTCCAAGACACGCATCGTGCCCCGATCCGACGCCGGGTCGCCGGGCACATCGGCTCGCGACTACAGCCTCATCGACTTGTTGCGGCGCCCCGGTCTCGATTTCGACCAAGTCAGTTTCTGGGCCGATCCCCTCGCGTCGCGGCGCGAAGCGTTGCGCACGGCGCACGGCCGACGAACTGCGGACCAGGCGATCGGATGCATCGAGACCGAGGTTCGATACGCGGGCTACGTCGACAAGCAGCGCGACGACGTCGTGCGAGCCGCTCGGGCCGATTCGACCGTCTTGCCGGAAGATTTCGACTATGCAGGAGTCCGCGCCTTGTCGTTTGAGGCGAGACAGGTGCTGTCGTCGCGGCGCCCGGTAACCCTGGGTGCCGCCGCGCGATTGCCTGGCATCACCCCGGCGACCGTTTCGTTGCTCATGGTGCATTTGAAGAAGCATCGCGCTGCCGCGGATGCGGCGAGTCCTTGACGGCCTCGACCGGGTGCGCGGGCGGTAACGACGCCCGGGGGGCTACCGAGCTTTTCGCATCGATTCGGCTGGCTGCGCGAGCGCTGCAGCTCGACGTCGCGAAGTCTCAAATAATTCAACTGGCCGCCTACGTCGAGCTGATGGTGCGCTGGAACAAGACGTACAACCTGACGGCGATACGCTCCATCGGCGACATCGTTCCGCAGCACATTGCGGACTGCCTCGGTTGCATCGGACCTTTGATGCGCCAGCTCTCGCGCGTCACGAACCCACGCATTCTCGACGTGGGCAGTGGCGGCGGCTTGCCCGGCGCGGTCATCGCAATCACGTGCCCCCACATTGCCGTTACGTGTATCGACACTGTCGGCAAGAAGGCGGCATTCCTGACGCAAGTGGCGGCTGAGCTGAAGCTCGCCAATCTGCACAGCGTCAACGGCCGCGTGGAATCGGCCGCCGTTGCCGACGCGTCGTTCGACGTCGTGTGCTGCCGCGCTTTCAGCTCGCTTGCAAAGTTCGTGCACCTCTCGCGGCACGCGTTGCGACCGGGGGGAAAATGGTTGGCGATGAAAGGAGTTTTGCCGACGGCGGAAATCGCGGAACTGCCTGACGAGGTGGAAGTGTTTCACGTGGAACCGTTGCGAATTCCTGGATTGAATGCTGAACGCTGCCTGGTCTGGATGGCTGAAGCCAAGAAGTAGTTAGCGCGCGCTTCTTTCCAAACCGTTACTGGAAAACATGTGAGCAAAATCTTTTGCGTGGCGAATCAAAAGGGTGGGGTCGGCAAAACGACCACTGCCGTGAACCTCGCGGCGGGTCTCGCCAGGATCGGCAAGCGCGTCTTGCTGGTAGACCTCGATCCGCAGGGCAACGCCACCATGGGATCGGGCATCGACAAGCGCAGCCTCGAGCTCAGCATCTATGACGTGCTGCTCGAGAACGCCACGGTGGCCGAAACGATGCGACCGAGCGAGAGGGGCGGCTACGACGTGGTGGGAGCCAACCGCGAGCTTTCGGGCGCAGAGGTGGAGTTGGTCGGTCTCGATCGGCGTGACCGACGGCTGCGGCAGGCGCTCCAGGTCTCCTCTGCGCTGCACGACATCGTCCTCATCGACTGCCCGCCCAGCCTGAGCCTGCTGACGCTCAATGGCCTGGCCAGCGCTCACGGGGTGGTCGTGCCCATGCAGTGCGAATACTTTGCGCTCGAAGGCCTCTCCGACCTCGTGAACACGATCAGGCAGGTCCACGCCAACATCAATCCGGCGTTGCAAGTGATCGGCATCCTGCGGGTGATGTTCGACACGCGCATCACCTTGCAGGCGCAGGTCAGCGAGCAGCTCAAGGCGCACTTCGGCGACAAGGTCTTCGACACCGTCATCCCACGCAACGTGCGGCTTGCGGAAGCGCCGAGCTACGGATTGCCGGGCATCGTGTTCGATCCCGCGTCGAAGGGTGCGATCGCCTTCATTGAATTCGCCCGTGAAATGGCAGCGCGTGTGGCCACGATGGAAGACACGGCTACGGCATGAATGAATTCGACGGCGCCGCCGGCAACTCCGAGCTCGCACGCATCGAAGACGCGGGCATCAACGCCAGCGCACCGCGCGAGCAACTCTGGATCGACGGCTGGCTTGTTCGCTTCTCGCCGGGCAAGGCCAAACGCGCCCGCTGTATCCAGGCGGTGGCAGCAGGCCGTTCCTCGCTCGAAGCCAAGCTCGATCGTTGCCTGCCGGTCTACGCGCAGGCCGGCTTGCAACCTTACGTGCGCATCACGCCGTTCTCACAGCCGGCGAGGCTCGACGTCGAGCTGGCCCAGCTCGGCTGGGAAACGGTCGACGACACCCGCGTGATGGTGCTCGAGCGGGACGGCCGAGCGACGGCCATCGCCGACTCGGTCACCGCGGCGGCAACCCGTGACCGCCCGCCGACCGACGTGTCGGTCCGGCCCGCTTCGCACGGTGCCTTCTGCGCATGGGTCGGCACCGCGCGCCGCTCGAGCGAGCGCGAGATCCGGGCGCACGTGGAACGCGTCGCTGCGTCACCGGTGCCGTACCGCCCATGGTTGGCCTTCACCGTCGACGGGGAGGCTGTCGCCGGAGGGCAGCTCGTGCGCGAAGGCGATGTCGCCGGCCTGTACGACGTGTACACCGTCGAGTCGCAGCGCGGGCGTGGCCGCGCCGAGGCCGTGTGTCGTGCGCTCCTGGAACAGGCGATCGCAGAAGGCGCCCGCATCGCCTACTTGCAAGTCGACGCGGGCAACGAAGCGGCCCGGCGCATCTACCGCCGGCTCGGCTTCGTCGACGCGTACGCTTACCACTACCGCACGCCGCCTGCGGCGCAGAGCGGCGATTGAGCGTCAGAGGCCCGTGGTCTCGTCGAGCCCGAAGTGCACGTTCATCGATTGCACCGCCGCGCCGCTCGCGCCCTTGCCGAGGTTGTCGAGCCGGCAGATGAGCGCCACCTGCGTCGTGCTGGCGAAGACGAACAGCTCGGCGCGATTGGTGCCGTTGCAGGCCTGCACGTCGAAGGCGCCATCGGCCAGCGTCGTCGGGTCGCGCAGTGGCATGACCTTGACGAAAGGCTCGCCCGCGTAGCGCTCCTCGAGCGCGGTTTGGATGTGCTCTGGCGTGGTGCCGTGCCGCAGCTCGGACAGATGCAGCGGAATGCTGACGGCCAGGCCCTTGAGGAAGTTGCCGACGATCGGCACGAACACCGGTGCAGTCTCGAGCCGGCTGTGCGTCGTCATCTCCGGCAGGTGCTTGTGGCCGAGGCCGAGCGCGTAGGGGCGCGGCGCTTCGAGCAGCGGTAAAGCGCCGGCTTCGTATTGCTCGATCATCTTCTTGCCACCACCCGAGTAGCCGGTGATCGACGTCGCACTGAGCAGTGCGGCCGAAGACACGATGCCGGCGTCGACGAGCGGGCGCGCGAGCAGGATGAAGCCGGTGGCATGGCAGCCCGGATTGGCGATGCGCTTGCTGGCGCGGATGCGCCCGCGCTGATCGCGCGCCAGCTCCGGCAAGCCGAACACCCAGTCGGCCGACGTGCGGTGAGCCGTGCTCGCATCGATGAGGCAGGTGGCCGGGTTGGTCACGAGTGCGGCCGCCTCGCGCGCAGCGGCGTCGGGCAGGCACAGGAAGGCCACGTCGGCGGCGTTGAGCAGCCTCGACCGCTCGGCCGCATCTTTCCTCAGCTCCGGCGCCGCGCGCAACACCTCCAAGTCGCCGCGCTTGGCGAGGTACTCGTGGATGCGAAGGCCGGTCGTGCCCTCCTGGCCGTCGACGAAAACACGCAAGGTCATGGCAGCTCCAATGGGCGAACCGCAGCATAAATCAGGAAACGCGACGACGATGCTGCGCTGCCGAGGGCGACAGCCCGGCGCGCGCATCCCCGACAATCCCGCCATGGCGACGAAGAAACCGAAGGGCCTCGGCCTCGGCCTCGAGGCTTTGCTCGGGCCGCGTGTGAGCGAGGGCACTGCGGGCGCCGGAACCGTGATCGGCGACGGCGAACCCCACACGCTCAAACTGGATCAGTTGCAGGCCGGCCGCTACCAGCCGCGCACGCGCATGGACGAGGGCGCGCTCTACGAGCTGGCCGAGAGCATCAAGGCCCAAGGCGTGATGCAACCCGTGCTCGTCCGCCCTGTGGCCGGCACGAACGCGCGAGGCGCGAAGCGCTTCGAGATCATCGCCGGTGAGCGGCGTTTTCGGGCCGCGAAGCTGGCCGGCCTAGACGAGGTTCCGGTGCTCGTGCGAGAGGTGCCCGACGAAGCTGCCGCAGCCATGGCGCTGATCGAGAACATCCAGCGCGAAGACCTGAACCCGCTCGAGGAAGCACGCGGGCTGAAGCGGCTGACTGAAGAATTCGGCATGACGCACGAGGCCGCGGCACGCGCTGTCGGGCGCTCGCGCAGCGCCGCTTCGAACCTGCTGCGCCTGCTCAACCTCAGTGAGCCGGTGCAGGAACTTCTGCTCGCAGGTGACCTCGAGATGGGTCATGCACGTGCGCTGCTCGCGCTCGACGGCGCACAGCAGATCCAGGGCGCGCACGAGATCGTCGCGCGCATGCTCAACGTGCGCGAAGCCGAAAAACTCGTCACTCGTCGCAATGCGCAGGCCGGCCGGCAAGCGGCTTCGCCTCGGGCCGCCAAGCACAAGGCACGCGATCTCTTGCGCATCGAGCAGCAGCTCTCCGACGTGCTCGCGGCGGCCGCCGAAGTGCGCGTCAAGAAGGGCTCGGGCGCGTCGGCTTCCGGTGAAGTGGCGATCGCATTCGGGTCGCTCGACGAGCTCGACGGCCTGCTCGCCAAGCTCGGTCTCGGCGCGACTTGAGGAGCCCAGCGCGAAGACCGCGGCGGAGTTCACACCGCACAGTGGCTTCGCCGCATCGCGCGGTCAACGCCAAACAAATTCGGCACGTTCATTGCTAACCTGCTCGCATACATCGTGAGCTGTGCCGGGAACGCCTCGCACATCGAAGCTTCGCCTGTGGCACGATGAACGAAGCTTGACCCGACACCCGCTGGTGACAAGGAAAGCTCTGATGGCGCCCCGCCGGGCTCCATCAGAACTTCCCCGGACGCGGAAGGCCCTGCAGCCTTCGGCGCCTCCTCTTCGCACAGGAGATCAGCATGGATGTCATCAGCAACTTCGCCGCCCGCTTCGAGCGCAGCCGCGAAGAAGAGCTGTCGATCGAAGAGTACCTGGCCGAGTGCAAGCGCAGCCCGCTGGCCTACGCCACCGCCGCCGAGCGAATGCTCAAGGCGATCGGCGAGCCCACCTTCATCGACACCCGCAACGAACCACGCATGTCGCGGTTGTTCGCCAACAAGGTGATCAAGATCTACCCCGCCTTCGCCGAGTTCTACGGCATGGAAGACGCGATCGAGCAGGTGGTCTCGTACTTCCGCCACGCGGCGCAGGGGCTCGAAGAGAAGAAGCAGATCCTCTATCTGCTCGGGCCCGTGGGCGGCGGCAAGAGTTCGATCGCCGAGCGGCTGAAGCAGCTCATGGAACACGTGCCGTTCTATGCGATCAAAGGCTCGCCGGTAAACGAGTCGCCGCTCGGCCTGTTCGACGCGGCCGAAGACGGCCCGCTGCTCGAGCAGGAATGCGGCATTCCGCGCCGCTACCTGCAACGCATCCTCAGCCCGTGGGCCGTCAAGCGGCTCGAGGAGTACGGCGGCGACATCCGCAAGTTCAAGATCGTCAAGCGGCACCCGAGCGCGCTCAAGCAGGTGGGCGTGGCCAAGACCGAGCCGGGCGACGAGAACAACCAGGACATCTCGGCGCTGGTCGGCAAGGTCGACATTCGCAAGCTCGAAACCTACGCGCAGGACGACCCGGACGCCTACAGCTTTTCGGGCGGCCTGTGCCTTGCGAATCAGGGCCTGCTCGAATTCGTGGAGATGTTCAAGGCGCCGATCAAGGTGCTGCACCCGTTGCTCACGGCCACGCAGGAGGGCAACTACAAGGGCACCGAAGGCTTCGGAGCGATTCCTTTTGACGGCATCGTGCTGGCGCACAGCAACGAAAGCGAGTGGAAGACGTTTCGCAACAACAAGAACAACGAGGCGTTCCTCGACCGCATCTACATCGTCAAGGTGCCGTACTGCCTGCGCGTCGGCGAAGAGGTGAAGATCTACGAGAAGCTGCTGCGCAACTCGTCTTTGGCCGAAGCCGCTTGCGCGCCGGGTACGCTGAAGATGATGAGCCAGTTCGCGATGCTCACGCGGCTGAAGGAGCCGGAGAACTCGTCGCTGTATTCGAAGATGCTGATCTACGACGGCGACAACCTCAAAGACACCGACCCGCGCGCCAAGAGCTACCAGGAGTACCGCGACTACGCAGGCGTCGACGAAGGCATGAGCGGCGTCTCGACCCGCTTCGCCTTCAAGATCCTTTCGAAGGTCTTCAACTTCGACCCGGCCGAGGTCGCCGCCAATCCGGTGCACCTGATGTACGTGCTCGAGCAGCAGATCGAGCGCGAGCAGTTCCCTAGCGAGACCGAGCAGAAGTACCTCGGCTTCATCAAGGAGCACTTGTCGGCGCGCTATGCCGAGTTCATCGGCAAGGAGATCCAGACCGCGTACCTCGAAAGCTACAGCGAATACGGCCAGAACATCTTCGACCGCTACGTGACCTACGCCGACTACTGGATCCAGGACCAGGAGTACCGCGACACCGACACCGGCGAAGTGTTCGACCGCGCGCAACTCAACGGCGAGCTCGAGAAGATCGAGAAGCCAGCCGGCATCAGCAACCCGAAAGATTTCCGCAACGAGATCGTCAACTTCGTGCTTCGCGCGCGCGCCAGCAACGTCGGCAAGAACCCGGCCTGGACGAGCTACGAGAAGCTGCGCACGGTGATCGAGAAGAAGATGTTCTCGAACACCGAGGAGTTGCTGCCCGTGATCAGCTTCAACGCCAAAGCCAGCGCCGACGAAGCCAAGAAGCACGAGAACTTCGTCAATCGGATGGTGCAGAAGGGCTACACGGCCAAGCAGGTTCGGCTGCTTTGCGAGTGGTATTTGCGGGTTCGCAAGTCTTCCTGAGCACGCAATGCTGCAGCAGATCATCGACCGCCGGCTCGCCGGCAAGAACAAGTCGATCGGCAACCGCGAACGCTTTCTCAAGCGCTACCAGGTGCAGTTGCGCGACGCGGTCAGGAAGGCCGTAGACAAGCGCGGCATCCGCGACCTCGAGCAGGGCGAAGACATCCATCTGCCCAAGCGCGACATCAAGGAGCCTGTGTTCAGCCACGGTTCCGGCGGCGCGCGCGAAGTGGTGCACCCGGGCAACCAGGAGTACGTGCGCGGTGATCGCATCGAGCGGCCGCAGGGCGGCTCGGCTTCGGGCAGCGGCTCGGGCCAGGCGGGCGATTCCGAAGGAGGTGACGACGACTTCGTGTTCCACCTCACCAAGGAAGAGTTCATGCAGATCTTCTTCGACGATCTCGCCCTGCCGCGAATGCAGCGCACGCAGCTGGCGGAGACGCCGGAGATGAAGAGCCACCGCGCCGGCTACTCGAACGCCGGCACGCCGAGCAACCTCTCGGTGATCCGCTCGATGCGCGGTGCGATCGGCCGCCGCGTGGCGATCGGTGCGGGTTCGCGAGCCGAGCTGGCGCGGCTCGAAGCCGTGCTCGAAGCGATGCCGTTGCCCGATGCCGACGTCGCAGCAGCCGCGGAACGCGAGCTTCTGCAAGCGAAGATCGGTGCGCTGCGCATGCGGCTGGCGCGCATTCCGTACCTCGACCCGATCGACTTGCGCTTTCGCAACCGCGTGCGAACGCCGGTGCCGACGGCCAAGGCGGTGATGTTCTGCCTGATGGACGTTTCGGGTTCGATGGACGAAGCGAGGAAAGACCTCTCGAAGCGCTTTTTCATCCTGCTCTATCTCTTCCTCACGCGGCACTACGAGAAGATCGACATCGTCTTCATCCGTCACCACACGCAGGCCCAGGAAGTCGACGAGGAGAACTTCTTTCGCGCACGCGAAACGGGTGGCACGGTGGTTTCGAGCGCCCTTGTTCTGATGGACGAGATCATCACAGCGCGCTATCCGCCCGGCGACTGGAATATCTACGCCGCGCAAGCCAGCGACGGCGACAACTGGCACCACGACTCCGGCCGTTGCCGCGAGCTGCTCACCGAGAGCCTGCTGCCGAAGTGCCGCTACTTCGCCTATGTGCAGGTGGCCGAGGAAGAGCAGAACCTGTGGGAGGAGTACGCGCGGCTGCAGGAGCTGCAGCGCCACTTCGCGATGAGGAAGGTGACGCAGGCGTCGCAGATCTATCCGGTGTTTCGTGACTTGTTCAAGGCCGAAGGAGCCCCGGCATGACAGCAGTTCAGGTTCAGCAGCCTGCCCATTCTTCGCCGACCCGCCGCAAGCTCAGGCCCGAGCGCTCGCTGCCCGAAGCGCCGCTGCCGGCGGGTGCGCGTGCCGAGGCGCCCCTGCCCGACCCCAGCGACTGGACGTTCGAGCTCGTTGAGCTTTATCACGAGAAGATCCGGGCATGCGCGCAACGCTTCGCGCTCGACACCTATGCCAACCAGCTCGAGGTGATCACTGCCGAACAGATGATGGACGCCTACGCGTCGGTCGGCATGCCCGTGAATTACCGGCACTGGAGCTATGGCAAGGAGTTCATCGCCAACGAACGCAGTTACCGGCGCGGCCAGATGGGCCTGGCTTACGAGATCGTCATCAACTCCGACCCGTGCATCAGCTACCTGATGGAAGAGAACACCACCGCCATGCAGGCGCTGGTGATCGCCCATGCCGCCTACGGCCACAACAGCTTCTTCAAGGGCAACTATCTGTTCCGGCTGTGGACGGACGCTTCGTCGATCATCGACTATTTGGTCTACGCGCGAAACTACATCGCCGAGTGCGAAGAGAAGCACGGCATGCAGGCGGTCGAAGACACGCTCGACAGCTGCCACGCACTGCAGAGCTACGGCGTCGACCGCTACCACCGGCCGAGCAAGGTCTCGCTGGCAGAAGAGATGCAGCGGCGCACCGACCGCCTCGACTACGCGCAGGCTCAGGTCAACGACATCTGGCGCACCTTGCCGCGCCGCGCCACCGAGACCAGCGACGCCGGCGAGCAGAAGCGCTTCCCGGCCGAGCCACAGGAAAACCTGCTGTACTTCATCGAGAAGAATGCGCCGCTGCTCGAGCCGTGGCAGCGCGAGGTGGTGCGCATCGTGCGCAAGGTGGCGCAGTACTTCTACCCGCAGCGCCAGACGCAGGTCATGAACGAGGGCTGGGCCACGTTCTGGCACCACACGCTGCTCAACACGCTCTACGACGAAGGCCACCTGACTGACGGCGTGATGATCGAGTGGCTGAAGTCGCACACCAACGTGATCTTCCAGCCGCCGGTCGGCCACCGCGGCTACAGCGGGCTCAACCCCTACGCGCTCGGCTTCGCGATGTACACCGACATCAAGCGCATCTGCGAATCACCGACCGAAGAAGACCGCGAGTGGTTTCCCAACATCGCCGGCACACCGTGGCTGCCCGCACTGCACCACGCCATGCGCAACTTCAAGGACGAGAGCTTCATCAGCCAGTACCTCTCGCCGAAGGTGATCCGCGACCTGCGCCTGTTCGCCATCTTCGACGACGAGCACGAGGAGCATCTGCAGGTCTCCGCGATCCACGATACGGCCGGCTACAAGCATGTGCGCGAGGCGCTCTCGCGCCAGTACGACCTCGGCTCGCGCGAGCCCGACATCCAGGTGTGGAGCGTGAACCTTCGCGGCGACCGATCGCTCACGCTGCGTCACACGCGCCACAACAACCGGCCGCTGAACGACGGTGCACAGGAAGTGCTCAAGCACGTGGCGCGGCTCTGGGGCTTCGGCGTGAACCTGGAAAGCGTCGACAAGTGGGGCGACGTGGCCTCGCAGTGGACGGTGCAAGCGCCAGAAGCGCCTACAGCGTCCACGCGCTCCGCTTAGCAGGACTGCTCTTCGCCCGACCGCGCCCTCCGAGAGGGCAGGTCCGGCCTCGTCGGGCCGAGCGCTAGAGCGCGAAGATCTTTCCCGGGTTCATGATGTTCTTCGGGTCGAGCGCGCGCTTGACCGTTTTCATCATCTCGATCGCGCCCGCGCCGGCTTCGCTCACCAGAAAGCCCATCTTGTGCAGGCCGACACCGTGCTCACCGCTGCAGGTGCCGTCGGCCGCCAAGGCTCGCATCACCACGCCTTCGTTCAGCCGCTCCGCCGTCTCGCGCTCCGAAGGGATGTTCGGGTCGACGAGATAGGCGATGTGGAAGTTGCCGTCGCCCACGTGGCCGACGATGTAGTGCATGAGACCCGCGGCCTCGGCCTCTTCCGAAGCCCGCACCACCGACTCGGCCAGCCGCGAAATCGGCACGCAGGTGTCGGTGGTCACGGTGCGGCAGCCAGGCTTCATCTGCATCCCGGCGAAGTAGGCGCGGTGGCGCGCGGTCCACAGCTTCTTGCGCGCTTCGGGAGTCGTGGCCCACTGGAAGCCTTCACCGCCGTGCCCGCTCGCGATCTCCTGCACCGTGGCCGCCTGCTCGGCGACGCTGGCCTCGCTGCCGTGGAACTCCATCAACAGCATCGGCGCTTCGGTGAGATCGAGTTTGTCGTGCTGGTTGACGGCGCGCACGGCATGGCGGTCGAGCAACTCGCAGCGTGCGATCGGGATACCCATCTGGATGATCTCGATGGTCGTGCGCACGGCCGCGTCGATCGACGGGAAGGTGCAGGTCGCGGCCGACATCGCCTCGGGCAGCGGATAGACCTTGAGCGTGATCTCGGTCATGACCCCGAGCGTGCCTTCGCTGCCGATCATGAGCCGCGTCAGGTCGTAGCCGGCCGATGACTTGCGCGCCCGCGTTCCGGTACGGATGACCTCGCCTTGGGGCGTAACCACCCTGAGGCCGAGCACGTTCTCGCGCATCGTTCCGTAGCGAACGGCATTGGTTCCGCTGGCGCGCGTCGCGCTCATGCCGCCGATCGACGCGTCAGCGCCGGGGTCAATCGGGAAGAAGAGGCCGGTGTGGCGAATCTCCTCGTTGAGCTGCATCCGCGTGACACCGGCCTGCACCGTGATCGTGAGGTCTTCGGCGTTCACGGAGATGATCTGGTTCATGCGCGAGAGGTCGATGCTGACGCCGCCCTGCACTGCGAGCAGGTGCCCCTCGAGCGACGAGCCGACGCCGAACGGGATCACCGGTGCGGCATGGCGATCGGCCAGGCGCACGACGAAGGCAACGTCTTCGGTGCTTTCGCAGAACACCACCGCGGCCGGCGGCGGTGCGTCGATCGGCGACTCGTCGCGGCCATGCTGCTCGCGCACCACCAGCGCCGTGGAGCAGCGCTGGCCGAAGTGCGCCTTGAGCGCTTCGATCATCTCGGCCGGGACCAGCCGCGGCTCGAGGCGCGGCAACAAATGAGCGGGCAGCGGTGCATTCATGGCGGGCTCCTCGGCACGGTGGCCGTCGGGCATTGTAGGAACGCGCTTCCTGACACGTCCAAGTGTCGAACCGCGCTGCTAGGATGACTGCATGGCCAACCGCTTGACGCAGATCGCGACCCGCACCGGCGACGACGGGACCACCGGTCTCGGCGACGGAACACGCGTGCCGAAGAGCCATCTGCGCGTCGCCGCGATGGGCGATGTCGACGAGCTGAACTCGAGCCTCGGCGTGCTGCTCGCCGAGCCGTTGCCCGACGACGTGCGGGCACTGCTGGGGGTGATACAGCACGAACTCTTCAACCTCGGCGGCGAGCTCTCGATCCCCGGCTTCGAGTTGCTCAAAATGGAAGCGGTGATGCGGCTCGACGAAGCACTGGCGCACCACAACTCGGCGCTTCCTCGACTGAAGGAATTCATCTTGCCGGCGGGTACCCGTGGCGCAGCGCTGGCGCACGTGGCCCGCACCGTCGCGCGGCGCGCCGAGCGCGCGGTGGTGGCTCTCGGCGCGCACGAAACCATTCGTTCAGAGCCGCGCCAGTACCTCAACCGATTGAGCGACCTTCTGTTCGTGCTGGCCCGAGTGCTCAACCGCGCCAACCTCGACGGCTTGGGCGGCGACGACGTCTACTGGCGCAGCGAGAAGCTCGCCCGCGACGCCGGCGCCGACGCCTGAGCTCACCGCTCAGGCCGCGACCGTCGCTTGCTCTCGCCGCGCCGTCACTGCGCGGCTCAACACGTCAAGCACGGCCAGCGAGTCGTCCCAGCCGATGCATGCGTCGGTGATGCTTTGCCCGTAGACGAGCTTCGAGGGATCGTCTTTGCCGGCGGCGAACTTCTGCGCGCCCGCGTGCAGGTGGCTCTCGACCATCGTGCCGAAGATGCAGCGGCTGCCGGCTGCGATCTGCTCGCCGATGTCCCTCGCCACGTCGACTTGCTTCAGGTGCTGCTTGCTGCTGTTGGCATGGCTGCAGTCGACCATCAGGGTGCATGGCAGCTTCGCGGCCTCGATCTCGCGGCAAGCGGCAGCGATCGAGCCGGCGTCGTAGTTCGGCGTCTTCCCGCCACGCAGGATCACGTGGCAGTCGCCGTTGCCACGCGTCTCGACGATCGCGACCTGGCCGTTCTTGTGCACCGAGAGGAAGTGGTGCGGCCGCGCTGCAGCCTGGATCGCATCGATCGCGATGCGAATGTTGCCGTCGGTGCCGTTCTTGAAGCCGATGGGCGCCGAAAGGCCCGACGCCAGCTCGCGGTGCACCTGGCTCTCGGTCGTGCGCGCGCCGATCGCGCCCCAGGCGATGAGGTCGCCCAGGTACTGCGGCGAGATCACGTCGAGGAACTCGCTGCCGGCCGGCATGCCGAGCTTGTTGATCTCGAGCAGCAGCTGGCGGCCGATGCGCAGGCCTTCGTCGATGCGATAGCTCTCGTCGAGATACGGGTCGTTGATGAGCCCTTTCCAGCCGACCGTCGTGCGCGGCTTCTCGAAATACACCCGCATCACGATCTCGAGCGTGCCGGCAAATCGCGCGCGCTCGGCCATGAGCTTCCGGGCGTATTCGACTGCGGCGACCGGATCGTGGATCGAACACGGCCCCATGACGACGAGCAGGCGGTCGTCTTCGCGCCGCATGATCTTGCGAATGGCGTCGCGCGTCGCGCCGATCTGCTGCTCGACGGGCGTGCCGGCAATGGGGAAGAACCGGATCAGGTGCTCCGGTGGCGGCAGCGGCGTCACGTTCTCGATCCGCAGATCGTCGGTGCGGCTGGTGCGTTCGCCACTCGCATACGCAGGCTCGGCAGGTGCGTGGCTCGTCGGATTCATGATGTTTTCCTCCCAGATCGAAACGTAGAAAGCACCAGACCAAAAAAAACCGCCGGGGGTGAGCCCGGCGGTTTCTGGAGATCGGTGCGCTGGTCTTTTTCCTAGGCGCAGGCCTCTCCGGCCGCCGGGTGGGGCAGGGTCGCAAAATAGGAATAAGACCAGGTGCGTATAGCCATGGCGGGAATGTAGCAGCAGTCGGCGAGGGCTGTCCAACTTTGGATCGGAGACAGGGGATGGATCGAAGAGCAGTGTTGTCGACGAGCTTCGTCGGAGGCTTGGCCGCGCTGGCCGGTTGCGCGAGCGGCGGTGCGAACATGAACGCAGCGGGCGGCGGCGAGCCTGTGTTCGCGGTCGCGCAGCCGATGCTGCCGATCGCCGGCTCGAGCGAGATGTTCCCGGTGCGGCGCATCTACTGCATCGGCCGCAACTACGCCGCGCATGCGCGCGAGATGGGCTCCGACCCGACGCGTGAGCCGCCGTTCTTCTTTCAAAAACCCAGCGATGCGATCCAGTACGTCGCGCCGGGCACGACGGCCGACCATCCCTACCCGACGCTGACGAAGAACTACCACTACGAGATCGAGCTCGTTGCGGCGCTCGACAAGGGGGGGGCGCGACGTCTCGATCGAGCAGGCGCTGGCGCTCGTCTACGGCTACGCCATCGGCCTCGACATGACCCGCCGCGACCTGCAACGCGCGATGGGCGACGAGAAAAAGCCGTGGGAAATCGGCAAGAGCTTCGACCGCTCGGCGCCGATCGGGCCGATCCACCCCGTGGCGCAAGTCGGCCACTTCACGAAAGGTGCGATCTCGCTGAAGGTGAACGGCGCGATCAAGCAAAGCGCCGACCTGAACCAGATGATCTGGAGCGTGGCTGAACAGATCTCGAAGCTGAGCCAGGCTTTCGAGTTGTTCCCCGGCGACATCATCTACAGCGGCACGCCGGAGAACGTCGGGCCAGTGGTGCCGGGCGATGTGATGCAGGGATCGATCGCCGGTCTGCCGACGCTCGATGTGCGCGTCACGGGAACGCAGATCGGCTGAGCTTCAGGCCGTCCCGCCCACCGTGAGCCGGTCGATTCGCAGCGTCGGTTGGCCGACGCCGACCGGCACGCTCTGCCCTTCCTTGCCGCACACGCCCACCCCGGTGTCGAGTGCCATGTCGTTTCCGATCGCGCTCACGCGGGTCAGCGCGTCGGGGCCGTTGCCGATGATGGTCGCGCCCTTGACCGGATACTGGATCTTGCCGTTCTCGACCCAGAAGGCCTCGCTCGCCGAGAACACGAACTTGCCGCTCGTGATGTCGACCTGGCCGCCGCCGAAATTGGTGGCGTACAGGCCGCGCTTGAGTCCGGCGATGATTTCTTCCTTCGTCTGGGTGCCGCCGAGCATGTAGGTGTTGGTCATGCGCGGCATCGGCACCGCGGCGTAGCTCTCGCGCCGGCCGTTGCCGGTCGGCGCCACGCCCATCAGCCGCGCGTTCATCGAATCCTGGATGTAGCCCTTGAGGATGCCGTCTTCGATGAGCACGTTCTTCTGCGTGGCATTGCCCTCGTCGTCGACGTTGAGCGAGCCGCGGCGGTCGGGAAGCGTGCCGTCGTCGAGCACGGTCACGCCCTTGGCAGCCACGCGCTGGCCGATGCGGCCCGTGAAGGCGCTCGCGCCCTTGCGGTTGAAGTCGCCTTCGAGGCCGTGGCCGATGGCCTCGTGCAGCAGCACGCCGGGCCAGCCCGGTCCGAGCACGACGCTCATGAGCCCGGCCTTGGCCGGCCGCGACTCGAGGTTGGTGAGCGCGGCGTTCACGGCGGCGTCGACGTACGAGGCGATCACGTCGTCTTGAAAATAGCCGAGGCCGACACGGCCGCCGCCGCCGCCATTGCCCGATTCGCGCCGCACCACGCCGTCGACCTTTTGCTCGGCGATGACGGTGAGCGACATGCGCACCAGCGGCCGCACGTCGGCCGCGATGGTGCCGTCGGCACGTGCGACGAGCACCACGTCGTACTCGGCCGCGAGGCCGGCCATCACCTGCACCACGCGTGGATCGCGGGCGCGAGCTAGCTTTTCCATCTTTTCGAGCAATGCCACCTTCTGCGTGCTGTCGAGCGTGGCGATCGGGTCCATCGGCGCGTAGAGAACGCGGCTCTCGGCCACACGCGCCGAGCCCTTGCGCTTGAGCTTGACGGTGCGGCTCTGGCCGGCGGCGGCAATGGTGCGCACGGTACGAGCGGCATCGAGCAAAGCGGCTTCGGAGATGTCGTCGGAGTAGGCGAAGGCGGTCTTCTCGCCGGCGACCGCTCGCACGCCCACGCCCTGGTCGATGCCGAAGCTGCCACTCTTGACGATGCCTTCCTCGAGGCTCCAGCCCTCGCTGCGCGTGGTCTGGAAGTAGAGGTCGGCGTCGTCGATGCGGTGCGATGCGATGGTCGCGAGCGCGTTCGCGAGCTTGGCTTCGTCGAGCCCGAACGGCTCGAGCAGCAGGGAGCGGGCGATGACGAGACGTTCGATCGTGGGTTCGCGGGAGATCATGGAGGGCATCCTGAGAGCAGCCCTGAATTGTAGGAGCGCGGGTCGTTTCACAAACCTTTACGGCTGCTTTGTCGGCACGGGCGAATGGCCTTCGTTGTAGTGGGGCAGGCCTCGCAAACACTCGATCCAGCCCAACCCCTCAGGAGCACACCATGATCAACGTCAAGACCTTCGCCACCGGCGTCACGCTGGCCATCGCTTCCATCGGTGCCTTCGCGCAGGTCACTGCGCCGGCGACGCCGCGGGTCGATGCGCGTGAAGCCAATCAGCAGGCCCGCATCGATGCCGGCGTCGCTTCGGGCCAGCTCAATGCCCGCGAGACGAACCGCCTCGACAAGCAGCAAGGCCGCATCGCCGGCGCAGAAGCCAAGGCCAAGGCCGACGGCGCGGTCACGCCGAAGGAGCGCAAGCATCTGGCGAACATGCAGAACCGCGCCAGCAAGAACATCCACGCGCAAAAGCACGACGCGCAAGTCTCGAAACAGTAAGGCGCCAGGCAACTCGGTTCGATCAGGGCGGCGCTTCTTCTTCCAAAGTTGCGCTGCCTTTCAGCTGCAGTGCGCGTGCATACAGCGCATTCCGTGGCGCCCCGCCGATCTCGGCGGCCAGCGCCACGGCCTGTTTCAGCGGCAACGCGGCGAGCAACGGCACGAGCAACGCGTCGTGTGCACGCCCTTGCGACCCGGCACTCGCTGCATCGACCCGCAAGGCATGCAGCACCAGCACGAACTCGCCGCGCTCGCGGTTCGCATCGCCCGTGACCCACGCCGGCAGCTCGCCCGCCGCCATCGTGACGACGGTCTCGAACTGCTTGGTCAGCTCACGGCACAGCGTCACGACGCGTGCCGGGCAGGTGGCTGCCAGAGCCGCGGCCAGCGACGCTATCCGGTGCGGCGCTTCGAACACTACTTGCGTTTCGGTTGCGGCCGCCACTTCGGCGATCGCCCGACTGCGCTCAGCCCCCTTGGCCGGCATGAAGCCGGCGAACGCGAAGCTCGCTCCGCTCGCATCGCCTGCGACCGACAGCGCGGCCAGCGCGCTGCTCGCGCCCGGAATCGGCAACACGCGCCAGCCAGCGGCGCGCGCGGCAGCGACCAAAGGCGCGCCGGGGTCGCTCACCGCCGGGGTGCCTGCATCGCTCACGTAGGCCACGCGCTCACCGCGCGCGAGCCGTTCGAGCACCGCGCCGGCGGCCTCGCGTTCGTTGTGCTCGTGCAGCGCGAGCAACGGCTTGTCGATGCCGAAATGGCGCAGCAGCGAGGCGCTGTGCCGCGTGTCCTCGCAGGCGATGGCATCGACGATCGCAAGCACGTGGAGCGCGCGCAAGGTGATGTCGGCGAGGTTGCCGATGGGCGTGGCGACGATGTAGAGCGCCGGCGCGGGATACTGCTGACCGCCCGCCGCCATCGCAGCGGCCTGCACGAGCTTCGATCCATCTTCCACCGATTGCGCCTCTTGCTGCTGAACGGCCCCTGCCGGTGATCGCGCCCCCCAAGACGAAGACTCTCGGCGACGCGGCCGAAAGCCGAGCGCTCGCGCACCTGAGCGCACAGGGTCTCGTGCTCGTGGAGCGCAATTATCGGGTGGCCCGCGGCCCGCGCGCTCGTGGCGGCGAGGTCGATCTCATCGTGCGCGAACGCGACGGCACGCTGGTCTTCGTCGAGGTGCGGGCCCGCGCCGACGCGCGCTTCGGCGGCGCGGCGGCCAGCATCAGTGCCGCCAAGCGGCAGCGGCTGGTGTTCGCGGCGGGCCACTTCCTGCGCCGGTTCGCCTCACCGCCGCCGTGCCGCTTCGACGTCGTGGCAATCGACGGCGACTGCATCGAGTGGCTGAAGGCCGCGTTCGATACCGGTTGAACCGGGCACGAAAACCCGTGTCATATCATCCGTGACCATGCTCGAACAACGCATCCAGCAGCAGTTTTTCGACAGCGCCGACCTCAAATACGCCGCTGCCGAGATCCTCAGCAAACCCATCGCCGACGCGGTCAGCGCGCTGGTCGGCAGCATCACCGGCGGTGGCAAGGTGCTGGCCTGCGGCAATGGCGGCTCGGCGGCCGACGCACAGCATTTCGCGGCCGAATTCGTCGGCCGCTTCGAGCGTGAACGACCCGGCCTCGCGGCCATCGCCCTCACGGTCGACACATCGATCCTCACGGCCGTCGGCAACGACTACAGCTTCGAGGTGGTCTTCTCCAAACAGGTCGAAGCGCTTGGTCAGCCGGGCGACGTGCTACTCGCCCTGTCGACCAGCGGCAACTCTGCCAACGTGCTCGCAGCGGTCGACGCCGCGCACCGCAAAGAGATGACCGTGGTCGCTCTCACAGGCAACACCGGCGGCAAGATGCGCGAGCGCCTCGGCGAGACCGACGTGCACATCTGCGTACCGCACGAGCGCACCGCGCGCATCCAGGAGGTGCACCTGCTGGTGCTGCACTGCCTGTGCGACGCCGTCGATCTGCAGCTGCTCGGCGAACAGGAAAACACATGACCCCGGAATTCGT
>Ga0209511_1000731_pt1 | contig 31292 bp, 23 predicted proteins | sample SSSSmetaG_FD_184141 | JGI IMG/M metagenome (GOLD analysis project Ga0209511, IMG submission 184141) | Glacier valley bacterial and archeal communities from Borup Fiord, Nunavut, Canada, to study Microbial Dark Matter (Phase II) - ​SSSS... | ecosystem: Environmental > Aquatic > Freshwater > Ice >... | reverse complement strand
CAAACAAATGGGCATGGACAAGGTTTCAACCCTGCGCTGGGACGGCGCAACCGCCCAGGCCCGTATGGATAACCTGCTCAGTGCTTACTACGGCAACAAGCGTGTTGATGCAGTGCTTTCCCCCTACGATGGCCTCAGTATCGGTATTCTCTCGGCCCTCAAGGGTGTCGGCTACGGCACTGCCAGCAAGCCCATCCCTATAGTTACCGGTCAGGATGCCGAAATTCCCTCCGTCAAGTCAATGCTTGCTGGCGAGCAGTCGCAGACAGTGTTCAAGGACACCCGTGACCTGGCTAAGGCTACTGTGGACATAGTGGATGCAGCTCAGAACGGCAAAGAAGTTCCAGTTAACGATACAAAGACGTATAATAACGGGGTCAAGGTTATTCCTTCTTACTTGCTGAACTCGGTAAACGTTGAGAAGGCAAACATCCAGCAGGCTCTAGTGGATACTGGCTACTACACCAAGGACCAAATCGGGCTCAAGTAAGTATCACATTACAGCTTTATGAGATCAACAGGACAAGTGTGGAAGCCAACAACTTCCACACTTGTCCTGTATAATTCATCTGGCTTCCCAAGGAGGTGAAGCGCATGTCTGGTGTCATCCTGGAAATGCGTAATATAACAAAGACGTTCCCTGGTGTAAAAGCACTGGACAACGTTAACCTGCTAGTACAAGAGGGCGAGATTCACGCTCTGGTAGGCGAAAACGGAGCGGGCAAGTCCACCCTCATGAAAGTATTGAGCGGTGTTTACCCTTCCGGCTCCTACGCTGGTGAAATCTTCTTCCGGGATCATGAATGTCGATTCCACGATATTACCGATAGCGAGAAACTTGGTATCGTCATCATCCACCAGGAGTTGGCACTAATCCCAACACTGTCCATCGCCGAGAATCTGTTCCTGGGCCACGAGCGGTCGGCGCGGGCCGTAATCAACTGGAACGAAACTATGGCTATGTCGCAAGAGCTTTTGAAGAAGGTCGGGCTTCAGGAATCTCCCAGCACCCTCGTTGATGATATTGGCGTAGGCAAGCAGCAGTTGGTTGAGATCGCTAAAGCTCTGGCAAAGAAGGTCAAGCTCCTTATCCTGGACGAGCCGACGGCAAGTCTCAACGAAAGTGATAGCGAAGCACTCCTGAACCTCCTCCTGCAATTCAAAGCACAGGGTATCTCGTCTATTCTCATCTCCCATAAACTTAACGAAATTGCCAAAGTCGCAGACTCCATCACAGTGTTGCGCGACGGTGCTACGATAGAGACCCTAGATTGTCACAAAGACCACATAACTGAAGAGCGCATTATCCTGGGCATGGTGGGCCGTGACCTCACGCATCGCTTCCCTCCACGTTTGGCGAATATTGGCGAAACGATATTTGAAGTTCGCGATTGGACGGTATACCACCCAATACACTCTGACCGCAAAGTAGTGGATAGTGTCAACTTCTATGTACGCAAGGGTGAGGTTGTTGGTATAGCCGGGCTAATGGGTTCGGGGCGCACCGAGCTTGCCATGAGTATCTTTGGCCGCTCGTATGGCACTCACATTAGCGGTACAGTCCGCAAGCATGGCAAGGTGGTGGACGTGAGTACGATTAGCAAGGCGATTGCCAATGGCATTGCCTATGCTACCGAAGACCGCAAGACCTATGGTCTGGTGCTTATTGAGGATGTGAAGAATAACACCACCCTCGCCAACCTTAGAGCGGTTGCCAACAAGGCCATTATTAACCAACCAAAAGAACTGGTCGTTGCCAACGAGTACCGGGAGAACCTTAATATTAGATGCTCAAGTGTGTTGCAGAAAACCTTAAATCTCTCCGGCGGCAACCAGCAAAAAGTTGTTCTCAGTAAGTGGCTCTTTGCTAACCCTGAAATCTTGCTCCTGGATGAGCCAACGCGCGGCATAGATGTGGGCGCGAAGTACGAGATTTACACCATTATCAACCGTCTGGCGAGCGAGGGCCGGGGTATAGTGGTGGTATCTTCGGAGCTACCTGAGATTCTTGGGCTGTGCGACAGGATTTATGTAATGAGCGAAGGCAAATTCATTGCTGAAATGTCGGCAGCCGAAGCTTCTCAACAGGCCATCATGACCAGCATCATGCAACAACAGCAAGAACAAAAGGAGGCTAAATCAGTATGAGTGTCTATGAGGATGGGGCGCGAACAACCGGGTTCCCCTGGATCTCGGCCATCAGCAAGTTCTTCAAAGAGCATATTCGGGAACAGGGCATGCTCATTGCACTGGTGGTAATTACTGTTTTCTTCCAGATTATGACCAACGGCACGCTCCTGCAACCGTTGAATATCACGAACCTGATACTTCAGAACAGTTACATTGTAGTTATGGCCCTCGGTATGCTGCTAGTGATCGTGGCAGGTCACATTGACCTCTCGGTAGGCTCCGTTGCGGGCTTCATAGGGGCTGTAGCTGCCGTCATGATGGTACAGATGGAATTATCTCCCATCATTGCGGTCACTGCCTGTTTGATTATAGGGGCAGTGATTGGGGCGGTGCAGGGTTTTTGGGTAGCCTATATGAAGATGCCCGCCTTCATCGTGACTCTGGCAGGTATGCTGGTGTTTCGCGGCCTTACCCTGGTACTGCTGCAAGGCCAATCAATCGGGCCTTTCCCAGTCGAGTTCCAGCGGCTAAGTTCTGGATTCATCCCCGATTTCGGGGTCCCAGGCGACCTGCATATCACCACTCTGATAATAGGTGTTTTACTAGCCGGGGCTATAGTTTACCTGGATGTGCGCGACCGAAACAACCAGCGTAAGTTCAACGTCGCAGTCACTCCCCTGCCGATATACATCATCAGGAACGTCCTGGTGGTGGGGGCTATCATGGGCCTGTGCTATTTGCTGGCCTCGTACAATGGCATCCCGAACGTGCTGATCGCCCTCTTTGTACTGATTGGTCTATACACGTTCATTACGAAGCGGTCGGTCATCGGCAGACGTATTTATGCCCTGGGCGGGAACGTGCGTGCCGCCAGACTCTCAGGTGTGAACACTGAAAGGCTTACCTTCTATACATTTATAAATATGGGAGTCCTGGCGGCTCTGGCTGGTATGATCTTTGCCGCTCGCCTCAACGCAGCGACCCCCAAGGCTGGTACCGGCTTTGAGCTGGACGTGATTGCGGCGGCTTTCATCGGTGGTGCTTCGGCCTCCGGCGGTGTAGGCACGGTAATTGGCGCGGTAATCGGGGCTTTTGTAATGGGTGTGATGAACAACGGTATGTCAATCATTGGTATCGGCATTGATTGGCAGCAGGCCATCAAAGGACTGGTGCTCCTGTTCGCGGTTTTCTTTGATGTATTAAACAAGAAAAAGGGTTAGGGACTCGCTTTCGAGCGCAGGGCCGCCCGGCGGTGGTCACTTGCGTTCAGGCAGCCCGGTCTGGGCGGGGTAACGCAACCTATGATTCGACCTAATAATGGTAGCCTCACGTCTACAAAAAGTAACCATCAAGGATATTGCCAGGATTTGCAAGGTCTCGACGCAAACTGTGTCGCGCGTGCTGAACAACCGCGTGGATGTGGCACCGGAAACCCGGATAGCAATCGAGAAGGCCATTGCTGAACTGGGTTATCAGCCGAGCGCACTGGCGCGCAGTCTGGTGCAGCAACGTAGCTATACCCTTGGCATTATCATTGCGGGATTGGATTATAGTGGAGTTTATCTGACCTTGAACGGCATCACGGAACATTGTGAGGCTTTCAATTACTCGCTGCTTCTCAAAGAACTCGCTAATATTGATGAAACAGACATAGTACCAGTCATAAAGTCGCTGATCGCGAACCAGGTGGAAGGCATAATCTTCGCCGCCCCTGAGATTGGAACCAATGTACAGACTGTTCAGTCACAGCTTCCGGTGGTGTGTCCGCCTATTGTCTTCCTGAAAAGCCAACCAAGCAAGCAGCACTTAACCATAGGCGTTGACAATTATGATGGGGCGCGTCAGGCTACCGAGCACCTGGTTAAGGTCGGAAGGAAGAAGATTGGGCTGATTAGCGGGCCGTTGGACTGGTTGGAAGCTCGGCAGCGTCGGCAGGGTTGGGCCGATGTACTCATGAGCATCGGGGTGGTCGTCTCAGACTCTCATTGGGCAATGGGCAACTGGTCGTCCCAGAGTGGCGCGGCGGCTTTTGCGGAGTTGCTACAGAAATATCCCGATATAGATGCTGTATTCGCCAGCAACGATCAAATGGACCTGGGAGTGTTACACTACGCCGCAGCCCACGGGATTCGTGTGCCGGAGGACCTTGCCGTAGTGGGCTTCGACGATTTACCAGAGGCGGCTTATTACACCCCAACCCTAACGACCGTCAAGCACCCATTACGTGAGTTGGGCAGGTACGCCGTAAAAAGCCTGCTGGCCTTAATCGAGGGAGAGCAGGAAGCAGTGTCCGACCAGGTGCTGACACTGCGAACCGAGTTAGTAATCCGCGATAGTACCCAACGGTTGCAGGCACTTTGAAACCGTTCAATAGGGGGTGGGTTACGACTTTCGCTGTGGAACTCACCACTAGAGTGAGCGGTAACAAATTAAACCTAAAAATTGGCCTCAAGCGAAAGCCCTGATTAAGTGATTATTTGGGGGCCGAACTGCGCTAGCCCCTATTCCTGCCTTACTTCTAGCTATTTAAGCGAAAGTCCTAAAATTCTCGCCGCGAACATTAAACTACTCGCGCTGTTCACCAATCATATTAGGTGTCATAGTTTATTAACCAACTAACCTCATTGTTGTAATCACATAGATTTCTCCATTATAATTGAGTGTGAGTAACAGCACTCTTTAATCCTTTTCTGTTCAGAGTTAGAGCCTACTCCCTGAAAGAACAATTGTCGGTATGGTAAGATACATTTGACTAAAACCCTTTGGGATTGGCTTGTTGTAGCAGCCAGGGTTTCCCGATTATCATTCTATGTGTGCTAGCGAACCGACCATTCTATTTATCTACGGTATGTTATGGGTAGGTATGGCGTGATTCTACTTTGGTTATGAGAAAATGACCGACTCTTTTAGCAGATTGAGGTTTTCACAAAAAGAGAGAAAGAACAGATTATGAACAATAAACTCTAGTATATTTTACCTTTGTGATGACCTCCTGTAGGTGACGACCGTGTTGAGGCGGGATGTTATGAGTTCGCCTCAACGCAGCCAACTGCCAGGAAGGCCGCCTCTCACCATACGTTAGTACGTTGAGGACTACAAACAGTTTGGGGAGTAATTTTTACTATCGAGACCCAGAAGGGGCAAAGACTTTCTCTACCAGCGAGCGCATTTCTAATAATCTGGAAAGAGGCATATGGCAAAAAAAGCAGCGGTACTTCGGGTATTGACCAGCAATAGTGGCTCATCCAGCCTCAAAGTTGGACTTTATACCCTCGACCAGGCTGAGACATCAGTTTTTTCGGTCAATCTTGAACGAATTGGTCACCCTAATAGCAGGATGCAGGTCAAGGACGCTCAGGGTGTGCTTGTTTTCGACCAACCCGTCTCGTTACCTGACCACAATACCGCTCTAAAGGTCTGGCTCAAGTGGTTACAAGACCATAGCCCTGACCTAGCTCTGGCGGCGGTGGGGCATCGGGTAGTACACGGGGGTAGCCACTATACTGAGCCCCAAATAATTACCCCGAAACTTATCGCCAACCTGCAAGATTTAGTACCGCTTGCCCCCAACCACTTACCCCAGGCCATTGCGGCGATCCAGTTTATCAGCCAAATTTATCCAGACCTGCCCCAAATAGCCTGTTTCGATACCGCCTTTCATCGCCACATGCCCAGAGTCGCCCAGCTTTACGCCTTGCCCAGAGAGCTATTAGAGGCTGGAGTAATGCGCTATGGTTTTCACGGTTTATCTTATGAGTACATATTGTATGAATTAGGACGGCTAGACCAACAAGCTGCCCAGAGCCGCATAATTATTGCTCATTTGGGAAACGGGGCAAGTATGGCGGCGGTTCAGGGGGGCATCAGCCTGGATACCACCATGGGTTTTACGCCCACTGGCGGTCTGGTGATGAGTACCCGCAGTGGTGACCTCGACCCTGGCGTACTGCTGTATCTCTTACAGGAAAAACACCTGAAAGCTGACGATATGAACGAATTACTCAACCAGAAATCGGGTATGCTAGGGATTTCAGGTAGTAGTGGTAATATGCAAGACCTGTTGGAAAAGGAGGCTACTGACCCACAGGCCGCCGAAGCAGTGGCACTCTTTTGCTATCAGGCCCGCAAATTTATCGGGGCTTTAACTACGGTGCTGGGTGGGTTAGATACTTTAGTTTTTACTGGCGGAATTGGCGAACACGCCGCCCCTATCCGGCAAAGAATTTGTGCGGGACTGGAATTTCTTGGAATCGAGTTAGAAGCCGAGCGCAATGAAGCGCATGCCCCAATTATTTCGAGCGACGAAAATAGTCGGGTAGTAGTGCGGGTAATCCAAACCGATGAAGACCTGATGATTGCCCGCCACACCCGGAAATTGCTACCCAATTAAATTTACTCTTTAGAAAAATAACTTTTGAGAAGAAAAAGGAGTTTTGTTTTTATGGTAAATCTTGACCAGAACCGCTTGAAGCTGATAGATGCTTACTGGCGAGCCGCCAATTATCTGACCGTTGGACAGATCTATTTACAGGAAAATCCTCTCCTGACCGAACCACTCCGTCCTGAACACATCAAGCCCCGCCTGCTGGGACATTGGGGTACTTCACCCGGCCTCAACTTGATTTACGTCCACCTGAACCGACTAATCCAGGACACTGGGGCAAACGTGATTTATCTGGCAGGGCCGGGTCATGGTGGCCCTGCGATACTGGCTAATGTTTATCTTGAGGGAACTTATTCTGAAGTTTATCCTCAAATTTCCTCCGATACTGCTGGAATACGCAAGCTGTTTCGCCAGTTTTCGACCCCTGGTGGAGTTCCAAGCCACGTAAGTGTACCGACTCCTGGCTCCATTCATGAAGGCGGCGAATTGGGCTATGTGCTTAGTCACGCTTTCGGGGCGGCTTTCGACAACCCTGATTTAGTGGTGGTAGCGGTAGTGGGCGACGGGGAAGCTGAAACCGGGCCGCTGGAGGGTGCCTGGAAAGGTATCAAGTTTCTTAATCCGGCGCGAGATGGAGCCGTGCTGCCAATTCTGCACCTCAACGGTTACAAAATATCGGGAGCGACCGTGCTGGGTCGCAGTAGCGATGAGGAAATACGCCAATGGCTCACCGGGCAGGGTTACGAGGTGTTTTTTGTAGAAGGCGACGACCCTGAACAGGTTCACCCTCAGCTCGCCGCGACTCTGGACGAATGTTACAGCAAAATACGCGCTTTTCAACAAGATGCTCGTCAAAACGGGTTTTCAAAGAGACCACGCTGGCCGGTTATAGTGCTACGTACCCCTAAAGGCTGGACTGGCCCTAAAGTGGTGAATGGTCTACAGGTTGAAGGTACTTTTCGCTCCCATCAAGTGCCATTGGCAACCGTCAAACAAGATCCTGAACACCTGAGAATGCTTGAAGAATGGCTGTGTAGCTACCACCCCGAAGAACTATTTGACACTGAGGGGCAGCTAGTGCCCGCTCTACGCGAACTCGCCCCTAAAGGTGAATTACGCATGGGAGCCAATCTGCACGCTAACGGCGGTAAAATCCTGGTGGAACTAGATTTACCCAACTATGCCGACTACGCGGTGGAAGTGCTGCACCCAGCCACTGAGCTGGTCGAGTCCACTCGTCAGTTAGGCAAACTTATGCGAGACATTTTCAAGGAAAATGCTGAACAGGCCAACTTCCGCTTATTCTGCCCCGATGAAACTAACTCGAATCGGTTGGGGAATGTCTTTGAGGTGGAAAACCGTTGCTGGATAGAACCAATTATTGCCACTGACGACCATCTTGCCCCCGATGGCCGGGTGATGGAGATATTATCTGAACACAATTGTCAGGGCTGGTTGGAAGGCTACTTATTGACTGGACGACACGGCTTGTTTGCTACTTATGAGGCCTTCGCAATGGTTTCGGCTTCAATGACGGTTCAACACATTAAATGGCTGGAAGAAGGTAACAAATTGGAGTGGCGAGCCTCCGTCGCTTCTTTGAATATCCTGTTGACCTCAACCTGTTGGCGTAACGACCATAACGGTTTTAGTCACCAGGGGCCGGGTTTGATTGATACCGTAATGTCCAAAAAGGGTAGTGTGGCCCGAATTTACTTGCCACCAGATGCTAACTGCCTGCTGTCGGTAGCCGACCACTGCTTTCGTAGCCGGAACTATGTGAATTTGATTGTGATTGACAAGCAACCCCAACTTCAGTGGCTGAATTTGGAAGCGGCGCGGGATCATTGTGCCAAAGGTGCGGGAATCTGGCAATGGGCTTCCAATGATGAAGGCGTTGAGCCAGAGGTGGTGCTTGGGGCGGCGGGCGATACCCCTACTTTAGAGATTGTGGCGGCAGCCTGGTGGTTGCAACAGCACGTACCAGATTTGAAAGTACGGGTGGTAAATGTGGTGGATTTAATGACGCTTTTCCCAGCCCAGCTTCATCCTCACGGTATGGACGAGACTAATTTCATCGAGCTTTTTACCACCGACAAGCCCGTCATCTTTGCCTTTCACGGCTCCCCACGCGCGATTCATGAAATTATTCACGGGCGCACAAAAGTAGACCGTTTCCATGTGCGGGGCTTCATCGAAGAAGGCACTACCACCACCCCCTTTGATATGGTAGTCCGCAATGCAATGAGCCGCTATCACCTTTGTATCGAGACTATTCGACGAGTACCACGTTTACAGGAGCGGGCGGCAGCTTTAATTGCCGAGTGTGAAGATATGTTAGTTCAGCACGCCGCTTATGTACGTGAATATTTCGAGGATATGCCCCAGGTTCGGGATTGGGTCTGGAGCCAAACTCCTTCTGGGGGGAAGTAATAATGATGCTGGTGTTGAAGTAAAGAAAATTAGTATTTAACCCAATAACCCCTCTTGATAACCTGTGAAAGTCAGGCAAGTGGGGTTTTTACTTTATTTACCGTACATTTACCAAAGAAAACCCTTCTATTTACCTGCCAGAATTACACTTGATTTGTAGAAAGAAATTTACAATCGTAAAAGACTGAGTTGAAAGGGGAATAATTATGTTTAAGAAAATTGCTGTCCCTCTGGATGGTTCGGCCCTGGCGGAAAAAGCCTTGCCTTTTGCTATTGGGTTAGCACACCAACTCAATGCCAGCTTATTACTCTTGCGGGTTACGCACCTACCAGTGCTGTTAACCGACACCCCAGAACATGAGCTTGGTTCTCTGGAAGTAGCCGAAAGTTATCTGGCGGGTGTGAAAAATACCATTACCAACCCGGCTTTGCCCAATTCCCTTGAGGCGGCGCGGGTAGAGGTGGTGGTAGTGTATGGCGAGACTGCCCCTGAGCTTATTGAGATGGCCCCCTTCGAGAAGGCTGATTTGCTGGTGATGACCACACACGGGCGTACCGGGATAGGTCGGCTGCTGGGTAGTGTCGCTAACAAAGTGTTACGCCAATCGAAGCTGCCTGTGCTATTGATTAAGCCTGAGATGTCGAAGACCCGCCCGTTTTTAGAGGAGACTTTGACCGGGAATAGCTACTTTAACCGGGGGGATAATAAAATTTTGGTGACACTGGATGGCACTCCCGAAGCCGAAGCAATTCTTGAACCAGCTATTCAGATGGCGAAGGAAACTGAAGCAACCATTCATCTGTTACAAGTAGTTATGCCCTTTACCCCGGTAGATTTTGGCGGTGGTTATTATTATGGTACTGGTCTTAATCTGACTGATGATACCGAGATACGGACTACCGAAGCCACCCAATATTTGAGCCACATTCAGGAAAGGCTATCACAGCAAGAAGTGCAAACCACTACCCTGGTTAAGATTGGGAATCCTGCTGAGGAAATTGTGGCTTATGCTGGTGTGGTTAAGCCGGGGATGCTGGCATTAGCGACCCACGCCCGAAACACAGTTGGCAAGTTCTTTATGGGAAGCGTGGCCGATGAGGTGCTGCACAAGAGCCACCTGCCACTACTGCTAGTGCATACCGCCGCGCCAGCCAAGGTACTACGCGAAACAGAAATCCTGGAAAAGTACAGCACCAGTAAGGGCTAAGTTGTTTTAGAAATTTACTTTTTGTTTACCTGCGTTGATTCAGTTATTTACCTGAGCCTTGTATGCTACTAGCAGAAGATTAAACAATTGCTCAGAGGGTCGCTTAAAAACCCTTAACGAAAGGAGTACATTATGAATAACGCTACTGAAAAGAGCGAAAACCGTAACCGTTACCAGACTCCGGTCAAGGAACCCGGTATTGCCCATTTCTTATTCGGCGATACTCGTTCTGCCCCCGTCTGGTTGGTCGTTCGAGTATGGTTGGGCCTACAATGGGTCGCAGCGGGCTGGAGTCACCTCAAAATTTGGGATTTTAACAATGGCGGCTATGTTCACAACGGTGGTGCTTCCCTCAAAGGTTACTGGGATGGTGCTTTAGCAATCGCCCCCGGCGGGACTGGCGCAAAAATAACTTACGACTGGTATTACGACTTCCTGAAATTCCTGCGGGATGGCGGTCACTACGAATGGTTCGCCTGGTTAATTACCTTTGGTGAAATCGCGGTAGGACTGGGACTAATTTTTGGTTGCTTCACGGCGGTAGCTGCTTTCTTTGGCACTATTATGAACTTCAGCTTCGAGCTGGCAGGTACGACAAGTACCAACCCGGTGCTGTTTGGTACTGCCATCCTGATTATTCTAGCTTGGCGCACCGCCGGTTGGTGGGGTTTAGACCGCTACGTATTACCTTTAGTAGGTACACCCTGGCAGCGCGGCAAGGTTCTTGGCAAAAATAAAAAGGAAGATTACGACACAGGGAATACTATTCCACCCACTGGTGGTATACCCTCAGCCTAACCCAACGGTAGAAAACTTTGGTAGAAAGAAAGGTGTAACAATGACTAACGATATGATGCTTAGACGGTTCTCGACGCTGAATCTGACTTTTACGGGCGGGCTGGGTGTATTGGGTGGTCTCTGGTTAATAGTTTCCCCCTACCTGTTCGATTACAACAACCTGCCAACAGCAGCAAAGTTCGTTGAAAACGGCAGCAATGCCACCTTGCTAGGGTTGATTACCGGGATAATCACAATTGCTATCTCAATATTCCTGATAGCAACCGAGAAGATGCCGCAAATGCAACTTTATCGCAACATTGGTGGGTGGTTACTGGTAGTAATGGGGGTCTTCCTGATGGCTGCTCCCTATCTGTTCAATTACTCGATGTTGCGTGACCCGCTCTGGAACTTGCAACTAACTGGGGCAGTCTTCGTACTGATAGCCGGGTATGTGATGCAAGAACTGACTCTTCGAGACAAAAAGACCAGCTAAAATAACATTTCCCTAATCTTTCAATTCCCTTTCCCAACCAGGGAGAGGGATTTGTTTTTCAGAAAAAATAGGCATAGAAAGGAGGCCGCTTTATGTATAGCAAAATATTAGTTCCCCTGGATGGTTCATCGCTGGCGGAAAGAGCTTTGCCTTACGCTATAAAGCTGACACATAGTCTTAAAGCCCAACTGCGGTTATTGCGGGTAGTGGAGTCAGCTACCTTCGCCAGTGCCAAACCCGAAGACCGTAAACGAAATTTTGCAATCGCCCAGACCTATTTAGACTCGATAAAGCACTCTATTTCTAGTCCTGATATGGCTCTTGGCATTAGGCCAGAACAGGTGGAAACAAGCGTTATCGAAGGCTTCCCAGGCCAGGAAATAGCTTTTACCGCCAACAATGACAAGGCCAGTTTAATTGTTATGACCACACACGGACGAAATGGGCTAACCCGACTGGTTTTGGGTAGCACAACGGCGGAGGTAATAGCCCGAAGCAAAGTACCAGTAGCTTTAATTCATCCAACAAAAATCTATGACGGGGAATATCTGGGGCAAATTCTTACCGAAAAAATTGAGCCAGCTCCCCATAATTGTCTAATATTAACCCTGGATGGTAGCCCAAAAGCCGAAAGTGCCTTAGAAACAGCCACAACGTTAGCCGAGCAGAGTGACGCAACCCTTTATCTGTTACGAATAGATTCACCGCGCTCAACCCAAGATTATCAGGGTCTAGTGGCGGATTACGGTTATAACTATGATACAGAAATAGCTAAGGAAAATCAGAGTCGGCGCGAGCAAGCCTATTTGTATCTGGATCAAGTGCAACAGAAGATTGCTAAGGAGGGGCTGAATTGCATCAAGGCGGTACGAATCAGTAATAATCCGGCGGAGGAGATAATAAAATTTGCCGAGGAGGTAAGAGCTTCGGCAGTGGTGATGACGACTGACCCCCATCGAAACTTCAACCAACTATTGATAGGTAGCGTGGCTGATGAGGTGATGCAAAGCAGCTACCGTCCGGTTATTATAGTTGGGGTAAACCCTTCAAATGGGGAAACTCAGGAAAGAGGCGATGAAGTATACCCATTACTCAGATTTTAATTAACTGGTCAGCCCCTGGTTACTCATTATTTTCTTCTAACAACCTTTTATTGGTTGACCCCCGGCTAGTTTACTGCTATGCTGGATTTATCGAAAATTGTTGAGTTTGTGGGTTGAAAGTATAAATATTGGCCGTGAACCAGGGTAAAGCAAAAATCCCCGAAACTCCGCCTAGCTCTGGCAAATTTGCCGCAGAAGAAACAAAGGCTGGAGTTTTATTATGGCTGGAAGCTCTCAGCAAAGCTACTCTGGCTATCTCCAGCGAGTTAGACCTTGAGACCGTGTTGCAAATTATCGCCAATAACGCCCGCGAATTTGCTAATGCTAATTATGCCGCGATGGGTATCGTCAACGACCAGGGCCTCATCACCTCCTTTATCACCAGTGGTATCTCCAAAGAACAGCGCGAGAAAATCGGGGAACCGCCAAGTGGACACGGTTTGCTAGGGGTACTTATTAAACAGGGCAAGCCCTTGCGGGTGCACGACATGAGCAAAGACCCCCGCCGAAGTGGTTTCCCGCCTAACCATCCTCCAATGATCAGTCTTTTGGGGGTGCCTGTTTCGGTGCAAGGTCGGGTAGTGGGCGACCTGTACGTGACCGACAAAATTGGCTCAGACGAATTTAGCGAGGATGAGGAGTGGTGGCTCACTCTTTTTGCTCGACAGGCGGCGGTAGCGGTAGTGAACGCCCAATTATATAAAGCGGCTCGACAGGCCCGACAACGCGCTGAGACCCTGACTGAATTAACTGGTACGCTCAACCGCTCTTTCAAGCTGGAGGAACTATTTCTTCAAATCAATCGGGCTGCCTCCCAACTTTTAGAATTGCCCGCTTCCGCTCTTTACCTGCTGGATAGACAGCGCACTCGCTTTGAGCTAGAGGCACAGGTTGGTTTGGATGAAAAAGCTGATGAGAAGTTTTTCCTGCCGCTCCATAGATCGATTGCCGGGAAAGTGCTAGAGAGCGGACAGTCCATCTTTGTTCAAGATACCAGTGTGCTTGAGCAAATTTACTTTTTGCCATTACAAGGCAAGCGGTTGCCGGGGGCTTTGCTGGTAGTACCTATTCGGCAAGCCAATCGGGTTAGTGGGGTTATCGAGGTATATTCAGCCCAACCCCGCCACTTTAGCCCGGAAGAAATCTCCCTGCTTGAAGCTTTTGCGGGACAGGCGGCCCTGGCTCTGGATAAAGCCCAACTTTACCAGCAACACGAAGAATTTCTTTCGATGACCGCCCACGACCTCCGCGCCCCCCTGACCGCCATCAAGTTAAGTGCCGGATTGCTGGAAACCAGTCTACCATCCGACCTTCCTCCAGCCCTGAAAAACCTGGCGAGTAACATCTCTCGTAATAGCGAGCGACTGAATAATTTGCTGGAAGATTTGCTGGAACTGACCCGCTTGGAGCAAGGGCGGGTGCAGCTAAGGCCAGAAAAATTAGAATTGGGCGAAGCTATCGCAGCGACGGTGCATACGCTACTCCCGTTGTTTGAGGAGAAGGGCCAAATCTTCAAATTTGAGCGGCTAGAGCAGACTCAGTGGTTATGGGCAGACCGCCGCCGCTTTGAACAGGTTTTGGTTAATCTTTTGGTAAACGCCCACAAATATACTCCGGCGGGTAGCCTGATTCAGATAAAACTTCTGGTTGCGTCAAATTGGCTAACCATTGGGGTGCAGGATAATGGGCCGGGTATTCCACTCGACGAACAGCAGCACATCTTTGACCGCTATTACCGACTGGCGACGGATGAACCGAGCAGTGGAAGTGGTCTGGGACTGCCGATAGCCCGGTTGTTGGTGGAATTGCACGGTGGGCAACTGTGGGTGGAAAGCGCACCCGATAAGGGTAGCACCTTTTACTTCAAATTGCCGCTCCCAAGTCCTAGTTAGCTCTGATTTTTACCCTTTGTTTACCAGTGTATATCCGCCCGTTTATCTTTTTCGCCTATTATATTCATAGGACAATGAGGTCGCCCCTTAACACAATGGAGTGATAAAGGGTCTGGGTTGTGGCATAGGGTAAAAGTAGTCTGCTATCTGGCAAGCTTAACCCCTTTTCCTGTAAAAGTTTAGGTGGAAATTACACCCTAGAAGTTTATAGATTGATCCGAAGGAGTCTCTGATAAATGGTAAACGCGGCTAAAGTAGCTCTGGTTGGTACGGGAATGGTAGGTGCTACCTTCGCTTATCGCCTGATAGAAAGCGGTCTGGTCAGCGAGCTGGCAATGACCGATGTTGATTTAAGGCGGGCGGAGGGCGAGATGATGGATTTGAACCACGCCCTCCCCTTTGAACATAACTGCCAGATTAGGGCAGGCGACTATTCCGTCTTGGAAGGGGCGGGGTTGGTGGTTATTACCGCCGGGGTTGCCCAGAAGCCGGGTGAAACGCGCCGTGAGCTTGTTGGGCGAAATGTTGCGATTTTTCGCCAAATCATTCCAGAGATTTTACGTTATGCCCCCGACGCGCTGCTGATAATTGCCACAAACCCCGTAGATATTATGACTTATGTGGCCCTGAAACTCTCCAACCTTGCACCAGGGCGGGTTATTGGGAGTGGTACAATCCTTGATACCGCCCGTTTTCGCTATTTGCTGGGGAATTATTATAAGGTTGACCCTCACTCGGTGCATGCTTACATAATCGGCGAACACGGTGATAGCGAAGTGCCAGTCTGGAGTACCGCTAACATTGGGGGTGTTACTCTTGAAGAATATAGCCGCCTGTTGGGTAAGCCCTTTAACCAAGCCGAGCTGGATGGCCTATTTGAGGAGGTCAGAACCGCCGCCTACCAGATAATTGAGCGTAAGAAAGCCACTTATTACGCTATCGCCAGTGGCTTGCTGCGGTTGGTCGAAGCTGTCTTGCGCGACCAGGCTACGGTGTTTTCAGTCAGCGTGCTTCAAAGTGGGCAGTATGGTGTTGAGGATATTTGTCTGAGCCTCCCCGCCGTGATAGGACGAGGCGGGATAAGCCATATCATCCAGATTCCGTTAGATGAACAGGAAACCCAAAAATTCCAGGACTCGGCGCAGGTGCTAAAAGAGCTGGCGGCAAAAATATTTTAAGAAAAACTTTACCAGATTTTTACCTTTATTTACCATTTCTTTTATCTTGACCTTTAGAATGTAGTAAGCGTTCACCACGATAGTTACCCTGAGCTTGCAAAGAGTCTTGCTGATAATAACAAGATTCTTTAGCTTCGCCTTAGAATGACAAGCTCTGTGAACGGTTACAGAATGTAGGCAGTCCAAGCAAATGTCTTATCATAAAGTAACTCAAAAATCGGCTGAATTACACGAGGACTCAACCAGGACTATGGCGCAAAATGACGGCGCGGCTAATCCGAGCCCCTTTCTTGGATTTTTAGAATATCTGGCCGAAGGGGTGCTAGTGGTTGACCGCCACCGGGTTATTCGAGCTGCTAATCAGGCTTTGGAGCGAATGTCGGGCTGGCGGGTGGAAGAACTGCTGGGTAAAAGCTGTCAGGATTTGGAAAGTCCCACTCCGATGTGCCTGAGCTTATGTCCACTTTTGAACCTCAGTCGCAGAAGTGGCGAAAACCGAGGGCTTTTCCACGAGCTTACTCTCCTAACCAAAAGTGGCAGCCGTTTGGAAGTAAGTGCCAGCTTCGCAAGCCTGGAATTACCCGCTTTTCTTGTACCCATTACCCCAATGCTGGAGGCGGAAGTTGAGGGTGACGAGCCAACTCCATTACCAGATTTCAGTATCATCTTGCTACGCGATATAACTGAACAAAAACGGCAGGAACATATTAAAACCCAGTTTATCGCCACCGCATCGCACCAGTTACGCACTCCCCTGGCAAGTATCAAGACTGCTATTGGCCTTTTGCTAGATAGCGTTGAGGCGGATTTTAGTCCACCCTTGTTGCGTCTTTTGCAGAATATTCAGGAAAGTTCATTGCGAATTGAGCGATTGGTCAAGGATATGATAGAGTTGACCAATCTGCAAAATGGCCGGATACAGCTACAGCACTGCCGGGTGGAGATTCGCGAACTGGTGCAACAAGCGGTAGCGTTTAACCAACACCGTTTATCTGCTAAAGAACAACAACTGGATTTAAAGCTACCACCCCATGAACTATATCTTGAGACAGATGTAGAGCGTATAGTTCAGGTTTTGGGTCATTTACTTTCCAATGCCAGTAAATTTAGCGGGAACGGTAAAAAAATTGGGCTGGAGGTTGGACCATCGGCAGAAATTGAGCGGCGACCAGAAGTTATTTTCAGCGTGCAGGATGAGGGAATTGGGATTTCGCCAGACGAAAACTCGCTAATTTTTGAGAAGTTTTATCAAAGCCAGATAGAAGAAAATTCCAGTCAGGTTGGTAATGGTCTTGGCTTACCATTAGCCAAAGCCCTGATTGAACTTAACGGCGGACGGCTCTGGTTTGAGAGCCAACCGGGTAAGGGTAGCACTTTTTACTTTTCGTTACCAGCTTTATAGTTTTTAGCAATGGATTCATAATGAAAATATTGGTTGTGGATGACGATAAAAATATTGTAGAAGCCATAACCATTGGCTTTCAGTTGCAATGGCAAGGGGTTGAAATAGTATCCGCTTCGGATGGCGACAAAGGCTTGGATATGTTCTATGAGCATAACCCGGATGTGGTATTGTTAGATGTGATGATGCCTCAAAAAGATGGTTATACCGTTCTCAAAGAAATCCGGCGGGTTAGCGATGTCCCGGTGCTGATGCTTACCGCCAGAGGGGAAGAGTTGGATAAGGTTAAGGGGCTGGAAATGGGTGCCGATGATTACCTTACCAAGCCCTTTTCCCACCTTGAGTTGTTTGCCCGCATCCGGGCAGTGTTGCGGCGGGCAGAAATGCCGCCCCCTGTGAATGCTTTGCCTTCTTTTGTTAGTGGAGACCTGACGATAAATTTTGAGAATCGGGAAGTGACTAAAAGCGGGCAAGCAGTGAAAATGACTCCCACCGAGTACAATTTACTATTTTTGTTGGCGCGGAATGCTGGCAGGGTAGTGCCTTTTGAAACCATCCTGGATAAAGTATGGGGGCCGGAGTATCATGATCAGCTTGATTATCTCAAAACCTATATGAGCCGCCTTCGTAAAAAACTGGAAGACAGCCACGAGAACCCAAAATATCTCCTGACAGAGCGGGGGCTGGGCTATCGGCTGGTAAAACATAATTCATAAATGAGAGAGACCTTTCATTAACTATGCAACCAAATCCAGACAGGCTATCCGCCGCCCGACCCGAACCCGCCCCTGCTCCTACCTCGCTGGTGAGTTGGGCCGAGCGGCATCCACTTGACCCCTTTTTCACGCCAAAAAATGTAGCGGTAATTGGCGCAACCGAGACGGCGGGAAGCGTAGGCCGCACTATTGTCTGGAACTTAATCAGTAACCCCTTTGGCGGGACGGTTTTCCCGGTAAACCCCAAACATACCAGTGTTTTAGGGATAAAAAGTTATCCCAATCTAGCGGCTGTCCCCGAAAAAGTAGACCTGGCAATTATTGTAACCCCGGCGGCTACCGTGCCAGGAATCATTGAGGAATGTGCGGCGGCGGGTGTGCAAGGAGCGATTGTTATTTCGGCGGGTTTCAGGGAACGGGGGGCAGAAGGAGCGGCCCTGGAAGCCCAACTTCTGGAGACGGCCCGTAATAGCAACATTCGGATACTTGGCCCCAACTGTCTGGGATTAATCTACCCACCCACTGGCCTGAACGCTTCTTTCGCCAGAGCTACGGCTAAGGCGGGCAACGTTGCTTTCATCAGTCAAAGCGGAGCCCTGTGCAATGCGGTGCTGGATTGGAGTTTGAAAGAGAACGTGGGTTTCAGTGCCTTTGTGTCGGTTGGCTCAATGCTAGACATTGGTTGGGGCGATTTGATTGACTATTTAGGTAATGACTCCCATACCAAAAGTATTGTGATTTATATGGAGTCAATCGGCAATGCCAGGGCCTTTCTGTCTGCCGCCCGTGAGGTGGCTTTTTCTAAACCCATAATTGTGCTGACGGCTGGACATACCCAGGCGGCGGCTCAGGCGGCGATTTCACATACAGGTTCTTTAATTGGTAGTCACGAAGTTTTGGAGGCGGCTTTCCGGCGTATCGGAGTATTAACGGTCAACCGCATCTCGGAATTGTTTGATATGGCAGAAGTGCTTGCCAAACAACCCCGGCCTATTGGCCCGCGCCTGACTATTCTTACTAACGCGGGTGGCCCTGGTGTAATCGCGGCGGATGCCCTGATTTCCGGGCAAGGTCAACTGGCGGAACTTACCCCCGACCTATTAGCCGAACTTAACGGTTTCTTGCCGGAATACTGGAGTCATGCTAACCCGCTTGATATTATTGGCGATGCTACCCCCGAACGCTACCTGAAAGCTTTCCAGGCCGCCGTCAAAAACCCCAACAGTGACGGGATTCTAGTGATTGTCACTCCACAAGCCACCACCGACCCAACCACTATTGCCGAGCAACTTAAACAATTCGCCACCATCACCCGGAAACCTGTTCTGGCAAGTTGGATGGGTGGGGCGGAGATGGCAGCGGGTCAGGCTATTCTAAAGCAGGCGGGCATCCCGACTTTTCCTTATCCTGATACTGCCGTGCGGCTTTTTAATTATATGTGGCGATATAATGCCAACCTAAAAAACCTCTATGAAACGCCGACCCTGCCCACTGAGGAAAGCACTCCCGACCAACTCCGCGCCACCGCCATTATCGAAGCGGCCCGTCAATCCGGGCGTACATTACTAAATGAGGTTGAGTCCAAACAGGTGCTTGAAGCTTATGGTATGCCGATAATTCAGACGCTGGCAGCCTACAGTTTGCAAGAAGCTCTGGACAAAGCGGCTGAGATTGGCTACCCGGTGGTGCTAAAAGTTTTATCGGATAGCATATCTCACAAATCGGATGTAGGCGGGGTAGAACTAGACCTGCGAAACCCCCAGGAAGTAGCCCAGGCTTATCAGCGTATCGAAACAAGAGTTAAAGATAAACTTGGGGAGGGTCACTGGCAGGGTGTGACGGTGCAGCCGATGGTAAAGTTGGCGGACGGCTACGAACTGATTATCGGGAGCAGCCTTGACCCAGAATTTGGCCCGGTTTTGCTATTTGGTTCTGGTGGGCAGGTGGTGGAGGTTTACCAGGATCGGGCGTTGGGCTTGCCACCCCTTAACAGCACTCTGGCTCGAATGATGATGGAGCAGACCAAAGTGTTTGCGGCCTTGCAAGGAATTCGCGGACGCAGCCCGGTGGATATTGCAGCCTTAGAGCAACTTATGGTTCGCTTCAGTCAGCTAGTTTCAGAACAACATATGATTAAAGAGCTGGATATTAACCCGCTACTGGCCTCCCCGACTGGCCTGGTGGCGTTGGATGCCCGGATTGTGCTACAAGGGCCGGAGGTACCCCTGGAAATGTTGCCCAAGATGGCTATCCGGCGTTACCCGACCAAATATGTCAGCCAGTGGAAGCTGAAAAACGGCCTCGAAGTGACTATCCGACCTATCCGCCCGGAAGATGAGCCGTTAATGGTCGCCTTTCATGAAACTTTGTCCGAACAAAGTGTTTATTATCGCTGGTTACATATGATAAACTTAACCCAACGCATTGCTCACGAACGCCTGACCCAGATTTGTTTTATAGATTATGACCGTGAAATGGCTCTGATAGCGGATTATAAAGACTCCGAAAGCGGTAAACATGCCATTATCGGGGTAGGGCGACTGAGCAAGCTGCTAGGTAGCAACGAGGCCGAGTTTGCTACACTGGTTTCGGATAAATATCAGGGTTTGGGATTAGGTTCGGAATTATTGCGGCGGTTAATTCAGGTAGGGCGTGACGAAAAGCTGAACCAGATTATTGGATATATTCTCCCCGAAAACCGCGATATGCAGAGGGTTAGTGAGAAACTCGGTTTTAAGCATCATTATTCTATCCAGGACCAATTGGTTAAAGTAGAACTTGTTTTATAGTTGTAACCGTAAACAAAACGGTAAAACGAATCGACATGCCGTTGAGACACTTTACGCGGCCCTTGCCCTATGCCATGGTTTCAGTGATTAGTTTCCCATAACTATCAAAAGACTGAACTACAATTTGGTGTTGACCACCAACATCCGGGTTGGTGATAGTGGTTGAGCTATTGGGCCGGTCAAAACAAACCAGATAGCCAGTCGGGTTTGCCTGGAGCATCTTACGGGGCGAGACGGTGCAAATCGAGCCGCTAGGGTTTCTCCTAACTGGCGGGGCAAGGGGATGGGCGAACTGCTACTATACCTGGGGCTGGAATACGGACGCAAACGCGCCGCAACCCAGGCCGAACTCTGGATGAGCGAGGATAATATTGTTTCGCTCAACCTCTACGGCAAGGCGGGCTTCCGGGTTGTCGGCGGCTTCGCCGTTTATTATATTGACCTCAAATAGATTCACATCTTTCTTCTTTTGTGCTATCATATATTTTATTGACTCTCCGTATTATTTATAAGTGTTTATTCTGGCTATCAATCTAAACGAATGTTGAAGGAGCGTTACCCCTATGCCTGAACGACCTGAAAATGTATTGAAAATATTAGATATGACACAGCGAAACCTTACTATATTAGAAACTCAAGCAGCGGCAATGGGTGTTTTAGCTCCTTCTTATATACAAATTGGTATAAAGGAAGCAAGAGACAGCATTAAGGATTTAGAGAAACGCTATATTGAGGCGGGTGGCACTTTACCTATTCCTAATCAAAATAATCAAGTGCCAAATACCCAGCCAACCAACCCCCCAATACAAACCGACCCCGCCACAACAGTTTCGATTCAGCCTCAGAATTCGGGAGAAAAACCCGCCCGCACAAAGGTTTTCATTAGCTATAGCCACAAAGATAAAGAGTGGTTGGAACGACTCCAGGTGCATCTCAAACCCTACGAACAATTTGGCTGGACAAATAAAGATGGCTCAAAGGGAAAGCTGGAATGGTGGGATGACACAATGATCCCGATTGGTTCAAAATGGTTTGATGAAATCAAGAAAGGACTTGCTGTTAGCAAAATAGGGGTTTGCCTCATAACCTCTGATTTTCTCGCCTCTAAATTTATTACTAGCGAGGAGTTACCTTCGTTTTTGGCATCTTCAGAGAAAGAGGGCTTAATTATCTTTCCTGTTATTGTCTCTCCCTCAGCTTTTAGTAACACTTGGCTTGGGGAATACCAGACTTTTAATCCACCATCTGAACCACTTGCTGGATTAAATGGTAATAAAAGGGAACAGGCCCTTGCTAAATTAGCGGAGGCTATTGTAAAGGTAATCAAGGCTTGAAAGGTTTTCACTCAAGTTATGTCTGAACAAGATTTATTGCAAAAACAATTAGAAATGCATAAGCAGCGGCTTAGTATCTTAGAAATTCAAGAAGCAGGTTTTGGCCGTTTACATGTGCCAGTTCATATACTAATTGAGATTGAGGATGCTCGTTTGGGGATTATCGGATTGGAAGAAAAGCTGGGCTTGTCAGTAACAGTAAATATAGTCAGTAAATATCGTATCCCTTGGAATGTGCCCCATCGCCGCAACCCTAGTTTCTCCGAGCGTGCTGAGTTTCTGACCAACATGGAAAAAACCTTGGCTGGCGGCAGGTTGGGGGCATTGACCCTGACAATTTCGGGGCTGGGCGGGGTCGGTAAAACCCAACTGGCGGTTGAATACGCTTATCGTCATAGCGAGAAATTCAAATTTGTTTGGTGGTTGCGGGCCGAGAGTGAAATTACCATAAAGGCTGACCTTGCCTGGCTTGCCAGCCAACTAAATCTGCCTGAAGCCGCCCAATCTGACCAGAATCTAACCATCACCGCCATCCTGCGCTGGCTGGAAAATAACGACGGTTGGCTGCTTATATTCGATGATGCTAATAATCCAAAGGATGTACAGGACTATCTGCCAAAGGGTGGGCGGGGGCAAATCCTGATAACCTCACGCTGGCAAGATTGGACGGGTTACGCTAAGACTATCTCCGTCCAGGTCTGGAATAAAACTTCGGCGGTAGAGTTCCTGCTTAGGCGTACTATGCGGAATGACAAGGAGGGAGCGGGGAAGCTGGTGGAGAAGCTAGGTTACCTGCCGTTGGCTCTTGAACATGTCGGTGCTTATCTGGCACAGAACCAATTGCTCACTTTTGCTGATTATTTGCAGAAATTTGAGCAACAAAAGTTGTCCTTTTTAGCTGAGGGGCAACTCGCCACCGATTATCATCAAGATACTATCCGTAGCACTTGGCAAATCTCCCGCCAACAGTTACCTTTTGAAGCCACCGACCTACTTAAATTGTGTGCTTGGCTGGCCCCCGATAATATTCCTTTGGCGATGTTCCTGAACAATGTTGAGGAACTGCCCGAATCCCTTGCAATTGTTGCCGCCAGTAAAATCAGCTTTGCCAAGACCGTCGCCACCTTGCAGCAATATTCGCTGGCGGAACTGAACCAGGAGAATCAGGCTATTTCGGTACATCCTCTGTTGCAGTTGGTACTGCGGGAGGTGGGCGAAGAAAGGGATCAGGGGCAGGGGCTGATTCAACACAGTTCTAAATCCGCAACCATCACTCCGCAGTCCTTTTGGCTAAGTTCCGCCGTTCGGCTGATAAATGTTGCCTTCCCCATTGATAGTGATGATTATCGCAACTGGGAAGAATGTACCCGATTATTACCCCACGCCCTAGCAGTTTCCGAAGAAGCCGAGAGGCTTGAAATGGAGCCAAGTGCGCTTGGTCATTTGCTAACCATAGTTGGAATATACCTGCAAAGTCGGGCGGATTACCAGACCGCCCTTGATCTATATCAACGTTCCATCGCTATCGGCGAAAAGACCCTGGATGCGGAAAACCCTGACGTAGCTACCCGCTACAACAACCTGGGGAGTCTGCTTCGGGCTATGGGTAACCTCCCGAGTGCCAGAATTTATCTTGAGAGAGCGATTGTCATCGGCGAGAAGATTTTGGGTAATGAGCATCCTGACGTAGCAATCTACTACAATAACTTGGGGCAACTGCTCCAAAACTTAGGCGACCTTCCCAACGCCAGAATTTATCTTGAGAAAGCCCTTGCTATTGATGAGAAGGTTTACGGTTATGACCATCCAATTCAAGTACGCGACTACAACAACCTGGGGAGTCTGCTCCGGGTTATGGGTGACCTCCCGAGTGCCAGAATTTATCTTGAGAGAGCGATTGTCATCAGCGAGAAGATTTTGGGTAATGAGCATCCTGACGTAGCAATCTACTATAATAACTTGGGGCAACTGCTCCAGGACTTAGGCGACCTCCCGAGTGCCAGAATTTATCTTGAGAGAGCGATTGTCATCGGTGAGAAGATTTTAGGTAATGAGCATCCTGACGTAGCAACCCGCTACAATAACTTGGGGCAACTGCTCTGGGCAATGGGCGACCTCCCGAAGGCCAGAATTTATCTTGAGAAAGCCCTTGCCATCTTTGAAAAAATGCTCGGCCCTATCCATCCTAACGTTGCTCAATCCTACAACAATTTGGGACGACTGTTCCAGGACTTGGGCGACTACTCAAATGCCCATAGCTTTTTTAAAAAAACACTCAAACTTCAAATACAACGACTTGCAATTTTAGAAAATCAACAAGGGAAATCTGGTTCCTTAGATCTTCAAGACTATATGACAGTACAAATTGAAAATACTAAACATGAGATTGCTCGATTAGTTGCAAATCTGAAAGACAATCCTCTTAGAAATAAAATCCTAATAAGCTATAGTCGTAAAGATACTAGGTGGGTGGATAGACTAAGTATTCATTTATCCCCTTTAATTAATGCTGAATTGATAGAGTTATTAGAGGTTAGTGAAGATCTAAAAATATTAACTGATAAAAGTTGGTTAAACAAATTTCAAAAAACCTTAGCTATTAGCAAAGTAGTTGTGCTTTTAATTAGTGAGAACTTCCCAGCTTCCAATTTTATTGACAGTGGTGAAATAGGGTCTCTACTTGAAACCGCTGATCAAGAGGGTGTGAACATTATTCCTGTTATGGTTAGTCCCGTTAGGGACGCTTTGGGTCCGTTGACTAGATTTCAGGAAGCTAATTTTTTCACGAAACCTTTGATCCAAATGAAAAAACGTGAACAGGATGAATTCTTTATAAACCTTGTAAAAACGCTTATAAATTCAATTGAGCCTGAAATGGAGTAACGTTTTTACATGACTATCCAGGAACCCCAACAGCAAAGTCTACCTGTTCGTACAAAGGTCTTTATCAGTTACAGCCATGTGCATAAAAAAAAGTGGCTTCAACGTTTAAAGATGTATTTAGAACCATTGGGACAGGAAAATATAATTGATGTTTGGGATGATACTCAAATTGGAGTGGGGGCAAAATGGCGCGAAGAAATAGAAAAGGCCCTTGCGACAACTAAGATTGCTATACTCCTGGTTAGTGCAGAATTTGTTAATTCCAAATTCATCAGAGAAAATGAATTACCCCCATTGCTAGAAGCAGCTAGAAACGATGGCTTGATTATTATACCTGTAATTGTTAATCCCTGTCGTTTGGAATATATGAATCTTGGTGAGCTACAGGCACTCAATCCGCCTTCAAGGTCGCTTTTAACAATGAGAGAAATACAATGGCGGGAGTTATTCCTTAATTTGTCCTATTCTATTGAGAAAACAATCAAATCTAATTAAGTTTGTAGGCCAATCTAAAACAGAGCGGATTGCTGGTATTCGGCGGGGGTAGTAAGGGCGTGGGGGTCGGGGAGGGCGTAGCGGGTGAGCCAGTCCATATGGGTGTGGCCCCACTGTTCGAGGGTTAGGGTCGGTTCTTCCTGGGTTTCTTCGCGGGTGCGGCTGATACGGTAATCTTTCTTGGTGAGGAAGCGGGCAGCCGCCACCGCATCCCGCATATTCGTCACCATCAGGCGACCACCCGCCACTTCTAGATTATTGCGCTCGTCACGGGCAATCCACCAGAAAGTCTTGAGTACCGCCTCCCCCTCGCCAAACAGCAACCGAATAACCACCAACTCAACTTCGGGTTTGGGTCGGTAGCCCCCACTTCGCAACTTGTAAGCCGTTCCCTCGGTGCTAATCAGGTCGGGGAACAGGGAAGGAAGCGATTCGGGGGCAGTCACCCTATAATACCCCTTTCTGCTCCAGCCAGGTAATAAAACTTTCCGGCACAGTCATAGTCGAGAGGCGACTCTGCTTAACAAGACTCCAATCGTTAAACAAACCACTAGCCTTAATTTCGGACAGACTAACGGTAGTCGCCAATTTCCTGACAAATTCCAGGTCAACCACCCAACTTTTCTCGTCGTTAGGGTCAGGCCGGGCCTCGGATAAGATTTTGGCAACCCCCACGATAGAGGACTGCCCCTGACTGTGATAAATCAAGGCCAAATCTCCCGGCTGCATCTTGCGAATGGCCTGTAACGCGGCGGCATTACGCACCCCATCCCAGACCGTTTTGCCATCCTTCTCCAGACTGTCAATCGAGTAGGTATCAGGGTCGGTTTTTGCCAGGAAATAATTCACAACACTCTCCCGTTAATCCTTAATTTGCCTTTTTCCAAATCCGGCAATTAGTAAAAAAGTGCCGAATCGGGTTTATTTCACGCCAAGCAATTCCACGTCAAAAATAAGCTCGGCATTAGGTGGAATAAGGCCATTTCCTGCGCCCTGTGCCCCATAGCCTAGTTCGGGTGGAATAGTCAAACGTCGCTTGCCCCCAACCTTCATGGTCGCCAACCCTTCGTCCCAACCCTTGATAACCTGACCCGCTCCCAATCTAAACTCAAAGGGAGTGCGGCCTGCGTTAAGCGAGCTATCAAACTTGGTTCCGTTAGTCAGGTATCCAGTGTAGTTAACCACGACGGTCTGGCCCTTTTGAGGCTGTGCGCCCGTGCCTACCACGCTATCGGTATATTTTAGGCCACTGGCGGTAGTTACAACCTGCGCTCCAGGGGTAGCACCCGCCGCACTTGGGTTGGTGGGACTACTATCGCCACAGGCTACCAGGGCAATAGTCAGAGCCGAAATTCCCAACAGACTAATTTTCAGAGGGCGAGTCACATCCCGCCGCAAACGTTCAGATAATTTCACGCAAAATTCCTTTCAATAATGGTTGTTAGTAGTCAGAAAGCTGTCAGCTATCAGCTATCAGCCGTCAGCCAATTCTTTTACTCGTTACTCGTTACTTTTAACTTCTTGCAGGTCCAGACTCTCGCGGACAACATCCCGTACTCGCTGGGGAGTGTAATCCCGTTTAGTCAGGAAGTAAGCCAGCCGATGTTTCAGGAAAGCCTGTTCTTCATTGCTCAACTCTTTGGCACTAACCACAATCACCGGGACATTGATGGTGCGACGGTCTGCCCGCAAGCGCGAAAGCACCTGAAAGCCATCCATTTTTGGCATCATCAGGTCAAGGATAATCAAATCAAAGGAATTTTGCAAGGCCAATTTCAAACCTTGCTCACCATTGGCAGCAGTGCCTACCACAAAATCCTCACTGCCAAGCGTTTCCTTGAGCATCCGCCGCAAGCTGGCATCGTCGTCAATCACCAGAATATTGCGTTGTGGTCGAATAGCCGTCACCCGATTTATAGATTCAACTAACTTATGGGTATCAATCGGCTTAGGCAAAAAATCAGCTTCTCCCAATCCTCCCCCGATAAACTGATTGTCCAAAACAGTGCAGATAACCACCGGAATATTTTCCCAGCGTTTATCGGCCTTGAGCTTAATCAGGAAATCCCAGCCATCCATCTGCCCCGCTAATAAAATATCCAGTACAATTGCGGCAGGGCTATCGGTTTCCAGAAAACGCAGGGCTTCTTCGGCACTATTAATTAATTCGCTGCGCAGGCCATCTTCCTCAAGGTAAGTGCTTAATAGTTTCCCCAGGCTGGCATCATCCTCAACCAACAACACTAACCTATCTTCACCAGCCCGCTTTTTTTCTTCCAGCCGACCCCTATCCCCTATCCCCCCAGCCCTATCAGTCGTTTGGACGGCAGGCAGGGTAAAATAGAAAGTGCTACCTTTACCCAAGACACTTTCCAGCCAAATTTTACCGCCGTGCGCCTCGATAATTTCGCGAGAAATAGCCAGCCCCAGCCCCGTACCGCCAATTTCGCGGCGGTCACTATTATCCACCCGGTAGAATTTGCTAAATAACTGGCCCATCGCTTCTTTGGGAATACCTAGCCCATAATCTTTGACCGAAATCTCAACCATTCCTTCTTTATTTTGATAGGCGGCAATTTCAATATCCCCGCCATTGGGGGAATATTTGATAGCGTTACCAACGAGATTGGTCAAAGCCTGGACAATTCGGTCAGGGTCAGTCCGCAACCAGGGCAGGTCAGACGGCACAAAGGTTCGGATGCGTTCACGCTCGGCACTGAAAATATTCAGCACCGTTCGCAGTATCAGGCTGAAATCCACCTCACTATAATTATAAGTCTGCCGCCCCGCCTCCATTCGCTGAATATCCAGGAAGTCGTTAATCAGACCACTCAGGCGCACTGCTTCCTTGTGGATAGTTTCCACATACATTCGCGATTTGGCCTCACTCAGACTGCGGGTTAACATTAACTCGGAGAAGCCCAATACACTCGCCATGGGGGTGCGTAGTTCGTGCGACACTAGACTGACAAACTCATCCTTGAGGCGGCTTACCTCTTGCTCTTTGGTGACATCCCGAAAGACCCCCACCACCCCGCTAACACTGCCACTATCCACAATTGGGGCGGCTACCAGCGCAATCATTAGCTGTCGGTCTTCCTGATTATTTACCCGAAAAACTCGTGGTTCAGTCGAAGCCGAGTTATGGATAGCTTGCAAAATGGGGGAGGCTTCGGGTGGCACGGGGTTGCCCTGACGGTCACTTACTCCCAGAACCTCAAAATAAACCTTATTTAGTAATTCAGCAGCTTTAATACCCAGCAATTGCTCGGCGGCGGGGTTGGCTAGAGTTATCCGTTGTTCCAGGTCAGTCGTAAAAACTCCGTCGGCAATACTATCCAGAATAGCGCGGGTACGATTGCGCTCCTCCCGAATATCGTCGAACAAACGGGCATTTTCAATTGCCACCGCCGCCTGACTGGCAATCAAGGCCAGAATATCCTGGTCTTCTTTGCTAAAAATCCGCCCAGCCGTTTGATCATTCAGAATAATTGCCCCAACCGTTTGTTTTTGCCAACTAAGCGGGCTAACAATGGTGCTACCTGAATTTTCTGCCCGTAATTCCCACGACTCCGCCAGAAAATGGCGCAGTTTATCGTTAGCCAATTCACTTAGTTCCTGGGGAAAAGAAATTTCCGGCAACCGCACTTCGGTATGCTCATCATGGTCATGGCCTATATTAAGGTCAATTTCAGTAAATTCGGGCTGCTCGTCCGGCACTCCAAGTAGGAGGTGTTCGGCCATAACCTTTAGCTCGTGGCTACGCTCATCCCACAGGGCAATCGCTCCTCGGCTGCACTGCATCAGTTTTACGGCCTCGCTAACGATGGTCGCCAGCACATCCTTGAGGTCAAGCGAGCTATTAATCGCCAGCCCAATATCATACAAAGCCTGATTGCGCGCCAACAGTTTCTCGATAGACTTTTGCTGGCCTTCAATTTCCCTCCATAGTTGCTCCCAGGTTCTTTTCGCCATTTCCAGCATCGAATACTCGCGCAGTACCCGCCCATATTCGCTGGAATTTTCCATCCCGTTTTTCAGGATAGCCACTATCGCTTCAAGTTCATCCAACAGAGTGGGCGAAAGCAAAGTGCGCCGACTTAGCACTAATAGGGCTGAACGTATGTCGGTGGTATCAGTAATGGGGTAATAGGCCAAGTGCAAGCCCTCCGGCAGAAAGGCCAATTCTTCGGCTTGCTGGGCTTCGGGCAGAATCAGGGGGATTTTGCGGCTTTGCAATAGCTTGATAATCTCAGGTAGTGAGACGCTGGCGGGCAACAGACCGTTTTCCAGGCTAAGTGTTACCGGGCGTTTACCCTCCCAGCGCACTATCGTAAAGCCAGTATCAGCCCCTAATAAATTATGCAAAAAATCCGCCGCCCGCGTTACCATCACTTCGAGGTTCAAACCCCGCCCAATGGACATAAGTTCGGCCCGTACTAATTTCCCTGCCAGGCTGGGGCTACCATCGTTAAAATATTCGTCTGCTTTAATTTTTGGAATATGCTCTGCCATAGGGTTCAGATTATATGCTTTAATTAAGAATTGTCCAACTTTTGCCGCTTTGTAGGGCTGGAGAGGAAGGTCAAAAGTCAAAGGTCGGGATTCGTAAGAGGCTGCTTTTGTAGGAGGCTGCTCCGTCTGCCGATGGGTATCACAAGGCAGAGCCTGCTCCTACATTATTCTGACTTCCCTTTCGACCTTCGACTTTTGATTTTCCTAACACCTAAATATTACTGGCGGCTTTGTTGAGGCGGTTCATCAGGGCGCGGCCTAAGCCTTTTTCTGGCACAATCTGGACGTAAATCTGGTACATCCCCCGGCGGTCACACTCGCGCATAAAGGCGAAAAGCTCCTGAGCGTACTTTTCCAGAGAGCCAGTAACAAGCTGAAAATCGGTCACAAAATCGGGATTATCCAACCCAATATAGGCCAGAGGGGGGATAAGATTGGCGGGTTTTTCGCCAGAATTCAACAAAACAACCTGGGCGCGGGGGGCATAGTGGCGATATTTCATCCCCGGCAATATTATCGAAGGATGGGTTGGGGCCGCCTGAATTTCCGGGACAACGCGAGTCATATCCTCAAAAGTAATAATCCCAGGACGCATCAACACCGGGATTGGCCCACTACAATCGACAATAGTAGATTCCAGTCCAAAGGTAGCTTCCGGCCCTTTGAGAATCGCGCCCACCCGCCCATCCATATCTTCCAGACAATCCTGCCAACGGGTAGGGCTAGGTCGCCCCGAAATATTGGCACTTGGGGCAGCAACGGGCAAGGCACAGGCTGCTAGAAACTCGCGGGCAATTGGTAGCGAGGGCATCCGCAGACAAACCTTCTGGCTTCCGGCAGTGGTTGTGTCCGGGATGATTTCGCGTTTGGGCAATAGCACCGTCAGGGGGCCGGGAAAAAAGGCTTCCATCAACTTCCAGGCGTAATCCGGCACATCGTGGGCTAGTTCGTTCACCTGCGACAAGTCATAAATATGCACAATCAAAGGATTGTCGGCAGGGCGGCGTTTGGCCTCGTAAATGGCGGTGGCGGCAGCAGGGTTAGTGGCATCCGCCCCCAAACCATAGACCGTTTCAGTCGGGAAAATAACGGTTTGCCCCTGACGTAACAGCGCGGCAGCCTCCTCAATTGATTCAGTTACCAGCGTTTTCATTTGAATTGCCGACCCGCTCACTTTTTCTTTACTCCTTTGTATAGCACAACTGTAATTTATATAGGGTTGCAAAGCCCGAAGCATTATACCGAAAAGGTTTCATTAGTACAATAGTAGGAGCAGGCTCTGTCCTGCGATAATTTATCGGACGACAGAGCCTGCTCCTACAGGTAGCAACCTCCTACGAATCCGATTTTGGATTTTAGATATTCGATTATAAAAACCCCTTGACAAGTCTTGTAAACGCTGTATAATTTAGTTAACGGTGTAAACAAAACACACGCTAGTAACTAAATTAAACGGAGATTACAAATGGTACAGACCCGCCGTGAAAGATTGCGCGAAACAACCGTTGAAGAAATCAAAACTGTCGCCCGTCGTCAAATGGGCGAACAGGGTGGGGC
>Ga0209511_1000728_pt1 | contig 31344 bp, 23 predicted proteins | sample SSSSmetaG_FD_184141 | JGI IMG/M metagenome (GOLD analysis project Ga0209511, IMG submission 184141) | Glacier valley bacterial and archeal communities from Borup Fiord, Nunavut, Canada, to study Microbial Dark Matter (Phase II) - ​SSSS... | ecosystem: Environmental > Aquatic > Freshwater > Ice >... | reverse complement strand
TCGGGGCCCTCGATCTTTTTCGGCGTCCTCGCGGAGCCATATCCTAACGGCGAGATCCTCGAGGCCGCGAGTTTCGCGCCGACCGGCTCAACCGTCAGAACACGACGGAATCAGGCCGCCATCAACATTGTCTCGTCGGAGAAGGCGTTTGCAGCACGCCAGAGTAGGCTCTGCCGGAACGCTTCTGCGATTCCCCAGCGCGTCGATAGCGTTGGCACAAGTCCGACGAGTTCGCGTCCGACTCTTTCGGGGACCTGCACGCAGGACGCTTCGAGTAGCCCGGCCGATAGTCCATTCGTCTCATCTGTCAGGAACGCGAGCGGCCCCCCCACCTGAAATGCCTCGGCCGGCTTCTTGGGGTCCAAATGCTTGTCGAAGAGCGCGTTCGCGATCAGGTGATCGGCAAGGCGATCGTAGGCGATATACGCCACCTCCTCGCCAGCGATCTCCTTCCGCCAGCCCGCCTCCTCGATGACTAGGCCCTCAACGACGAGGCCGCGGTAAAGCGACCTCTCGAATTCACGACCTGGCAGCTCGGCATCTACGATCTCCGAAGCCTTCTTCAACGTGAGCCATCGTCGCCCTTCAGCGACCATTCCGTCGCAAAGCCTCTCAAGCGCGCGATGGATGAGCCGCAGCTTTGAATTGAAGCCGAGTTGCACGGCAAGGCGTTCATTGATCGCGTCCAGGTAAAGACCAAAGATCGCAGTAACGCCATGCGCACCGCGAGGGATTCGAGTCTGCCCGCTGGCCGCAAGCCCACGGCAGAGTGTCTTGAGAAAAAGCGGGCTCTGAAACTCGGGTGCAAGCAGCGGAGTCGACGGCAATTCGAGCCCGTAGTGCTCGAAGAATGTCTTCATCGCGTCGTATTCGTGTTGCGCGAATCCATGGTGGGTCAGCGCGAGCGCACGCTCCTGAATCTCCTTTGGGATCACGATCTCTTCGTAGGACGTCCGCACGGATACGATCAGCGTGATCCAAGCTGACCGCTCAAGAGCCGCAACAAACGCGGCCAGGTTGGGTGGCCATATTGTTCGCCCTGCGCCTTCGTTCACTGCGTCAAGCAAGACCAACGCACGCGCGCTGGCGACTTGAGCGGCTGCCTCAAGTGCGCCGACAAATTCCTCCACTGAGAAACCGCCGAGGTCCAGCTGTTCGAGGGCCTGCGTCCACGGCGCCGCGTTGCTGACGAATCGTTGCCCCATGAGCACGATGGTCGGTCGGTGTTCCTTCAGACGCCTCCGCGCGACGTCGCACAAGAGGTGCGTCTTGCCGGTGCCAGCATCGCCTCGAAGAATGGCCAAGCTCGCTCCGGCGACGGACCCGGCATGAACGATCGCCTCGCGGGCTTCATCAAGCGCGTGCGCGAGCCGCTGCACGTAGATGCGTCGATCGCGAAACGGGTTGTGCCGGTACGCACGCGGCCGTGGCGCCGGGACGTCTTCCCTAGGAGCGTCGTACTCCGCTTCGGCATCCGAGAGGAGCCTTGTTAGGACGGCAGCATCCTCTTCAGCTTTGGCCATGCCGACTGCGATTCCTGCGAGGGGCAGCTCACCGTTTGGGGCAATGCGCAGTTCGCCGAGTTGCGCGCAGATGCCCCGTGTCTTTTCGAGCAACGCCTCGGTCGGCGCATCAAGGTCAGACTGCTTCTCCTTCGAACCGCTGCCGATGCGCCGTGAAGCATCTCGAATGTGTCGTGCGTGCGTCTTCAGGTCTGTGGTCAACCGCTCGGTCCGACCAAGTGCCTCGAACTCGCGTGCGATCGGCAGGTCAACGTGGATCTCGGGTGTGTATCGAGGCCCCGCGGTCTTCAGCGTTTCGTCGAGTCGCGCGAGAAACCAGTGCTGATCAAGAACCGCGGCATCGAACCAGAATCGAACACGCCCGGCGTGCCGCGGCTGCGCCAGCTGTTCGAGAAGCTGATGGCTCCCCCAATAGACGAACTCGACGTTCATCCCTTTCGCGGATGCCCAGCCGGTCCACGTCGCGACGTGGTTGTTCCATTGGTCTCTAGCCGAGCGCTGGCCCTCGACTCGCCCGTCGGGAAGATCGAGCGGCAGACAAACGAAGTACCGAACGAGCCGGGTGTGCTTCTCGAGAGCGGTCTCGACCGAATCGTCGAGCTGCGACCACTGAGACCTCCCTAACGCGTCGAAGTATTTTGATTGCCAGCCCCACTCATCTCCGCTGGAAAAATCGCGAAGCATTCGACGCCAGCGTCAGGTGTTCCCTTGCGCTCGAACGAAGCGCCGTCCGGTCGCTCCGCTCGCGCGAGCTGGGCGCACAGCTCTTCGAAGCCCTTCGAGCGATCGCCGGTTGAGGGGACGAATTGCGTTCCAGTCAAGCGTCACTATGTCGCGTACCCCGCCTCGTGGATGGGAACTCGGTGTTGGCTGCACCCCACCAATTCCCTGCACCGCATGTTCGCGCTTCGTCCCGCCTAGATCCGCGATGGCAGCTCGATCTCCGTGTCGTCTATCCTAACGCGCTCTGTACGATCAGCGGGATGTCATGGCGCGTTGGTCCAGGGACGGCGCTTCCCGAAGGGACTAGCCATGGACGAATTCGACGGCATCGAACCGGAGACCGCTCGCGCCCTCACCGCGCCCGGCAGTTCGCTCGCGACCGCACCAGACGAACACCCGTCCGTCAGCAGTGCGCGTTCGGTTCCACCTCCGCACGAGTTGCACCCCGGCGCGGCCGACCTCCTCTTCGTGAATGAAGTACGGGCTCGAGAGCGGCTCGGGTCGGAGCAGCATCCCGCGCGGTTCGATGCCGCCTCCGCCCGGCGCCGGCATCGCGCCGCGCTGCAGTTGCGTCTCGCGGTTCGAGCCGGGGACATGTGTCGGCACGAACGGAATCCACGATTTCGGGACGGAGCCCATCAAGCGGTAACGCAGCGACGCGGTCGATGAGGGCGCGGGCTGCGGCGTTGGGTCCGCAACGGTCGGCGCCCCTCTGCCCAGGCCGTCGGGGATTGTCGCCTCGATGCCCCACACTAGATTGGCCATCTCGTCGCGCACGATCTCGACGCGTTCGAGGTCGTGCCCGGTTGCAGCGGCGCGAGAGGCCGGAACGAAGAGCGCGCCCGGGCGCGGGCCTGCGAGCTCGAACATCGACCAGCTCGAGCCGTCGGCGCTTGCAGGGGGCACCGCCGTCTGCTGGCCGAACACATCGGTGATCGAGAGCGATGTGATCCGGCAAAGCGTTCCTGCGGGCACCGGCAGCGTGACGATGCCCCAATCGTTTCCATAGGTGAGCGCGAAGTCGATGAGGAGAAGCGTCGCGAGATCCGTCGGCTGCGCGTCGACGGCGCCGAAGTCGACTCGCCCATCTTCGAGCTCCCACCATCTCGCAGCAGGCATGCCAGCAAACGTGATCGGTGCGGGGATATACGCGCGTGTGGTCGGGTTCGCGTCGCTGGTGGAGGTCTGCGTGCTGGCATCGAACGAGTACCACTCGACGTGTCCACCATGCAGCTCGCTCGCGTCGAGCTGGGTCGTGCCCGCGGCCGAGCGCATCGTGAGCGCGCACCGATATTCGAGACGCTGGGGATCCCACGTGCGTTCGGTCGCGACCGGCACCGTGACCGCGCGTGAGGACAGTGCAAGGAAGTCGGCGGCTGCAGCTGCCACGTGAGCGCGATCGGGTTGCGCGACCTTCAGTCCGGCAGCGTGTGTATCCTCGGCGGCGCTTCCAGAGCGCAGTGCTGCGAGCAGGCCAAGTCCGTCGGGTGTACGGCTCGCGCCGGCGGCGCGCCAGGCCGCGACCGCGGCAGAATCGCCGACCACGCTCGCGGCGAGCGGATATGCGGCGAGGAAGAGTGCGCGGTAGCGATCGTCGCCCACGTGCAATGCGAGGCAACGAAGCCACATCGAGCCGGCGTGAATCGCCGTGCGAACGTCCGACGCGGCCGGCTCGCGCTCGATCAGTGCCTCGAGCGGCAGATCGAGCTCGGCTTGCGAGGATGTGCCTGCGGCGTCGCTGAATCCGTCCAGTCGCTGCGTATCGCATCCAACATGCGCGAGGACTGGTGTGCCTCCATCCACAGCGGCGAGCTCACCGAGCTGCCACTGGCGCGTCAGCATCCAGAGCGGATCGCGGACCTCCGCACGCAAAGATCGCTCGAAGTCGTTGCTGCGCGGACGACCCTCCAACCGGTTCCATGTGACGATCGTCGGCACGCGCATGGCGGTCGTGATCTTGCCGCTGAGCGGTATGCGGATCGCCGTCACGACTGCCTCTCGAACGTGGCCACGAGCGTTGCGTTCGGATCGCCGAGAGGTGCGACCACTGCCGGCAAGAGCTGGCCATAGGTGGTCTGGGCGATCGCATCGGGTTCCACCGCACGGACGCGAGCGAGATCGAACGTCTCGATAACGGCCTGCTGGAGATCGGTCCACTGCCATTGCGAGGGATCCGGCGGAACGACAAGAAGCAATGCCTGCGGCGGCTCGGAGGTCGGACGATCCTGCTGAAACGCGAGCCCTGTTAGCTGGCCAGAGCTCGGGACGAGCTCGACGAGCTCGTCGACGACCAACCCGATCGCGGCCGAGCCCGGCGTGTAGCCCTCAGCGGCGTGCACGATAAGGGACAAGACGCCGCCGTCGCGAGGCGTGGTGACTGTCAGGTCACGACCGACCCAGCTCGCACCTGCGACGTACGGCAACTGTCCGACGATGGGCGCCTCGACCTGGCCGCCGAGCAGAGGGGCGAGCATGCGCAAATCTTCATACGCGGCAAGACGCGGCTTGATGCGGGCGGCGCCTTGAAGCCACTCGTCGAGCGCGAACGGCGGTGCACCGGCGAGCAGCGAGCTCGCGCCGAGTGACTGAGCGAGATCCGTGGCATTCGGCGCAACAAAGCGTGGGAATGGGCCGAACGGATCGGCGAAGAGCGTGCGGGCGACATCGGTGAGCGCGCCAAACACGTCGGCGGCGGTCGCGGAAGCAGCGACCGCCGCGGTGACACGACTGCGCGTTGCGGCGAGGTCTTCGCCGCCCGTGGCGTACGTCCATTCAATAGCGCGTGCACCGCCGGCGGCGATCGCCTGACTGAGATCGAGTCGCGCTGCGTCCAAGCGTTTGCGTAGGTCGTCGAGATCCCATGCCGATGCGGGCGTGTCGACGGCGAGGTCGACGGCATCGGCTGCGCGCGAGCGGAGCACGGTGAACAGCGCGAGAGCGAGCGGCGATAGCTCGAACAGCGTCCGGATCTCGCCGCCCCACCCCGCCGTGCGAGCCGCCCAGTCGATCGCGATCACGGCGTCGGAAGCGAGACCGTCGCGTCCGCGCACTGCGCGCTCGATGCGGGCGCGCAGTCGCGGTGGAAGGCGAGTCGGATCCGCGCCGAGCTCGACGACGAGATCGATCGGCTGAATGCCGATCTCGTCCGCGCTGATCTCGCCGGCCGTGGTGCCGTGTGTAACGACAACGCGAATCGACGCTGGCGTCCCCAGTAGGCGACCGAGCCAGCGATCGATCGACGGTTCGAAGCGCGAGCGCGGTGAACTATGCGTCCACGAGTTCGAACCGGCCGGCGCCGCCGACAAGAGCAGACAGACGCGATGGGTGACGCCGAGCCCGCTGCGCGGTGTCTCGACCACGTCGAAGCTCGTGGGTAACGAGCCACGCGCAAGACCGGAAGCTACAGCGCCGGCGCGCTCGTGCTTACCCTGCGCTGCCTGGTGAACGGTTTCGGCGAGGATCAGGTCAGCAAGCGCATCCATGTCGTCTGCGAGCGCGTCGACCTCGGCGGCGATCGCCTTGGCGGCGTCGGACCCCGTCGGCGGCAGTCCCACCGCACCATATGGATAGCCCGTGGGACGCGCCGAGAGCAGGCGCGTCCCGTCGAGCACGTTGCGCGCCTCGACCGCGTCGATCTGCTCGCCCGGCGCGATGTCGTGAACGCGTCCCGAGATCAGCGGGAACGCCTGACGGAGCGAGAGGACGTATTGATCGAGGGCAAGCGCAGGACTGCGATCGTGGAGGCCGCGCTCGAACCGGTAGCCGAGCAGCGCTGCAAGTTCCTGCCCCTGATGCATGCCCTCGACGTAGCCAAGTGCTCTGCGCACCCGAGCCGAGCTCAGGTTGACGTCCATGCGGTCCCGCGAGGATGCGTCGGAATGGTTGACGTACGCCGCTCGCAAGATCGCCGCGGTGACCGCGTGCGCCGGCGACGGAGCGTGGATGTAACCGCCGCTCCCGACCGGCTTCCGCGGACGAACATCTTCGAGCCAGCCGTACGCGCCGAGGTGAAGGCCTGCCCTCGCCGCAGCGCGCAGACGATCGAGGCGGTAAGAGACGACGCCAAGCCGCCACGCATCGAGCCGATACCCGCAGAGATCGAGATGCTCGGTGAACAGTCGCTCGAGTCGCGCCGTCGGAAGTGGAGCGAGCTCTTCGAGTGCCGCTAGCTGATCTTGAAAGGCTTGAACGGCATCGATCGCCGCCGCCTGCGGGCTGCGTATGAAGTCGCCGACCGACATCATGCCCGTGAGATTCGGGATCTTCGCTTCAAGATGGTCCCAGCGCGTGAGCTCGCTGGCCGCTCGGACATGGACGAGCTCGGGCTCGACACGTATCGACTCGTCGGCGAGCCCGTTCGCAACGAGCAACTCGACGCTCGCCTCCCACGCGCCGAGCAGCACGGCTTGACGTAGCAGCACGTACAGCAGCGCATCGGGAGTCGGCGCACCGTAGCTCTCCGTCCGGATCGAATCGATATTCCCGCGCAGCCACTCGATGTACGGCGGATCGACGGTGCGAGCCTCGGAGAGGGGATTGCTGTCGATCAAAGGTCGATCGACGTGCAGGAATGCGCGCAACCACTCGAGATCGATCGCCCGGGAACCCTGCAGGTCGTAGCGCAGGTTCTGGATCAGCTGCCGGGCGGCGGCGAGGTGAACGTTACGCCGCGCCGTCGCATCGCCGCCGGCGAACGTCGCGGCGTTCCACACGTACTCGGGTCCGAGCGCGCGTCGTTGGTCGAAGGAAACGGACCCAGCCTGAAGACCAAGCACGTCGAGCAGTGCGTGCTCGGGATCCGCCGTCTGGCCTGCGCGCACTACGTTCGCGCTAAGCGCACGCCAGGTCTCCAGCATCTGCGATAGCGCTGCGTGCACTGTCGCAAGTCGCGGATCGTCGGCCGGGTCCGCCTTCCACCGCGACCACGACGTCGTCGCGAGTACGCCATATGGCTGGTCTCCCACCAGCACGCTCGGAAGTGCGCCACGGCCGGTCACATGGTGCGCGAGGAGGTCGCGCAGCTCGTCGCGCAGCGCGGGCGAGATGTGCGGAGTCATCATCTGCTGGGTGAAGTAACCGAGCGTCGCCGGCCATAGCGCGCGGTTCATCGCGGTGGCCTCCGCGTGGTCGCGGCGCGCGGCATAGCGGATCCGATCGAGCGGCGGCAGCCCGAGGCCGATCGCGAGCCGCTCGCCGTCGCATCGCCCTTCGGCGTCGCTCGTTGGTGAGAACTGGGGCTCGCCGAGCTCCCGCGCGAGCACGTCGGCATCGGTCTCGGCGCCGGAACCCGCGCTCGCGGTCTCGGTGTGATTGGTCGGCGTGCCCTGCGGAACGAGCTCGAAGCCGGCGCCGTAGCGATGGTCGCGGACAAGGTTCGAGAGCAGCGTCGCGCCGGCCGTCGGATCCGCCGTGAGGCGCAACCCGAGCACCGAGAGCCGGTCGAACCCGCGCTGGCGCTCGTCGGCTGTGATGGAAATTTTTACGCCGAGGCCGACGGCGATCGCTCGATCGAAGTCGACGATCCAGCGCGCGGCATCGTCGAGCACGATCTCCCCGTCGGGCGTGCGTGTGATCGCGATCGACGGATCAGGACCGACGTGCAGCGGCGACGGGATGCGCTGCCCCACGCTGCTGTGCGCGACGGCATCGCCGGTGTACAGCGTGAACACCAGCTGATCGGGCATGATGTCGCTCCGCGGCGCGGTCGTCCACGACGATGTCTTCGTCGTCATCGCGGGGAACTGCGGAGTCGGCTCGGTCCTCGGGTTCGTCGGTCTCGTGGCCTGCACGATCCACGCGGCTCGTCGGATCTGGCTACCGCGCACGAGTCGCTGCCATTCGGCAAGCCGAACCTCGTCAGTCGCGTGCCAGGTGTTGGTCCAGAAAGTCTGGCCGCGTTCGACCTCGGCCGCTGTTAGCGCAGGCTCGTGAGACGAGATCGCGATGTCGTCGGGGAACGCGCGAATCCACAGCTCGTCGCCGACGAAGCGGATCTCCAGGCGAAGCGGGACCAGCAGCACCGGCACACCAGCGGCGAGCTGACTGGCGATGCGGCGAGGATCGGGAGATGTCGTGACGCTCATGGAAGCATCTCGCTGGCGTGGAGGGCGATCAGCACGGGCCGCTGGTAGAGGATCGAAGCCATGTCAGCGGCGGTGCGTCCCCATCGCTCTTGATCGGGGATGTTCGCGGCGTGCAGTGCCGGACCGAGATCGAGGTTGGGCGATGCGACGACGTTCTGCCACGACAGATCGTCCCACGACGTCGCGGTCGCGGCCGTCGACGTGTCGTCGAGACCGAACCGTGGCTCGCCCGGGCGTTGCTTGATCACGAAGAACCAGCCCGGGGCGTGGGCCACGGGGTCGTCATTGCCCTTGGCCTGCGCCAGCTCGAGATCGAACCCGATGAACGTGAGGTCAGGTGCGAGCTCGGCGTGGAACAACGGGTAGCGCTCCTCCGTGCCGAGCAGGCGTTTGCCGCCGCCTTGTGGCCACACGGCATTGACCGCCGTGATCACCGAAGTCGGGTACTTCTTGAGGATGTCGCCGCGGACGAGAAGGACGAGTCGGCCACCCCCACTGGCGAGGTGACCACCGAGGTCCGAGCTGCGCGGCCACAAGTGGATCGGATCGATGTCGCGCATCGGGACAGCCGCTAGCGAATCGCGCGAGTCCCAGAAGCACCGGAAATAGGTGCCACGCTGATCGGTTGGAAACTCGCGCCACAACAGCTCGCGCGACATCTCGTGGTTCAGACCGACCATGTAGGCTTCGATGAACCGGTTGTTCGTGAGCAGCAGCGAGACCGTATTCTGTGGCACGAGATCGAGCCGCGGCAGGAGCAGATCCTGGGAGATTTCGGCGAGCGGTACGTACATCGGCCGATCGATCTCGGGCGCGATCATGATCCGATCGAGAGGGTCCGGTCGACCCGCGAGGTCCAAGCCCGGCACCTGGATGCGCCCGAGGACGCGCCGCGCAATGGCCGCGCCCGGCTCGAGCGCCGAGATCAGATCGCTGCAAACCGCGTCGACGCCGAGCATCGGCGGGGGCGTCGGCTGCCCGGGCACGGCCAACAGTTGGCCCTGCAAGGTCGTCACGGCGCCGCGGAATCGCGCCGCCTCCGCGCTGTCGGCGCCGGTGACCGGGCCCGCGGCGAGCACCTGTCCCGGAGCCGTCACGCGGAATGCCGGCCGCGCAGGAATCGCATTTACGTCGCCGAGCACGCGAACGGTGCGCATCAGCGGGTGTGGTGCACTGGCGAGTGAGGCCTGATCGAGTGCGTCGACGAGCAACGCGTGCACGGGCACGGATTTCGGCGGCGACGCGGTGATCTCGCCGCGATCGAGGCGAGCTACCCAGCGCGCGGGCGGCGCGGCACCGAAGAACCGCCGAGAGACCGCACCGGCAGACCTCGTGATCCGCCGGAAGCTCCGGTCGAAGATGGCGCTCGGAACGATGCTGCGCCGAATCCGTTCTCGCAGCGTCAGCACGCCCGACTTGAGTCGCGTCTGCAGCGGGGCGCAGATCGCGAGCAAGCGATTGCCGTCGAGGTTCGCGAGGTGTCGGTTGAAGACCGAGCGCAATGTGGCGCGCGCGCCCTGTGCGAGAACGAGTGCATGGTTCGCATCCTCGATCGCGCCGGCCTGTCGCCATGCCGCGGTCATCAGGTCATCCTGGTCTCGGCGGATCACTTCGGCCCCGAAGCCAGCGGCCGCGCGATGACGCGGATCGCGATTCAGCGTCGCGATCCATGACGGATCTGTCGCTGCTCCCATCTTCGCGCAAGCCGCTTGCCACTGCCCGTAGAACGGCGGGGTGACGGTCGGATTGGAGCCGACGTTTGCGCCACCATCGATCACGCTAGCGAGTCGCTCCGGGAATGTCTCGCCCTGCAGCGGCCACGCCGTCGGCTCGGTCTGCGGCGTGCGAAGCGCGCCTTCGAGGCCAAGCAGCGCGGGCGCCGTGATGCCGTCGACCAATCCGGGCGCCTGAACATCCATGTCGCGCGTGCCCACTCGCGGGTCGAGCATGCGCGGCACCAATTGACGCGCGAGCGACTCGAAGTCACCGGCAGCTCCAGTGCGGAACGACCACTCGTAATACACGGGGAACTGATTCTGACCAGCGCCCCATGCTGGCGTGTTGCCGTCGACGCTCTGTGGGACATCGAGCCCGAGCGCAGCGAGCCTGCCGAGCTCGAACGTCGGGATCACGAACGCGGTGTAGGCCGTGTTGGGCGAGAGGCGACGCGGGCAAACAAGACGTGCCAGCGCGAGATCCGGGTTCCCTCGTACTGTGGGGTCGAGCGAAGCTGGCGTGGCGACCGTGGCGTTGACGTGTACATGCGCCCACGCCCAGACCTGCGCCGTCGGCGGAAACAGCGTGTTTGCAGCGGCCAAAGTGATCGTGGTGCCGCTGCGCTGGAACTCGTCGCCTGCGAGGACAACGAGCGCGATCCACGGACGTAGCCGGTGCTGCGGCGTCGCACGTGCCGGCGTGTAGCGCCAAGGCAAGTCCTCGTCGTACAGCTCGATGCACGCAAGGTAGTTCGGCTCGAAGTCCGAGACGCCCGCCTGCGGATCGGTGCGCACCACCGCACGCGGATCGAGCCCGACCACGTCCCCAGCACCACGGAGCGTCGCCTGGTGATCGACCCGCAGCGAGTTGACCTCGACCGTGAGGGGAATGGTTGGTCGGATCGGCAGACTCGACACGCCGAGCGGATCGATGTCGACGACACTGCTGCCGATGCCGCGACGTGCCCACGACAAGAATGAGTACTGGCCGAGAGTCATGTGGATAGCTCCGACGTCGCTACGATATGAAAGCCGCCCATTGCGAAGCGGCCGAGATGCTCGACAGCTTCGCTATAGGTCAGCGCGGCCCCTGGAAGCGCGGGGGTGAGGTCGACAGACGAGACGACCGTGTAGGTCTCTGCGTTCACGGTGACGGTCGGCGAATGCGGCGCGAACCGAGAATTCCGCGCGAGCGAGGAGCGGCTGACCGCCCCGGCCGCCGCGAGACTGTCGAGCTCCGCTGCGTCAAGTTGCCTGCGCCCGGCGCCGCGCGACTGCTGTGCGCGATCATCGATGATGATCTGCTCGTACTCTACCGGCATCGAGAACACGTCATCGGCCGTGAGCAGATCACTGTTGGCGATCACGACGCCCGCATGAAAGTGCTCGAACGACGGGCGCGCGAGCTTGTCGGCGTCGGACATCTCGAGAAACTGAGCTGCCGCAAACTCCTCCGCTACCGGCGCCGTGTCGAGCTGGGTGACGACCTGGGTGTGCGGATCCTGCGTCGTCACACGACCGATCGAGAACCGCGTCGCGTCGCGCGGCACCAGTGCGCTGAAGAGCTGGATATCGAGATCGAGCGGCACGAGCTTCTGGCTGACGGTCAGCGTTCCGGCGGGTTCGACGAATCCATCATCGTGTTGTCGCAGCGTGACGAGCGCGTGCACGGTGTCGGGTAGCGCCGCGTTCCAGTTGCGCGCATCGCCGAGCGCTGCGGTGAGCAGCGGTAGCACGTCGATCTCGCCTGCGGGCAACGTCGTGTCCTTGCCCCAGGTGTTGTCGAAATGAACGTCGAATCCGAGGAACCAGCAGATATCGAAATGCGCCTTGCCCTTCGCGTGCCACGGTGCCGGCCCCGATAGCGCGAGCTCGACATCGACCGTCATGATCGGATCGTCGCCGATCCGCACCGCGAGGGTCGCCTTGACGTCGACGTCGAAGTGCGTCGGCAGGATCTGTACGAGCGCGTCGTAGCCGAGGAACCCGTAGACATTGAACTTGCTCACCGCCGCGTACAGCTCGACGTGCCCACCGAACTGGAACGAGTTCGATGTTCGCGCGAAGTAGACGTCCGCGCGAAGCCGCGGATTCGTGCCGCCGAGCAGATCGATCGTGATCCGGCGTAGCGCCGGCAGATTCATCGGCGGCGGAGTGTATGCCGGGTGGAAGCCACCGACGGTGACGAGCATGTTCGGGAAGAGTCCGGCCCACTGCATGCGGGCCGACATGTCGCCGTCGAGTGTGAATGACAGCAGCTTCGAATCGAACAAGCTGGCATCGAACGCGAGCTGCAGCTTGTCGAAGTCGACCGTCCCGAGGAAGCTCGCCTGGAGCTTCAGCAACGGTGAATCGGCATCCGGCAGGAAGCATCGCACGACGCCGATCAGCGCGAGCTTGATCGGATCCGGCAACTCGACGACGAGGGCAAGGTCGGCGGTGAGCAGCGTCGGCGTTCCCCAACCGATTCGCGCCGTCGGCGCGACGATGAAGCGGCCCTGCGCGCTCGGGAATACGCGGTCGATCTCGGCGAGAATCTGATCGAACGTCGAGACCGGATCGTCGGGATACAGGATCGTGGCGAGCCCGCCGTCTCTCAACCCAGTACGGATCACGTCGAGCGCGACCGTACGGTGCGCCGCGACCATGCCGCCCACGCCGAGCAGGTTGAATCCGAAGCCGAGTGGGATCGGAGGGATTCGCGCCTGGATCGCCACGAGCAGCGAGTATCCCGACGGAACCTTCGTATCGAGGACGCCGAACGCGGACAGCGCGCGACCGAGCGCGTTCAGGATCGCGGCGCCGGCGTAGCGTCCGCGGGCGGCGTCGTGCACGAGCGTGCCCCCGCCCGAGACAGGGCCACTATCGATGCGGAGCCCAGCGCCCTTCGGCGGCTCCAACCCCGCCGAGAGATCGACGACGCCGAGGTTCTTCGTCGCGGCGCCGAAGTCGAGGTTCACACGCACGCCCAGCTGATCAACGGCAACGACGATCGGGCCGAACGTAACATCGAACGAGATGGCAGCAATGGTGCGAACCGCACCACTCGCGTCGATCTCGATGCTCAGCGTGACCTGTTTGATCGCGACAGGCCCGAGCGTTTCGTGGACGGGAATCGCAACCTCGAGACTCGCGCTTCCTTGGAAGTAAAAGCCCCGTTTGTTCGTCCACCCTATCGCGAGATCGAACGTAGTGCTCAGCCCTCCGGGAGGAAGGAAGCTTGCCAAGAAGCCGTCGTCATTTGAGGCCGCGACAACGAGCTTCGAATGGCCGAAGTCGACCGCCACGCCGTACTCGTGGTCCTCGGTCCCGAGGCCCAGCAGGCCCGACAACTTGAAGGAGCCGATCTCGAGACGGATGCCCTCGTCGCTGCCGATCGTGACGCCCGAAAGGTCGAACGCGACCATCTGAGTGCTGAAAGCAGCAGATGCGCCGAACAGCTTCACGCCCTGCGATCCGATCGCGAAGCCCCCTGCGGCAGGCGTGAGATCGACATCCGTGTCCCACGAGGTCGTGATGGTGCCCGAGGGGACGACGATCAGGCCAAAGTCGCCAAGGTCTCGCGGCGACAGCCCGACTGTCACCGCGTAGCGGTTGGCTTCCTGAAAGTTCGGCTGAAGCAGCACCGACAGGGTCGGGCCGGCGATTGTGCTCGCGACGCTGCTCGGTAGCGGACCGTTCGGTGGTGCACCACCAGATCTCGCCTCGAAGCCGAGATCCGACAGGAACGCTGCGAGCCGCGGGAACAGTCGTTCGGCCGTCGTCTGCGCGTCGGCGGCTGTGGCGAGCGCGTTAGTTCCGAGGTACTCGGCGCGCAGCATCGCGATCGGATCCTTGACCAATGCCGACAGGCGATCGAGCGACAGCGTCGCAGGAGGATTGATCGCGGTGACGAGAACGAGGGTGTCGTAGATCAGCGGGTGCCAGTTCGCTAGATAGGCAATCAGCAGCGCCTCGATTAGGTTACGCCCGAGCGCGCTCGCTGCATCGGGCGTGGCGATGCCCTGATCGAGGAGCTGGATGAGCTCGCTTACGCGCGTCACGGTGACGGCGACGTCGGCCACGGTGCGAGGCGGCTGCTCGACGAGCGCGTCGAAGGCCTGATACGCGGCGACGAGCTGGAGCAGCTGAGCATTCGCCCCAGCAGTCACATTCCAACCCGTAACGTCGGTGAAGAGGCCGCCTAGCGGCACGGGTCGAGTGGCAACGATCAATGGCGTCAGCAGGAGACGGAGCTCCTGCAGTAGGATCTGCGCGATGTTGTCGGTCTCGCTCATGGCCTCAGCGGATCGAAATGAGGCCGTCGTCGGTGGGTGTCAGCGTGCCGGTGAAGACTGCGTCTGCCTCCGCCGCCGTGATCTTCTTCGAGTCCGCCCAGAAATAGCCCTCGGTGATGAGGTCGTGCCACATGTCGAACTCGAGCTCCGAGCGCTTCTTGGCGGTGCCATACAGCATGAACTGTAGCTGGCACAGTCCCAGCCAATCCTCGCTGTGCTTTGACTCGATCTCGTCGAGCGCGTTATTGATCTCCGTCGCAGCCAAATGCTCTGCGATGTTCTTGAACTCCTTTTCGAGCGCCTTCTTCTCCTCGATGAACGCGGCGATCTCGTTCTGTTTCGCGCCCATCGTGATCGTCTTCCCTTCTCGGTTCGATGTCTCGGTCTCCGCAGCCGACTGGGAGATCGAGTTTTCGTACTCCATGCGCCACGGGATGCCTTTGATCAGCACTTCATTCAGCGCGGTCGAAACGGTCCGTATCGATCCGAAGGTGAATCCACGCGCGCCGCCGACGATCGTCTGGATTCCAATGCTGTCAGCGAGCCGCTTGGAGACACCCTGATAGAGGCCCAGCCCCGCGCGACACGAGAGCAGCACGATCGTGATCTGTTTGCCGCTGCGCAGTCTCTTGAGGTTGCCATCGTTCGTCAGGCACTTAAGCAGCCGTTTGCCATTGTCGTCAGCACTTGGCCCCATGGCGTAGAGACCGTTGTGATCTCCGTGCCCGACAACGAAGATGACGTCGTTCTTCTGGAGCGTAGAAAAATCGATCGACGTGACGGTGTCTTTCTGGGCTGCGAATGGATGGACGACGTATTTCCTCTTCGTCGTCTTCCTCAACAGATAGAGCACCTTGAGCAACGCGTAGTCGTTGTATTCGACCGGCGGCGGATTGATCCCTCTATCTCTCCATTCCTTTCGCACATCATCGCTGTACGTAGCGACCGTGATGTAACGCGTAGCCTTGGAAACGTCGATCACAGGACCGTCGAGAAGTGAGTGAAGTCGTCGCCAGCGCACGGCACCATTGCACCGACGCATGCTGATCGCTCTGCAATCGCTAACCGCTCCATCGCATGGCCCCCGATCCCCTGCTACCTAGCGAGTGATTGTGCACTCGTAAACGCCATCACGGGTAATCGGCGAAGTGATGAAACCCGGAATCGTCGTCGAGAAATGGATGCGACCTGAACGTCAGGTAACACGCATCGCGACGACGCTCGAGTCGATAATCGACCGTCCTCTTCTCGCCAATGCCGTAAGCGACGACGAACGTCGTAGCCGTGCGTTCCCACGTGAACTGTTTTCGATCACGGCGTGCGTCACTGGCTGCGCCACTAGAGATCCAGGTCCCCGACGAATCGGCGCGAAGCTCGATTTGCTCGTAATAGTGCACGTCGCCCGCATACCAGGTCTGCTCGATGCGACACGCATCGGTACCCTCGGTTCGAGTCATCGAGCCAACTCCGATCAGGCAAGCGCACAGGAGCACAACGCCGATCACGACAGGTCGCTCCGCGATTCCTAGCCGCCACATCTAACACCTCTCAACGCGCTGGCTTCGCCCACCGGTAGACTATACCTCAACGAGACCCGGTCGTCGGCAACCGACCTCCATGGGCCGACGAATCGGGGCACGGCCACGGGACGACTACATTCGCTTTTCTTGCGGCGTTAGTTCCGCCGGATCGAAACGCATGCACGGCTGCGGAGGTCCCTCCTCTATCGCCGGCAAGTCTTTCACATTCGTCGCCCCGCATCACTCGAATCGATGGTGTCGAACCTGCCGCTGATGACTCAGCGTGCGGTGGTCGCGTCGAGGGACTGCTACTTGATTACTCGAATCAAGTACGGAGAGTCCGGCTCGGCTGGCAACTCTTCGGTGGTCAGGTCACGACGAATGGCGAAGAGCCTGTAGAGCGCATGCCTTCCTCATCGTGCAGTGCACATGGGGATCACGAGGTAGGATGCAGTTCGCAGTGCCGTCGCCAAGCATCGCGAGACCAAAGTAACGCGGCATCTGCGTACCGGCGACGCCGACATCGACGCGCGGGCAGGCCGGGCGACATCTTCGAACGCGGGAAACGCCAGCACGTCGAGTGCGCGACGAGCATCGTCGCCGACGCCGCGAACGCACGGAACGGATGGAAGGTGATCCTCGCGCGCTGTGCTCAGAGCATGAGGCCACGGTCTATCGCCCCGCTCGTGCGCGAGCTGAACGCACAGGCTGCCACGAGCGATCGCAGCTGATCACGGGCCTCGATCCTCGGAGCTCACGTACGCTTGCGTTTGGGCTCGCGCGGTCTCCGCTTCGGCGTGACGTTGGCAGCAAGCTCGGCCTCGATCTGTTCGATCGTAGGAAGGCTGCCTTCCAGATCCTTCGGAAGCTTTTCGACGATCTTGGTCTCCCATTCGGCGACACCGACCGGGCGGGTGAAGTTACGCAGGGCGTACTCGACCACGAGCTCATTCTTGCTGCGGCACAAGAGTAGGCCGATCGTCGGTTGATCGCTCGGGTGCTTCAGCAGGTCATCGACCACGGACAAGTAGAAGTTGAGCTGACCGACGAAGGCCGGCTCGAATGGTACGGTCTTCAGCTCGACGACAACGAAGCTGCGTAGCTTCAGGTGATAGAAGAGCAAGTCGATCCTGAAGTCCTCGTTGCCGACCTCGAGGGCGACCTGGCGACCGACGAACGCGAAGCCGGCTCCCAGCTCCAACAAGAACCGTTCGATGTGCGCCACCAGCGAGTCCTCGACGTCGCGCTCGCGACGCGGATCGGCGGTACCGAGGAAGTCGAACAGGTACGGATCCTTGAACACCTGGGCCGCGAGGTCGGAATCAGGCGGCGGCAGCGTGGCCTTGAAGTTGTTCACGGCACGCCCTGCCCGCTTGTGGAGCTGCCGCTGAATGTTGATCGCGAGGATCGCACGCGACCATCCGTGCGCGATCACCTGCTCTGCGTACCAGATACGCGTGGCGGGCTCGTCGAGACGTTCGAGCAGCACGAGGTTCTGGCCCCAGGGTAATTGTGCAACAAGCTGTTGCACAATTGGCTGGCTCGGCCAGGCCACGGCGAACGCGCACATGTACTTCAGGTTTCTCGACGAGAAACCGTCCATGTCGGGGAATGCTTCGCGCAGATCGAACGCAAGACGATCGATCACCTTGGCGCCCCAGCCCGCTTCGCCTTGGCGCGCGAGGATGATCTGGCCGATGTCCCAGTAGAGGGTCACCATCGCCGCGTTCGCGGCGAGAACGGCAGAGATACGCGCCTTGGAGACTCGCTTCCTGATCTCGCGTAGCGTGATCGCGTACGCGGGCGGCAAGCCGGCCACGGGCGGGGGGACCGGGAACAGAGCTTGATCACCACGCGCGCGACCAAGCACGCGACGCGCGTCACAGGCCCCGGCAGCGCCTTCGGAATCGGCACGAGTGCGTGGGTCCGCTTGGCCCGCTTGCTCTTCATGTCACGACGGCTCCTCCCCCAGACGCACGAACACCTCCCAGCGCAGGCCCCGCGGATCAAAGCCGTACGCACTCACACGGTACTCGCCTGCCCCGACGCGCGCCATGATGTCCGCGAGCGCGATCGCGCCGGACACGTCGAAGCCACCCAGCTCGGAGAGGTTGCGGTACTCGACGAAGCCCGCGTCGATCTCGGGGCCGTCGGGGAGCACGAACTCCCCGAGCATGCGCGCGATGCTGATCCGCGTCGGCTGCTTCGCCGGCAGCGCGCCGAGGAGCTGCGCGAGTTGCACGGGCGTGACGCGACGGATCACATCCTGATCGGTGTGCCGCGCAGGAAGCGCCGGCTCCTTGCGCTGAAGCTCGCCGGCCCACAGGCCCACGAGCCACGTGTGATACAGCTCGCGCACGTCCTCCGGCGGGACGCGCAGCGCGATCACGATCTCCGAAAGTGAGTGGCGCTGCTCCAACCGCTCGAACACGAGCGCCGCGAGCTCGCCCTTGGGCATCTCCGCTGCGCGCACCACCGCCTGCTGCGCGTTTCGCGGCGAGCGCTGCTCCGCTTCCATCTCCTTCGCGAGCCGCTCCACGTCGGATGCTTTGAAGCGATGCACGCCTTTGCCGTCGATCAGCGGGTGCAACCGCGTGCCTTCGAGCCGGCGCACGGTCGAGATGCTGACATCGAGACGCTTGGCCACGTCATCGCGCGTGAGCGCCGCCAGTTTCAGCTCTTCATCGCCCTGTTTCGCAGGTACGCGCGGCGGAACACGCAGCTTCGGCACCCCGAATTGATAACCTAACCGTCTGATCTCGCGACGCCCGAGAAAGTGCGCGGGAAATCGCGACCATGTCAAAGACGGGCCATTTCCCCGCCATTTCACGGGCTGTCACGCCTGGCGACAGGCCGTGGCAGGCGTAGTGGCAACCGAGTGGCAGGCGCTCTCGTTCTACACCGCTTCTACCCAGCGCATTCCTCAACGATCACGCCTCCGACGAGGATTCGTCCCTCGTTCTCCCGTTACGTGCCGTCGATGATCGAACGATTCTCGACGGTTGGATCGCCGCCGAGAACTACTTCTTCGAGTGGTGCGTCTGGGTCGGCTTCGCGCTCTACAGCCTCGCGTTCTACGGCGGCTGGATCGCGCTGATTCCGCAGGCGATCATCTTCGCGACGATCTTCGGAGTGACGGGCATTCCTCCGACGGAGCGCCAGGCAGTCCAGTCCAAGGGCGAGGCGTATCGCGCGTATCAGCGGCGGGTGAGCAAGTTCGTTCTGTGGCCGCCGAAGCGCTCGTGATCACGAAGGCCAAGCTGATCGACCTCCGCACGTCGCTCAAGGAGCGCGAGGAGCCGATCGGCAACGCCATGATCAACATCCTCTTCGCCTCGCTTTCGGCGGCCTACAGTTACTTCATCGAGCAGGGCTGGTGCTCCGAGAATCCGCTCAAGTTTATCCGCGACCTCGAGGTCGCCGAGCGGCCGTTCCTGTGGCTTCAATCAGCCGGTGAAGTCCGGCAGGCTGCGCCACGTGCCGATCTTCGCGCGGTGGAAGGCAGGATGGCGGGAGAAGAGTCCGCGCGAGACCGCGAAGCTCTATGCCGCGCTGCTCGAGGGCGATGTCATCGACCCCAAAGAGGACCCCATCGAGCTGGTCGACTTCACGGGGACGGTGGTCGACGAGACCGCATTGCTGAATCGCCGATTGCCGATTGACCGCGTCGGTCGCTGAGCTCGGACAGCAGGTGCCGGTGATCGTGATCGCCGAGCGCGATCGGCTCGTGCTGATCGATGGCTACCTTCGCGTCGAAGCGTTGCGACGCCTCGGTCGCGATGAAGTCGCGGCGACCTCGTGGCCGGTCACGGAGCCCGAGGCGCTGCTGCACCACCGTCACCTCGCCGCATCCAAGCACACCGCGATCGAGGGCGCGTGGCTGATCGCGCGTCTGCGAACACACGGGCTCCCCTTTACGTTCGTCGACTTCACCTGGCGATCGAGGACACGAGTTACTCGACCAAGCTCCCGGTTAGTGGCGCGAGTTGGGTCCCGCGATCAACGACGGGAGATGCGCGCCACGAGCCGCTCGTACGCCTGGTGCAACGCGCGAAACTCGTCGGCGTCACCGCCGTGATCTGGGTGCGTCGCGAGGGCCCGCTGACGAAATGCGGACTTCACCGCGGCAAGGGTCGAGCCGGCCGGTAGACCGAGCAACTCCCACGACGAGGCAGCCTTCGCGACCGTCTTCAAGGGCCGGTTCACGCGCGGTGTTGGCATCGGCGGTGGCCGCTCGCCGCGCAGCACGTGCGTCCACGCGCGCGCCCAATACGAATCGATCATCACGAGGTATCGGCCCGCCTGCTCTTCGGCCTCGGCGAGCGCCTCCTCCAGCGTCGCCGCCCCGCCGTTCGACGCGTCGGGCTTGTGGAACGGCTCCGCCTGCGGCGCGTTCGTCCACCAGGCGGCCCAGAAGAACCGACGGCGCTGAGTCGCCGTGATCGACACCACCGCGCTCGTTACGGCCGTCACTCAGCCCTCGCGCAGCTCGAGCAACGCGACGAACACGCCCATGCCCATGGCCGCGTGGCTGGAGTCCTTGCTGACGTACGCGCCAAAGTCCTCCGCAGGTAGCACGATTAGCGCCTCGCATTGCATGGACGTGAGCGGTCAGACCTTGACCAGCGCCGCCACTGTCGTGGTCGATCCGGTAGAACGAGGATCTCGGCCGGACGGATACTCGGCGCGCATGAACGTGCGGATCGTGATGGCGCGCTGCACGTACGCTGCCTCCGCCGCCTCCGGTCGCGACGACCGTGTCGCGGACGCTCGCGATCGGAGCGGCGCTCGCGGGCCGCACGATCAACGTACCGAATGGTCAGGATGTCTAGCATCGCCCTTGTGACGGTAGCGCCGCGCTCGGCGCTCGGCGCTGTGTTGCATCGCTACTTCAGCGCCGCCGCGATGAGCGCGAGCACGAAGAGCGCACCAGCGATGGCTCGAAACAACAGGGTTTCGAGCGGGGTCACGATCACCCCGACGATCATGACAAACAGCGCTACGTGCCGTGGCCGAAGCCTTCGACTTCAACGACGTGCGCGATGTCGAGGGTGAGGCCGCCATCGCGAGTCCGCACGCGATGGCCAACCCCCAGGTGAGATCGATTGCGCCGACCAGCGAAGCGGCATCGAAGGCCGCGGCGACCGGTTCCGGTTGGGCGCCTGGCGCCACATCCAGCTGGTCGAGCCGGTGATCGTTTGAATCCGGCGGCGCGCCGCGGTCGCGGACAGCACGGAAAGGCTATCATCGGTCGGTTGACGAGGACGCTCGCCTTGGTGGTGCTGGTCGCCTGTTCCCGGAGCGACGAGCGCAAGCAGCCCGCGGGTGCCGACCCATGGGCCGCACCCGCGCCCCCATCACCTGGCGTCGGCGGCGACGATCCCTGGGCGGCGAAGCGAGCCGCCGACCTGCCCGTCGCGGAAGGCTCGGGGTCGAACGCAGTGGACAGCTGGGGATCTGGCCGCCCGAACGGAACTGGATCCCGCGCGGCGCAGGGATCCGCCGCGGGAGGCAGCACGAGCCTCGCGGTGGGCGGCTCGAGCGCGCTGGCCGGGAGCTACCAGTGCCTCCAGCTGCGCTCCACCCTGGGCGCGGACAACCTGTTCCACAGCAACTACGTATCGAGCTCGCTGAGCGTGTTCGAGATCGATGACGACGGCGCCTATCGCTCGAGGTCTTATCCCACCCAGGGTACGGGGCGAACGCAGCTCGACGGGACGACCGTCTCTTTCGAGGACGGGCCGTACGCCCACGCAGTCGGCCAGGCGGGCACGTTGGAGTCGGGCAAGACGTATATCCGGTTCAGCCAGGACCTGACCGCTCTGCCCAAGCCCAGCATGCAGTCCAGCGATCACATGTGCTATCGGAAGTAATGGGCGCCGACCTCGAGCGCCTCTTCACCAGCTCCGCACGATGGTGACCGGCTCGGTGGGCGCCGCGACGAGGAGTCTGGTTGAGGTTCGCATGGGGTGCTCGTGCCGCTAATGCTTGTTGAGGAGAAGAAGATCGCGTCGGTCTGCAGCCGCGCGGTGCCGAGCCGGCCGTCGACGCCGCCGTTCACGGGGCGCAGCAGCGACGCATGCGAGAACGTGTTGCCGGGGAGTTTCGCGGCGCGGCGCGTTTCGATGGCATGGATCGTCTTCTCGATCTCCGCGACGAGAAGCGGCTCCTTCGGCAGCACGGTGCGGTACTCGGCGGCCAGCACCTTGTTTGGCAACCCGTCGAGCGCGTAGTGCGCGACGGCGCTCTCCTTCTCCGCGCACAGGATCAATTCGACCGGTGGGTTCTCGCCTTCGACCATCCAGTGCTCGCGCGCGAAGTTCAGGTAGAGGTGCATGCGTCGGCGTGCGCAGCGACTGGGTTCTCGCCTTCGACCATCCAGTGCTCGCGCGCGAAGTTCAGGTAGAGGTGCCGCCGGTGGAAGAACAGCAGGTCGATCTTGTGCCAGGCGTCGGCGACCCGCAGCCGCCGTTGCCGACCGACGAACGTGAAGTCACCACCCAGTTCGAGAAGAAAGGTCTCCAGCTTGGAGATCAGCGCGAACTCGAGGTCGCTCTCGGAGTATTCGTCCTTGAGGTCCATGAACTCGGAGAAGAACGGATCCTTGATCTCTTCCTCGGGCGTCGTCACGTCGGTGGACGTCCGCTGCTGCCCTTTGCTCAACATTGTCGCCTTGTTCTTCGACAGAGCGGTCCGCTCGTAGAATTGGCTGCCAATCTACCGATCGAGCTGGCGAACGGTCCAGCCACCGCGCGCCTCGCCCTCGTAGAAGCGACGCGCCTCTGGGCTACGCACGGAGAGCAACCGTACATAGCAGGACCAAGGGGTGCGGGAAGCGCCCGGCGAGGCGAGCCAGTTCGTCGAGGCGCAGGGATTTTGCAGACACTGTCTGCAATTTTTGGAGTCCCGGTTCGGACCGATGCGCGAGGTAGAACGCGCGCATGCTGAACACGTTTCGTTGTCCAACGCCGCGACCGAAACGGGTCGTCAGGTCTACAGCCAAGCGGGCGACGAGCACATCGCCGTAGTCGGCTCGCGCCTTCCCATGCTGTTCCTCGTCGACGATACGCGGTACTCGCCCACGCCGAACGCCGCCACGATATCGGCGACGTCGGGGTCGTCAGAGATCACGAACTCGCCGACCAGCGCGAGGCTGATCCGTGTCGGCTACTTCGCCGGTTGCGTAGTTCAGCGATCGTGATCGCCGAAACCGCCGCATGGTGATTCGTCACCGGTTCAACAACGGTCTGTCAACGGCCTGTTGTAGTTTAGCCGCGGATGGCACGCACGAAGATCCTAGCGGTAGGCCGGGACGGCGAGGTGGTTCTCCACGGCTCCTCAGGCCAGGGCAAATTCACCGACGAGCACTTGCTCCAGGTCGCGAACATGCCGGGAATTCGCGTCGTGAAGAGCCTCGCGACGCAGCCGATCACGAAGCTGCCGCCGTTCGTCGCGGTCGAGCACCTAGAGATCGGCGAGCTGAAGCAGCTCGAGTCGCTGGCCGGGCTTGAACGCATGGTCACGCTGCGCCGCTTGGAATGGATCTGCATCGAGCGCTACCCCGATGCGATGGAGCGCATGGCCGAGCTGCCCGAGCTCGTGGAGCTGCAGATCAACTGCTACCGGCTGCAGCGGCTTCCGGCGGGCCTCGCGAGGCTACCGAGCCTGATCTCGATCGAGCTGATGTATGCGAGCCCCGGCTTCGACTATGAGGACGCGTGCAAGCAGATCGGCGCGAGCAAGACGATTCGCAACGTCGAGCTCCTCACTCGTGGCCGCGGGAACGTGCCAGACGTGCTCGCACCGCTGAAGCGGATCGAGAAGCTGCGGCTGTTTTGCAAACAGGCACCTCCGTCGCTGTGGGGACTGTCGAATCTCCGCGAGCTCATGCTGTGCAGCGGCGACCGCACGGTCGACGTTCGTAAGCTGACGAAGCTAGAGAAGCTCGACATCGACGCGACGAAGATCAAGACACTCGATCCCGCACCGCTGCGCGCTCTGCGTTCGCTCGCGTTGCCGGCCGAGTTTCCCGGTGAGTTACCGGCTGCGTTCATCGAACAGCTCGACGAGCTGACCGGTCCCGAGCGCTACGCGAAGCAGTCGGCGATCCCCGACGAGGATACGCTTCACTACGGCGGGCTCGACGAGCTCCCTCCAAGCTTTGGACCGGTCAAAGAGCTCGAGCTCGAGCTCCCGATCACGAAACCGCTCGGGCAGCTTGCCGCGTGCACGCAGTTGACCAAGCTCGTGCTCGCGCGCGACGGCATCGAGCACGCGCTGCCATATTTGCCGGAGCAGCTGCGGTGGCTTGAGATTCGGTTTCAAGCGTCGCTGCCGAAGCTGCCGCAGCTGCCGCAGCTCACGGATCTCGTGATCTACCACTGCAAGGCGCCGCGACTCGATGTGCGGGGCTTTCCGAAGTTGCAGCGGCTCGCCGTCGGCACCGAGATCGGTGCCTTGGTCGGCCTCGACAAACTTTCGCTGCAGCGGATCGAGCTGACGGATCTGACCGTCGATCTGACAAAGGTAACGACGCTCGTCGAGATTCACGTGATGGGTAAGGCGAAGGTCACACCACCGCCCGGTACGTGGATCACGTCGAAGCTGCATCACGGCAAACTGATGACGCGCGCGTAGAATGCGTGCCATGCGCTATCTGGCGCCTGATACCTGCGCCGACCTGCAACTGCGAGCGGTGCGGGCGGCGGATTCGTAATCGTTCCGGCGCTCGTCGTCCTGGCTTGTCGATGCCGGAGGCGATCGCAACCTCGCTCATGGCTCGCTCATGGTGATCGCGATGAGCTCGTTCGCGCGTGCAGTCGTCGCGCTCGGGGGATCGATCTGGTCGGTCACCCGCCGGATGCCGAACTGCTCCGCGAGATCGCGTTTGAGGTTCGGAACGGCGCTCGTCTTACAATCGCGCCACGGCATCAACAGGTGCGCGGTCACGCGATCTCGGCTGCTCACATGTTGTGCTGAGGGTCGTGCGCCGGTTGCCCTGCAGGTGGGCCGCCGTGATCTTCCATCATCGGGCAGCGTCCAGTCTTCATCATCTCGACATGCGCGTGAATCTGATCGCGCAACGCGGCAAGCGTTGCTGGATCGTCGGGAGTCAACACGATGCGCGCGCCATGGTCGAGGTCGTCGACCGACGCGTGCGACGGCACCATGACCATGTGCTCGTGCATCCCGCTGCCGCCCATCATCCCGCTGCCGCCCATCATCCCGCTGCCACCCATCATCCCGCTGCCACCCATCATCTCGGTGCTCCCCATCCCACCGCTACCCATCATGCTCCCGCCCATCGTCCCGTGCGCCATCCGATCGTGCATCGCGCCCATCTTGCGGACGTGTGCGCGAAGATCCGTGGGGTCCCCCTGCGTCGTGAAGGTGATCGTCACATCGTGCTCTCCGTCGGTCGCCGCGATCTGCGCGTCCTTCATCATCGAGCACATCGGCGGTTGCTGGGCGGTCTCGGCGGGCGACGACGGCGGACTCCGCTTCGACCCACAACCAGCCGCGAGCACCAACACAGCCGATAGATTCATCCAGGCACGTTTTGTCATACGCCTTTCGTCAGCAAGTCCTATGCCCTCGCAGTGCCGCTCTCACGCCGCGCGCTCACGCTCGTTGAGCGCCGGCCGCAAATGCCGCGGTCGCCGATTCTCGTTCCAGGATCGAGCGGCGCCAACTCGTCGGACAGCACCGAGGATCACCCACTCCGAGAAGGTGTCGTCGGCTGCCCGGTGAGCCGGCGCCGGTGCGGACAGCGGTCCGCGACAAGATCATGGCGGCCATCGCGGCATCGACCGGCACCGACCGGCACCGACCGGCACCGACCGCTGAATCGTTTGCACACGGCCCGGCTCTCACGGCCATGCAAGCTCGCCTCGTCCTCTCGATCCTGATCGGCGTGCTCGCCGGGTTCGGGTTCTATCGCTTCGTCGGCTGCCGCTCTGGGGCGTGTCCGATTCGGGCAAGCCCGGTCGCCTCGACCCGGTACGGTGCTTTGCTCGGCTTCGTGGTCCTCAACGGGTCGTAGCGATCACGCAAGGCCTGCGCGACGACCCGGCGCACACCGCAGATCCTGCGTCAGCGTTTCAGCGCGGCCGAATGTCGGGCTGCACGCCGGTGGATCGGGACGCGGTTGCGGCACTATCGGTTCCATGATGCTCCGTCTGGTTACCGTGCTCGTGATCCTCGTCGGATCGGCGGCCGCCGATACCGAAACCCCCGCGAAGCTGGTCGAGTCCCACGACGGATTCGACTACACCCGCAAGACCGTCGAGATCGCGATGCGCGACGGGGTCAAGCTGCACACGGTGATCCTGATCCCCAAGGCGGCAAAGCGCGCGCCGATCCTCCTGACGCGCACGCCATACGACGCAGACAAGATGACGTCGCACGAGGACAGCACGCATCTTGCGATGGCGCTGTCGGGCTACGACCACGCGGTCGACACGATCATCGAGGGAGGCTACATCCGCGTCGTTCAGGACGTCCGCGGCAAGTACGGCTCGGAGGGTGCCTACGTGATGAACCGCCCGCTGCGCGGCCCGCTCAACCCGACCAGGACCGATCACTCGACCGATACGTACGACACGATCGACTGGCTCGTGAAGAACGTGCGCGAATCGAACGGAAAGGTCGGCATCCTCGGCGTCTCGTACGACGGCTTCACACCGCTGATGGCGCTCGTCGATCCGCATCCCGCGCTCAAGGTCAGCGTGCCGATGAACCCGATGGTCGATGGCTGGCGCGGCGACGACTGGTTTCACAACGGCGCGTTCCGCCAGCAAGGCTTGCCCTACATCTACAACCAGGAGGCGACGCGCAAGAACGAATCGCTGTGGCCGGCGAGTAGCTTCGACCAGTACGACATGTTCATGGACGCGGGCTCCGCGGGCGAGCTCGCGCGTCGCCGCGGGCTCGATCAGATGGGCTTCTGGCAGAAGCTCGTCGCGCACCCCAGCTACGATGCGTTCTGGCGCGATCAGGCGATGGACAAGATCCTCGGCGCACGGCCGCTGAAGGTCCCGGTGATGCTGGTCCACTCGCTGTGGGATCAGGAAGACATGTACGGCGCGCTCGCGGTGTACAAGGCGCTCGAGCCCAAGGACACCGCGAACGACAAGGTGTTCCTCGTGATGGGACCGTGGCATCACGGCGGCGAGATCGGCGATGGCAGCACGCTCGGCCCCTTGCACTTCGATAGCGATACCGGCCTCGCATTTCGCCGCGACATTCTGTTGCCGTTCCTCGATCACTTCTTGAAAGACGCAGCGCCGCCGCTGACCACGTCGCCGGTGACCGCGTTCGAGACTGGCACGAACCAGTGGCGCCACCTGAGCGCGTGGCCGGTGGCCAGCAAGGCCACGCCGATGTACCTCGCCGCGACCGGCAAGCTCGTCACGACCGCACCAGCTGGCGACGCCTTCATCGAGTACACCTCGGATCCCGCGAAGCCCGTGACGTTCGTGCCGCGCCCGTTCCCGTTCGGCGAGGACGGGTCCAAGGTCTGGCCGAGCTGGCTCGTCACCGACCAGCGCGATCCAGGTAGCCGCCCCGACGTCCTCGTGTACACGACCGACGTGCTGACCGCGCCGCTCGTCGTCAGCGGCGAGCCGGTCGTGCACCTCACCGCGTCGACCTCGGGCACCGACTCGGACTGGGTCGTCAAGCTCATCGACGTCTACCCGCCCGAGGTCGAACGCAATCCCGTGCTCGGTGGCTACCAGCTCGCGATCGCGATGGACATCTTCCGCGGCCGTTACCGCGAGAGCCTCGAGACCGCGAAGCCCCTCGCGGCTGGCGCGCCACTCGCCTATACGTGGGCGCTGCCCACGGCCGATCACGTGTTCCTGCCCGGACACCGGATCATGGTCCAGGTCCAGTCGAGCTGGTTCCCGCTCTACGATCGCAACCCGCAGACATTCGTGCCCTCGATCTTCGACGCCAAGCCCGGCGACTACAAGAAGGCGACCCAGCGCGTCTACGGCAAGAGCTACGTCGAGCTCCCCGTCGTCGCGCGCTGATCATGTCGGCGCCACAGTTGCGAGGCCACTCGAGTTCTTTTTAGGTACGGGTTCAGTTCCGAAGGCGCGAACACGCCAACGGGTGAAGACGAGCCCAGCCACGTGTTGCCCACGCCCTGAAGCGATGTCCTTGGCCGGTCAAACGTTACGCGACGCTGAGACGTGACGAAGCGCGAGCGACGGCACGAATCCGCAGTAAGCTGCGGCGTGCTCGTCGAGAAACTTGTCGATTCCGGGCTCGTCCCCGAGCCTTTGTTGCGCGCCGGGATTCGCGCGGTGTGTGCATTGCGGCTGCGCGAAGAGCGATCACGCGATCACGCTGCGTTCATTACCTCGCTCGCGACGAGCGACCTCGCGATCGAGACTGCCGCGGCGAACGCGCAGCACTACGAAGTGCCCGCCGCGTTCTTCGAGAAGGTGCTCGGTCCACACTTGAAGTACTCGTCGTGCTTCTGGCCCTCGCACGTCACGGACCTCGGAGCGGCCGAAGCCGCGATGCTCGAGCTCTACGCCGAGCGCGGCCAGCTCGCCGATGGCCAGCGGGTCCTCGATCTCGGCTGTGGTTGGGGCTCGTTCTCGCTGTGGGCCGCCGCCCGCTATCCACAGAGCACGTTCACCGCGGTCTCGAACTCGCGCACGCAGCGCGCCTTCATCGAGGCGCGCGCGGCCGAGCGCGGCCTGGCGAACCTCACAGTCCGGACCGCGGACGTTCGCGCGCTCGAGCTACCGGCCGCGGGTTTCGATCGCGTCGTCTCGATCGAGATGTTCGAGCACATGCGCAACTACGAGATGCTGTTCGGCAAGATCGCACGCTGGCTCGCGCCCGGCGGCGCGCTGTTCTGCCACGTGTTCGCGCACCATCGCTTCGCCTACCCGTTCGAAGATGCGGGCGGCTCGGATTGGATGGCGCGCGAGTTCTTCACCGGCGGCATCATGCCGAGCGCGGACCTATTCTCGCATTTCGACCGCGATCTCGCGATCAGTGACGAATGGCGACTCGATGGCACGCACTACGCGAAGACCTCCGAGGCCTGGTACGCGAACCTCATGACGCATCGGAGCGAGCTCGAGCAGGTGCTCGGCCCGGCGGCCAGCCACAGGATCCAGCGGGCGAAGGTCGAGCGCTGGCGGGTGTTCTTCCTCGCGTGCGCGGAGCTGTTTGGCTACAAGAACGGCAGCGAGTGGATCGTCGCCCACTACTTGATGCGCGCTAGGTAAGCGCGAGCGCGAGGAACGACTTCGCGCTCGACGGCCGATCCGCGGGCGACTTTGCGAGCGACGCCATGATCGCGTCGGAGAGCTTTTGCGGGCAATCCTTGCGCAGCGTCTTCGGTGCGTCGGCGGTCTCGGTGCAGTGCGCGAAGCCGATCGCGATTGCATTGTCGCCGGAGAACGGCGGCCGACCGGTGACGAGGTGATACGCGAGCGCGCCGAACGAGTAGACATCGGTGCGCACGTCGACCGGTTTGCCGCGCACTTGCTCCGGCGCCATGTAGTGCGGCGTGCCGAGGATGGCACCGGTCGCCGTGAGGTTCTCACCGACGAGCGTGGTCGCGAGTCCGAAATCGATCAGCTTCACCGCGCCGCGCTCGCCGATCAGCACGTTGCTCGGCTTCAAGTCGCGGTGGATGACACCCGCTTCATGCGCGGCCTCGAGCCCGGTCCCGATCTGCTGAAGGATATCCTCGACATCTTTGAGCGGCACGACCCCGCGCTGCGCGATCAGCTCGGTGAGGGTGCGCCCGGCAAAGTACTCCATCGAGAGATAGAGCAGGCCCGGCCGCGCTTCGCCGAGATCGTGGATCCGGATCACCTGCGGCGAGCTGACTCTGCGCGCCGAGGTCGCCTCGCGCCGGAACCGCGCGATCAGCGCGTTCTCGTCGGTCGCGAACGCGCTCGAGATCACCTTGAGCGCGACGAGCTCGTGCAGCACTTCGTCATCGGCGAGATAGACCGCGCCCATCCCGCCCTTACCGAGCAAGCGCTGGACGCGATAGCGCCCCGCGAGCACCTGCCCGGGCTCGAGCGACGTACCGATCTGGCGCGGCGCGCTGTCACTCCGAGGTGCGAGCGTCATCGTCGCGTCGAGGCCGATCGCCTTGGCCGGAGCGGTCGCCGCGTTTGCCGGGGTCGCTGGCGTGCCCGGCGCGATCGGCGCCGCGATCGGCGTCGCGATCGGCTCGCTCGGCAACACGATGCGCGAGCGCTGCTCCTCGAGCAGCTTGACCATCTTCTGGTTGAGCTCGTAGTCGACCGAGCTCACGATCGATTCGAGGTTCTCGATCCGCTCGCGCAGCAGCTTGTTCTCGTCGACGAGCCGCTTGGTGTCTTTGTTGCTGCCATCGCCGTTCCCTGCCTCGAGCTCGAGCTTGCGCGCCTTGAGCTTCGAGTCACCGCGGATCTTGATGATCGCCGGCGCCATGCCGAGCGCCATCACGATCGCGACGATGTCCTCGATTCCCATCAGCTATAAGCATCTACCGGCGGGCACGCACACACAAGGTTCCGGTCGCCATACGCGTTGTCGACGCGGCCCACGGGCGGCCAGTACTTGTGAACCCGCAACCACGGCGCGGGATAGGCGGCCTGCTCGCGCGAGTACGGGCGTTCCCACTCCGTGCCGGTCACGGCCGCCGCGGTGTGCGGCGCGTTCTTGAGCGGGTTGTTGCTGCGATCCATCGTGCCGGATTCGATCGCGGCGATCTCGTTGCGGATCGCGATCATCGCTTCGCAGAACCGATCGAGCTCGCCTTTGGTCTCGCTCTCCGTTGGCTCGACCATCAGCGTGCCCGGCACCGGGAACGACATCGTTGGCGCGTGATAGCCGTAGTCCATCAAGCGCTTCGCGATGTCCTCGGCTTCGATGCCCGAGGTCTTCTTGAACTGGCGGCAATCGAGGATCAGCTCGTGCGCGACACGCCCATTCTTGCCCGTGTAGAGCACCGGATAGTGCGTGCCGAGCCGCTTCGCGATGTAGTTCGCACTGAGGATCGCGACCTCGGTCGCGCGGCGAAGACCTGGCTCCCCCATCATCGCGATGTACGCGAACGAGATCGGGAGGATCGAGGCCGAGCCCCACGGTGCCGCCGAGACCGGACCGACCGGCTGCGCGCCCGCCGCGGCGAGCGGATGACCCGGGAGATACGGCGCGAGGTGCTGCTTCACCGCGATCGGGCCCATGCCGGGACCACCACCGCCGTGCGGGATGCAGAAGGTCTTATGGAGGTTGAGGTGACAGACATCGGCGCCGATCGCCGCGGGACGAGTAAGCCCGACCTGCGCGTTCATGTTCGCGCCGTCCATGTAGACCTGACCGCCATGGGAATGGACGATCTCGCAGACCTCGATGATGCCTTCTTCGAACACGCCGTGCGTCGACGGGTACGTGACCATCAAGCACGACAGGTGATTGCGATACTGCTCGGCCTTCGTGCGAAGGTCAGCCAGATCGATCGTGCCATCCGACAT
>Ga0209511_1000727_pt1 | contig 31362 bp, 23 predicted proteins | sample SSSSmetaG_FD_184141 | JGI IMG/M metagenome (GOLD analysis project Ga0209511, IMG submission 184141) | Glacier valley bacterial and archeal communities from Borup Fiord, Nunavut, Canada, to study Microbial Dark Matter (Phase II) - ​SSSS... | ecosystem: Environmental > Aquatic > Freshwater > Ice >... | reverse complement strand
ACGGGCTTGAGCAGGTAATCGAGCGCGTTCACCTCGAAGGCCCGCACGGCGTACTGGTCGTAGGCGGTGGTGAAAATGACGTGCGGCACCGGCCCGTCGAGGCTGGCCAGCAGCTCCAGGCCCGACTGCCCCGGCAGGTGAATGTCGAGCAGCAGCAACTCGGGCCGGAGCGCGGCCAGCAGCTGCCGGGCCTCGTCGGCATCGCGCGCCTCGCCCACTACCTCCACCTCCGGGAAAGCGCGCAGCAGGTGCCGCAGCTCCGTGCGGGCCAGCCGCGAGTCATCGACGAGGAGCGTAGTCATGGGTTAGGGGAGCAGGGTAGGCGGGGTGTTGGGGTCGTTGTCATGCAGCGCGCAGCGAAGCATCTCGCGTGGCGCAGTAAACGCTTTTGTCAGCTTAGCGACGAAGCGGGTAATCGAGTTTACTGCGCCACGCGAGATGCTTCGCTGCGCGCTGCATGACAACGACCCCCGACCCCCGATACCCAACCCCCAACTCCCTAACTCCCTCCCGGCAAGCTAATCTCGGCCAACACGGTGTCGGGCTGGTCGGGGTCGGGGCCGATGCGCAAGTGGGCGGCGGGGCCGAAGAGCAGGGCCAGGCGCTCGCGCACGTTGCGCAGGCCCAGGCCGGTGGGCTGGGCGGGCGGGGCGAAGGTGCCCGTGTTGCGAACGCTCAGGCGCAGGCCGCCGGCGGGGCAGAGGCTGGCCGCCACGGCCAGCGTGCCGCCGGCCGGGCGCGGGGCCAGCCCGTGCTTGATGGCGTTTTCGACCAGCAGCTGCAACGTCATGGGCGGCAGGCGACTGGCGCGGGCGGCGGGGTCCACGCGCAGGCAGTAGCGCAGGCGGTCTTCGAGCTGCAGGGCTTCGAGCTGCAGGTAATTTTCCACGATGTCCAGCTCGGTGGCCAGTGGCACCAGTTCGGCCCCGTTGCGCTGCATCGAGTAGCGCAGCAGCTCGGCCAGGTGCGTCATCATGACGCGGGCGCGGGCGGGGTCTTCCATCACCAGCGCCCGGATGTTGTTCAACCCATTGAACAGAAAGTGCGGGTTGAGTTGGGCTTGCAGGGTTTGCAGCTCGGCCTCGCGGGCGGCGGCAGCCAGCTTCCACCGGTCGATTTCGGCCGTCTGGTAACGGTCGAAATAGTGCAGCCCAAAATACAGCAGCGACCACACCCAGAAGACGAAAAAGATGTTCAGCCCGTAGCCCGCGTATTGCGCCAGAAGCGACCCCTGGCCGTCGGTTTTCAGCTGCAAAACGCTGAAAGACAACACAATCAGCCCCCGAATGACGGCGATGCTGACGGCGGCTAGTCCCGCGTGGGCCAGCAGCAGCCGGGGCAGCAGCGCCCCCGGCGACAAGCCCGCCCAGCCCGCCCGGCGCACGTATTGCCGCAGCCCGTGGCTGGCCAGCAGCAACACGCCCGCCACGATGGCCTCAATCAGCACCAGCCCCGCCGAAAAATTGCCGAACAAGCTCACCAGCGCCAGCCCAAACGCCCCGTACAAGCCCCAGCCAATGAGCTGAAGCGTCCAGTAAAGACGCGGGCGGGCGGTGAGGCGCATGGTAAGTTATGAAGCAGATAGGGCAGCGGTCAGCAGTAAAATTTTCAGGTACCTAGGCTGTTTCCTTACCTAAAATATACACGCTGAAAAAATAGCGCCACGGCATAAATAAAATAGGAAGAATGACGAAAATAAAAACCATAGTAGTGTATTCCGCCGGAGAGCCGGCCAATTCGTTTTCTCTCCATAAAGGATAGGCCACGACGAAAAGCCACGCCGTCTTGTAGATAATTTCAAGTAAAATAATTGGTAGCATTTTGAGCGGCCGAATTATTCCTATCCACGAAATAGCGCCGTAAGCTAGCCACACGCACCAGGCGACCGCATCCGTGACGACCCAATCTCCGGTGTGATGGAGAATGTGCGTCCAGGAGTCGTGGCTGAGAAATAAAAACATTAGCGTAAACAGCACGCGTATCCCATAAATATTAATTTTGGGAACGCCCTCGTAATATTCGTAATCTCTCGTGAAAATGCTCATAATTGCTGAGTGTTTTGGAAGTTATTATCGGCGCGACGCGGTACCTATGCTAGCTACAAAAGGCTTTTATTTGCCTCCGCGAAGGCCGACTACAGCCAGTCGGCGCAAATGTCGCTTGTTAATACGCACTATCTGAAATACTTCGCAGGCGTTGGTGCTGGCGGTAGTTGCTCAGCAGCAGCAGGGCCAGCAGGAGCAGGGAGGCGACTACGAACAGGGGCACGGCGTAAGGGGCGCTCGTGGCGGTGCGCACGCCCAGCAGCAGGCTGCCCAGGGCGATGAGGCCGGCCGCCGCGGCATAGGGCCAGGCCCGGTAGAACCAGGCGTAGGGGAAGAAATGCGCCCCCGTAATGATGGCATAGGTCATGATGAAGTACGCCGGGTACTGGCCGTAAATGAACAGCAAAAACGGGAAGTAGAAGAGCTGGGCGAAATTCAGCCACAGGCCCAGCGGCTGCAACGGGTTGTGGGGCAGCGTCCAGGTGGTGCGCAGCAGGGCCGAAAAGAGCCGGGCCAGCGGCAGGGTGAGCGCGCCCACGAAGAAGGTGATGAACGCGCGCCGCCCCGGCGGCACGGGCAGCGTCCAGACGTAAGCGATGCCCAGCCACACGAGGCTGGCGGCCAGAATGAAATCCAGCCCGTTTTTGGCGCGCACGGACAGCTCCAGGCGGAGCGAGTCCAGGTCTTGAGAAGTCATGGGAGAAGAAGGCTGGTGGGGGTGATGCCCGCGCTACTTGCTGGCGGCTGGCTTCAGCAGCGCGTCGGTTTGGGCGAAGAATAGGGCCGGGTCGTCGTACATGAGAAAGTGGCGGCCGGCCTTCGACATCTCGATGCGGGCCTGGGGCAGCTTCGCGTACTGGGCCGTGAAGATGGCGCGGGTGCTGGCTTCAGTGGACCCGTAGGCGGCGTAGGCGGCCCAGGCCCCGAGCACGGTGACGGGCTGCTGGATGCGGGCCAGGTCGGGGCGCAAGTCAATGGTGCCCAGGTCGTAGTACGCTTGGGCGGTGGTGGCCGGGTCCGAGGTCTGGCTCCAGCGGGTGAGCTGGCTCACGCGGGCCGTGTCGGTGACCATGCCGGCCATCATCTGGCGGGTGGCGGCGACGGGCATGTGGCCCTGACGCATGCCCTGGCGCATTTGCTCGGCCTGGGGGCGGGCGGTTTCGGGCGTGGCGGCGGGGTTTTGGATGGCCGAGAAAAAGGGCAGCGAGTCCACGATTTCGAGCGGGCCGAGGGCGGCCGGCTCGGTGGCGGCCATCCACAGGGCCAGGAAACCGCCCAGGCTGTGGCCCACCACGACGGGCCGCGTCAGCTTTTGCGCCTTGACGTAGGCCAATAATTGGTCGCGGGTGTCTTGCAGCAGCTTATCGGGCACCGGCTGCTGCGGGGCTACGCCCGCAAAACCCGCCAGCGACACCAGGTGCAGCTGATACTGGCCCTGGTAGCGGGCCACGGCCGCGTCCCAGACCGCTGCCGGGCAATTCAGCCCCGGAATAAAAATAACCGGCCGCCCCCGGCCCACGACGCGCACCGTAAACGCGGGGTGAGTCGAAGCCGGCGCGGTAGCCGACGCGGTGGCCGACACTTGGGCAGCGGCGGGCGCGGCCGCTGCCAGGCCCAGCAGCAGGTTCAGGCTAAAAATTTGAAGTGAAATGGTGTGCTGCATGGCGGGGGAGGGGTTTGGGGTGAAAGAATGGCCCAAACCTACCGGCCCGCCTCGCCGCTCCCAAGCCCGCCGCCCGCGAGCGGTAGCGCGGCCGGCCGAACGGTCGAAAACCCCCGTCAAATGGCAGCGTCCGCTACCAGAACGTGCGGCTCACTTCGAGCGTGAGGAAGAAAAAGCCGCCGCTCAGCCCGTCCGCCGGCAGGTTCAGCGGCAGCAGGTAGCTGGGCGTGGCCAGCACGCCCAGCCGCCCGGCCTGCAAGCTCAGCGGGGCCGAAAACAAGTAGCCCAGCGCGCTGAAGCCCGGCGTGGCCGGCTCGCGGAAAACGGCCGTGGTGGTGCGCCGCTTTTTTACTACCTGGGTGCGGCCCAGCGAGGCGGCGTAGAAGCGCTGGGAGCCGGCAGCGAAAGCTACGGTCGGCTCCAGCGTGAGGGTGGTGCGCTCGCCCGGCACGGGCAAGTCGAAGGCGTGGCGCACGTCCAGCGTCAGCACGAGGTCGGACGTACCGCCGAAGAACGCATCGGCGCTGAGGCCGGCGGTGAGGTAGTCGGAGAACTGCGTGACGTTGGCGCTGAAGTTGTTGCGCAGCGCGCCCTGCACCAGGTGGCTGTCGCCGACGCTCAGCAGGCGCGTGTACTGCACCGTCCAGTAGGTGTCCGCGTCGCCGGTAGCCTGCCAGCCGGCCGTCAGCTCGCCGTAGTTGAAATACGGCTCGCGCAGAGTCTCAGAGTTGTACGAATGGTTGAGGTAGCCCGCCGCCAGAAAGCCGCTCGGGGCCTGGTAGCTAAGAGCCGGGCCGAGCAGCCCCTGGTCGTCGGCCGGCAGCGGGGCGCGCATCAGGTACGTGGTGCGGCTGGCCGTGCGCAAGCCCACCGTGAGGCGGGGCAGGGCGGCAGTTGAGTCGGCGGCGGCGGGTTGGGCGGCGGCCAGCGTGCCCGCCAGGGCCAGCGGAACGAGACAGCAAACGAAGCGAACGGGCATGAACAGACCAGGTAAAACCAACGGCATCTTGTTTCTTGTTTCTTGTTTCTTGTTTCTTGTTTCTTGTTTCTTGTTTCTTGTTTCTTGTTTCTTGTTTCTTGTTTCAAACTTGAACGAGGCAAGGTAGCGGTGCTTTGGCTTTGCGAGACTTCCCGCTCCCTTCGCGGAACTTTGCGAGAAGCCGCGCCCTGAAAACAAGAAACAAGAAACAACTCACCCCAGCCGCACGCTGAACGCCGTCAGTCCATCAGGCTGGGTTTCGAGCCGGAACGCGAAGTCGTGGGCCGACAGAATATCGCGTACCAGCGTCAGGCCAATGCCCTGGCCGCCGGGCTTGGTGCTGAAAAAGGGCGTAAACAGCCGCTGGCTGACGGCCGCGCTCAGCGTCGGCCCGTCGTTGAGCAGCGTCAGCGTCGGGGGTTGGGTCTGGGTCCGCACCCACACGTTGCCGCCGCCGCGCGCGCCGATGGCTTCGAGCGCGTTCTTGGCCACGTTGAGCAGCGCCTGGCTGAGCTGCTGCGAGTCGGCAAACACGGTCAGCGGCCCGTCCGAGGCCAGCTCGTAGTGCCAGCGGATGCCCTGCGCCCGGCTCTGGGGGCCGAGCAGCTGGCCGAGGTCGCGCAGCAGCTGGTGCAGGTCGGTGGGGTGCGGAGTGGGCGCGGGCAGGCGCACCAGCCGGGCGTAGCCGGCCACGAAATCAGCCAGCTGGGTGTTGCGGGCGATGCTCACCGTCAAGCCTTGCGCGTAGTCGGCCTGGTCGGCCGGGGCGAGCTGCGGGGCGTAGTGCCGGAAGCTGTCCAGCAGCGAGTTCACGGCCCCGATAGAGTTGTTCACCTCGTGGGCCACGAGGCGGATGAGCTGCTCGTAGGTCTGCTTTTCCTGGGCGCGCAGCTCCTGGGTCAGCTCTTCAATCACGATAAATCGGCGGGCGAAGCCGCGGTCGAAAAACCGGGCCGCCGCCGCCCGGTAGGCTTGCCCACCGGGCAGCCGCACGAGGCGCGGCGCGTCGGGCGAGAGTTCCGCCAGCACCGGCCCCCAGGGTGCGGGCAGCGCCGCCACGGGCCGGCCCAGGATGTCGTTGGCGCTCACTCCCAAAGCCTGCACGGCGGCCGCATTAGCCTGCGCCACGCGCTCGTCGAAATCGAGCAGCACGATGCCGGCCGGCGAGGCCCGCAGCAATTGTTCGAGCAGCACGCTCTGCTCCCGTTGCCCGACCCGCTCCTGGCGCAGCGCGTCGAGCATCCGGTTATAGACCCGCACGAGCTGGTCGAGCGCGGGCTGCCCCACGGGCGTGAAGTGCAGGCTGAAATCGCGCGCCTCGATGGCCGCCGCCCCCGCCGCCAGCAGCCGCAGCGGCCGCGTCAGGTCGTGGTAAATCAGCCCGGCCAGCACCAGGCTGCCCAGCCCCACCACTTCCGCCCCGATAAATAAGCCCGGCTGGCTCGTACGCACCGCCAGGGCCAGTGCCCCGAGCAGGGCGTAGAGCGGCAGCAGAAACAGCAGAAGCTTGAGGCGCAGGGGAAAATTAGACATGAGACGTTAGACATGAGACATGAGATTTTGGGAAGTGAGACGTGGGACGCGGGACGCTTGCCGAGAAAGTCTCATGTCTCATGTCTCGCTTCGTTGCTAACATTAGACATGAGACGTTAGACATGAGACATGAGATTTTGGGAAGTGAGACGTGGGACGCGGGACGCTTGCCGAGAAAGTCTCATGTCTCATGTCTAACGTCTCATGTCTAAATAACAATACCATACTTCTCCAGCCGCCGATACAGCGCCCCGCGGCTCAGGCCCAGCGCCCGCGCCACCTGGCTCAGGTTGCTGCGGTGTTGGGCCAGGCGCTGGCGGATGAGCTGCTCCTCCATCGCGTCGAGCGTGAGGCCGCCGGGCGCTGAGGTGGGCGCGTCGGGCGCGCTCGTCAGCGAGCCGTTGGGCTGGAAATCAGTGGGTTGCAGCTCGTCGTGCGGGCTGGTGAGGCTGGCGCGGGCGACCAGGTTTTTCAGCTCCCGGATGTTGCCGGGCAGCGGCTGATGTTGGAGCCACTGGGCGGCGGCCGCGCTCAGGCGCAGGCCGGGGCGGGCGTAAGTGGCGCGGTCCCGGGCCACGAAGTGTTGGGCCAGCAGGGCAATGTCCTGGGGCCGCTCGCGCAGGGCGGGCAGGCGCAGCGTGATGAGGTTAAGGCGGTAGAACAGGTCTTCGCGGAAGCGGCCCTCGGCCACGAGCTGAGCCAGGTTGCGGTTGGTGGCCGCCACCACGCGCAGGTCGAGCCGGCGGGGCCGGCTGTCGCCGAGCACCTCGTAGGTGCGGTCTTGCAGCACCCGCAGCAGCTTGACCTGGCTGGCCAGCTCCAGCTCGCCGATTTCGTCCAGAAAAATAGTGCCCCCGTTGGCCAGCTCGAAGCGGCCCACCCGGTCGGCGCGCGCGTCGGTGAACGCCCCGCGCCGGTGCCCGAACATCTCGCTCTCGAACAGCGACGACGAGATGCCGCCCAAATTCACCTTCACGAAGGGCTGCCCGCGCCGGGGGCTGTTCTGGTGCAGCGCCTCGGCAATTAGCTCCTTGCCCGTGCCGCTCTCGCCCTCAATGAGTACCGATGCATCGGTGCCCGCCACCTGCCCCACCTGCCGCAGCACGGCCAGCAGGCGCGCGTCCTCGCCCACGATGGCCCCGAACGCGAACCGCTGGTCGAGCGCCCGCCGCCCGGCCCGGCCCGATTCAGCGGCTTCGGCGGTGGGCGCGGCCGGCGCGTGCAGCCGTAGCACGGTGGCTATGGTCTGGAGCAGGGCCTCGTTTTGCCAGGGCTTGGTGATAAACTCGGCGGCCCCGGCCTTCATGCCGGCCACGGCCAGCGCGATGCTGCCCCAGCCGGTGAGCAGCACCACCGGCACGGCCGGCACCAGCGCTTTCAGCTCGCCGAGCAACGCCAGCCCGTCGGCCCCGCTCGTATCGGCCGAAAAATTCAGGTCGAGCACGATGAGCGTGGGCGGGGCCTCGCGCACGGCCGCCAGCGCCGCCGCCGCCCCCGGCACGGCCCGCGTCGCGTAGCCGGCCTGCTTGAGCAGCAGCCCCAGTGACGTGCGCACGGCAGGGTCGTCATCAACGAGCAGTATCATGTGCGGGAAGGTAGGGGTGATTAACATTGCTTGCAGTCTGGCGCGGCTCGCCGGGCGTTCACCTCACCCCCTAGCCCCCTCCCCCGTGGGGAGGGGGGACTAGTTCTAGCTCTAAAAGTCTAGAAACTAACAGACTAAAACTAGAGCTAGTCCCCCCTCCCCACGGGGGAGGGGGCTAGGGGGTGAGGTGAACGCCCGGCGAGCCTACTCCTCCCTTAGCGCCACCGCCGGCTGTATCCCCGCCGCCAGCCGGCTCGGATACAGCGCGCAGACCGTCGCCAGCAGATACAGCCCGCCGGCGGCCAGCAGCATGGCCGTCAGGTAGATGCCCGGGGCCACGTCGAACAAGCCCAGCAGCGGAAACTGCATGGCCACGAGCAGCCCCAGCCCCAGGCCAAAGGTCGTCAGGACCAGAATCTCGCCCAGCACCTGCCGGCTGATGGCCCCGGCCGTGGCCCCCATCGCCCGGCGCACGCCCAGCTCGCCGCGCCGCTGATTGATGTTGAGCCAGAGCACGCCGAACAAACCCAGGGCCACGTTGAGCAGTAGGAAAACGCACACGATAACCAGGATGCCGGGCAGCACCAGCGTGTATTTGAGCTTAGTCAGGCGCTGCTCCGAGAGGGCATCAATGCTGCTTATCCAGCCGGGGGTGCCGGTGCGGATGTCGTCGCCGAGCTGCTTTTCGAGGGCCGCGCCGCTGCCGGGCCGCACTCGCACGAGCAAGGTAAACATGGCGTGCGCCGTGTCCTGGGGGCTGACGTAGCTGAATGCGGCCGGTCGAGGCTCGCTCAGCTCGCCGCCGGCCCGGTACGAGTCCGCCACGCCGACTATCTCGTAGTCATCGTCGTCGTTGTCGCGGATGGTTTTGCCCACGGCCGACGCGCCGTCGGGAAACAGCCGGGCCTGGGCCATCTCCGTGATGACCATCGGGCGGCGGCGGGCGGCGGCCGTGGCCTCGTCGCGGCGGTCGAACCAGCGGCCGGCCACCAGCCGCAGGCCCATCACCTCGCGTAACTCAGGGCCGACGTAGTAAAAATCACTGCCGACCTTCGGCTTATCCGTGCCTTCTTTTGCCCTAAACTCGGTTGAGTTATCGTTGGTCGAGAACGGCGTATTGCCGGAGCTGCGCGCAACGCTGACCACGCCCGCCGTGCCGCGCAGCCGTTGCAGCACCTGCTGCAAGGTGGCAAACTGCTCGGCGCGGGGTTGGGTGCCGGGGTCAAGGTCTAGATGCCATACGTTGTCGTAGGCAAAGCCCAGCGGGGCCTGGTAGTTGCGCCGCAAATACACGCCCACGCTGCCCACGGCGAAGAGCACGACGAAGGCCAGGAAGATTTCCAGAATCAGCAAGCCGGTGGCCCGCTTGCGGTTCCACATCAGGGTGAACAGGTGGCGTATCATTTCAAGGAGCAATTATCAAGGAGCAATGAGTAATTCGGGGCAATGATTAGCGGCGTTCCTGGTCGGCCGTCAAGTGCCGGCATCGCCCTTGAGGGCTTTGACGGCCTGTAGCTTCGACATTTTGTAAGCCGGGTAGGCACCCGACAGGATGCCGAAAAACAGCACGATGCCCAGCGCCACCGCGCAAATCCGGCCGTTGAGCGCGAACTGGGAGTAAGCGAAAAAATTACTGGCGTTGAGCAGGGCCAGCGCGCCCGCCGCCAGCCCCAGCCCGAGCACTCCGCCGAGCACGGTCAGGAAAATATTCTCGACCAAAAACTGCCCCACCAGCTCGCCCGCCGTGGCCCCGAACGCCTTGCGCACCCCAATCTCGGAGGCCCGCTCCAGGGTGCGGCTCACGTTGATGTTGATGAGGTTGAGGGCTGGCAGCAGCAGAAACAGCAGCCCCAGGCTCAGCAGCAGGCGGAGTAAGCTGCCGACCCCGCCATCCGGCCCGCCCTCGTTGCCGGTCCGGTTGGTGAAGGAGCCGAGCAGGTCGTTGGCGTAAGAAACCACTTTGGTGTACACTTTAGGGTCGGGCAGCGGGGCGCGGGCCACGGCTTGCTGGTACTCGTCCTGAATGCGGGGCAAGTCGGCCGCCTGCCGGGCCAGCAGGATGGCCTGGCAGCCGCCCATGTAGTTGGGGTCGCGCAAATTTCTGGTCGTCGTGGTGATGGGCAGCCACACGTCGGCGTAGGAGTTGATGCGCGAGAGGCCCACGTCGCGCACCACGCCCACCACCTGGTAGCGCACGGCATCGAGCACGACCGCGCGGCCCACCGCCCCGGCCACGGTCCCGAAATAGCGCCGGGCGCTGGTTTCGTTGAGCACGGCCAGGTGCGCCGCGTCGCGCACTTCGCTCACGTTGTAGGGCCGGCCGGCCACGAAGTCGAAATCGAGTACCTGCCAGAACTCGCCATCCGTGAGTTTGCTGTCCAGCTTCAGCCGCTGGTCGCCCACGTAAGCCACCGCCGTGCTGAAAAACCCCTGGCTAAGCGACACCCGCTCGGGTGTTTTGAGGGTGCGCACCCGCTGGTCGAGAAACGCGTAGCCGACGTTGCCGTTGCTGCTGCCGCCCGTACGCACCACCAGCTTCATGCGGGTGATAAACAGCAGCCGGTCGGTGCGCAGCTCCGGCCGGTGCGGCCCCGCCGTGTAGTCGAACAGGGCAAACACGACCAGCAGAATCATCAGCGTAAAGCTGATGCCGAACAAGCTGATGGCGGTGAAGAACTTGCGCCGCAGCAAGACCTTCCAGGCGAGTTTTAAGTAGTTGAGAAGCATGGTGTTTTCAATGAGTAATTATCAATGAACAATGAGCAATTTGGGTCAATGAGCGATAAGCAATTATCGATGGGCAATTTGGTTTTGACCACTTGGGGTTTGACAAGCATTGCTCATTGCTCATTGCTCATTGATAATTGACTCTCCCACCTGCCGCCCGTCGAAAAAGCGTATCAGCCGCTGGGTTTTGCGGGCTTGCTGCTCATCGTGGGTGACCATGACGATGGTCGTGCCCTGCTGCTGGTTGAGGCTCAGCAGCAGGGCCATGATTTCCTCGCCCATCACCGAGTCGAGGTTGCCGGTCGGTTCGTCGGCGAGGATGATTTCGGGGGCACCGGCCAGCGCCCGGGCGATGGCCACGCGCTGGCGCTGCCCGCCCGAGAGCTGGCTCGGGAAGTGGCCGGTGCGGGCCGAGAGGCCCACCGTGCTGAGTGCGGCCAGGGCGCGCTCGCGGCGGGCGCTGCCGCCCACGCCCGGCCGGTAGAGCAGCGGCAGCTCCACGTTGTCGCGCACCGAGAGGTCGTTTATCAGGTGGTAGCTCTGGAAGACGAACCCGATTTTGTGGTTGCGTAGCCCGGCCAGCTCCCGGTCGGAGTAGGCCGTCACGGGCCGGCCGTCTAGCTCGATGGTGCCCGCGCTCGGCTCGTCGAGCAGGCCCATCAAACTCAGCAAGGTCGATTTACCGCAGCCGCTGGGTCCCATCACCGACACGAACTCGCCGCGCTCGATGCGCAGGTTCACCCGGCTCAGGGCCACGGTTTCAATGGTGCTGGTGCGGTACACTTTTTCGATGTCGCGCAATTCGATGACGGGGGAGGTGGTCATGGGGATTTGAGTTTTGGGGTGGTTTTAGGGTCATGGGCTCGCCGCGCGTTGCGCCTCACCCCCCGGCCCCCTCTCCGAAAAGGAGAGGGGGAGCCGAGGCGTATGGGAACGTCAGCTTTCGCCAGACTCCCCCTCTCCTTTTCGGAGAGGGGGCCGGGGGGTGAGGCGAGACGAGCGGCGGGCAATCAAAAGTCTGATAAGCAAGAAGTTGAATAAAAAAATAAATTTACTCCCCCACCAACTGCTGCCGCGCCGCGAAATCATACAGCGTCAGCCCGCGCAAGCGGTAATAAGCGACCCAGCCGGCGCGCAGGGCCAGGATGTAGGTGCGGCGGGCCAGGTCTTTGGCGGCCGAGGCCAGGGTGAGGTCGGTCAGGCTGAGGCGGCCGGCCTCGTAGGTGGCGCGGGTGATGGCGTAGCGGCGCTGGGCCAGCGAGTCGGCGCGGGCGGCCAGGCGCAGCTGCCCGGCGCGGGCCGGCCACTGCCGGGCCTGGGTCAGCACGGTCTGCCCGAAGCTTTGCTCGTCCTGGCCCACGGCGGCCCGCACTTGGTCTTGGCTCAGCTCGGCCCCGCGCACCAGCGCTCGCCGCCGGCCCCAGTCCACGAGCGGCACGGCAAAGGCCAGGGCCACCTGCTGCTGGTTTTGCAGCGTCCCGTACGAGTCGAGCAGGCGCGGGGCTTGGTTCACGTAGCCCAGATTCGCCGTGAGCGTGGCCAGCAGCCCGCTCGTGCCCCGCGCCTGGGCCACGTCGCGCGCGGCCTGCTGCTGACGACGGGCAAAGGCGAGCACGGCCGCCCGGTGCTGCCGGGCCTGGGTCAGCGCCTCCTCGGGGACCACCGTCAGGGCCGGGGCGGCGGCGGGCACGGCCAGCGGCGGGGCTTCGGGGCCGGGCAGGGCGCAGTAGGTGCGCAGGCTTACGGCCGCGCTCTCGGCTTCGAGCTGGGCCTGGGTCTGGGCCTGGCGCGCGTCGAGCAAGCCTAGCTCCAACTGTAGCAAGTCGCTCTGAGAGAGGCGGCCCAGGCGGGCGCGCTCGCGGCCCACGCGCAGCAGCTCGGCGCTGGCCTGGGCGTTCTGGCCGGCCACCTCAGCGCTCACCTGCTGCACGAGCACGTCGAAATACAGCTCCGTCACGCGCTGGGCCAGCGCCTCGTGGTCTTCCACGTACTGCCGCTGGCTTTCCTCATAGAGTAGCGGCTGAATCCGGCGCTCCCACTTCAGCCCGTTGAAATAGCCCAGCGGCTGGCTCAGCCCCAAGGTAAACGGCTGGGTGTTGTACTGCCGCTGTCCGTTATTGAAATTGTCGAACCGCTGCACCTGGGAGCCCACCACGAGCTGCCCGCCGGTCAGGCCCAGGTTCTGACTCAAACTCACGCCCAATGTCGAGTTGTTGATGCGCACCGGCTGGAAAGCCAGGTTGCCATCGGGCTGCACCACCGGGGCGATAACGCGGCTGAAATTGGGCACCGTGCCCTGCAAGCTGAGCTGGGGCCGGTAGTTGGCCACGAAAGCGCGGTAGTTCCAATAGCCCGCCTCGCGGGCGGCGCGGGCCTGCACCCCGGCCGCCGACCGCTGCCAGGTCTGGGCGATGAGCGCCGGCAAGGTCAGCTCGGTGGTCGGGGCGGGTTGGGGCTGGGCGCGCGTGCCGATGCTGAGGGTCAGTAACAGGAGCAGCATTGGTAACGGAAGGAACTGGCGGGTTCGCCCATTATGTGCCTGTTCCCAGCGTTGAGATGGGTTAGGCGGGAGGCGTAAATGGGATAAGCGGAGACGCATGATTTGGCAGGTAAATCAATCAAAATTTATCGCCTGGTTGGGCAGGGGCGCTGGGAATTAGTTGTACTTACTTTTCTGGCGCAGCTCGCCGCCCGTTCACCTCACCCCCTAGCCCCCTCCCCCGTGGGGAGGGGGGACTAGTTTCTAGCTCTAGCTCTAAAGCAGACGAGGACCAGAGACTAGAACTAGAGCTAGTCCCCCCTCCCCACGGGGGAGGGGGCTAGGGGGTGAGGTGAACGGGCGGCGAGCCGGCCTCACTCCGTCAGCTCCACTTCCGGCGTATCCGCCCGGCTCTTCATATCCGAGATAATGACTTCCTCCCCGGCCCGCAACCCGCTCACCACCTGCACGAAATCCGTGTTGCTGTCGCCGAAGCGCACCACCCGGCGCACGGCCCGGTTGCCGGCCCGCACGAACACCGGCTGCTCCTGCCCGCCGAGGTAAAACGGGCCGTTTTTGAGGCGCAGAACCCCGCGGTGGGCGCGGGTGAGCACGAACACGTCGGCCCGCAGGTTGGCGCGCAGGGCGGGGTGATGGTCTTCCAGTAGGCTGGCGTAGAAGGTGATAACGCCCTTGTCCACGGCCGGGCTGATGCTGCTGATGCTGCCGCGCAAATCGGCGCCGGGGCCGAGGCGCACGAGCACCGCGTCGCCGGGGTGCAGCTGCTCGGCGTAGGTGTCGGCCAGCGTGGCCCGCACCCGGAAGCGGCTCAGGTCGGCCACCCGCGCCAGCGCGTCGCCGGCCTGCACGGTGCTGCCCAGGTTGTCGTTCACCCAGGTCAGCACCCCCGGCAATTGGCTGCTGATGTCGGCCTGCCGCAGCTTGCCGGCCTGCTCGCGGATGCTGCGCTGCTGCATCGAGACGGTGAAGCCCAGCTCGCGCTGGTCGGCGGCGCTAGCCCGGCGCTGGGTGCCGAGCTGCTGACGCAAACGAGCCGCTTCGAGGCGGGCCACGCGCAGGTTCAGCTCAGCCTGGCGCACGGCTTCGGCCGTGCCGCCGCCGATGCTGAGCAAGTGCTGCTCGTCGCGCAGGGCCGATTGCAGGCTGCTCACTTTCAGGTCCTGGGCCTGCTGCTGAGCCTGCAAGTCGGTCAAGCTCCGGGCCAGCGCCAGCCCGAGCTGGGTAGTCTTGTTCTGGTTGCGCTGCTGCTCGTCGTCGAGCTTCGCCAGGGCCGAGGCGGCGAGGTCTTTGTCCAGCTCCAGGATGAGCTGGCCCGGCCGCACCGGCGCGCCCACCGCCAGCGCCACCCGCCGAATGGTGCTCTGAATGGGGCTGGTCAGCACCGCCTCGCGCGCCGGAATGACGGTGCCCGCCGCCGTGAGGGCCGCGTCCACGTCGCCCGTTTCCACCGTGGCCGTGAGCATATCGGCCCGGCGCAGACTGGGCCGCACCAGCGTCCGCAGGCCCCAGCCGGCCGTCAGCAGCGCCGCCAGCGCCCCCAGGGCCAGCAGCGCGCGCCGCCACCGCCGCTGATTCTGAATGTTGGAGGGAATGATTCTGTCCATAAGCGAACGACGATACCGAATGTCGGGTCGGTAAGGCCAAGCGCTGTGCCAGGTTTGTAAGTTATTGCCAAACAGCAGCTTGCTGAAAAATAAGCCGAACGGACTTCTTCGCAAGTGTTCATTTGCGGACAGTCCGTTCAGAACCGGACACCACTGGCCAGCTCTTCCAGCGCCGCCAAGGCCCGCTCAGCATCAGCCTCGGCCACGAACAGGTGGTCGTGGTAAAACGCCGCGACCACGTTGCAGCTTACGCCAATGCGGGTGAGCGCCCCGGCGACGGCCGCCGTCAGGCCCACCGCGCTCAGGGCCGAATGCACGCGCAGCGTGAGCCAGGCCGCCACAAACGAGTAGGGCAGGCCGAGGCGGTCGGCCGCGGCCTGGGGCAAAATCACGGTGCAGGCTTCCGCTTCGCGGAAAAAACCCAGGCACTCGCTCAGGTCGAGGCCCGCCAAGTCGGGCACCGCGCAAAACACGTAGCGCCCCGGCTGGCGCGCCGGGCGCATCGTGCGCAGCAATTGGGTCAGGTCGGTTTCACCGTCAGGGGTCATGATCGGGGCAAATAGTGGGGGAGAAATCTGAGAAGCAGCACGCTTCAAAAGTACCCATCGCGCCGGCCGGCCCGTAGTTTTGGGCATGACTTCGAACTTACCCATTCGGGCGGGCCTGCTGGCCGGGGGCACGTCGGGCCGGCTGTTCCACGCCCCGTTTCTGGCCGCGCACCCCGGCTTCGAGCTGGCGGCGGTGGTCGAGCGCCACGGCCCGACGCTCTCGGCTCAGTACCCCGGCTTACGCAGCCACGGCAGCGTGACTGAGCTGCTCGCCGACAACTCGCTGGAGCTGATTGTGGTGAACACGCCTAACGACACCCACTTCGACCTGACCGCCCAGGCGCTCGCCGCCGGCCGGCACGTGCTGCTCGAAAAGCCCGTCGTGCCCACCCCGGCCGAGTGGCGGACGCTGCTGGCGCTGGCCCAGGCGCGGGGCCGGCAGGTGCTGCCCTATCAGAACCGCCGCTGGGACAGCGACTTCGGGGCCGTGCGTCGCGTGGTTGAGAGCGGACAGCTGGGCCGGCTCGTGGAGGCGCACTTCCGCTTCGACCGCTACCGCCCGGCCCTGAGTGCCAAGACGTTCAAAGAAACGCCCCGGCCGGGCGCGGGCCTGCTCTATGACCTCGGCCCGCATTTGCTCGACCAAGCCATCAGCCTGTTTGGTAAACCGTTGAGCTGGGTCAAAACCCTGGCCGCCCACCGCCCCGGCTCGCTCGTGGACGACTTTTTCAGCTTGCACCTGCGCTTCGCCGCCGAGCTCAACGTCTGGCTCACGGCCAGCCAGCTCGTGGCCGACCCCGGCCCCGGCTACGTGCTGCACGGCACCCACGGCTCGTACCGCAAGCCCCGCGCCGACCCCCAGGAAGCGCAGCTGCTGGCCGGCCTCCCGCCCCTCGACCTTGCCTACGGCCGCGAAAACCCCGCTCACGCCGGCCGCCTCACCTTGGCCGACCCCGCTACGCCCGGCCAACTGCTGCCCGTTTCCGCCGACGCGGCCGCGCCGGCCAGTTACTGGGGGCTGTTTGAGGCTGTTTATCAGACTATTCGCCACGGTCAGCCTTACCCAGTGCGCGGCGAGCAAATCGAGTGGCAGTTGGAGGTTTTGGCGGGTGGGTGAGGTAACCCTTCTAGCGGCACCTCACCCCCGGTCCCAGAGCCGTTGAGTGCTGGCTCGCCGCCCGTAAAACTCCATCCCCTAGCCCCTTCCCCGATGGGGAAGGGGAACTAGTTTCTAGTTCTAGTTTGGTATCAGGACTAGAGCTAAAGACTATGGCTAGTTCCCCTTCCCCATCGGGGAAGTGGTTAGGGGATGGGGTTTACGAGCGGCGAGCCAGCACTCGACGGCCCCAGTGCCATGAGACAAAGCAAGTCGCCCGGCCTTACCTAACCCGCCAGCCCAACAGCGCCCCGCCGTAAAAATTACGCCCCGGCGCGGGCTGAAAGTAGCGGCCCCCAAACGCGTTGAGGTCGTTGCCGAGGCTGTAGCGCCGGTCGGTGGCGTTGTCGAGGCCGGCGTAAATGTCTGCTTCCAGCCGGCCGCCCAACGTGCGCCGCCAGCCGGCCCGGCTGCCAAAAACCCAGTAGCCGGCCGCGTACGTGAGGTTGGCGTCATCGAGTGGCAATTGGGCCTGGTGACTCAGCGTCGGACTTAGGTAAAAGCCCCGCCGCTGGCTGAGGTCCAGCCCCGCGCTCAGCGTGTGCGGCGCGGTGCCGGTAAGCTGGTTGCCGCTGAAATCCTGGCCCGTGGCCGACGCATAATTCCCAAAGCGAAAGTAGTTGTAAGCGTAGCTCGCCCAGGCCCGCAGCCCGGCCGGTGGGCTGGGCGCGTCAAGGGCGGCGGGCGCGGCAGCCGACCCACCGGGCTGCCAGAGCCAGCCGCTGGCCGCCAGCTCGGCCCCGCGCTGGCGGGTGTCGCCGCTGTTGGCAAACAGCTGAGTGCCCTGGGCATTGCTGCGCGACACGATGGTCTGGCGCAGCTCAAAGTCAAACAAAGCAACCTCAAGCCGTAGCCGGCCGCCGAGCAGGCTGCCGCGCCCGCCCAGCTCGTAGCTGGTGCCGCGCTCGGCTCGCAAGTCGCGGTTCACGCTGCCGTCCGACGGGCGCAGCTCGGCTTCGGTGGGCGGCGAGGCCCCGGTGCTCAGGCTGGCGTAGGCCATCAGCCGCGGGCCGAACTCCTTGAGCAAAGCCAGGCGCGGCAGCACTTCGGGCCGGAATACCTGCTCCGTCACGTAGCCGGCGGGGTTGCTGGCCGCTGCCGACACCCGCGCCAGGCGGTAGCGCAAGCGGTGGTAGCTGGCCCCGGCCGTGAGCAGCAGGCCCGCCGGCAGCTCGTAGTCGGCCTGCGCGAATACGAAGCCCGTGCGGGTGCTGATTTCGTCGTTGTAGCGCAGCGCGCCCGGCGTGCCGGTCTGGTTCTGGTAGCTGCGCGCATCGGTGAACGAAGCCTGTCCTTCGCTGCCTACCTGCGCCCGCACCGGGTGCCCGGCCAGCGCGCCCCGGTAGCTGAGCGTCGCCCGCCCGCCGCCTTCTAACCCCGCATCGCGCTCGAAATCAATCAGAAAAAGCGTTTCAATGCGGGTGGCGCGGCCGAAGAGCGTGACCGACGTGCGCCAGCGCGCGCCCAGCTCCAGCTCGTGCGTAGCGCCCAGCAGGCCGGTTTGGGAGGCGTAGGCCGCCCGCTGAGCCTGGGTGCCGGGCAGCGTCGCCGTGGCCGGCCGGGCCTGGCGGGGGTCGCGCTCCGCTTCGGCCCGGGTGAGGCCGCCGGGCAGCTCGTAGGCCAGGTCGGCGTAGAGCGCGTGCAGGGCCAGCGTCTGCCGGGCGGTGGGTCGCAGCTCGCCGTCGAGGGCGTACGCGTCGCGGCGCAGGGCGCTGTTCTGGCGGTAGCCGGCCAGGCGCTGGTGGGCGTACTGGGCGCGCCAGTAGTCGCCGTTCGGCCCGCTCACCTCGGCCGCCACCGTGGCCCGCCCCAGCCCGAACGAGCCGGCCGCGCCGCCCACCTGCACGCGCACCGAGCCAGGGGCCGTGCCGGGCGCGGGCCGGCGATTTTCGAGGCGCAGCACGCCGCCCGTGCCCGCTCCGTAAACGCTGCCCGCCGGCCCCTTGAGCACTTCCAAGCGCCCGAGCTGGGCGGGGTCGAGCAGGTTGAGGGCCGTCGTGCCGTTGGCTTCGGTGAAGGGAATGTCGAAGTAATACACCTTCACGTTACGCACCCCGAACGGCGAACGCAACGTGCTGCCCCGGATGCTGATGCGGTAGCTGGCCGTGGCCCGCTCTTCCAGCCGCACGCCGGGCAGCGTATTCACCGCCGCCGTGAGCGAGTTTTCGCTAAAGCGCTGAAGCACTGCCTGGTCGATAACGCCCATCCCGGCCGCGGTGCGCCGCAGCGGCAGCCGATGGCCATAGCCCACCACCGTCGCCTCGGGCAGCCGGGCCGTGTCGGGCGGGGCCTGCGTCTGCGCGTTTGTGGCGGCTGGCCCCAGCCAGCCCAGCCCAATCAGCCCAATCAGCGGCAGATACCGGCGAGCCATCAGGTAGGAGGAAGTATGGAGCATTTAAAGCAAAGTAGCCATCCGCGCCGTCCGTCGGGGCAGACCTTACCGTCGTCTGACTTTTTTTTAGGTTGAGAAGCCGTTTGATTTTAGTTAGACGTGAGACGTGAGACATGAGACATGAGACTGTGAGAAGTGAGACGTGAGACGTGAGACTGTGAGAAGTGAGACGTGAGACTTTTCTCGGCGAGCGTCTTATGTCTCACTTCTCACTTCTCACTTCTCACAGTCTCATGTCTCATGTCTCACGTCTCACGTCTTACTAAAATCAAATGGCTTCCAAGATAGCGGCATATTCGGCGTGGTGGCGCGCGACGAAAGCGGCCATGAACGGGCAGCTCGTGCGCACCCGCAGGTGCTGGGCACGAGCAAATGCCAGCCCGGCGCGGGCCAGCGCGTCGGCTTCGCCCTGGCCGCGCCGGGCCTCGGGCACGAAGGTGTGTACGAAATCAACGAGGCCTGGCGCGGGTAGCTCGTACGCCAACTCAGCGGGCGGCTGATTGGCTTCACCAGCGGTAAATGACTGGCTGGTAACATTATGTTGAATATTCACGGGCTTGGGCAAGCTGATGGCATAAGAAACACGGTGGTTCCATACGGCCCGGCGCTGAAAAAAACGCCGTTGGGTGCTTTATTCAGCAACGCGAACTGGCGAAGTGTAGTAAGAGGAGCTTCCTGGTCCGGCCAACGCGCGGGGCTACTTCACCCGTTTTTCTTCTTTTCCATGAGCCTCTTTGAATCTGCCGCCGCCGCTGATGCCGAGCGCGTTGCCGACGACCCCCGCCCCGAGGGCCAGCAAGCCAGCGCCGAGCCGCTCCACGCTCAACCCAACGACCCCGCCACCCAGGCCGAAGCCGGCACGCCGCGGTATGCCAATTTCGGCCACGTGGGCGACGCGCCCGCTACGCCCGACTACGATGCGCAAGGCAACCCCAGCGGGAGCAACGACGGCTCGAACGACAACCCCGACGAGTTCAGCGAGCTGTCCTCCGCCGGCAAGGACGATGAGCCAGCCTCCGAAAAGGGTGCCCGTCTCGGCCACGCCGACCAGAACCAGGCCCCGGAGGCCGTCGCCGCCACCCAAAACAAGGATGCCGACGTGCAGCGCGCCGCCTGGTCCGACGACGACCGCCGCTACGCCGGCGGCAAGCCCGAAGCCACCTGGCAGGAGCTGAACGACCGCGAGCACCAGCCAAAAAGCGAGTAGTGACTAGCGCCTTCAAAGCGCTGGATACCGCGTCGTAATTACCATTCGCTTACCCACTAGTCCCTAATCTCTCACAACTACTCACTAATAACATGGCTACCCCCCACGACCAAACCGAAACCGAGCGCGAATCTGATTCTTTCCTCGACCGCGAAACCGCCGGGCAGGTATTCGACGACCGCGACGGCCAGCAGCAATCCGACCGCATGGACGACTCGATGCGCGCCGAGATGCCCGCCCCCGCCGGCCGCGCGGCCGCGTCCGACCAGAACGTGCCCGACGAGCTGAGCCACCCGAGCGAAGCCAATTTCACGCTGCCCGAAACCCAGCAGCAAGGCCGCACCCTCACGGCGGACGGCGACGAATAACGCCCGCACCAGAAGTGGCGAAAGCGCCCGTGGCTATCTGGCCGCGGGCGCTTTTGTGCATTGCGGGTAGCGGTGGCATCGGCAGGGTTGGGGAAGCCCTAGTTTCCTCATCTGATTATGCGGGTACCCCGTCGTTGTCGTCGTCGTTTGCTGTTGCCGCCGGGCTGGGTGGCGCTGGGGTTTTTGCTGCTGCTGGGCTGCCAAGCGTTGCAGCCCTGGCAAGGTCAGCTTCGGTTTTGGAATATGCTGCAAGTCACCATGCCCGCTCGGAAACCCGTCGCTGGAATGTCATGGAACGATGTGGTTTATCGGTCGCCCCGACAACTAAATCATTTTCGCGCCTGGCACGAGGTGAAGCTAGTGGGCCAGGCGCTCCCTGACTTTTTTAGCCTGAACGAATTGGAAACCGCCACGCGGGCCATACAAACTGATACTTCGCATGTGGGCGGCGTACGGGTGCGGTTTGGGCCGGGGGCCACCTACGCCAATCTGGTGCAGGTATTAGATTGCATGCTCTGTACTGGTCAGCCAAAGTATTGGTGGGACATTCGCTATCGGTCCACCACTTTTTACGCCATAACCGTCAGACCAGAGTCACGCGCTATGTATCGTGGAGGCTGCATACGAGAGCCGGAGGTCGCAATAAATGGTCCCTCATTCTGGTCGAAGCTACTGAGCGACTTTTGTAGCCTGTGGCAACCGGCTTGGCGTTGGCCCCTCGTGCTGCTGATTGCGATAACCGTCTTAAATTTCTGGCATATCGCCCCCTCCCGCCGCTTTTCTTAACCTTTGCCCACGCTCCCGCCCGACCTGCGCCGCGCCCTGCTGCAGCTGCCCTCCAAAGAGAAGGACCAGCTGCTGGTCCGCCTCGTGGGGCAGGACGCGCTGCTGACCGAGCAGCTTAGCTTCCGACTGCTGGAAGGCCCCGACGCGCTCGAAGCCCGGCGCGCGGCACTGCGCCGGCTCGTGGACGACCCCGTGCGCGGCTTCCACCAAACGCCCAACGACCTGCTCGTTATTCTGCGGCAGCTGCAAAGCCGGCTCGCCCACCACGCCCGCGTGACGGGCGACGCGCTGGGCGAAAACGAGCTGAGCTGGCGACTCTTGGCCGGCGTGTTTGCCCAGCAGCCCGCCCTGACGGCCCGCCTGCACGGCCCCACCCAGCCGCTGCTTCAGCACCTGACGCGCCGCGCCGCGCTAACCCTTCAGCAAGCCGCCACCCTGCACCCGGATTATTTGCTGGAACTGGCCCCGGCTGCCAACACCGTGCTGGCGGGCCTGTTCGCGTCGGGGGCCGCCCCGCTGGCCCGCGCGGCCGGGTTGCCGGGGCGCGTGGGGTGGGCGGATTGAGGTTGAGTTGAGTTTAGTAAGACATGAGACGTTAGACCTGAGACCTGAGACTTTCTCGGCCAGCGATAAGGAGGAGCGTTTCTCGGCGAGAAGTCTCAGGTCTCAGGTCTAATGTCTCATGTCTTACTAAACTCAACCAAAAGCAGAGGCCACGCTTATCTTTACCTGCCGCCCGACTTCCACCCGATAGATGAAAAAACTCTTACTTATCCTGCTGCTGCTGAGCGCGCTGCCGGGCCGGGCGCAACCCGGGCCGCCGACGCTGCCGGGGCGCTTTGTCGTGAAGCTGCGCCCACCGGCCGCCGCCAGCCTGGCCGCGCTGCGGCCGGCGCTCGCGGCGCTGGGCAGCCCGGACGAGCCGAGCCAGAAATTCCCCCGGAGCCAGCCCCCGAGCGGCGAGCAGCCCGGCAGCGTGGACCTGCGCCTCGTTTATGAGCTGCGCCAGCCAGCCGGCACATCTAGCACAGGCTGGACCCTGGCCAAGCTGCGCGCGCGCCTGCTGGCCACCGGCGCGGTCGAGTACGTCGAGCCGCTCTACGTGCGCGAGCCGCAATACCTGCCCAACGACCCGCGCGCCGATTCGACCCTGGCCAGCGGCGGGCAGTATCACTTGCGCCTTACGCAAGCCTACCGCGCCTGGGACTTTACGCGCGGCGATACGAGTGTCGTCATCGGCATCACCGAAACCGGCCTGCGCTACAGCCACGAGGACCTGGTGCGCCAAGTGAAGTACAACTACGCCGACCCGATTAACGGGCTGGACGACGATGGCGACGGCTACGTGGACAATTTCCGGGGCTGGGACTTCGCCAACAACACCAACGACCCGCTCTATGAAACGCGCACCACCCACGGCTCGATGGTGGCGGGGCTGGCCGCCGGGCAGGCCGACAACGGCCGGGGCATCGCCGGGGTGGGTTTCAGCTGTAAGTTTTTGCCGCTGCAAGTGTTTCCGGCGGCGGGCAGTGCCGGCTCGTTCGCTGGTTATGAAGCCATTGTTTATGCCGCCGACCACGGCTGCCGGGTCATCAACCTGTCGTGGGGCGCGGCGGGCGGCTACTCGCGCTTCGAGCAGGATGTCTGCACCTACGCCGCCGTGAACCGTGATGCCGTGCTGGTGGCCGCCGCCGGCAACACGCCCGCCAACGTGCTCTTCTACCCCGCTTCCTACGACCACGTACTGTCGGTGGCCGCCTCCGACGCGGCCGATGTCAAAGCCGGCTTCTCGACTTTCAATAACCGGGTGGACCTGTTTGCCCCCGGCGTAAACATCGTCAGCTCAGCTGGTTGGGATGTGGCCTCGTCGGCCGGCCCGCTTAATGCCGACTATTACTCCGGGTCGGGCACCTCATTCGCGGCCCCGCAAGTGGCGGGCGCGGCGGCGCTGGTGCGGGCGCGGTTTCCGCGCCTGCTCGCCGAGCAGGTGCGCGCCCTCTTGCGCCGGAGCGCCGACCCGGCCCCGCTGGCCCTGCCCGCCAACGCGCCCTTCGCGGCGCTGCTCGGCGCGGGCCGCCTGCACGTGGCGCGGGCCGTGGCCACCCAGGACCGCCGCGAGGCGCGCGTAGTCGAGAGCACGTTCGCGCCGACGCTGTCGGCGGGCTTCGGGCCGGGAGCCTCGCCCCGGTTGATTATCAAGGTGCGCAACGAGCTGCTGGCGCTGAGCAACTTACGCGTCACGCTCAGCTCGCTCTCGCCGCTGCTCAGCGTCACGGCCGGCGACTTTGTGGCCGGCAGCCTCGGCACGCTGGGCGAGGCTACCAACGCGGGCGCGCCGTTTGCGCTGGCCGTGGCCGGCGCGGGCGTGCCGCCCAACACGACGGCTACGCTCCGCTTCCGCCTCACGGCCGACGGCGGCTACCAAACCGACCAGTTTCTGGATGTGCTGCTCAACCCCGACTTCGTGCAGCTTGATGCCGGCGACCTGAGCCTGAGCGTGTTCAGTGCCGGCAACCTCGCCTACGCCGACCCGTCGGGCAGCCTCGGCCAGGGCCTGAGCTTCCGGGGCAGCACGCCGCTGCTGAGCGAAGCCGGCCTGCTGCTGGCCACCTCGCCCACGCGGGTGTCGGACCGCTTGCGCACCCAGAACGGGGCCGCGCGGCAGTCGTTTTTCAGCCTCGCCCAGGTGCGGCGGCTCGTGCCCGGCCCGCGCGCCGACCAGCAGGCGCGGGCCGCGTTCCGCGACTCGCTGCCCGACCCGGCCCGGCCCCGCTCGGTGGGCGTGCGGGTGCGGCAGCGGGGCCAGAGCTGGGGCGCGCCCGCCGACCGACGCGGGATGGTTCTACTCGATTACGTGCTTACCAACCTCACCGCCGACACGCTCAAACCGCTGTACGCGGGCGTGTTCGCCGACTGGGACCTGCCCGGCGAGAGCACCCGCAACGTGGCCCGCTACGACTCGGTGCGGCGCGTGGGCTACTGCTTTGACCCGCGCGCGCCGCGCTTCTACGCCGGGGTGCAGGCGTTGGGGCCGCGCCCGGCCGGGGTTTATTGCCTCGACAACAACGCCCCGCCCACGGACTCCGTCTGCCTGAGCAACGGCTTTTCGTCCGCCGAAAAATACCTGACCCTGCGCGCGGGCTTCGGCCGTCGCCACCGCGCCGCCGGCACCGATGCCACCGGGGCCGACGTGTCAGTCGTCATGAGTCAGCTTATCCCCCGGCTCGCGCCCGGCGACTCGGCCACGGTGGTTTTTGCCGTGCTGGCCGCCCCCGATTTGCCCGGCCTGCAAGCCGCCGCCCAGGCCGCCACGACAGCCCATCAGCAGGTGCTGGCCGTCGCGCCCGCCGCCGCTTCGGCCCCCGACTGGCAGCTGTTCCCCAACCCCACCACCGGTCAGTTCCGCCTGAGCTTGCCTGCCCGCTTCGGCCCCGTGCGGGCGCAAGTGCTCGACGCGCGCGGCCGCCTCGTAGCTGACACCGCCTTGTCTGCTGGCGGTGGCGAGCTGAACATGAGCGCGTTGTCGCCGGGCTTGTATCTGGTGCGGCTGCCGGCGTTGGGCTGGGCGCGGCGCGTGGCGCGGCAGTAGGGGTGTCCGACGCGGGCGGGCGGCTTTTCGCCGCCCGCCCGCGCTCGTCTGAAAAAGCTCAAACAACAAAATGGCTGCCCCGTGCGGAAGCAGCCATTTTTGTAAATCAGGTTTCAGTCAGAAAGCCAATAACCAACAGCTACCAGCCAGAAGCCTACTTAGCCGGCATCAGCACGGTGTCGATGACGTGAGTTACGCCGTTGGACGAGATGACGTTGGCTGTCGTGACGGTGCTCGTGCCGCCCTTGGCATCGCGCAGCATCACCTTGCCGCCCTGGGCTACGACGGTCAGCGTTTCGCCCTCCACGGTGGTCAGCGTCTGCCCGTCTTTGAGGTCGGCGGCGGTGAGGCGGCCGGCTACAACGTGGTAGGTCAGGATTTTGGTGAGCGTGGCCTTGTTTTCGGGTTTAACGAGCGTGGCCACCGTGCCGGCGGGCAGCTTGTCGAAGGCCGCGTTGGTGGGGGCGAACACCGTGAACGGCCCCGCGCTCTTGAGCGTGCCGACCAACTCGGCGGCCTTGACGGCGGCCACGAGCGTGGTGTGCTCGCTCGACATGACGGCGTTGTCCACGATGTCTTTGCTGGGCACCATCATCGCGCCGCCCACCATCACGCCCTTGCCCATGCCGTCAGCCGCCATGTCGCCTTTGCGGGGCTTGGTGGTGGCTTTCATGCGGTTGCCAGCCTTATCCTTGCTCTTGACTTTCATCTTGCCGTCGTCGGCCATCTTGGTCTTGACGGTCATGCCGTCGGCGGTCGTCTTGGTTTTGTCGCCGTCCGTTTTGGTTTGGGCCAGGGCCGGAGCGGCCGCGCAGGCGAGGGCCAACGCTACGCCGAAAATCAGGGTGCTTTTCATGGAATGAGGGAAAAAGTGAAGTGGTTGCCAGCTATACCGCAAAGTCGAGCTTTTGGTTTTTCAGTCGGCTAGACTGAGCGTCAGTATTCTCAGCCTCATTGCTTCAACTGTCCTACTGAGCAGCCGCGTGACCCACGATGCGGAAGCCCAGTTTATTTGTGCTTTGTCCCAGCATCGTCAAGTTTTGGGCGTGGGTTTTAGGTGTTAGTTATTAGGTTTTGGGTTTTGGGCAATTTTTGAACGCTCCAATACCCAATACCGAGAACCCAACACCTACTCAGGGCCGCCGACCCACGGCATTCAAATCCTCAAAAGCTTGTTTGAGGCGCGCGCTAAAGGTTTTTTCGCCCTCGCGCAGCCATACCCGCGGGTCGTAGTATTTCTTGTTGGGCGCGTCCGGGCCGCCGGGGTTGCCAATCTGGCCCTGCAAATACGCCTCGTTTTTGACGTAGTAATTCTTAATGCCTTCCCAAAGCGCCCATTGCAGGTCGGTGTCGATGTTCATCTTCACGGCCCCGTACGAAATAGCCTCCCGGATTTCCGCCTGGCTGGAACCCGAGCCACCGTGAAACACGAAATCCACGGGCCGCTCGCCCGTGTTGAAATGCTCGCGCACGTAGTCCTGCGAGTTTTTCAGAATAACAGGTTGCAGCTTCACGTTGCCGGGTTTGTACACCCCGTGCACGTTGCCAAACGCGGCCGCGATGGTGAAGCGTGGGCTGATTTCGCGCAGTTGCTCGTAGGCGTAAGCCACTTCCGAGGGTTGGGTGTAGAGCTTCGAGCTGTCCACGTCGGAGTTGTCCACGCCGTCTTCCTCGCCGCCGGTCACGCCCAGCTCGATTTCGAGGGTCATGCCCAGTCGGCTCATGCGGGCCAGGTAGTGGCGGCAGGTTTCGATGTTTTCCTCGATGGGTTCCTCCGACAAGTCGAGCATGTGCGACGAGTACAGCGGCTGGCCATACTGAGCGTAGTGTTTTTCGCCCGCGTCGAGCAGTCCGTCAATCCAGGGCAGTAGCTTTTTGGCGGCATGGTCGGTGTGCAGAATCACGGGCACCCCGTAGGCTTCGGCCATCAGGTGGACGTGTTGCGCCCCCGAAATGCCGCCCGCGATGCTGGCCTGCTGCTTATCATTGGCCAAGCCTTTGCCGGCAAAGAATTGCGCCCCGCCGTTCGAGAACTGGATGATGACGGGCGAGTTCAGGTCGCGGGCCGTTTCGAGCACCGCGTTCACGGTGTCGGTGCCGGTCACGTTGACCGCCGGCAGGGCGTAGCCGTGGGCTTTGGCGTGGGCAAAAAGGGCCTGCACTTCGTCGCCGTGCAGCACGCCGGCGCGCAGGCCGGTCAAGGTAGGAAGAGCCATGAGCCAAGAGGAGCGGGGAGTAGCCGCGCCGCAAAGATGGAGACGTAGAACGGAGTGGCACTCCGTTTTGCCGCGAAGCGGCAGTTGCGGACGGGCCGCCGCGCCTATTGCTATCAAACGCGAACTGCTATCTTTCAGCCTGCTTTGGATACCAGTGCAGACCCAGTCCCTATGAAAGCCACGCCCGCTCGCAAAACGCTGCTTTCCCCAGACGGTCTGCTCACGGAAGCCGGCTATACGGAGGCGCTGCTAACTTTAGCCGCTGAGATGAAAGCTAGGCGAGCCGAAAAAGCTTGTAAAACTGCTTCAACTAGAGTCCCATCAGACGCAAAAAAACTCCGGCCATGACAGCTAATCAACTCCAGGAACCCAAAGTGCCCGTCGTGCGAATCAAAAAATCTTTGACCAAATACAGGGAGCAAAGCGTGTGCGCCAGCAAATTGGCTAAAGTCAATGAGCTGTTACGCGACGGGCAGATTCCGCCTCATCTGCTGCCCGACCAGACACCTGCCTGACGAGGAATTATGAAGCCTGTGCCCGCTTGCTTCGACTCGGACGTTAATAAAGGTGTTTCGGGCGCTGTACGCGAAAATTAATTTCAGCATGGAGCCGCTGAATCAGGAACTACTGGTTGAATAGGTCGAACTTAGTGGGAGTAAAATCTTCTGAATCAGAAGAGGCTATTAATCAAAAAATGGGCGGTGGTCTTAAACGAGGTGATAATTATTATTTCAGGTAATTATACAAAGCATAAAAGCTGATTTTCCGATACGCTGACCATGTTTTCAGGTATCTATTTTGAAAAAATGCATCTTAGGATTTCACCCCGCTTTAGACCACCGTCAAAAAATGAATATCCAACAGGTAAAGCCGTTCTGTTTTAATTACAATGACAAAGCTGTACAAAATACAGAATGGTGTTCTGCATTACTGGCAAACTTGGGACAAAAACCCGATAGTCAGTGTGCTTTACTGGGGAATCGTTGGTGAGCGAGGTACTACTACGACTATAAGCGCTACTGGCCAAGCAAAACGCCGAGTGCTTATTCAGCAAGAAGTTGATAAGAAGCGCACAGAGGGATTCGCTGAGTTTCTGCCTAAGTTTATTCTGGGGGTAGAATACAAGGCTAAATCAATGACCACAAATAGTTCAAAGAAAGTCCAGCGCCTTAGCCAGCGACTTGATGAATTGATGGGCTGGACCGGATTAGGTCATCTTGATGGTAGCGGATTTGGATTCGGTAAGATGGACGTTAGCGTTGGTGTAGTAGACTTTGAAATTGCCAAAAGAGTAATTGAATTAGATTTAGAAGATACAGAATTTGCGAACTACATCAACATACACCAGATAGAGATAAGCGCCGAGGATAATGAGAAATAGGAGTGAATCCTTGCGATTTGGTTACAACCGCGGGTCCACTGGCTCGCTTTCCAGCGCCAGCACCCCAAACACGCACTGGTGCACGGCTCGCAGCGGCTGGCCGGTCACGAACCGCTCCAGGCCCTCCACGCCGAGGGCGAACTCGCGCAGAGCCAGGTTGCGCTTGGCTTTCACGTTGCGCTGACGCAGACGGCTCAGGTGTTCGGGTAGCAGGTAGTCGGGGCCGTAGATGAGGCGCAGGTACTCACGGCCCCGGCACTTGAGCGCCGGCTGTACCAGAGCGCGGCCGCTGGCCGGTACGAAGTCGTAGGGTTTGACAACCATGCCCTCGCCGCCGCTCTCGGTTAGCTCGGTCCACCACGCGATGGCGGCCTCCATTTCAGCCAGGTCCGTCAGCGACACCACTCGGTAGGCCGTGGCTTGCAGCAGGGTAGGGCCGTCGGCGGCTCCGGCGGCTCCGGCAGCTTCGGCCAGGGCCAGGGCGCGCAGCGTTTCCAGGTGCCAGGCGTGGTCGCGGTCGAAATACGTGCGGCCCTCGGTGGCGAGCAAGTGGAACGGGGCCAGGCGCAGGTCGGCGAGCGAGGCCACCGGCCAGCAGTAGCGCCGGTACGCGGCGGCGTAGTGGGCGGCGGCCTCGCGGCGGGCCGTGGTGCGGGCCAGCAGCTCGGGCGCGCCGGCCAGACCCCGGCCGGCGGCGGCGGCCAGGGCAGCTTCGGCCTGGGGCAAAGCCGCGTTGGCCGCCGCCGCCACGGCCGCGTACTGGCTCTTGACCAGCTCCTGGGCTTTGGCCGACCAGGGCAGCAGCTCCGCGTCGAGGCACACCCAGTCGGTGCCGAAGCGCTCCCAGAAGCCGGCCGCCGTGAGCACGTCGCGCAGGTGGGTCAGGAAAGCGGTTTCCAGGGCCGGGTCGGTGAAGAAATTGCGGCCCGTGCGGGTGTAGCACTTGCCCAGCCCGTCGCCGCTCAGCCCCAGCCGCCGCCGGATAGCGTCCTCGCTTTGGCCCAGCACGACGACCACGCGGCTGCCCATGTGCTTTTCCTCGCACACGACCCGCGCTACGCCCTGCCGCCGGTAGTACTCGAACGCTTCGGCCGGATGCTCCAGCAGCCCCGGCAGCTCCGAGGCTTCGGTGGGCGACATCGTGGGCGGCAAATACAGCAGCCACTTCGGGTGCAGCGCGAAGCGCGACATCACATCCAGCGCCGCCACGGCGTTCTCCTCCCGCACCGTCACCGTATTAAGCAAGCGCGTAGTAATAAGCTGCTTACCCATCACGTCCCGAATATCGAGCACGTCATCGTGCTGCTGCTGAGCCGTAACGCCAAGCCCCAACTTGGTGCCCACGTCCGGGTCTTCCAAGTCGAAGGAAGCGCCATCAGCCGAGCCGCCCACCCCATTCCCCAACCCAGGCAACGCAGCCCGCAATGGCCGCACCGGCTCGCAATACACCCGCGCGGCGGGCACCGTCACCAGCGCCCGTTCGGGGTAGCGCAGGGCCGTGAGGCGGCCGCCGAACACGCAGCCCGTGTCGAGGTCAATCGTGTTGTTGAGCCATTCCGGCTCGGGCACCGGCGTGTGGCCGTAGGCCACCGTGGCCCGGCCCCGGTAGTCGGCGGCCCAGGCGTAGCGCACGGGCAAGCCAAACTCGTCCGTCTCGCCCGTCGTCTCGCCGTAGAGCGCGAACGAGCGCACCGCCCCCGACCCGCGCCCCTGCATGGCTTCGGGCAGCCCGGCGTGGGCCACCACCAGCCGGCCCCCGTCGAGCACGTAGTGGCTCACCAGCCCGTCCAGAAACAGCCGCACCTGCTCCTTGAAAGCCGCCGGCTCGGCCTCCAACTGAGCCAGGGTTTCGGCCAGCCCGTGCGTCGCGGCCACGTTTTTGCCGTTCAAATGGCGCAGCAGCTTCATGTCGTGGTTGCCGGGCACGCACAGCGCCAGCCCGTCCCGCACCATATGCATCACCAGCCGCAGCACCGCCGGCGAGGCCGGCCCGCGGTCTACGAGGTCGCCCAGAAACACCACTTGCCGGCCCCACCCCCCAGCCCCCTCCCTTGCGGGGGAGGGGGAGCCTGACGACTCAGGAATTAAGTCACGCGCCTTACCACCAAGACTTTCTATGACTTCTGAGACATCTGGCACGTCAGCTTCCGCTGAAGTTTTCTCGGCTCCCCTGCCCCGAAGGAGAGGGGCCGGGGGTGGGACTGGGGCGAGAGTGACCCGCACCCCCAGGTCGCGCGGGTCGAGCACCGGCTCCGCTTCCACGACGTAGCCGAGCTTGTCGAGCAGCGCCACCAGCTCGTCGTAGCAGCCGTGGATGTCGCCGATAATGTCGAACGGCCCCGTCAGCTCGCGGCGGTCGTTATAAAGCCGCTCGCGGGCGATGCCTTGCACGGCCTCCACCTCGGCCACGCCCCGCAGGTGAAATACGTGCCGGAACCCTTCCTGCCGTAGCGAGCGCAGGCTTTGGCGCAGCAGGCGGCGGTGCGAGGCGATGACGTGGGGCTTGAGGCCCTGCCGCTCGGGCCGCTCGCGGTTGCGGGCTTCGGCCACCGCGTCGGGCACGTCGAGCACGATGGCCACCGGCAGGCAGTGGTACTGCCGGGCCAGCGCCACGAGGCCCTTGCGGTCCTCGGCCCGCACGTTGGTCGCGTCCACCACCGTGAGCCGGCCCCGCTGGAGGCGCTTGCCCACCCAATAGTGCAGCAGCTCAAACGCGTCATCGGTGGCCGAGAGGTTGTTCTCGTCGTCGTCCACCAGCCCCCGGCACACGTCCGACGATACAATCTCGGTCGGCTTAAACCAGCGCCGCGCGAAAGTGGACTTGCCCGCCCCCGTGCTGCCAATGAGCAGCACGAGCGAGAGTTCGGGGATTTTGAGGGTGGTTTGGGGCATGGACAAAGTCTCTCAAAGGTTGCCAACATGTATATTTGGCAATCGCAAACTCAGTAAAAAAATGGGCGGTGGTCTTAAACGAGGTGATAATTGTTATTTCAGGTAATTATACAAAGCATAAAAGCTGATTTTCCGATACGCTGACCATGTTTTCAGGTATCTATTTTGAAAAAATGCATCTTAGGATTTCA
>Ga0209511_1000725_pt1 | contig 31460 bp, 28 predicted proteins | sample SSSSmetaG_FD_184141 | JGI IMG/M metagenome (GOLD analysis project Ga0209511, IMG submission 184141) | Glacier valley bacterial and archeal communities from Borup Fiord, Nunavut, Canada, to study Microbial Dark Matter (Phase II) - ​SSSS... | ecosystem: Environmental > Aquatic > Freshwater > Ice >... | reverse complement strand
TAGGTAGGTCAAACATTTTTTGGCAATCCTCACATATAACAAAATGTTTGTGCTCATGACAATCGGCTTTAATTCGATAGAATATTTCATTATCGTTCAGATGATATTTTTCTATTAAATTTTGCAGCAGTAAGGAATCCATATTACGATATATGGTTGACTTTGCTATTTTAGGAAGTTCTTTTACAATTGAGACATATAATTCATTAATAGACATTGGTCTATTTGCTTCCATTAACAGCGACAATATTATTTGCTTTTGCTTTGTATTTCTCGTATTTTCCATACAATGCTCCTTTTACTGAAAAAGCAATATGCATTAGCTATGCTTGATTAGTTATAACATATTTGTAACAGCTATGATGATTGTGAAATAGTTCACTGTCTCGTTTCATCCCAATGCTTTCAACAACTTTAATTGAATTATCATTTTGTTTATCTATGATTGCAACAACGCGAGAAATTTGTAATTCTGTAAAGGTATAGGAGAGAACAGCTTTTGTGCTTTCAACAGCTATCCCTTGTCCCCAGTAGTTTAGATCAATAAGAAAGCCGAGTTCAACTTCTTCAACGCCATCTATCATTTTATTTTCAATTCCACATCTCCCGATGAGGTGACCGTCTTCCTTAAGAAAGATACCCCATAATCCGTAACCATAAAAATGATATGCATATTGGATATAAGCTTTGTGTTTTTCTATTTCGACCTCTAGATTGTTATCAATATCATCAATATATTTTATTACCTCGGGAGATTGATAAATCTGATATAAATCGATTATGTCAGATAGAGTAAGTTCTCGGAGGATAAGTCTTTCTGTAACAGCAATAACAACAGGTTCATTGTGTGCATGCTGATGTACTTTTTGGAGAAAGGAAAAGTCGATTTCTTCAAAACCTTCGATTTGCATAGCTGCATTTTTTAAATCTTGTTTTCCGGAATTGGGATTAGCAAAACCAATGCTAGTAATACCAGCAGCATATGCAGCATTAACACCGTTCATGGAATCCTCAATAATAATACATTCCGAAGGGCTGATTTGCAGTAAATCTGCAGCTTTTAAAAAGATGTCAGGAGCTGGCTTTGGATGTGCTACTGACATTCCAGATATATAAATATCAAAATATTGTTTGATCTGAAGGGAACTCATTACACCTTCAATTTCATCAAGGGGAGAAGAAGAGGCAATCGCTAATTTTATTCCGTGTGCATGCAGATCTTTTATTAAATCAACAACATAGGGAATTGGCAAATGTCCTTCCTTTTGTAATAGCTCTTTTTTCATTTCTATATTAGCTTCTAATAACTCTTCCGGAGATACATCTAAGGAAAAATCTTTTACGATAGATTGGCACATAAAGTATGTGGTTGAGCCGATAAATCTATAACAATATTCCATTGGAATTGATATATTGAATTTTTGTAGTGCTAAGATGTTTGCTTTTGCATGCATCGGCTCACTGTCGACCAACACACCATCCATATCAAAAATAACTGCTTTTAACAAAATTGTATCCTCCTAGCTAAAACTTCAAGTAATTCATATTTTATCATCATATGTAGTAATATACAATGTTATTTTGATAATTGACCGTTGCATTAATAGGATTCAACTTGTTATAATATATTAGGAATTATTTAAATGCCCAAAGTCCTTAAATAATTAAATATGAATATATCTATAATATTCATTATACTAACTTAATTGAACTTTTGGCTTTTATACCACAAATTGGATACAAAAAAAGCGGATTATTATCCGCTATTTTCTATTTAGTAATTTTTCATAAAATAATCCAACCAGAAACCAAGCTGGAGCATAATCAAATCGTATAATTCCTTTATAATTCAACTTTGCTTTACTGTAATCCCAAGGACATGCTCCAAATTTATTAAGAATATTACCTGAACTGTATTCTGCAATAAAGATTAAAAAAGCATAAACACCTCCTCGAAGCAGAGCATTCTTGTATTCCAGCTTTTTGCAAATAGGTGATAGGAAAGCGGCCATTCCATAGATTGGAAACATCCAGACAGAGGTTCGACATAAGAGCGCCTTATCTTTGTGCTTCATAATTGAACTTAGTCCAGTCCAAAAACATTCCATACACCAACCACATAAACCACATAATAGAAAATTCATAAAGCATTTTTTCATAAGAGTAGTATTAGCAAATAGGTATTTTCTATACTAAATTTAATTGAGTTGGAATAGGTAATTAGAGGTTAATGCGAAAATAAAATACAATTTTCGTATGTGAATTTTTAATCTGTGAGCATCTCACAGATAGGAGGCTAAAATGGAGATAGAACGTAAATATGCAATTAATTTTTTCCCGGGTGACCTAATACAATATGAAAATAAGAAGATTGAACAGGGGTATCTTTGTAATGATCCGATACTTCGTATTCGTAAAAGTAATAATGACTATTACTTGACTTATAAATCGAAAATCAAAACGGAAAGAACAACTGATCCGGTTGCAATTATGAATCATGAAGTAGAATTACCACTGACAGAACAAGCATATACTAAACTAAAATTAAAAACAGAAGGAAATATCGTTTACAAAACTCGCTATCTAATTCCCATTCAGGGTGGATTAACAGCGGAACTGGATGTGTTTGAAGAAGTATTGGAAGGATTAGTATTTGTTGAAGTGGAATTTCAGGATGAAGCTGCAGCCAATGTATTTTTGCCACCTGATTGGTTTGGAAAAGAGCTATCATTTGATCCACGTTTTTCTAATTTTTATTTATCAACATTATCTAGTTATCAAGAACTTGGTTTATTCTAATAATAGAATGCGCATACTAATCATACATTTTAATTAATGTACAATAGAGCTGTTGTAAAATGAAAAACAGCCCTCACAAATTAAGGAGGTTTCGTATGCCAAAGGATAGTCAACCAGATAATAAAAGGGCAAGGTCGGAAAAAGCAAATGGACAAATACCCTTAACAAGTGAAAATCAAAATAAGAATAAAAATGCAAAGAGAAAATCAATCAAAAACAACGACGTATAATATAGGAGGCAGTAAGATGGCAAAGGCAGGAATGAGAAGACCGGATCCTAAAGCACCACACGGAACGGAAGGAAGACAGAAAATGAATATTCCAAAAAATGATGCACCACCTGTACCTGAAATTCAAGGGAAAGCAAAAGCAGGAAATAAGAAAGCAAATCCTATTTTTGATCCTTATGAATAATCTGAATTCGGTAGTAAATCAAAAATTGTTCGAAGATATTACAATGCATTTGCTAAATGATCATATCCCTTCCGCGTATTTTAATCAGGGTTCACTCGAACAGATATTTATGGAATATCCATTTAATTTATTACTAAAATTAAAAAGCACGCAGCAGTCACTCAAGTATCATCCAGAGGGTAATGTTTGGAATCATACAATGCTTGTAGTTGATGAAGCAGCTAAGGTGAAAGAACAATGTAGTGATGAAAAAGCATTTATGTGGGCTGCACTATTGCACGACATTGGGAAACCGGCTACAACAAGAAATAGAAAAGGTAAAATTACAGCCTATGATCATGATAAAGTTGGTGCGGTATTAAGCGGTGAGTTTTTACATGCCCTAACAAAAGAGGAAGAGTTTATTAATAAAGTTTGTGCACTTGTAAGGTGGCATATGCAACTTCTTTATGTTGTCAAGGATTTACCCTATCAGGATAAGGTGGCAATGCTGAAAGAGGTTAACTTACAGGATATAGCTTTGCTTGGTTGGTGTGATCGGATGGGACGAAAATATGCAAATCCTGTAGAGGAAGAAAAGAATATTTATTTATTTCAAGAAAAATTTAAAAATTTAGCAAAAGAAAAATAAGGCATATAATAAAAAGCTCTAAGTGCAAATAAGCTTACTTTAGAGCTTTTTTGTATGAAATTTAAAGATACAATTATTTCCATAATTACATTATTATTATATCAGTGGTAAATTAAGTCGAAAGATATAAAAAATACACTGGATTTTTTGCATATATTATCATATAATTAAAATTGGTGACATTTAAAATAATCCCTATAATGAGATAATAAAGATATATAAATATATTTCATATAGAAAGAAATGAGGTTAGTAAGAAAATGGCAAACAATTATTTGTATACAATTATGAAAAAAGAGATATTAGCAGATGCGATTTATCTTATGGATGTTAAAGCGCCCAGAGTTGCAAAATCGTGCTATCCTGGACAATTTGTTATTGTAAAGATGGATGAAAAGGGTGAGAGAATTCCTTTGACTATCAGTGATTATGATAGAGAAGCTGAGACTGTAACCATAGTATTTCAAGCAGTTGGACCCTCTACAAAAGTAATGGCAGAGTATGAGGTTGGAGAAGCATTCCGTGATTTTACAGGGCCACTTGGATGTAGATCGGAATTAATAGATGAACCAAGGGAAGAACTTGCAGACAAAAAGATACTGTTTGTTGCTGGTGGTGTAGGAACTGCACCCGTTTATCCACAAGTTAAATGGATGAAGGAAAATGGCTATGATGTAGATTGTATTATTGGAGCAAGAAACAAGGACCTTATTATTTTGGAAGATAGGATGAAGGAAGTTGCTAAGAATGTCTACATATCGACAGATGATGGTTCTTATGGCTTTAAAGGAAACGTGAATGATTGTATTAAGGACTTAATATATAATCAGGGCAAACAATATGATTTGGTTATTGCAATTGGACCACTTATCATGATGAAATTCGTTTGTATCCTTACCAAAGAGCTTGGCATTAGAACCGTGGTAAGCATGAATCCTGTTATGGTAGACGGAACAGGTATGTGCGGTGCCTGCAGATTAACAGTAGGAACTGAACTTAAATTTGCTTGTGTAGATGGTCCTGAGTTTGACGGACACTTAGTAAACTTTGATGAAGCGATGAAGAGACAGCAGTTATATAAGTCAGAAGAGGGTAGAGTGGTGCTTCGTGAAAAAGAAGGAGCTACACACCATCACAGCGGTTGTGGATGTTCAGACAACGCTTAATTTTTGTATCTTAGTAGATTAATATTGGAGGACATTATAAATGGATGTATTAAAAAAAATACCGGTAAGGGAGCAGAATCCTAAGGTACGAGCAACTAATTTTGATGAGGTTTGTTTAGGATATAATTTAGAGGAAGCAAAGGAAGAAGCATCACGTTGCTTAAAGTGTAGGAACCCAAAGTGTGTTGACGGCTGTCCTGTATCAATTGATATTCCAGGTTTTATTAAGGAAGTTGAAGCAGGTGATGTGGAAGCTGCATTTAAAGTAATCAGTCAATATTCAGCACTTCCAGCTGTATGTGGTAGAGTATGTCCGCAGGAAAGCCAGTGTGAGGCTAGATGTATTCGTGGTATCAAAGGCGAGCCTGTTTCAATTGGAAAACTTGAGAGATTTACTGCCGATTGGGCAAGAGAGAATAAAATTGTACCAGAAATGCCAAAAGAAAAGAATGGTAAGAAGGTTGCAGTGATAGGATCTGGTCCAGCAGGATTAACCTGTGCAGGAGATCTTGCAAAACTTGGCTATGAGGTAACAATATTTGAAGCTTTACATGAGCCAGGTGGAGTATTGGTCTATGGTATTCCTGAGTTTAGACTTCCCAAAAATAAAGTCGTAAAGGCTGAAATTGATAATGTAATAGCACTTGGTGTTAAGATAGAAACCAATGTTGTGGTAGGCAAATCAGTAACAATTGATGAACTTATGGAAGAAGAAGGTTACCTGGCAGTGTTTGTTGGATCAGGAGCTGGTCTTCCAAAATTCATGGGTATTCCAGGTGAAAATGCCAATGGAGTATTCTCTGCCAACGAATATTTAACTAGAAGTAATTTAATGAAGGCCTTTGATGCAAGCTATGCTACACCCATAGTAGCAGGTAAAAAAGTAGCCGTTGTAGGTGGCGGTAATGTTGCAATGGATGCCGCGAGAACAGCACTTAGACTTGGTGCTGAGGTTTACATTGTATACAGAAGAAGTGAAGCAGAACTTCCAGCAAGAGTGGAAGAAGTACATCATGCAATGGAAGAAGGCATTATTTTTAAACTCCTTACGAATCCAACAGAAATACTTGTAAATGAGAATGGTTGGGTTTCTGGAATGCGTTGTGTAGAGATGGAACTAGGTGAGCCTGACGCATCAGGAAGACGAAGACCTGTAGTAAAAGATAATTCTGATTTTGTATTAGAACTTGATACCGTGATTATGTCACTTGGAACAAGCCCTAATCCACTCATTTCATCAACAACGGAGGGATTGGAAATTAACAGTCACCAATGTATCGTAGCTACAGAAAATAATGGAGAAACCTCAAAGGCGGGTGTTTTTGCAGGTGGAGATGTTGTAACCGGCGCTGCAACTGTAATTTTAGCTATGGGGGCTGGTAAAGCAGCAGCTAGGGGAATAGATCAATATTTATCATCAAAATAGAAGGTAAAAGATACGTATCGGAGGACTTATGAGAGAGTATGTAATTAATCGCACGATCGGAAATATGTTAATAGTTGCAGTAGTATTATTACTTCTGTTGCTTGTTTTTTTGATCTTGCGATTAAAGAAAAGAAAGCACGCAGAGCTACTGGTTAATCAAGCAGAACAAAGCTTAAAGGAAAGTTATCAGAAACTCGAACAAGCATACACGTTGGAATTAAAGTCCATGAAGGAACTCACATTTAAGTATGAGGAACTAAATAAAAACCGAGATAACATGAAAAAACTTGCATATACAGATTACCTGACGGAACTTCCGAACAGGGTTGCATTTACTGAAATGCTTGATAATGTCGTCAAAACGATACGAAATGAAGAAGTGGTTGCAATGATGGATATTGATTTGGATAATTTCAAAAATATCAATGACTCGCTCGGGCATTCTTATGGGGATGAACTCTTAATTGATGTAACCTATCGCTTGAAACAGGCAATGGATGAAAATGACTACCTTGCTCGAATTGGTGGTGACGAATTTATGTTATTGACGCAAAACATTGTTGACACTTCAACCTATGAAGAAAAGATTAAGAAAGTAAAAAATGTATTTAGTTATCCATTTGTGTTATCAACAAAGGAATATTTTGTGACTGTAAGTATTGGTATTACATTTGCGCCTAAGGATGGTAAAACGACACAAAATTTAATTAAAAATGCTGACTCTGCAATGTATGTCGCAAAAGCAAATGGTAAGAATACATATTGTTACTTTGATCATTCTTTTAATCTAAAGCTGATGGAGAAAATTGAAACGCAATCAGAGCTGAGAAGGGCAATTGAGCGAGAAGAATTCGTACTATTCTATCAAGCACAGATGAATTTAGAGACAGATAGTATCGTAGGCTTTGAAGCACTCATCCGTTGGGAACACCCAGAAAAAGGACTCGTTCAGCCGTTGGAATTTATTTACATAGCAGAAGAAACCGGTCTGATTGTTCCAATTGGTAAGTGGGTACTGCTTACAGCATGTAAACAGTTAAAGCAATGGGAAGATGAAGGATATACTTCAATTAGTATGGCAGTTAATTTGTCGGTAAGGCAATTTAAGGACAGAGATTTCGTGCAGATGGTTTATGATGCGATAGAAGAAACAGGTGCTAATCCGAACAAATTAGAATTGGAAATTACAGAAAGTATTGCATTAGAAGATATCGAATATACCATATCTACAATTAAAGAATTACAAAAGATCGGAATAAGCTTTTCACTTGATGATTTTGGAACTGGTTATTCGTCGATGAATTATCTGAAACGACTTCCAGTAAATAATCTTAAGATTGATAAAAGTTTTTTAGATACTGTGATGGAAGACTTATGTGACCAAAAGATTGTTCAAACCATAATTTCACTAGCGCAAAATCTTGATTTATCCGTAGTAGCGGAAGGCGTTGAAAAAAGTGAGCAAGAATTCTTTTTAAAAAATATTAATTGTGATAAAGCACAAGGATTTTTATATAGTAAGCCAGTTCCTAAGGAGATGGCTATCATGTTTTTAAAGAAACATAGTCAAAAATTATAAATAAGGGAGCCAAGTTGATGCAGTATTTAAGAAAAGGAAAAGGAGCATGCTATTTTGTTCTGCTACAAGTGATTTTGTATTGCTCTTTCCTTATCTTGGATTTTACAGCCGGCAGTATTGAACTTTCAAATATAATTAAATTTAGTATCGTGGGAATATGCCTGTGCTATGCACTTTTCTTTTCAGGAAGTGTTTGGCAGGGGCAACTTTTTTGCCTACAATTAGCTCTGCTTTTCACTGTTATTTCAGACCTATGTATCTTGTTACTCGATTACTACTTATTAGGAATGATATCATTTTGTATAGTGCAACAACTGTATTCAAGACGATTAGATTTGTTAAATAGAAAGAATAAAGATATTAGAGCGGAGCAGGATGGAATAAGAGGCTTATCAATACGTCTTGGACTTCAACTTATAGTTACAATTATGACTTGCTTAATCCTACAAAGGTTTGGAATTCGCATAGAAAGTTTATTGGTAGTTACTACTTTTTATTTTATAAGTATTATTACCAATGTGTTTAGGGCGGTGAAACTTGCAGCATTACAACCGAAGGACAAGGGCAATGTTCTCTTTGCTATTGGAATATCACTATTTTTATTATGCGATATTAATGTAGGTTTCTTTAACGCTTCGGATTATATTCCTCTATCAGGTGACTTGTTCGAACACTTGTATTCCTTTTCAACAATTCTAATGTGGATGTTTTATGCCCCATCACAAGTTTTGATTGCATTAAGTGCAAAAATTAGGAAAAATTCACAAAAATATTAAAAAAGATTATGTAAAAATATGGCGTTGAATAACTTGATTAAGTAAGGACTTTTTGTTACAATAAGGTTAATTGCAATACTCTATTATTCAACTATTTCATTAGATTTTCTAGGTAGGCGTTTATCTGTATCTTTTATTTCAATTCTTTCAATATCAAACATATCCCATAGAACGTTAAACTTAAAGAGCAATCGCGGAAACTCCTAGTCACAGTGAACATCCTGACTTTGTAGTTCTGTGAATAATCAAATAATAAAGGAGGAGTATCAAAATGCTTCAAGTAGTAAAAGAACAGTGTCTTGATTATGATACATTTATCAGCACAACCTTGCACAAGATGAAGGAAATTATGGGTGAGGAATATTCAATTCAAATTCATAAAGTAATTAAAAATAATTCTTTGGAACTAGATAGTCTGATTGTACTAAAGGAAGGGAAGAACTTTACCCCGAATATCTATCTGTTGCCATATTATGAATCGTATTCTCAAGGAACATCAATGCAAGAAATCATCAGTAGACTATGTAGTATCTATCAAAATTATGAGGTGCCGGTAGTTTCCGAAAATTTTGCATATTCTTTTGATGAAATGAAAGACTGCATTATCTATCGTGTTGTAAATTATGAAAAGAATAAGAAGCTGCTGAGTGACATACCTCATAGGAAGTACTTAGACTTAGCAATCACCTATCACTGCTTGATAAGAAATGATGAGAATGGTATTGGCACCATTCGTATTACCACGGAACACATGAAGCAATGGAAGACAGAGCAAAGAGAAATAGAGCTGCTAGCTATAAAGAATACGCCAAAACTATTTCCGCTATCCATACGAAGTATGGAAGAAGTCATCAAAGCGATGCTAAAAGACGAATTTATGACAGACCGTGAGGATGATATCCCTGAAGAATTTTTAGAGCAAATACTAAACCAAAATAATTCATCACAGCTTCATCATAAGATGTATATTCTTTCCAACAAGAAAGGAATCAACGGAGCCACATGTATGTTATATGAAAATGCAATCCGTGATTTCGCATTTCAAAATAATTCTGATTTATTTATTCTCCCCAGTAGTATCCATGAAATCATTCTCATCCCAAAAGAAGAAAATATGAATAGAGAGACGCTAGTTGAAATGGTAAAGGACGTTAATTGTACTCAAGTTGCTCCGGATGAAGTGCTATCAGATCAGGTGTATATATTTTCTAGAAAAAACAACTGTATCCTCCTTTAAAACATTAATTCGGTAAATAATTTTAATTACTTTAGTCGTGGGTAAAATTATTTTATTTGTGTTTTTGTTACAAAAAATTACAAAAAAACCTTATTTTTTTCGGCCATTCCTTTTTACTCTTTCATAATGCATAATAGTGTGCTATAATATTTAATTGATGAATAAAAACAAAAACAGATGAAATTCAACATTGTAGGAGGTAGCTATTATGTCAAGAAAAATGAAAACAATGGATGGTAATACTGCAGCAGCTCATGTATCTTACGCATACACAGATTTTGCAGCAATTTACCCAATTACACCAAGTTCCGTTATGGCAGAAGTGACAGATAAATGGTCCACCGAAGGCAAAAAAAACATATTTGGACATGAGGTAAAGGTTGTTGAGATGCAATCAGAAGCAGGCGCAGCAGGTACCGTTCATGGTGCTTTAGCAGCAGGTGCATTAACAACTACATTTACTGCATCACAAGGTTTATTACTTATGATACCTAATATGTATAAAATAGCTGGCGAATTATTGCCGGGTGTTCTAAATGTATCAGCACGTGCATTAGCAAGCCATGCATTGTCTATTTTTGGAGATCATTCTGATGTCTATGCTTGTCGTCAGACTGGTTTTGCTCTGTTATGTAGCAGCAATGTACAAGAAGTTATGGATTTGGGAGCAGTTGTACATTGTGCAGCAATTAAGGGTAGAGTACCATTTTTACATTTCTTTGATGGCTTTAGAACCTCTCATGAACTTCAAAAGATTGAGACATGGGATTATGAAGATCTTAAGGAAATGGTAGATATGGATGCAATTGATGAATATCGCCGTCGTTCCCTTAATCCTGAACATCCTGTACTCAGAGGGTCTGCACAGAACCCTGATGTCTTCTTCCAGGCAAGAGAAGCTTGTAATGGCTATTACGATGCAGTTCCTGGTATTGTGGAAGATTACATGAACAAAGTTAACAAGAAGATAGGAACAGATTATAAGTTATTTAATTACTACGGAGCACAGGATGCAGAGCATATTATTGTTGCTATGGGTTCTGTTTGCGATACAATTGATGAGACAATTGATTATTTAGTTAGCATTGGTGAAAAAGTTGGTGTAGTTAAGGTTCGTTTATATCGTCCATTTAGCGCACAACATTTAATTGATGTGATACCAGATTCAGTAAAATATATTACTGTATTAGATAGAACCAAAGAACCAGGTGCACTCGGTGAACCATTATTCTTAGATGTTGTAACAGCATTAAGGGATACAAAATTCAAAGACACTCCAGTATGCAACGGACGTTATGGATTAGGATCAAAGGATACAACTCCAGCACAAATCGTTGCTACATATAAGAATACAGAAAAGAAACGTTTCACAATTGGTATTAATGATGATGTTACCCATCTATCACTTCCATTAGAAAAGAGTCCAAATACAACTCCAGAAGGAACAATTAGTTGTAAGTTCTGGGGCCTTGGTGCTGATGGTACGGTAGGTGCTAACAAAAACTCCATTAAGATCATTGGAGATCATACAAGTTTATATGCACAAGCATATTTTGATTATGATTCTAAAAAGTCCGGTGGTGTTACCATGTCTCATCTTAGATTTGGTAAAAAGCCAATTAAATCAACCTACTTAATCAATGAAGCTAATTTTGTAGCTTGCCATAATTCATCTTATGTAACAAAGTACAATATGGTACAAGAATTAAAAGATGGTGGTAGCTTCTTACTTAACTGTGGATGGACAATGGAAGAAATTGAACAGCATTTACCTGGTCAGGTAAAACGTTATATGGCTGAACATAAGATTAAGTTCTATACCATTGATGGTATTAAGATTGGTAAAGAAATTGGTCTAGGTGGACGTATTAACACAATTCTCCAAGCAGCATTCTTTAAGCTTGCAGGTATTATTCCAGTTGAAGAAGCAGTGAAATATATGAAGGATGCAGCTACTTATTCCTACAGTAAAAAAGGTGATGCTATTGTTGCCATGAATCATGCTGCAATTGATCGCGGTATAACAGATGCTGTAGAAGTTATGGTTCCAGAATCTTGGTTGAATGCAGTAGATGAAAATCTAAATGTAGTAGCAACACATGGAAGAAAAGATGCTTTAGCTTTTGTTAATAATATTCAAGTTCCAATCAATGCACAACAAGGTAATGATTTGCCTGTATCAGCATTTATGGATTATGTAGATGGTACCCTTCCACAAGGTACTTCAGCTTATGAAAAACGTGGCATTGCAGTTGATGTTCCAGAATGGAATCCAGAAAACTGTATCCAATGTAACTTCTGTGCTTATGTTTGTCCTCATGCTGTAATTCGTCCAATCGCTCTGACAGAAGAAGAAAAAGCGAATGCTCCAAAGGGTATGAAAACACTTCCATTAACAGGTGTTACTGGATTTGAATTTGGAATAACTGTTTCAGTACTTGATTGTACAGGTTGCGGTTCTTGTGCAAATGTATGTCCAGGTAAGAAGGGCAACAAAGCACTTACACTAAAGCCACTTGATACACAATTAGAAGAGCAGAATGTCTATGACTATGCACTTACTTTAGATCAAAAAGATGAAGTATCTGAGAAATTTAAAGATACTACAGTAAAAGGAAGTCAGTTCAAACAGCCATTACTTGAATTCTCAGGAGCATGTGCTGGTTGCGGTGAGACACCTTACGCTAAGCTTGTAACTCAATTATTTGGTGAGAGAATGTTTGTTGCGAATGCAACTGGCTGCTCCTCCATCTGGGGCGGTTCCATGCCTTCAACACCTTATACAGTAAATAAAAAGGGACAAGGTCCTGCATGGGCAAACTCCTTATTCGAAGACAATGCTGAATTTGGTTATGGAATGTTACTTGCTCAACAAGCATTAAGAGGCAGATTACAAGAAAAAGTAGAGACCTTAGTAGCATCGTCAGAAAATGAAGATGTAAAGGCAGCTGCTGCAAGATATCTTGAAACTTATGAGAATGGTCGCGAGAATTCTGGCGCATCAAATGCTTTGCTAAGAGCTTTAGAAGCATGTGGTTGTGATGCTGGTAAAGACATCATAAAAGACAAAGAATTCTTATCAAAGAAATCCCAATGGATCTTTGGTGGAGACGGTTGGGCATATGATATCGGATTTGGCGGTTTAGATCATGTTCTTGCAAGTGGTCAAGACGTTAATATCTTAGTATTTGATACAGAGATTTATTCCAATACAGGCGGTCAATCTTCCAAAGCTACACCAACAGGAGCAATCGCTCAGTTTGCTGCTGCAGGTAAAGAAGTGAAGAAGAAAGACTTAGCACAAATTGCAATGAGCTATGGTTATGTATATGTAGCACAAGTTGCTCAAGGCGCTGATTACAACCAAACTGTAAAAGCATTTGTTGAAGCAGAAAGCTATAATGGACCTTCCATTGTCATTGCATATGCCCCATGTATCAGCCACGGAATTAAAGGCGGCATGTCAACTGCTCAAACAGAAGAGAAAAATGCAGTAACTTCTGGTTACTGGAATACATTCCGTTTTGATCCTCGTTTACAAGAACTTGGTAAAAACCCATTCCAGTTAGACAGCAAAGCACCAACAACAAACTATCAAGATTTCTTAAAGAATGAAGTTCGTTATAGTGCCCTTAGCCGTTCAAACCCAGAGAGAGCAAACATGCTATTTGCAAAAGCAGAGAAAAACTCTAAGGATAAATATGAACACCTACAGAGATTATCAAAATTATATTCCACAGATAATGAATAATGTGAGAAAACTCAAATGAAACATTAACATTAAGTATAAATGATTATATAGAAACAGCTCGGTATGATAAAATACCGAGCTGTTTCTATAATCAAAGTTCTATGGTATGGACAATCATTTATGCCATTTGTTCCTTGATAAGTTCAATTTTCTCAATATCACTCAATCAACAGAAAGAAAAAAGATTGTCCTAAAACAGAACAACATGAGCATATACTAAACTATAATATAATAGTTACTCATTACATTAATAATCATAAAATTATGAAATCACGATCATCATCACGATCATCATTACGATCATCATCACGATCATCATCACGATCATCATCACGATCATCATTACGATCATCATCACGATCATCATTACGATCATCATCACGATCATCATCACGATCATCATCACGATCATCATTACGATCATCATCACGATCATCATTACAATCACCATTACAACAGCTCTTGAAAATTGGACATGCATGCAAATAAATATATTACGGTTATCTACCTGTCCCTTCGCAATGGTTCAAACGTAGAATGGCAGTTACAAGATAAAAGTGCATGCATGTACCAGAAGATGTGTTTCGTTTACCGTTACATGTGATCACAATGATTCGAATCAGGCAGACATACGCTTTTATATGTCTGACCTGAGACGAAGCATTTTGATCACATGTAGAGGTAACCGAAACTCATCCCGGTATATGCGTGCACTTTTATCTTGTAACTGCCCACACAATCCTACAAACCATTGCGGGTCGCTGTCAAGCGACCCCTCATACCTATACCTATACCCACATCTATTGCAACGCAACAAAAATGCACCTGACGGGATTCGAACCCACGACCTTCAGCTTCGGAAGCTGCTGCTCTATCCACTGGGCTACAGATGCATGTGCTTATTTTACATTAGAAAGAGTAAAATGGCAAGTGAAATCCGTAATTGTTACAGAAATATTAAATTATATTACATAAAAGTAAAATAATACAGTTGATTTTTTACTAAATATTTGATACTATAAAGAGGAAGTTGACATAGCGATATATTGTAAGAACCAAAGGAGTATATGATGAAGCTTAAATATAAAAAAGTAATATTATTAACAACGATGAGTACAATGGCAATTGGAATGCTAACACTTTCAATCAGTAGTCAAAGAGCAAATTCAACTACAGCGGTAGAAGGAAATGTGGAGGCCGGAAGTAAACAAGAATTATCTTTGCTTGCTTCAGCTGATATTGACACAGATTTAAACGCTAGTACATTAAAAGAAAATGTAGTATTAACCCCTATCCCAACACCGACCCCGACCCCAGTCCCAAGTCCGACCCCATTTCCTGTTTATGATTTAGAGGTTGATGCATATCCGGAAATCAATACGCTTATTAATGATTACTATGCGGCTAAGAGTCTATGTGACGTAAAAACGTTGAAAAAATTAGTGAGTGATTCTTCCACCGTGGATACAAAAGAACATCTACAAAAGGAAGCAGAATTGATTGAAGATTATCGTAACATAAAATGCTATACGAAGAAAAGTAATGAAGAAGGTAGCTATATTGTTTATGTATATTGGGAAATAAAGTTTACCACAATAAATACACTTATGCCTGGGTTGGATAAATTCTATGTAAGTGAAGATGAGGATGGTAAGCTGAAGATATTCTTTGGAGAAAAGGATGATGCTATATCTGAATATTATGCTGCTAGAAATGATGATAAAGATGTGAAAAAATTAATAAAGACTACAAATGATAAAAGTAATAAAGCAAAGGCAGCTGATGAAGATTTACAAGAATTAATGGATTTCATTAATAGTGCAATAAGTTCGAACACTGAGACCGACAGTGATAGTTCCAAAAAATAGGCTACGTAGGAATAATTAATACATTTCTTCTTATACTAATTTTGAAAAACAGTCAACTACTGTTATTAAGAGAATAGACGAAGGAGTGTATAAGATGATTAACAATTCAGACAAATTATTATTAGAAAAGACTTATCAAAATGTTTCTATGGGTATTACCGCAATTGAAACGGTATTAGATAAGACAAAAGGGCATGAGCTAACGGTTGATTTACGCCGACAATTACAAGGATATCAAGAGTTAGCAGACAAATCAAAAGAACAGCTTGTTGAGTATGGAGTTGAACCTAAGGAGGAATCTTTCTACAATAAGACTATGCTTAAGGGGAATACTTTGGCTAATACAATAGTTGATTCTTCAGACAGTCATATTGCCGAGATGGTGATTAAAGGTAGTACACTGGGAATTACCTCTATGACAAAGTTACTTCATGAAAATACGAATGCAGACGGAACTTGTACGAAACTTGTAAAAGAGTTTATTGAGGAAGAACAAAAAAATATTGATACTATGAAAACATATTTATAATCAATATCTGCTGTTTTCGATATTTAAATGTCGAAAACAGCATTTTTTTACATAAATAGAATGGCAAAAATAAGTGGACGAAAAATGCAAAATAAAGTATAATTACACTCGAACATAGGCACATTATGGGTAGAAAGTAGGATAAAAATGGCTAAAAGAACAAAACGACTAACATCTCAAGGTGAAGTAAGTGAAGAAGTTAGAATAAATAAATATTTAAGTGAAGCAGGGGTATGTTCAAGGCGAGAAGCAGACCGATACATTGCTGACGGGAAAGTTATGATTGATGGTGTGCTAGCTCAAATGGGTTCAAAGGTGACCAAACAAAATCAAATCAAATTTAACGGTAAAGTAATAACAAAGGAAGAAAAATTGGTCCTGATCGCTTTTAATAAACCGCAAGGTATTGTATGCACTACGGATGATCGAGAACCTGATAATATCATTGAATTTATACATTATGGAATGAGAATTTACCCAATAGGCAGATTAGACAAGGATTCAGAAGGATTAATTCTTTTAACTAATGATGGTAATATTGTAAATAAGATATTGAGAGCTGAGAACCAGCATGAGAAGGAATATATTGTTACAGTAAATAAACAAATTACAGTTGAATTTTTGGATAGAATGTCTAAAGGAGTTCCAATTCTTAATACGGTGACAAACCCATGTGAAGTGAAACAAGAAGATAAATATACCTTCCGCATTATCTTAAAGCAGGGGTTAAATAGGCAGATAAGACGTATGTGTGAATACTTAGAGTTCAAGGTTACTAATCTTCAGAGAGTACGTATCATGAATATTAATATAGGAAGATTAAAACTAGGTTGTTTTCGTAATGTAACAGAGAGAGAGATTGAAGACTTGAACCAGCTAATTAGTGAAACGAAGAAGACAAAACAATCAAAATGAATAGATTAGCGAAGGCAGGAGCGTAAAGATGGCAGCTAACATAAAGCGCATGAAAGAACTAGTGGATATTCTTGATAAGGCAGCAAAATCATATTATCAAGAGAGCCGAGAGATTATGAGCAACTACGAGTATGATAAATTATACGATGAGTTACTTAATCTAGAGAAGGAAACTGATACGGTTCTTGCGAAAAGCCCAACAATTAGAGCAGGCTATGAAGTACTTAGTGAGTTGCAAAAGGAAAAACATGCTACTCCGATGTTGTCCCTCGACAAAACAAAGGACGTTCAAAATTTAAAGGAGTGGCTAGGTCATCATAAAGGATTATTGTCCTGGAAGTTAGATGGGCTTACCGTTGTAATACATTACAGAGATGGTAAATTATCCAAAGCAGTCACAAGGGGAAACGGTACAATTGGGGAGATTATTACCAACAATGCGCGTGTATTTAAGAACCTGCCACATCAAATCAACTTTTTGGGTGAACTTGTGCTTCGCGGTGAGGCGGTAATACGTTACTCTGATTTTGAGAAGATGAATAATGAGATCGAGGATGTTGATGCGAAATATAAGAATCCAAGAAATCTATGTAGCGGTAGCGTAAGGCAGTTAAACAATGAAATTACAGCAAAAAGGAATGTATATTTATATGCATTTAGTTTGTTAAGTGCAGAAGGAATTACGATAGATAACTCGAAGGAAGCCCAAATGAATTGGATAAAGGAATTGGGTTTTGACGTGGTTGAAAATATTTGCGTGGACGAGAATAACCTAGAGGATACAGTAAAAAACCTTTCGGAACGTATAATTAAGAACGATTTTCCCTCCGATGGACTGGTACTTACCTATGATGATAGCGCTTATGGAAAGTCTCTCGGAAGAACATCAAAATTCCCAAAGGATTCAATTGCCTTTAAATGGGTGGATGAGATCAGGGAAACAACACTTAAAGAAGTTGAATGGAGTACTTCTCGAACTGGGCTGATTAATCCAATTGCAGTATTCGAACCAGTAGAGCTTGAAGGAACTACAGTGAGCCGTGCAAGTCTTCATAATATTAGCATAATGGAAGCATTAGAGCTTGGTATTGGTGATACAATTCAAGTATATAAAGCAAATATGATCATACCCCAAATCGCTGACAATCTTACACGCAGTGGTAACATGCCTATTCCATCCGAATGTCCTGTTTGTAGTGGGAAAACTCGGATGAAACAGGAAAACGACGTGAAAAGCTTATATTGTACAAACTTAGATTGCCAAGCAAAGAAAATGAAATTATTTTCGCATTTTGTAAGTCGTGATGCTATCAACATAGATGGATTATCAGAAGCATCGATAGAAAAGTTCATAGCGAAAGGATTCATTAAAAAGTTATCGGACCTATTCCACTTATCCAAGTATAAAGATGAGATTATAGCAATGGAGGGCTTTGGCGAAAAGTCTTATGCTAATTTAATGGAATCCTTGAGTAATGCTTGTAAAACCACATTACCTAGGTTGATTTATAGCCTTGGAATACCTGGAATTGGACGCGCAAATGCAAAGCTAATATGCAAAGAATTAAGTAATGACATAAATCAGATCCAAAACATTTCAAAAGAAACGCTTATGACAATTTCAGGTATGGGAGAAGTATTGGCTGATGCTTTTTATGAGTATTTTCATGATGAGGAAAACTTAGCGTTAGTAAATGAATTGTTAAACGAATTAGTGATCGACACCGAACAAATAATTCAAACGGAGCTACTATTGGATGGCATTACGTTTGTTATTACAGGCTCCTTGATTTTTCACGAGAATAGAGATGAGCTAAAGGAAATAATTGAGCAAAAAGGTGGAAAAGTAACAGGGACGGTCACGAATAAGACAAATTACTTAATTAACAATGATACAACCTCCAATTCATCTAAGAATAAAAAGGCAAAAGAACTTGGAGTAAAGATTATTTCGGAAGAGGATTTCAATCAACTAATTCTTCCTAATAAATAGAAATAAGTGGAAATAAACAACTAGTCAAGGTTGATTTATTTGAGTAATGGTGTTATGATTAAATTCATATTGCAAAATTAAGTGAAGATGGTGAAGAAAATATGCCAATTAAAGTACAAAGTGATTTACCAGCAAAGAAAATATTAGAAGATGAAAATATTTTTATCATGGATGAAACGAGAGCAATGCATCAAGATATTAGACCCTTGAAGATTGCTATTCTTAATTTAATGCCACTAAAAGAAGACACCGAGGTGCAGTTACTTCGTAGTCTTTCTAATTCACCACTGCAAGTGGATATAACATTTTTAACAACAGAAACTTACGTGGGAAAAAATACAGCTGCCAGTCATCTTGACCAATTTTATCTAACTTATGCAGATGTAAAAAATTGTAAATTTGATGGTTTGATTATTACAGGTGCGCCAGTGGAACAGATGAAATTTGAAGAGGTTACTTATTGGGACGAGCTAGTTCAAATTATGGAGTGGTCTAAGACAAATGTTACCTCTACGCTTCATATTTGTTGGGGAGCACAGGCAGGGTTATATTATCATTATGGAATTCAAAAAACAGATTTAAAAGAGAAGCTTTTTGGAATTTATGAACACAAAGTACTAAATAGAAAAGTGCCTTTCATAAGAGGTTTTGACGATGTCTTTTATGCTCCTCATTCTAGGTATACTACAGTTGCAAAAGAAGATATTGTAAATTGCAAGCAACTTACAATTTTGGCTGAATCGGAAGAAGCAGGCGTTTTTATCGTTCTTGCCGATGAAGGAAAACGTATCTTTGTTATGGGACATCCAGAATACGATCGAGTAACTTTGGATAAGGAATTTAAGAGAGACTTAAACAAGGGACTTAATATTGATATTCCGAGAAACTATTATCCTCAAAATGAACCAGACAATATACCGAATTTGACATGGCGTGCTCATGCAAATGCTATGTATGCAAATTGGTTGAATTATTACTTATATCAAGTTACACCATACGAATTATAGTATTTTATGAAGGGGTGATACTTTTGAAGTTTATGGAATATATTCGATACAACCCGACTCTTTGGTTAGTGGGAGTAATTTCAATTGTTATCATCTTAATTAGTGTTATGATTTATATTTTATATCTGAAGTTTGAAAGTGAGAAAAGTGTATCTAGAGCTGCATTAGAAATTAAAAGAATAACAAATAGTATGCGTGCGGGACTAGTTAATTTCAGTTTGGAAGATGATTGTAGAATTTTATATGCAAGTAAAGGGTTTTATTCTATGCTTGGATATACCAAGGAAGAGGCAAAAGCACAAGCAAAGACTAAAATACTTGATTTTGTTTTACCAAAGGATTTACTACTTTTTGAGTCTTATAAGAATATGTGGGTAGACGAGAGTATTAAGTTTGATGTTAAAATGTTAAACCAAAATGGTGATACACTTTCTGTGTTAGTCAATGGCAATAATGTCTTGGAAAAGGATGGCAGGCATACGATATCAGCTGTTTTTGTCGATATATCGGAACAAAAACTACTACAGGAGACAATATTACTTGAGGGAGAGCGTTATCGAATTGCTGCAGAGCTATCAAATGATGTATTGTTTGAATATGATATTAAAATGGATGAAATGAGATTTACGGATAAATATAGAGATTTATTTGGGAGGAATCCAATCAGTACGCAATATTTATATACTATCAAACTCAGAAAAGATATGATTCACCCAAATGATTGGGGCATTTATGTTGAGTTTAATAGAACATTAACAGAAGGAAAAGATTTAATAGAGGCTGAATTTAGAATAAAAGATCGTATGGGAGAGTTTGTTTGGTGTCAGATAAAGGGAAAAACGATATTTGATGATAATAAAATGCCATTACGAGTAGTTGGTAAATTAGTCAATGTTGATTTACATAAAAAGGAAATTGAGACTCTGGAATATAAGGCGACCAGAGACCCGTTAACCGGTGTATATAATAAAATGGTTACAATTAAGAAGATTGATAAATTTATCAGTGGCAATGGGAATAGCAAACATGTACTGCTAATAGTGGATATTGATGATTTCAAGAAAATAAACGACACCTTTGGACATTTACAGGGGGATAAAGTACTTATCCATGTAATAGAAGGTATCAAGGAAGTGTTTTCAGCAGGCGAAATAATAGGTCGTATTGGTGGCGATGAATTTATTGTTTTTGCGGGCAATGTTTCTGATACGAATGATATACTTGCAAAAGCAGGTTTGCTCAATAGTATTTTAGATACCACTTATGCATGTTCTCCGCATAAAATACCAATGTCAATAAGCATAGGTATTGCAATCTGTCCTGAGAATGGTATGCATTATGAACAATTGCTTGAATGTGCTGACAAGGCATTATACATTGTAAAGGAACATGGTAAGAGTAATTATATGCTATATTCAAAAGCTATTTGAAATCCTTTCTAGAGATAGCATTGGTAGTGATTAATAATCCAAAATAGAGGACACAGAGAATGAGGCAAAAACTCAGTAGTAAAACTACTTCATTCATCTGTGTCATTTTTTGTATATATTCATAAATTTCTTTCATCATAAAGCCTGATAATGCAATGATTAGTCCTGGTTTTAGCAGGCAATCCATTGCGTGAAAGGAAAATTTGATATTTCTTATGATTGCATAACTATCCATGCTTGTAACTATAAGTTGACTAATTAATAACCCAATTAAATATCCAGTGATACCATGGTTAGGAATCAGTACAAGGATAAGCAGTATTTTAATTAATAAGCCTGTTACAGAATTAAAGAAGGTGATATGAGTCTTGCCAAGTCCATTAATAATGCTCCCAAGAGTGGTTGTGAGATAGACAAAAGGGCATAACCACGCCAAGATAACGAGGTACGCACCGGCAGATTCATTATGAAATACATTGTTTCCCAAAGCTTTTCCAAATACAACAAAAATACCAGTACTAAGGATTCCAATTATTATGCTATATTTTATTGAGACACTTGTTGTTCTTCCGATGAGCTTTTCATTATTTGTAGCCTGCGCTTCGGAAATTGTGGGAAGTAGGAGAACTGCTAAGGCATTAATCACAGCAGTTGGAAATAGGATAAATGGAATTGCCATTCCATTTAGAACCCCATAAACGCTTAGGGCATCGGCGGTACTAAGACCTGATTTCCGTAGCATATTTGGAATAAGTACTGCTTCAATGCTATGTAAAATATTAATAATCAATCGATTACCCGAGAGTGGGGCACTTAAATGAAATAAATCAGTAGCTATTTTCTTGCTACTCGATTTGGTTAAGTTTTCATTTGCCCCAAAGAGAATTAATTCCTTCGGAGATTTCGTGTAGAATAAAGAAAAGAAATTATATAAGCAGGATACGATTTCACCTATAACAACACCGAAGATAGCTAATTCGCAAGTGACAGATTGGTCACCGTTCCCGGCATAAAGAGCAACTAGGTATACAACAATTACACGGGTTACTTGTTCTAACAATTGAGTTGAAGCTGGTACGCCAGCTTTTTTTAATCCGTAATAATATCCATTAATACAAGAGGTAACGCCACAGAATGGAAATACAAAGGCAAGAACGCGTAGAGAGGATGCGCTCCTTGCTTCCATTAAAAAGTTCATCGCAATAGAATTAGCATTGATGTATACTAAAATAGAGAGAAAAATTGCGATAGATACTGACATGATTAAACCTATTTTAAGTATTTTATGAATGTTTTTATAATTCTTCTTCCCTAATTCTGCAGCAACAAGTCTTGAAATTGAAGTTTGGATACCAGAGGCGTATAAGGTAAAACAAATTCCGTATACCGGAAATACTAATTGATAGATTCCAAGTTTTTCGGCACCCATGGTATTAGATAGATAAATTCGATAGAAAAATCCAATGAAACGTGTAATAAAACCGGCAATGGTAAGAATTGCAGTTCCCATGATAATACTTCTTCTCTTAGCATACCGTCTTTGTCTAGTAACTGAATTTTTCATATTCATTCTGCACATCTCCGTAAACCTCTTGTATAAAATATATTCTTGGATTTACAACTTATGCTTTCGGACTTTTGATACTTAGATTGTGAATTAATATAATTATTTAAAAAAATAATGGAAAAGATATTGACAAAAATAATACATGGTGTTATATTACTTTTAAATCCAAGTAAAATAGTTGGAATTAAAATAGTAGGAAATAAACTTGCAAGAAATAATATATTAGTAGAAATTGATAATACATAACACAACAAAGGGGTGAGCGAAATGAAATTGTCAACCAAAGGAAGATATGGTTTACGTGCAGTGCTTGATTTGGCGGTTAACGAAGGTAATGAAGCGGTTGCATTAAGCCAAATTGCTGAGAGACAGAATATATCGATCAACTATTTGGAGCAGCTCATAGCGAAACTTAAAAAAGCTGGTATTGTCAATGCAACAAGAGGAGCACAAGGCGGTTATGTACTTGCTATACCACCGGAAGAGTTATCGGTAGGAATGATCCTTAGAGCACTTGAGGGAAACTTAAATCCAGTTGATTGTTCAGAAGTCAATGGGGGTAGCGATGTTTGTAGTGGCTCAGATTTGTGTGTAACAAAATATGTTTGGAAGCGTATAAGTGATAGTATAAATAACACGGTAGATCATATGATGCTATCTGAGTTGGTAGACGAAAGTAAGAGGGTTCAAGCGGAATTAGGAGCCCAGGATAATGATCGAATAAAGCAAAGGTGTGGTAAATAACAAAGACACTGTTGTAGTATCATCCGTTGCTAACAAATATGCGATATTCAACACATAGGTAATAAATAACTCATATGCGATAATCAACACATAGGTAATAAATAACTCATATGCAATAAAGAGCACATGGGATATAATACATTGAATAATTAGGAGATGATGAGATGGAAAAGAAAATATATCTTGACAATGCAGCAACAACAAAGACCAGACCTGAGGTAGTAGATGCAATGTTGCCATACTTTACAGAGAAGTTTGGTAACCCATCTAGCGTGTACGAATTTGCAACACAGAACAAGAAAGCGGTTGACGAAGCGAGGGGTACCATTGCTAAGGCACTTCGTGCTGATAGTTCAGAAATTTATTTCACAGCCGGTGGAACTGAATCAGATAATTGGGCATTAATAGCAACAGCAGAAGCTTACGCCTCAAAAGGGAACCACATAATTACTTCAAAAATTGAGCATCATGCGATACTCCATACTTGTGAATATTTGGAAAAACATGGATATGAAGTGACTTATGTTGAAGTAGATGAACAAGGTATAATAAAGTTGAACGAGCTTGAAAAAGCGATTCGGCCAACAACAATCTTAATTTCTGTTATGTTTGCAAATAATGAGATTGGTACAATACAACCGATCAAAGAAATTGGAATGATAGCAAAGAAACATAATATTCCGTTCCATACGGATGCTGTACAAGCTTTTGCTCAGGTGGATATCGATGTAAATGAACTTGGTATCGACATGTTAAGCGCTAGTGGTCATAAATGTAATGGACCAAAGGGGATAGGCTTCTTATATATCAGAAAAGGATTAAAACTTCGATCCTTTGTCCATGGGGGAGCGCAAGAACGACAAAGAAGAGCAGGAACCGAAAATGTACCAGCAATTGTAGGATTTGGTAAGGCGGTTGAGATTGCTATGGCAACCTTAGAGGATAGAACAGAGAAGGAACTTCAGCTTAGGAATATGATGATTCGCCGGATTTTAGAAGAAGTGCCTTATGTCAGACTCAATGGAGACAGAACAAGGAGACTTCCCAATAATGTGAATTTTAGTTTTCAGTTCATTGAAGGAGAATCACTACTCATTATGTTAGATATGAACCATATCTGTGCATCTAGTGGATCTGCATGTACATCCGGATCCCTTGATCCATCACATGTACTACTAGCGATCGGATTACCTCATGAGATAGCACATGGCTCATTAAGATTAACACTAAATGAAGAAATTACTGAGGATGAGATTAATTATGTAATCGTTAAGATAAAAGAAATTGTAGAAAAATTACGCAAAATGTCTCCTCTCTATGAGGACTTTATGAAAAAGCATTAATCATATTAATCCAAAGCACACGTAATTACAAATCATATTTTTAGATAAATTGGAGGAATCAGAATGTACAGTGAGAAAGTAATGGATCATTTTAGTAATCCTAGAAATGTAGGAGAAATAGAAAACGCTAGTGGCGTTGGCACCGTCGGAAATGCAAAGTGTGGAGATATCATGAGAATCTACATGGATATCGACGAGGCAGGTGTGATAAACGATGTCAAATTTAAGACATTTGGCTGTGGTGCGGCAGTAGCAACAAGCAGTATGGCAACTGAACTTGTAAAAGGAAAGACTGTGAAAGAAGCACTCAGTATTACGAATAAAGCAGTAATGGAAGCTCTCGATGGACTTCCACCCGTAAAAGTGCATTGCTCCTTACTTGCAGAGGAAGCAATTCATGCAGCTCTTTGGGATTATGCGGAGAAAAATGGTATTTTAATCGAAGGATTACAAAGACCAAAATCGGATATTCACGAAGGCGAAGAGGCCGAAAAAGTAGTGTATTAGTACTGCTGGAATACTCTATCAAACATGGAGGTAAGAATGGAAAAAGTTGTAGTAGGGATGTCCGGAGGTGTGGACTCCTCAGTGGCGGCATACCTTTTAAAAAAACAAGGATATGATGTTATAGGCGTGACGATGCAGATTTGGCAGGATGAGGATGTCTGTTCCATAGAAGAGAATGGTGGTTGCTGTGGCCTTAGTGCTGTAGAAGATGCAAGGCGTGTGGCTGATTCGCTTGAGATACCATACTACGTCATGAATTTTAAAAAAGAATTTAAAGATAATGTTATAGATTATTTTGTGTTAGAATATCTACAAGCTAGGACACCAAATCCATGTATTGCTTGTAATCGCTATGTAAAATGGGAATCCCTATTAAAGCGTTCCTTAGATATTGGCGCTTCCTATATTGCAACTGGGCATTATGCCAGAATTGACAAACTTGAGAATGGTAGATACAGTATTAAGAAATCGGTAACCTTAGCGAAAGATCAGACATATGCGCTCTACAATCTTACCCAAGAGCAGCTTTCCCATACTCTAATGCCAGTTGGTGAATTTACCAAAGATGAGATAAGAATCATGGCAAATGAATTATCCTTACCGGTAGCCAATAAACCGGATAGTCAGGAAATTTGTTTTGTACCAGATAAAGATTATGCAGGATTTATTATAAAATATTTAAACGATGATGAAATGCCACAGGAAATAAAGCAATTGATCACACAGAATGGAACAAAATTTATAGATACTGGATTAACACCCGGCAACTTTGTTAACACCGCGGGAGAGGTACTTGGCAAACATCAAGGGCTCATCCATTATACCATCGGACAACGGAAGGGATTAAATCTTGCAATGGGACGACCTGTCTTTGTATTAGAGCTTCGATCAGAGACAAATGAGGTGGTGATTGGTTCTTCAGAAGAGGTATTTTCGAATCGCCTCTATGCAAATCATCTGAATTTTATGGCAATTGAAAACCTTGACCCTGAGACAGAAATGGTGGTAGATGCAAAGATTCGCTATAGCCATCCGGGCGCACGTTGTACGATAAAGAAGATAGCTAAGGATGAAGTACTGTGTGTATTTGATGAAGCTCAACGCGCAATTACTCCTGGACAAGCAGTCGTATTCTACCAAGGTGATTATGTTATCGGGGGCGGTACAATTATGAGTAAGTTATAATTAATTTATATTGATATATTAGCCATTATATTGATATATTAGCCATAAGATGAATTTATTGATAATATGACAAGGTTGGAGTATAATAATCATTAGCAATAGAAATAAAACAGGAAGTAGATAGCAATCTACTTCCAATCATAGAGTTTTTCTTTATATTATTGAATGAAAACTATTTTGGGAGGTTATTATTGTGTCTGAAGGAGACCCGATATTGTGGCAGCTGCTCTTGCAGCTAGTCTTAATTATAATTAACGCTGTCTTTGCATGTGCTGAAATCGCGATTATTTCTATGAATGACAACAAACTTGCAAAGCTAACTGCAGCGGGTGATAAACGTGCTATTAAACTTACAAAACTAACGAGCCAGCCTGCGAGCTTTCTTGCTACCATACAAGTTGGCATCACCTTTGCTGGCTTTCTTGCAAGTGCTTTTGCTGCAGATAATTTTTCCGATAAGTTGGTAAATTGGCTGATAAATCTAGGCGTAAAAATTTCTGTTTCTACGCTCAATTCAATATCTGTTATTGTGATAACCTTAATCTTATCCTATTTCACACTCGTACTAGGAGAACTCGTTCCAAAACGTGTTGCTATGAGAAAGGCTGAGGAGCTCGCACTTGGCATGTCGGGGTTTGTATATTTCATTTCCAAAGTATTTGCACCTGTTGTTTGGCTTTTAACTATATCCACAAACGGACTTCTTCGTCTACTTGGTATTGATCCACACGCTATTGATGATGTAATTACTGAGGAAGAAATCCGTATGATGGTAGATGCGGGTAGTATAAAAGGAGCTATTAACAATACGGAAAAAGAAATGATACAGAATGTATTTGAATTTGATAACAAAACTGCTGGAGAAGTTATGACCTATAGAACTGAAGCTTCTCTCTTATGGCTTGATGAAAGCGAAGAAGAATGGGAAAAAACCATCACTGAAAGCAGATATTCTATTTTCCCAGTATGTAATGAAAGCATAGACGATATTATAGGCGTTTTGAATTCAAAGGACTATTTCAGAATGAAAGATAAAAATCGTGTTAATATTTTGGAAATAGCTTTGAAACCAGCATACTTTGTGCCAGAAACTGTGCGTGCAGATGTATTGTTCCGTAATATGAAGTTAAGCCGAAATCATTTTGCGATTGTGCTAGATGAATACGGTGGAATGAATGGTATCATCACTATGAATGACCTACTTGAAGAACTCGTTGGAGATCTTGAAGACGATGCTTCAATGCCTTTGGAAACACCACCGATGGAACGTATTGATTCACATACCTGGATGATTCAAGGCTCGGTTCCGTTAGAAATGGTTTCAGAACAACTTGGGGTATTGTTGCCAGAAGAAGACTATGATACATTTGGTGGTTTTGTTTTTGGGTTATTGGGATACGTTCCTGAGGATGGAAGTATTCCAGAACTAGAAGAATTCGGACTTACCATTAAAGTGACTGAAATAAAGGACCACTCCTTAAAAAGAGCCATAGTTTATTTTGAGCAAAATGAAAACAGTGGCAATTATACAAACGAATCATAAGCTAAATCTTATTCATATGATACAAAACCGCCGATCAAGATGCACGTTGCACCTTGGTCGGCGGTTTTTTTCAATATTGTAACTTTCTTTGTGAGTAAAATAAGATATTGCATGTTAGAGCTTTTCAAAGATAGGTTTTCCCTTAGAAAAAGTAGCGTAATACTTGAAACCAAGTGACTTAAGCATTTCTTCGGCGCGTGGGAAATCGTAACCTAAATGTTCAGGTTTATGTGCATCTGAACCAATCGTGATTAGTTCGCCACCAAGTTCTTTATATCGCAATAATACATCAGCCTTGGGGTGCGCATGCCCAAGACCATATTTATATCCAGCCGTATTAACTTCAAGTCCTTTTCCTAGTGAAATAATTGTCTTTAATACTTCATCAAGGATATCTGCGTATTTCAAATAACTATATTCAAGTGTTCCAGCAGCTTGCGCAGGAGCATAGCGAACAATATAATCGATATGACCAAATACATGAAAGTCATGAAAGGCTCTACTGTTGTTAAGGATAGCTTGAAAATATTCCAGGATACCTTCCTCCTCTGTTTTTCCTTGCCAATACGCAAGAAAATAAGGATCATAGAGATCCACCACATGAGTGGATCCAATGATAAAGTCAAATGGGTAACTCTGCACAAGAGTGGAAAGTCTATCTCCTAAATGAGGCTGCAGTCCCAACTCGATTCCGGTTAATACTTCAATCTGTGATTTATATCGTTCTTTCAATTCGGTTAGCTTCTTTGTATACTCATTACAATCAAAAACAAAGTTAAGATTACTAAGCGTTGGATAATCATAATCCATATGATCAGTAAAGCACAGCTTTTTTAAACCAAGACGGATTGCTTGTTCAATCATCTGTTCCATTGGCGCTTGAGAATCACTAGAAAAATTAGAATGTAAGTGAAAATCGGAAGTTATCATAGTTTGCTCCCATCTGCCCGCTTTAGCGGGCGTACAAATCAAGGGGTGTGAAAGCGGTTTTTCTTTCACACTTCTCTCCTTCTTAGTTAACCTGCACGATACCTGTAATATCCGTACTTGAAAGCATCGAGTAATTGGTATAGTAAATTACGAAGCCTGGTTTTCCCCCGCTCGGTTTCTTTACGTTCTTCTTAAGGGTATAATCAACTTCCACTTTATCAGCTTCACGTGAACTTGAATAATACGCCGCCAGCCTTGCAGCCTCTTCAAAAGTTTTATCAGGGAGCATATCGCCGCCAGCCTTAACGATTACATGAGAACCAGCTATTTTCTTCCCATGAAACCACCAATCGCCTCCGTCAGCAAAATTAAAAGTGAGCTCATCATTTTGAAAATTATTTTTTCCAACATATATATGATAACCGTCAGAGGAGATGAAATGAAAAGGCTTGCTTTTACTACGCATTTTATTTGGATTTTGCTTTTTACCAGGTTGTTTTGACTTCTCGATATGTTTACGTTTCATATAACCGTATTCAACAAGCTCCTGTTTCAGCTCCATCAAATCTTCCTCTTGGGTCGCAATATCCAGTGAGGTTCGAATTGACTCAAGATGCATCAGTTCAGCTTGCGTTTCCAGTATAAATTTAGAAAGGGCTTCATAAGTTCTCTTCAGTTTACTATACTTTACAAAATAGTGCTTTGCATTCTCCATTGGAGTAAGCATAGGGTCTAGTGGGATGCTAATCTCTTCATTATCATAGTAGTTTATCGTATGAAGAACCTTAGCTGCTGGTTCTAATCCGTAACCATAGGTGGTGATTAATTCACCATATACCTTAAATTTATCACGTTTATCGGTATCGTTTAGCTGCTTTAATTGTAAATCATATTTTTTACTTGTTCGATCAATGGCTGTTCCTACCGCTTTGCGAAGATCCGTAGATTTTTGCCGAATTCTTGTAAGGTCATTCTTAGACGAATAATAAGTCTCTAACATCGCAGAAACAGAATCGAAGGCTTTTACCTCATGATTTGTATAGCAAGTCAGAGAAACACTGGAAAATTCAACTGGATTCCCATCCAAGGAAATAATATTAGGATAATAGGAAGCTGTTTTTACTTCTTCCATGAAACGTTCTAAATTCTTAAATAAATGCAATTCGGTTGTCTCGTTCAGTGCACTAGTGGACTCATTGGAATCGATAGAAGCACGGTGACATATTTCATTAGCAAGTAAGGGACTAATTCCTGTTAGAGTTGTATAGATTGCTTTCCCAAGTGGAATAGGTTTACTTAAGATAGCAGTTTGGAAGGTATTATTATCAATCGTTAATGGATCATACTTTTCCGTTGTCATTGGTATAAAATATTTCCGACCGGGAAGTACCTCACGTACTGAACTAACAAATTGATTGATTCGCTTGATACTATCAACAATTATCATAGCTTCATCACAAAAAATAATATTACTATGTTTACCCATGAGTTCAATAATTAAGTATTTGATGCGAACATCCCCAAGCTCATCAAGATGTTCTAACTTTATATTTACAATACGCTCCAATCCAGGCTGTGAGATATCAAGGATACGTGCACTGCCCAAATGCTTTCTTAACAGCATGCAAAAATTAGGAGCAGTCATTGGACTAGGTTTGGTATGTTCCGTTAAATAAATTAACGGTAATCCAGCACCCGCGGAGAGCAATAATTTATACTGTTCTCTTGCTTGTCCCTTTATTGTCAGTACCAGTTCATCTTTTTCTGGTTGCGCAATTTTATTTATTCTTCCATTCATTAACTTTTCACGTAGCTCATGAACTACATTCGATATAACTACACCATCTAATGCCATATTAAAACTCCTTTATCTATATTGGCTATTTGAACTACCAATCCAAATCCATCATTGGTTTGCCATAAATATTATTTATATTCTTGACAAAAAGTATAGCACAAAATCCCTTAAAAGAATACATTCTTAATGAATAAACAGCTCTGAAAGGTAAACTTCTTTAAGTTCTCCTGTTTTCACACAAATCAGCAATTGTAGATATCTATCCGCCATTCTATGATTTTTCAGGTAAGTTATCCACATCATATAGTTAAACTTATTCTGC
>Ga0209511_1000723_pt1 | contig 31580 bp, 26 predicted proteins | sample SSSSmetaG_FD_184141 | JGI IMG/M metagenome (GOLD analysis project Ga0209511, IMG submission 184141) | Glacier valley bacterial and archeal communities from Borup Fiord, Nunavut, Canada, to study Microbial Dark Matter (Phase II) - ​SSSS... | ecosystem: Environmental > Aquatic > Freshwater > Ice >... | reverse complement strand
AATACATTTAAAGATGTGTATAAAGAAATTAAACGATATATGAATTATTATAACAATCATAGATATCAATGGAATTTAAAAAAGATGACTCCTGTACAATACAGAAATCATCTTACAGCTTAATAAACATTAATACTTTAAACACTTTTTTTATTAGTGTCCTTGACAAAGGGTACCATTTACCTGTACAATACAGAAATCATCTTACAGCTTAATAAACATTAATACTTTAAACACTTTTTTTATTAGTGTCCTTGACAAAGGGTACCATTTATAAACCTAATTGTTGCTTTTGTTTTAATTCAGGAAAAAGATTAAGAATTTGTGCATACCTAAAATCTAGCCGAATTTCACCCCAAACATTGTCAAAAATGGTTAAATCCTTACCCATAATATATCCTCCTTATAAATTTATAATTTGTTAAATATTTTATATGGTCTATATTATAACATACCATTTTTTTAATGTCAAGTTATTTGTTAACTCATTATTAATACGAATAATTATCGTTTTTACATAAAAAAATAGAATATATAAAAATCATATATTCTACATTTTACTATTATTTTAATTTAAAAATCCATTTATAATTTCTTTTTCAGCTTCTTTTTCAGTTAATCCAAGTGACATGAGTTTTGTAACTTGTTCTCCTGCAATTTTACCAATAGCTGCTTCATGAATTAATCTTGCATCTACGTTATTTGCAGTGATTTCTGGAATTGCTTGAACTGAAGCATTATCCATTATTATTGCATCACATTCAACATGTCCAAAGCATTTATTATTACCCACAATTTTTGATACAAATTGTTGTTTTGAATTATCCTTTGCAACTGATCTTGAAACAACTCTAGTACTAGAATTTTCACCGTTTAATTCAACATCAAATACTGTTTTAGCAAATTGATTACCATGAGTCATTATTTTTTCTGTTATAATTAAATTAGTATTACCCAGTAATACTCCTTTTGTTTCACGGATAGTAGAATCCACTCCTTTTATTTGAGTAGTTTCCATTTCTAAAGTAGCTCCATTTTTAAGTTCAATGATAGTTTGAGGATTTAAAATTCTTTTTCCATTTCCACTACCTTCACCAATATGTTTTTCAATATATTTTACTTTAGCATTTTCTTCTATGAAAAATCTATGCACACCATCATGTTGTGAATTAATATCACTATCATTATGTATACCACATCCTGCAACTATTATTACATCTGCATTTTTACCTACAAAAAAGTCATTATATACCACATCAGTAAGTCCACCTTCAGTAATAATAACTGGAATATGTATTATCTCATTTTTTGTATTTTCTTTAATAATAATATCTATTCCCTGTTTGTCTGTTTTACTTACTATATTAATATTTTCAGTTACATTTCTATCGATACCTTTTCCATTTTTTCTTATGTTATATGCACCTTTTTTTATCTTGTATGTACTAGTTATTTCTTTCAATAACTTTGTTTCTATATTATCCATTGTTATTTGACTCCTTTAAAAACTTGCAGGTACTTTTACTGTTTAATAGTTTAGGTAATAATATATCTTTACTACCAATTTCAGCTATTGCTCCATTATCAAGTAATATAATTTCATCTGCAATATCTAATATTCTTTCTTGATGTGAAATTATAACTATAGATCCTTGAATAGTTTCATACATTTTTTGAAATACATCAATTAAATTATTAAAACTCCATAAATCTATACCAGCTTCAGGCTCATCAAATATTGTAAGTTTAGATTTTTTTGCAACTACTGTAGCAATTTCTATTCTTTTTAATTCGCCACCAGATAAACTTGAATTAATTTCTCTATTCAAATAATCTTTAGGGCATAATCCAACATCAGATAAATAACGACACGCACCTTTACATTTAGTGTTGTTGCCTGTTGATAACTCTATTAATTTCTTTACTGTAATTCCTTTAAATTTAACAGGTTGTTGAAATGCAAATCCAATACCTAAGTTTGCTCTTTCAGTTATATTTAAATTAGTTATATCTTCACCCATAAATATAATTTTTCCAGATGTTGGTTTTAATATTCCCATTATTATTTTAGCTAATGTAGATTTTCCACTTCCATTAGGGCCTGTAATTGCTACAAACTTTTTTCCATCTATCTTTAAATTTATATTTTTCAGTATTTTTTTGTTATCTCTTTCAAAAGAGATATCTATTAGTTCTAACATATTTGTTCCTTCCTTATTTTGCTTCAAATATTTCAAGTCCTACAGGACAATGATCACTACCTATTACTTCTGGGTATATATATGCGTCTTTAATGTACTCTTTTATACTGTTTGATACAATAAAGTAGTCAATACGCCATCCAACATTTTTAGCCCTTGAATTACCCATATATGACCACCAAGAATATGCATCTTTTTTATCCGGATAAATACTTCTAAAAGTATCAGTAAATCCATCGTTTAAAAACAATGTCATTTTTGCTCTTTCTTCATCAGTAAACCCTGCACTTCTTTTATTTGATTTTGCATTTTTAATATCTATTTCATTATGTGCTACATTTAAGTCTCCACATACAATAACCGGTTTATTTTCATCTAATTTCTTTATATGTTTTTTTATTTCTTCTTCCCATATCATTCTATAATCTAATCTTTCTAATTCTCTTTTAGAGTTTGGTGTATATATGTTTACAATATAGAAAGTATCAAATTCAAGTGTAATTACTCTACCTTCATTATCATGCTGCTCTATACCTATACCATATTGTACACTTAGGGGTTCTATTTTAGTAAATATAGCTGTACCAGAATATCCTTTTTTTTCGGCGCTATTCCAGTATTGTTTATATCCTTCAAAATCTATTTCTACTTGCCCTTCTTGCATTTTAGTTTCTTGAATACAAAATATATCTGCATCTATCTCATTAAAAAAATCTTTAAATCCTTTATTGAGTGCAGCTCTTATTCCATTAACATTCCATGAAATCAATTTCATATTATCTTCTCCTTATATTGTATTTTTATTTCTATACATTAAATTCATATCTTACTTCAGTTATATCTTGTTCACCAACTTCAATTATTGTTTCCCCATTTAACTTACCAAGATTTTTTTCGTAAAATTTTCTTCCTAAAAAATTATCCTTAAAGCACCATAAAGACACTTTGTTGTAATTTTGTCTTTTAGCTTCACTTTGTGCAAAATTAATTAATTTAGTACCTATTCCCTTACATTTATCGTCTGGGTTAACATATATAGCAAATATTTCAAAAATATTTTCATACTTTATATCATCTTCTTCACTTATTTGTCCACACCATATGAATCCTTTAATAACATTATTTTCTTCATATACGTAAAATGGTGGCACTTCTTTAAATCTTTTACTTCTTTTTTCTGCTTCAACTTCTATTGATAAATTTTTTAAATATTTATCATTAACAATTCCTTTATATGCTACATTCCATGACTCAACTTTAATTTTAGCTATGCTATATGAATCTTCTATTCTTGCTTCCCTTATTATTTCTTTCATTACTACCCCGATTTCAACTTTATTTTTTACATGTATTTTTTGTTTATAAAATTATATTTATATTATACCTAATTTTAAGCAATAAATCAACTAATTAACTAAATTATTACTGCCTTTGTGTATTTAAATTACTCTTCAGATTTTAAATTCGGTTTTCCAGCCTCAATTAATATTTTGTTTTTTAACATGAAAAGACTAATAATAAATATAAATATTCCTGTTCCAACAAGTAACCATTCAATTTTAATTATATCTGATAATGGTCCAAATATAAGCATTCCAAGCGGCATAACTGAGCTTGCTATCATACCATAAACTCCAAATACTCTACCTAGATAATTTTCATCTACCTTCTCCTGTAATAATACAGTTGATGGTGTATTAAACATCGGCATAGCAATTCCAAATAATACCATGAAAAATAAGTATATCCAAAAAACTGGAATTATTCCAAGTGCAAATGTACAAATTCCCATAGCAATACTTGATAAAGCCATTGTATATATCTTGTTTTTAAAGCCACCCCATACTGACATAACTATACCACCTACAATCATACCTCCAGAAAATGTAATTTCGTTTGCAATTAATTTCCAAACGTCACTACCAAAGCTACGAGTTACTAGTAGCGGTGTCAAAAATGCGACAGGTGTAGCTAGAAAAAAGAAAAATGCACAAAAGAAGAAAAATCTCTTAACATAAGCATGACTTTTTATATATTCAAGTCCATTTTTAAAATCATCTACATATCCTGTTGTTTGAACCTTTGATACTTTTGAGTGATCAGGTACTTTTACAAATATAAGTAATGTAGAAACACCTATAATTGCTGTTATAACATCTATAAACATTATTACTTCTATTGTAGCAAAACTAAGTAATGCTCCACTAAGCATTGGTGATGCTAAAAATACTAATGATTGTATTGTTCCATTTATTGAATTTACTTTAGTAAGTTTATCTTCAGGTACAAGCCCAGGAAGTATTGCTCCAATAGCTGGAGTTTGAATTCCTGATCCTAAAGCTCGTACAGCAGATATAACAAATAGTAGCCATAGTGCATTGTATCCCATTAAAAACAATATAGCTAAAACTAGTGTTGCAATTGCAATCACTGAATCTGATAAAACAATAAGTATTTTTCGATTATAACGATCTGCCCATACTCCTGCGAAAGGAGATATAAAAAACGTAGGTAAAAAACCACAAATAATCGATATAGTCATCATTATACCAGATTGTGTTTTTAATGTAATATACCACATAATTGCATATTGAACCAATGCTGATCCAAATAGTGATATTGTTTGACTAACTAAAAATAGTATTATATTTTTTTTCCAATTCTTTTCCATGTTTATTTTTTCTCCCGTCATTTATATTATAAGTTTAATTAAGTAATGTTATATGTTATTAACTTTCATAACTCTCATTGCATTTAATACAGCGATAATTGATACTCCAACATCTGCAAATACTGCTTCCCACATTGAAGCTGCACCAAAAGCACCAAGTGTTAAGAATATAAGTTTAATAGCTAGTGCAAACACAATATTTTGCCATACAATTTTTCTTGTTCTTTTTGCTATTTTAATTGCAGTTACTATTTTTGATGGTTCATCATTCATTATTACGATATCTGCCGCTTCTATAGCAGCATCTGAACCTAGTCCTCCCATTGCAATTCCAATATCTGCTCTTGCAAGTACTGGTGAATCGTTTATACCATCACCTACAAACACGATATTTCCTTTAGAAGATTTTTCGTTAAATAATAATTCAAGTTTTTCAACTTTTCCAGTAGGTAATAATTCAGAATATACTTGGTCTAAACCTAATTGTTTACCTATTTTTTCACCAACAGATTTTATATCACCTGTAAGCATAACAATTGTTTTAATACCTAACAATTTTAATTCTTTTATTGTATTTGCTGAATCTTCTTTAACTTCATCAGAAATTAGTATATTTCCTAAATATATCGAATCCAATGACACATATATTATAGTTTCTATAGTTTCTATTTTATTGTATTTAATATTCTCAGTATCCATTAATTTAGAATTGCCAACTAATATATTTTTATCTTGATAATTTATTCTAATTCCATGGCCAGATATTTCTTCATATTTTTGAACTTTGCTTTTATCTATTTCTTTTCCATAGGCTTTTAAAATAGAAAGAGCAATTGGATGATTTGAATAACTTTCAGCATATGCTGCATATTCAATTAATTCATCTTTAGTAACATTAGATTCATTATTTATTTCAGTAACATTAAATACACCTTTTGTTAAAGTACCTGTTTTATCAAAAACTACTACTTCTACATTATTTAAAGCTTCAAGATAGTTGCTTCCCTTAACTAGTATTCCTTTTTTAGAAGCACCACCAATACCACCAAAAAATCCTAATGGTATTGAAATAACTAATGCACAAGGACATGATATAACTAAAAATATTAATGCTCTATATACCCAATCTGAAAATGTTGCACCTTGCATTAGTAATGGTGGAACAATTGCAATAGCAAGAGCTAATATAACTACTACTGGAGTGTAATATCTAGCAAACTTTGTTATGAAATTTTCAGTTTGCGCTTTTTTGCTACTTGCGTTTTGAACTAAATCTAAAATTTTAGATACAGTTGATTCTCCAAATACTTTAGTAACTTCTATAGTTAAAACACCATTTTGATTTATAAAACCACTTAGTGCATTATTTCCTATTTCTAGTTGTCTTGGAACAGATTCTCCTGTTAAAGAAGATGTATCAACCATTGATTTTCCTTCTATAACCCTGCCATCTAAAGGTATCTTTTCACCTGGTTTTACAACTATGATATCACCAACTTTTACATCTTCTGGTGATACTTTTTTGAGGTCATTACCAACTTTAATATTAGCAAAGTCAGGTCTTATATCCATTAAAGCAGTTATTGATTTTCTAGAATGATTTACAGCTATATCTTGAAATAACTCTCCAACCAGGTAAAATAGCATAACTGCTACACCTTCTGGAAATTGTCCAATAGCAAAAGCTCCAATTGTAGCAATACTCATAAGAAAGTTTTCATCAAAAAATTGACCTTTTAAAATATTTTTTAAAGCTCGAAGTACAATATCTGAACCAACTATAATATAACTTATTAAAAATATAGTAAATTCCATCCAATTTGGTAAATCTAAAATTAAACCAAGTATAAATAAAATCCCACCTATTGAAAGTCTTATAATAGTTTTGTTTTTATTATTTGATTCTATATTTAATTCATCTGAATTTATAACCTTTATATCGGGTTCAATATTTTTTATTATATCTTTAACTTCTTCAATAATTTTATTTAATTCATCTTTATTACTTACTTCAATACTTAGTTTTTTAAGTGCAAAATTAACATTTACACTTTTTACTTCTATAATATTTTTAATATGTGATTCGATTTTTGCTGCGCAATTTGCACAACTTAAACCGTCTAATATGTATTCTTTTTTAACAGTTAATGACATCATAACCTCCTAAATTTATATTATGTTTTTATTATTTTCTTTAATGTGAATTATTCCTTGATTAAATATTTGATTTATATGTTCATCATCTAAAGAATAATATATTATTTTACCTTCTCTTCTGTTTTTTATTAATCTAGCTTTCCTTAAAACGATTAGCTGATGTGAAATTGCTGATTGCGTCATATTAAGTAAAAAAGCAATATCACAAACACACATTTCAGATTTATCTAATGCCCAAAGTATTCTAATTCTTGTTGAATCTCCAAAAACTTTAAACAGTTGTGAAAGATCATGAAGTACTTCATCTTGTGGCATTTGACTTTTTACTTGATTTACAATATCTTGATGTATTACACTACAATCACAACTTTCAATTAATTGCATTTTACTAGACATATTATTACCCCTTTTCATTATATTTATCAAACAGTTGAACAACTATTCATATATTATGTGTATTATACTATACTTTTATTCATATGTCAATAGTTATATGAATGATTGTTCAAGTATTTAAGTAAAAAAGAATAACAGCATACAATGTATTCCTATTCAAAACTTAATTTTTCTAAATTAAATATGATAAAAATAGACACACAACTTTTTAAATTGCATGTCTTTTATATAATTAATAAACTTATTTTATAATAATTTTTTTGCATATTAAAGAGGGTCAGAGGGCATAGCCACTAAAGTGACCCGGCAACCGAGACCACGGGGCGGAAACTGAAGTTGATGTTTGCATTACCATTGTAGTTGATGAAATTGAATGCACCCGCAGTAGTCGTACCATCGCAACTGCCCCCACGCATGAAGAATAGAGGGCTCGAATAAGGCATGTACGTGTAGTCGTTAAACCATGCTGTTGCACCTATCGCAGATGTTGATGTCTCATATACTGCGTCACCTTTTTTGCTTTGGTTTGCTATATAATTTCCACTTTGTGTATCTCCATTTGATGTGTATTCATCTTTGTATTGATTATTTGCATTTAGTAAACTTAAGCCATATGTTGTTAAATTTGCATGTCCGTTATTTACATATGCAGCTGTATATTCATTTGCTCCACCTGACATGTCATATATACCAGATATATTTCCTGTTGTAGATGCATTTATTCCATATGTTAAATTATCATATGTATATGTTGTTGTTGTAGCTGAGCTACTTACCGTTGTTCCTGCTTGACCTGTTAAAAAGCTATTATTTGGATTTATCCATACTTCTCCTGTTTTTCCATATGCACTACTCGAAAGGTAAGCTACTGCTCCCCATTCTGTATTTTTAATTAAGTGAGTGTCTATCCCTGTTCCTGTTGCAGGCCAACCATATCTAGTATTTGTTTCCATATTTCTGGTTGCTGTAAAGATTGCGTCTATTGATATAGTTCTAAGTGACGCTACATTTGGTTTTATATCTATTGCACTTGTGCTGCCACTTGCTTCAAATTTTGCAACCCATATTCCTGTAAGTTCTGTACTTCCAAAAGTAAACGCTGGATGATTTGTAAATTTTCCACCATTAGTTGCAAAATTAGATGATGAACTACCTACTCCTGAATCTATTGCTCCATTCCACGAATCATTTATACCTTTGCTAAATTGTATATTAATTGTAGTTGCTGTAGCTGTATGCCAACCAGCAGGTATTTTATATACATATCTGGGTATCCATACCCACATACTTCCATCAGCTGTTTGTGCATTTGCCCACTCTTTATTTGCATAATTATACCATGATGTATCTGTATCCGGACTTGCAATTGTATCCCATACTAATGTTGATGTATTCCATTTTTTGGCTGTCATACCAGTAGCAAGTTTTGGTTTGTTTACTCCTTCACTTACTATGTAATCAGATGTTTTAGAATCTTCCACACCAGAGTTTTTTGCCCAATTTATACTACTTGCGTCACTGCCAACATATACAAGTTTTCCTTTTTGAATTATATACTTTGAACCATCAGTTGATTTCATACTTGTTACATAGTACTTTACTGTTTGACCTATGTTTGGCACAGTTCCATCCCAAGTAGGAGCAGATATAGTATCTAGATTTAATGTTGGATCATTTACATATTCATTAGATAGACTTAGAGATAAATCCGAGTTATATGCATCTATTGTAGATTTAAATGTTGCCTCAGTAGCACTATTTATTGAATTATTGCTACTTAAGCTTAAAATTACTGATCCTGCTAGTATTATTATAACTATAATTGTTATAACTAGCACTATTAATGAAATACCTTTTTTCATATTTACCTCCAAATTATATATTATTTACTCTATAACTATTAAAGTGACCCAGCAACTAAAACTACGGGGCGAAAACCGACGTTACCGTATGGACTGCCAATGTAGCTGCTAAAATTGAATGTACCCGCAAAATTAGTATTATTGTAATTGCCACCACGTATGAAAAACAGACTGCTAGAATAAGGTATGTTTGAATAGTCGTTAAACCATGATGTTGCACCTGTTCCTGCTGATGATGTCTCATATACTGCATCACCTTTTTTATTTAAGTTCGCTATATAATTTCCATTTTGTGTATCTGCATTTGATATATATTCATCTTTGTATTGACTTGCCGCATTTGCTAAACTGGGGCCATATGTTGTCAGATTTTCATCTCCATTATTTACATATGCTGCTGTAAATTCACATGCTCCACCTGACATATCATATATACCAGATATATTTCCTGTTGTACTTGCATTTATTCCATATGTTAGATTATCATATGCATACGTTGTTGTTGTTCCTGCACTACTAACTGTTGTTCCTGCTTGACCTGTTAAAAAACTAGTATTTGGATTTATCCAAACTTCACCTGTTTTTCCATATATACTTTTCGAAATGTAAGCTACTACTCCCCATTCTGTATTTTTCATTAAATGAGTATCAATTCCTGTTCCTGTTGCAGTCCAACCATATCTAGTGTTTGTTTCCATATTTCTACTTGCTGTAAACATTGCATCTATTGTTATACTTCTAAGTGCTGCTACATTTGGTTTTATATCTACTGCGCTTGTGCTGCCACTTGCTTCAAATTTTGCAACCCATATTCCTGTAAGTTCTATACTTCCAAAAGTAAATGCAGGTTGACTTGTAAATTTTCCTAAATTAGTTGTAAAATTTGATGATGAAGCACCCAATCCTGAATCTATTGATCCATTCCATGAATCATTTATTCCTTTACTAAATTGTATATTAATTGTTCCAACTGTTCCTGTATGCCAACCTGTTGATATGTTATATACATATCTTGGTATCCATACCCACATACTTCCATCAGCTGTCTGCGCATTTGCCCACTGTTTATTTGCATAATCATACCATGATGTATCTGTATCTGGACTTGCAATTGTATCCCATACTAATGTTGAAGTATTCCACTTTTTTGCTGTCATACCAGTAGCAAGTTTTGGTTTGTTTACTCCTTCACTTACTATGTAATCAGATATTTTAGAATCTTCCACACCAAAATTTTGTGCCCAACTTATACTACTTGCGTCACTGCCAACATATACAAGTTTTCCTTTTTGAATTATATACTTTGAACCATCAGTTGATTTCATACTTGTTACATAGTACTTTACTGTTTCACCTATGTTTGCCACAGTTCCATCCCAAGTAGGAGCAGATATAGTATCTGGATTAAATGTTGGATCATTTGCATATGTATTAGCTAACCAAAGAGATAAATCTGAGTTATATGAATCCAAATTCGTTTTAAATGTTGCTTCTGTAGCACTTGATATTGGATTATTGCTACTTAAACTTAAAATTACTGATCCTGCTAGTATTATTATAACTATTATTGTTATAACTAAAACTATTAATGAAATACCTCTTCTTTGTTTTTTACTCATAATATACCTCTTTCATTTTTATATGATTTCTATACTAATTCAAAATTAATAACTTTATAATTTACAACAAGTTTAACATTGTTATAAATTACACCTTTTATTACTTATATTTCCATTATATAATATAAATATTTTTTTGTCAACAACATATTTATATATATTATTCCATTTCTTTCAATTCCAAATGGAATGAACGATAAATTCATTTATATCTGAATTTATCGTTCATATTCTTTATCATATATTTTATATATTATGTTTATTTATATAGTTTTCCATAAAAGTCTATTTTCTTCAAATATACATTCAAGTCTATTTTCTTCATGAAGATACGATAGATATGAACGTATTGTACTACCTACTAGTACATATTGATTAAAGTCCATATTTAAATTGTATGAATCAAAAACTTTTTTCAAAATTTCTTCAAAACATATTTTGTCTTTACAAATTTGAATTATTATATCAATTATTTCAAATATTTTATCTCTATTTAATTTAGTGAGTGAAGCAACATTATTTGTTACCTCTGCATGTGAAGGAATATATAATATGCCATCTAATTGATCTATTTTATCTAAAGTACAAAGAAATGCTTTAACATCATAAATAAAGAAGACATGATACTTGTTAATAATATTTTCACTAAATACACAGTCAGCTAAAAAATATATATTATCTGAAGTTTTAATTCCAATCATTCCAAAATAATGTCCTGGTAATTCTATATACTCTAAACCATCAGGTAAAAACTTGTCCACACTATTAGTAGGTTCACAAGAAGTAGCCATTAAGAATTTATTTCTAATTTTACTACATGGATAACCACCATATAAAAATGACGATTCTAATATTGGATATTTAGCAAAGGTATTCTCTATATCTGTAGAAATAATTGAACATCCTGTTTTATTTTGCAAATATTTATTTCCACCTATATGGTCAGCATTTGAGTGTGTATTAATTATTCCTAATAGATTCCAATTGTTTTCACTCAATACTCTAGCTATCATTCTACCAGCATCTTTATCATTACCACTATCAATTAAATAAACATTTTTATCATCAACTTTATATATACCTATTTTTGTAGGAGATTCTAAATAATATGTTTTTTCTCCTGCTTTTTTTAATTCATACAAATTTATTAACCTCCTTGTTTACTCAAATTCTTCATATTTTGATTTTTTACCAAGTCCTGGCATTGTCATTATATCTCCAGCGTATACAATAATAAATCCAGCTCCACTAGAAATTTTTATATCTCTTACCGTAATAGTAAAATCTTTTGGACAACCTAATAATTTAGGATTATCTGATAGTGAAAGTGGTGTTTTAGCAATGCATATTGGTAAATCACTATATCCTAATGTATTAGCATTTTCTATTTTTTCTTTAGCAGCGTCAAGATATACTATATTACCTGCACCATATATCTTTTTACAAACCTTATCTATTTTAGTTTCAATACTATCATTATCATTATAAATAAATTTAAAGTCATTAGTAGTATTATCTAAAGTTTGAACAACAAGCTTAGCAAGATTTATAGCTCCATCTGAGCCATTTTCATATGCAGTGGATATTTCACTTTTAACATTCAATTTATCACAATATTTTTTAATATATTTTATTTCATTGTCAGTATCACTGCTGAATTTATTTATACAAACAATTATTGGAACTTGATATTTCTTTATATTTTCAATATGCTTTTCTAAGTTAACTATTCCTTTTTCAAGAGTTGCTAAATTTTCATTTGACAAATCCTTTTCAAAATCTCCACCGTTATACTTTAAAGCTTTAACAGTTACAACAAGTATTGCTAAATCTGGTACTAAATTTGCTTTTCTGCATTTTATATCAAAGAATTTTTCAGCACCTAAATCAGCACCAAAACCTGCTTCTGTTATACAGTAATCTGTAAGTTTTAGTCCAAGTTTTGTTGCTACTACAGAGTTGCAACCATGTGCAATATTTGCAAACGGCCCTAAATGTACAATACAAGGTGTATTTTCAGTAGTTTGCACCAAATTTGGATTCATTGCTTCTTGTAGTAATGCCATCATTGCATTAACTACTTTTAAATTTCTTGCATACACAGGTTTATTTTCATAATCATATGCAACTAAAATTGATCCTAATTTCTTTTTTAAATCTGCTTTGTTCTCTGCTAAACAACATATTGCCATTAATTCACATGCAGCAGTAATTTCAAATCCTGTATGTATCCCATGAGTAGTAGTTATATCCCTTAAAGCTCTATCATTCATATCAATAGCACGTTTAATACATATTTTTTGAGGATCTATATTTAGATTACTTTTGTGAAAAACATTATTATCTATTACTGCACATAAAAGATTATTTGCAGATGTAATTGCATGAAAATCTCCTGTAAAGTGTAAATCAATATCTTGCGATGGTAAAAGTTTTGCCATTCCTCCACCAATTGCTCCACCTTTAGTACCAAAAACTGGTCCTAAAGACGGTTCCCTTAAAACTGCTATAGATTTTTTTCCTATTTTATTCATAGCCATAGTAAGTCCAATTGATTGAGTTGTTTTTCCTTCTCCATGTGGAGTTGGATTTACGGCTGTAACTAATATTAATTTAGCTGATTTTCTATCTTTAATATTATTATAGTAATCACTAGAAATTTTTGCTTTATATTTTCCATAACAATCAATATACTCTTCTGGTATATTGAGTTTTTTAGCTATATTTTCAATTCTTTCTATCATAAATTTACACCTTGCCTTTATTATATTTATTATATTTATTATATTTATTATATTATATTTAAATATATATTATTATTCTTTTAATATCATTCCAGCACCTAAATCTTCATTTGGTCTAACTATAAATCCAAATTTTTCATAGAAATGTTCTTTACCTTTTGTAGCACCTAAATATACTCTAATATCTGGATTTATATTTTTAAATTCTTCTATATTTTCTAGTAATTTGCCCATAATAGAAGTTCCTATTTTATTTCTTTGATATTTTGGATCAACCATAACATCATGTATATATAGATACATTGATCTATCACCTAAAATTCGTGCCATACCAATTAATTCATTATTACAATAGCCACAAATAAATAGTATTGTATTATCAAATGATCTTTCTATTATACTTTCTTCTATTCTACCCCAATTAACCTTTTCTCTTAAATTATTAACTTCTTTAATTGTTGGTCTTAAATAATTATATACTATATCCATATTAAATCCATTCATCATATTTTTTAATATAAGCTTTCTTAGCAAATACGAATGCTATACAATATATTACTACTACTGCAAGAATTACTGAAATATATTTAAATGGAATTGCTACTAATCCTATCGCTGCTCCTATAAATGTGAAAGGTGTCAAAATAGCAACTAAGCTAAATACAATAGTAGATACGTATACAGCTTTTGATGCATTACTTTGAATAAATGGTTTTTTAGGAGTTCTTAGTATATGTAATCCAACTAAATTGGCAACTATACCATATGAAAACCATATTGTTTGAAACAAAGCACTATCTGGACCTCTTAGTTTGAATCCAAACCACAATGTAGCAAAAACAACCATATCAAAGCATGAACTTACAGGACCCATAAAAACCATGAATTTTTTCAAGCTTTTGATATTTAGTTTTCTAGGTTTTGTTAAAGATTCTTTATCTACATTATCAAAAGGAATTGATAATTGTCCCATATCATAAAGTAAGCTTTGTACTAATAACTGAATAGGTGTAATTGGAAAAAACGGTAATAATATACTAGCAATTAACACTGAAAACACTTCTCCAAAATTCATACTAGCCGCTATTTTTATATATTTCATAAGATTTGTAAATGTTGCTCTACCTTCTAAAACACCATTCATTAAAACATTTAAATCCTTCTCTAAAAGGATTATATCTGCTGTCTCTTTTGCAATATCAGCTGCTGTATCAACAGATATACCAACATCTGAACATGTAAGAGAAGGTGCATCATTTATTCCATCGCCCATATAACCAACAACATTTCCACTTTGTTTAAGTAACGTTACAATTTTAACTTTTTGCATAGGTGAAAGTTTAGCAAACACATTCACATCTTTTAATAAATGTATTATTTGAGAGTCTGGTAAGCTATCTAGTTGACTTCCCATAATGATTTTTGAAGTGTTAATTCCAACTTTACTACATATAGCTCTAGTAACACCTGCATTATCTCCTGTAAGTACAATTACTCTTATACCTGCATTGTTTAAATCATCAATAGAAGCTTTTGCACTCTCTTTAGGTGGATCTAAAAATCCTATAAATCCTAAAAGAATCATATCCCTTTCGTCTTTAACCTCAAAATTTGCAATACAATTAGTATCTATTTTTTTGCATACTGCTATTACTCTCATGCCTTCTTCACTTAATTGTTCAGCAATATTTATTACATTTGTTTTAATTGTTTCACTTATATCAGAAACGATGCCATCAGCTTCTACAAAAGAGCAAATATTTAAAATTTCTTCAACTGCACCTTTTGTTATTAACATTCTTTCTTTATCATCATTATCATCATCAACTACGACAGAAAGTCTTCTTCTTGTAAAATCAAATGGAATCTCATCTATTTTTCTATATGTTTCAATTATTTTTCCTAAATCATTTTTCAAAGCTCTATTAATAACTGCTTCATCAATACTTCCTTTTAGACCAGTTTGAAAATATGAATTTAAAAAAGCATATTTTAAAACACCTAAATTTTCATTACCATGTATATCTAAATATTTTTCAATAATAATTTTGTCTTCTGTTAATGTTCCAGTTTTATCGGTACATAAAATATTCATAGCACCAAAACTTTGAATTGAATCTAATTTTTTTACAATAGTTTTTTTCTTGGACATTCTTATAGCACCTTTTGATAAAGTAGATGATAATATAACAGGAAGTAAAAGTGGTGTTATACCAATAGCTATTGCTACTGAAAATGTAAAAGTAGTCAATAGATCATGTTTCCATATATTAATAAAAAAAGTAACTGGTATCATAATAAGCATAAATTTTATCAATAATCTACTTATATTTTCAATAGCAATTCTAAAACTTGTTTTTGGTTTACCTTGAACTAAAGTATCAGCAATTTTTCCAAAATATGTACTATCACCTATCTTTATAACTACTGCTTTAGCTGATCCACTAATAACATTAGTACCCATCAAACAAATTGTATCTAAATCAGAAATGCCTTCTATTTTATCAATAGATGAAATTTCAGTATCAGTCAATTTTCTTACTGCATCAGACTCCCCAGTAAGAGAAGATTGCCCTATATAGAGAGATTCAGACTCAATTATTCTTATATCAGCTGAAACCATATCACCTGCAGAAAGAATAACAACATCATTTATTGTAAGATCTTTAACAGGAATTTTAATTTTTACATTGTTTCTTAAAACTGTTGTAGTAGTAGCTACTAACTCTTTTAATTTTTCTGCTGCTTTATTGGATTTAAATTCCTGAGTGAATTCCAATAAGGTACTTACTGTAACTAATATTACTATAGCAATTGTATTTGTATAATTAGGAAATTCCGGAAGTATTATATCTGTAAAAAGTAATACAACAGTTATACCTAATAAAATAACATTAAAAGGACTAAGCAAACTAGCAAAAAAATAGTTATACCATCTTTTAGGCTTAGATTGTTTAATCTCGTTTTTCCCATATATCTTTATATTTTCAATTGAATCTGCATCACTCAAGCCATCTATATTTACATTATGTTTTAATATAAATTCTTCTTTAGATAAAATGCAATCAGATCCATAATTTTCTTTAACATTTACATTTTCTACTTCTTTTTCTTTATTTGTCATATTGTAAATACCTCTTTCTTATTTTCTTTTTAGTATAGCAACACACTCGACATGAACGGTATGTGGAAACATATCTACTGGTGTCACACTAGTTACGTTATATTTGCTGTTTAATATTTTTAAATCTCTTGCTAAAGTTGCAGAATTACAACTTACGTATCCTATTTTATTTGGATTAAAATCCAATATATATTGAATACTTTTTTCATCAAGACCTCTTCTAGGTGGATCTACAACTATAACTGTTGGTTTTATATCTTCGTTTTTAAATATTTCTATTTTATCTTCTACACTTCCAGCTATATATTCACAATTTTTAATGTTATTATTTAGTATATTTTTATTTGCCATTTCTACAGCTTCTGTTTCTATTTCAATACCGTATACTTTTTTTACATCTTCACTTAAAAATATACCTATTGTACCTACTCCACTATATAAATCAAATAATATGTCTTCCTTATTTAAATTTAATCCCTCTTTTAATACATTGTACAGCATTTCAACTTGCACTGTATTTACTTGAAAAAAAGATTTAGCTGATATATAGAAAGAATAATTTCCTATAGTATCAGTAATATAGTTTTCTCCAAATATACATAAAGTTTCATCACCTAATATTTCATTTGTTTTGCTATCATTTAAATTGGTAAATATACCTTTTATATTTTCTGTATCTAATTCATTTACTAATTTTTGAAATCTATTATCTTTTAACAAATCTCTATTATTGACAACAATAATTATCATTATTTCAGAAGTATGATATCCTCTTTTTAGTATTATATGTCTTATATCTCCAGTGAAATTTTCTTCATTATATCCAGAAAATTCATATGACATAAGCTTTTCAAATACAATTTTTGCTAACATATCAATTACTCTATTTTGTATGTAACAACAATTGTTTTCTACAATATTATGTGTTCTTTTTGAATAAAAACCAATTTTATTTGTTCCACCTATATTTCTAATTGGATATTGCACTTTATTTCTATAATAATATGGTAGTCCCATACCTATAGTATTATTCAATTTATCATATTCTACACCTTGTCTATTAAGTGTATTTTTAACAATTGTATTTTTAATATTAAGTTGCAAGTCATATTTAATATGTTGAGATTCACAACCCCCGCACATTTTAAATACAGGACATACAGTTTCATCAATTCTATTTTCAGATTTTTTATTTATTGTTTCTATCTTAGCAATAGCATAAGATGAAGTTATTTTAATTATACGTATATCTATATTTTCGCCAACTATTCCTCCAGGTACGAATATAATCATACCGTCATGTTTAGCTATACCCTCAAAATTAACCCCATTATCTACTATATCTACTGATAGTAAGTCATTTTTTTTCAATTTGCTCTCCTTTTTTGTTATTTATATTGTATCAAAAAAAATTGTGTTAGTCAATAGATATTATAGTAACATTTTACATTATAAAGAATATAGTATATTAAGTTGAAGATATATGAAGAAAAAGTACATAATATATCTTAAAACTTAAAGGAGTGACAATTATATGTGCAATAGTTCTACATCCACTTTACTTATAGCTCTTACAGCCCTAGTTTTAATATTTCTGATTTTTAGTAAGGATAGATACTCTACACCATTGAACTTCGATACCTTTTTTGGTTTAGATAGTTCAAGCCCTTTCTCAAACGGAGGGTTATAATAGCAAAGGGGGGAAATATAAAATGATGGATGAAAGATGTGGATGTAACACTGGATGTAACACTGGATGCGGATGCAATAGTGGATTTGGCGGATTATTCGGAGGCGGTTCTAGCTGCTGCTGTATAATAATTGTTGTAGTACTTATACTAATTTGTTGCTGCTGTAACTAATTAGCAGATAATTTTTAAAATTTACTTGCCAGTCACTAGTAATAGTGGCTGGTTTTATGTATATATTATGTAAATCTTATGCATATTTTATGTATATCTATCAATATATTGCTTTTAGTCAATACATGTGGTATAATATATACTAGTTGAACAATTTAATCCTATTTAATTAAAGAGGAGGCATTAAAATGAAAATACCAAATAACATTGAAAAAATAATTACGAAAGAAGGTATTCCATACGAAGACTTACGGGATATAATTTTAAAAGCAATAGTAGTTATAGATGAAGATACTTGGAAAATCACTATAGATAAACTTACTTTTCCAGTAACTCTTAATAACGAAGAAATATTTGAATTAATTGAATTTTACTATTTAAATGAGTATGATATTGCTGCATATATAACTATGAACAATAGACCTAATGAAATATTAGTCGAAGGCGATAAACATTTTGGTGGTATCATGCTTATATTTACAGCAATACTATTTTTCGGAGTATTAGCTTTTCTAATTATGACATACCTATAAAACCTAAAAAGATGACATTAATTTTGTCATCTTTTTTCATATTTATAATTAGTATCTCATATAATTTACTAGGGGTGATCAAATGATATTTAAAGGTGCAGCTACGGCGATTGTAACGCCATTTGATAGTAATCTAAAAGTTAATTATGCTAAATTAAAAGAACTAATTGAGTTTCAAATATTAAATGGTATTAAAGCAATAGTTGTATGTGGGACAACTGGAGAGTCTTCTACACTTACAACTGAAGAAAAGAAAGAAGTTATACGTTATACTGTTCAAGTAGTAAATAAAAGAGTCCCAGTTATTGCAGGTACAGGAACAAATAACACTGCATATTCTATAGAATTATCAGAGTATGCACAGCAAGTAAATGTTGATGGTTTATTACTAGTTACACCATATTATAATAAATGCACACAAGAAGGGTTATACTTACATTTTTCTGAAATTGCAAAATCTGTTAATTTACCAATTATATTATATAATGTTCCATCCAGAACTTCGGTAAATATTGCAGTAGATACTGTAGTTAGATTATCTAAAGTACCAAATATAGTTGCTATAAAGGAAGCAAGCGGTGACTTATCTCAAATAGCTGAAATACTATCTAAAATAGATGAAGATTTTACTGTATATTCAGGAAATGATGATCAAATTCTGCCTATTTTATCTTTAGGTGGAAAAGGTGTAATTTCTGTTCTTAGTAATATCCTACCAAAAGAAACTAACGTACTGTGCGAATTATATTTTAATAATAACACAGAACAAGCAAAATTATTACAACTTAAATATTTAAAACTAATTAAAAGTTTATTTATTGAAGTAAATCCTATACCAATAAAAGAATGTATGAATATTTTAGGATACAATGTTGGAGAAACCAGACTTCCACTTTGTAAAATGAGTGGAAAAAATATTGAAATTTTACAAAACACATTGAAAGAATTTCATTTAACATAGCAAATAAAAAATACCAACTATTAATTTAGTTGGTGTTTTTTATTTATATAATGATATTTAGTCGTACATAGTTCCTGGATTTTCTTCTTGTGGAGTTTTCCAATCTATTTTATATTTTTGTTTAAGTATGTTCTTTTTTAAATTCCAAAAATATATTGGATTTTTTAAGTTATTATCTCCAGAGTTTTCTATTATATCTTGTGCTTCCTTACCTGCTAAATCAATAGTTTTTTTATCTTCCATTAATTGTTGCCTCCTCTTTATGCTTATCAATACTTTTCTCTTGTCCCTCTTGAATATATTGATTACTTTCAAAATTAATTGCAACTAACCCTTTCATGTGAGATGTAAAATTATATACTGGGCTTTCTTGCTCCTTTTGTTTAACCAATGTTATACCTTTTTGATATAGATTAGTTAATTGTTGTTCATTTTCATGTTTATATTCCCTTACCTTAATTCTATTGTATATAGTCATATCAATAAATTGCTTTGCAGTAAATTTAAACTCATCTATAGTATCAAATGATACCTTACTTTCTACACTATTACATCCATCTTCCCTTGTTAATATAATCTCTTTTTTGTCTATATCTATGTTACATATAGATACTTCTATGTCATTTTGTTCTATAAGTACATTTAGATATCTTTCACCATTTCTATATACAAAGTGCTCTTCTACATTATCAAAGTTTTCGATAACTTCATAGCTATCCTGTTCATCTGTATTTTCAGATATTTCTTTTATATTTGTAATAATTTTTTCTTGATGCATTAATCTATTTTCAAATTCAGTACATATATCATCTATACTAGCTGTATCTTCACCTAAATCATTTTTTGCTACTGCTATTCCCCTAAGAATAGTCATTTGTACTCTTGATACGGTTCCAATAAATTCATGTATTCCCTGTTCTTTGTACCAATCTTCTATCTTTTCAAATACTTCTTGTGAATTTTTACAGTTTTCAATTGAACTTTTTACTACTCTTCTAACTTTGAAATCTAATTTATTAAATATATTTAGTTCTTGATTTTTTTTGCTATTTCCTGTATACTGCAAATTGCTTATTTTTTCAAATATTTCAATTTGTTCTCGTTCTGACATAGACTTATATATATCTGTATGAGATATATCATTAATATAATTATTTAATTCATCTTCTATCATGGATCCAGCATAATCACAATTATTCATACCAATTAATTTTTTGTCATCACATGATGCTGATTCATATAATTGATTTTCAAATTTAGAAATATTTATCAAATAATTTTTTGGCATTAATCCATATATAAAGTCTAAGTTTCCTTCTCTATATGCTTGTCTTAAATCATCAATTGTTTTCCCATTTAGTTTAATAATAGCATTGACAAAATTAACTCTTGAACTATATCCAGTTGTAGGCAATCCAATTCTATCTGAGGATATTATTTCAGTTGCAGCCTCATTCCACATTCTAAGCCATTTTGAATTACTATAATCTCCATGAAATGCTCCTCTATTATTATGCTTTTCATTATTATTAAATTCAGTATTATATATTGAATTTTCTTCATTATTACGTATTTTTTTTTCCAAATCAAATTGTATATTTGCATATTGATTAATTTCGTGAGCTGGTATTTCATCTACTAAAAAATGCTCCCACTCATGGCTTAATGAACTGATTTTATCTTTTGTATTTTTTACTACAATTGTTTTTGTGTTATTTGTGTTTTCATAATATCCTAACAGATATGGATTATCTTTAAATATACTCTTGTTTTGATCACAAGCCATAATTGTTAACTGTCCAGAATTAAGCTCAGATATCATTCTATTAATTTGTTTATCCGTAAAAGAATTAGTTTTAGATTGTTCCATATCTATATAATACAATAGTTCTTTAAGTTCTGGTTTTATTTCTTCATTTACATTAGTTAATGAATCCACATCTATTTGATCACTTATTTTCATATTCCACCTACTTTTAATTTAAATACAATATTTTACTAAATTATACAATATAACTATGCATTAATTGATTGATTTTTTGAAAATATTTCCTTTATTAATATCAAATATAAGATATAAATTGTTATTGTTGCAATAGATATTACAATAAAAGCATTCTCATTAGTAAGTGAAGCAAAAATATATTGATATACAAATAAATTTAATATTGCAATAATAATTTTTCCTATATCTTTTTGAATAAATTTGCTCAATATAGCAGCTACCAATTTTACAATAGCAATCCAAATAATTGAACCAAAGATTATAGCTGCAATAGCTAGTCCACCCCAACCACCGCTGTCATCTACAGAATTATAAAATAATCTACTTGTTATACCAAATATCAATAACATTAACGGAATATTTATATCTATAATTGCTTCGAAAAGTTTAATTACTTTTTTCATTTAATTACCACCCATTCATCCTTTATATAACATTTTATTTTTCAATTTCGTAAGTATTATTATGTAGTATAGAGACTTTATCTGTATACAATTTTGATATTTCTTCTTGATTTTTAATAGAATTACATATATCTTTTTTAAATTTATTAGATTCATTTATACTATTTACTTCTTGAACTACATCATGCTTTGGGGAATTCAGTTGTATTAATTTATTTGGAAACTTTATTTTAACTATCTTAGCATATAATTTATTAATTTTCTTTTCTTTGTTTATATTAAAAAAGCAATTCATATTTTCTATAACTTCTGAATTATCCCAATTATATGAATTGTTTTTAAAAAAATTTCTTTTTTCTTGTATATCAGAATATAATTCTATTTTAAATTGATTTTCTTGATTATCTTTAAATTCTAAATTTAATTCTTCTTTTGAATATTCTACTAATTCTGAAGCTTTCTCAGCTGTAGTTATTTTATTTAGTGCAGTATTATATTTTTGACCCAATTGTTCTTTGTTATCTACTAGCATTTCTAAATACATTATTTTAGATTCTAGTATGTTTTTTTCTGCAAAATTTAAACTATCTTCTTTCGTTTTTTTAACTTTTTCCATAGTTCCTATATCTTCAAAACGTCCTTTGTTCACTAATTCTAGAATTTCATTTATTCTGTTTGTTATACCAAATTCTTTAGTAGTATAATCAAAATTTTGATTATTTTCTTCCATTGAGTATTTTATATCTTTTAAATATTCACTAAAATTTATATTTGGATTATCTGTAATATCTTTTTCCATTTTTAAGTTAAGCCCTATATAACTTAATGTTTTAAGATCTTTAAAAGCATTGTTATATTCAAATGATTTTTTTGACTTATCTTTACCCATTTTAATATTAAATAATATAGAAGTATCTAGTGTAAATCTTTCCATATATTTGTAATAATCTTCAGGATCTGGAAATTTAGATTCCATTTGTTTATCAAAGGCAGTTCTTCCTTGCTCTGAGCTCTGTAAAAACTCCTTTTCATCTATTCCTAAACTATTTTGTAACACAGTAGAAAATGCAGAAAAGTTTTGATATGCAAATGTCTTTCTAATCATTTTTTTGTCATCTATATAATTATCATTAAACACTCTTCTTGTTGCACCAATATCAGTTCTCATTTCATCCAATAATATATCTTGTGGATTGAAAATATTATTTCCTTTTTTATCATATCGGTACATTCCAAACTTTTTACCTTTTTCATCATAATTACAAGCATGATCTAATTCATGAGTTAATATGCTAAACACATTTTCAAAATCTTGTTCATAGTTAAACATATTTGCATTTAGTAAAATCTTATGTTTTTCAGGTATGAAACATCCTTGGTACTTTATAGGCAATATTCCAAACTTAATCTTACGTACATTTTTGAGTAGTAAAATTATTTTATTATCTATTTGTTCTTCACTTAAATTTGAATCTGCTTTCATTCTAGAAAAATATTCATTAAGTATAGGTGTAAACTCTTTATATCTTTTAGAAAACATGTCATTAAAATCTAATTTTTCGTATTTAAAATTTTCCATATGCCTCCTTAATTCTCTTACAGATTAATATATTTCTTATTATATAAAATTGTACAACAAAACAGATAAAAATACAATGTTTTACATTAAAGTTTATATTTATTTAATAATATATATAATCTACTTTAATCGAATCTATTGCTAACTTATACCATTTATGATATAATATATCTATAAATTTTAAAGGAGTAGATATGTTACAAGGAGTTATAGGAAAAGCAAAACGTGCAATTGAAGATTTTGATATGATAGATGATGGGGATAAAATAGCTGTTGGATTATCTGGCGGTAAAGATAGTATTACACTACTTTATGCGTTATATTATTTACAGAGATTTTATAAGAAAAAATTCACTTTAATGGCTATTACAATACATCCAGGAAGTGATACTTTTAAAACAGACAAATTAGAAGAAATGTGCAAGGAATTAGGAATTGAATACGTGGTGTATAAATCAAATATAGCTGATGTTGTATTTAATATACGTAAAGAAAAAAATCCTTGTTCTTTATGTGCTAATATGCGTAGAGGAATGTTAAACAGTTTAGCTGTAGAACATGGTTGTAGAAAAATAGCTCTTGGTCATCATGCAGATGATGTAATGGAAACATTTTTAATGAGTCTACTACTTAACGGTAAGATACATACATTTGCACCTGTTACTTATTTAAGTAGAAGCGATGTAAAAACAATAAGACCATTTATATATGTTGAAGAAAAAATAATAAGAGCAATAGCTAAAGAAAAAAATTATCCTGTTATGGGTAAATGTTGCCCTGCTGATGGATTTACTAAAAGAGATTATATGACAGACTTGATAAGAACTGTTCAAAAAGATATACCTAGAGTTAGAGCCCATATTTTTGGAGCTATACAAAGATCAACTATACAAGGTTGGAATAAAGATGTAACTAAAGAAGATAAATAAAAAGAGCTACCCTGATATATTTTAACATATCAGGGTAGCTCTTTTTATTTTTCGAATATTTTAATTGACATATTTTATTTAGTATTGGTACATATCATGTATAGTTTATTGAAAATTATTCTGGTTGTATTTCATAGAAAAGTCCTGCATAACTACCTGATGTAAATTGAACTCTAATCCATCTAGTATTAATAGGTACTGTTACTAACTCATTTACACTTTTCCATTCACCTCTATATATACCACCTATTTGTTGTAAATTTTGTTGTAGAAAAGCAACAGTCATACCAGTTCCTTGTGTCTCTGCTCTTATTCTCACTGTTTTACCATCCATACTACCATCTACTTGCATCATTCTTGATATGTTATTCATTGAAACATAAGTGCCATAGTTACCATCAAATGCTTCTTTAGATAATGCATCTGTAACATTTGGAGTATAACTTGAAACCACCCTTGTTTCTTTTCCATATTGATCTATTCCTTTTGCATATATTGTTGCTCCATTGTTAACTCTTATTGCTTGATTATTATAATTTAACCAATCTCCAGTTGTTCCTATCCTATATAATTTTTGAACACTAGTTGTAAAATATGAAATATTGACCATTGCATGTGCTTCTTTAATAGCTTTTGTCAAATCAGCATGTAATAGCATATATCCATTTGTTGCAGTAAATTTAGGTTCATTACTAGGTTGTATTTCATAAAATGCCCCTGGATAATTTCCTCCATTAGTATTTTCAATCTTTATCCATTTAGTATTTGCTGGTATATTATATACTTCATTAAAATATATCCATTGCCCTTTATATATACTACTAATTATCTGATTGCTTGCATTTAAAAATCTAACGTAAAAATCTGATCCTCCAGTTGATGCTATAACATTTACATCTTTACCTACCATAGTATCATCTACTTGTATTATACCCGAATAACCACTACATGGAATAGATGTACTAGTATTTCCATCAAATCCTAATATACCTAACGCATTAGCTACATTTGATGTATAACTTGCTATAGATCTTGTTTCATTTCCATTTTGATCTATTCCTTTTGAATAAATCGTTTGACCATGAATTACTTTTATATCTTGATCATTATAATTTAACCAATTTCCAGTTGTTCCTATTCTATATAATCTCTGGACACTAGTAATAAAATATGATATATTTACCATTTGATATGCTTCTTTTATTGATTTTGTTGGATCTGCATGTAACGTCATATATCCGTTTGTTGCAGTAAATTTAGGTTCGTTACTTGTTTGTATTTCATAAAACGCTGCCGCATAATTTCCTGCACTTGAATTTTCAATTTTTATCCATTTTGTATTTGCTGGTACAACGTATATCTCATCGAAATAAATCCATTGTCCTTTATATACAGTAGTAATAACCTGATTAGATGCATTTAAAAATTTAACGTAGAAATCTGATCCTCCTGTAGATGCTTTGACGTTTACACTTTTACCTATCATATTATCATCTACTTTAATTAAGCCTATATAAGAACTACATGAAATAGATGTATTGTTATCTCCATCGTAACCTAACAAACCTAGTGCATCAGTTGCCATTGTTATTGTTTTACTTACTGATACTTCTAAACCTGTGTTTTTCTTTACACTTTTTGCTATTACTGTTCCATTTATCATGTCAAATTGTCCTGAATATCTTAGCCAATTAACACCATTATTTATACTATAGTAATTATCTATATCTGTCCTAGTATCATATGTTATAGTTGTTGCTTTATTATAGTTAATACCAGAAGATGTTATTATTGGATACCCAGCATTTGATATTATAACTGGTGATATAGGTTTATCCAAATCTAGACTTAATATTTTTTTCTCTACTATTACTTCATTTCCAGCTGTATCTTTTCCTTTTGCATATACAGTAACTGTACCATCAGCATTTTTCCAGTTATTAGCTAACACTGTATTTGAAGTCATTGTAAATGTATTTGTATATGTAAGCCAAGTTGCATTATTTGTCCCTAATTTGTATTGCTTTACAGTAGAATCTCCATAATTTATTGTTATATTTGTTGTTATTCCTACTGTAGTTTCTGGACTAACTTGTATATCTATTAAAGGGGGATTTAAATCTACATTTGTTACATTTAATGTATATACTTGTTTGTTCCCTACTCTATCTTCTGCGTAAAATGTATAGTATCCATTACTTATTATATTTACTATACTATTATTTAATATTTCTGTTCCAGCATTTTCAAAATAGCTTTCACCTTGTGTTCCTGCTATCCATTTTACTTTTCCTACTTCTACATCATCTTTTACTATTACTTTTATTGCTACTTTTTGCTGAGCTAGAATCAAATCAGCTGTTAAAGTTATTATTGGTGCTGTTTCATCTATATTTGTTACCTTATACATTCCCTCTGCTGACCAAACTTCACTATCATCCATTCCTTTTGCATATATTATCGCATTATTCGTATCAATAGTTATTGGTCCCGTATAATTTTGCCATTCTCCAAGTTGTTCACCTGGATTTAGTATTCTATATTGTTTATTTATTAATGCTGGATTATATATAATAGTTGCTACTACTTGTTTTGCTGGATCAGTAGTATTTAAAGTTATCTGTGGTGCACCTAAAGATACTCTATCCCATCTCATAAATACATTTTCAAACAGTTCACTTATTGGTACATCTACTAAATAGTAATCTCCTGTAAATGTTATTAACTTACCGTTTTCATCTTCTATTTTTATTAATGTTCCACTTACAATTAAATCATCTTTATATTCTGGTTTAACAAGAATTATTCCTGCTTCCTTATATTCTTTCCAATCCCCAGTTTCTTTCCATTTATATTCTCTTCCTACTGAAGTAGCTGGATAACTTAATTTCAATATATAGTATTTACCTTTATCTAATACTACTACCGGTGGGTCTGCAACTATATTTTGCACTTTATATGTAGCATTTGATTTTTGTCCGGCAATATTTTCACTATATGCATATATTACTGTTTCATTCTTAGTTACATCAAAAGTACTACCGTAATCCCTTAATGCTCCACCATCTATACTATATCTTTTTATTGTAGCATATTTGTCATATTGTATATTTACATTTACATTGCTTGACTGAACATTACTATTTGGACTTGTAGTAATTATTGGAGTTGAAATTCCATTAAGTAAATTATCTACTACTTTAGATGATGATCCTTTTCCATTTAATGATATAGCATAAGCATATATAGTGCAATTGCTTGTTACATCAAATGGTGCGGTATATTCTAGTAATTCTCCAGTTCCATCAATTCTATAATATTTCCCTGTTGCTTTCAAATCATATTCTATACTTACCTTAGCTTTTGCAACTTTTGTATTTGATAATGTTGGTTCTGGTTCAACATTTATACTTATTGCTAAGTTTTGCATAACAGGTGGTTGATCGATATTACCAATGTTTGTTATGTCTAAATATGTTTCTGTTATTCCATTTATATTTGTTCCTTTAGCATATATCCTTTTGTTTTTTGTTACTTCAAATGGTGATGTATATGGCAGATACACTATCCCATCTTCACTATATTCTATCTTAGTTGTATCACTGTATGCTATGGTAACAGTTACTTTATCTATACCATACAATCCACCCCATGGATATGGATTTGCATTAATTACTACATATGGTTTATTTAATTTCTTTATGTTATTTACTAATGCATTCGCAGTTTCTGATTTTTCTCCTGTAGATGTTCTATAGTATGCATAGACTTCCATATTTTCTCTTACAATTATAGAAGTTGTATATTCTTTATATTCTCCATATCTACCTAATTTTATATATATCTTATTAGCTGAAGTTGGAGCAGATAAACTAACTGATACCTGTTCTACTAAACCAGTAGGACTAATATTTATTGTAGGTGCTGGTATAATTACATGATTAGCATCAACTGGTATAGTTGGTGCTGGATTTCCTGGCAATATAACTGGAGATGGTTCGTGTGGTTTAGGAGATTCTGGTGATGCACCTGATGATGTATCATTTATGTATATTGATGTTGATTTAGATTTCAAACTATTTACATCATAATAGTATGCTATTATATGTGTTCCCCATTCAGTTACACTTATTTCTTCAGTATATTCTTGTTCTATTCCATAATTTGATTTATATATTTTTTTATCAGCATTAGCTGGGTATGTTACACTAACTTTAGCTTTTTCACCTGCATTTTGCGGTGCTAATCTAGTAATTGTCGGAGCAACTAATGTATCACTACCACTTCCACCTGGATCACTTGTTTGTGTTCCGATATTACCGATATATACTGCATCTTTTCCAGCTATATCTCTTGATACTAATAATATTCCATTAGTATCATATATGTTTTCTTTTTTCTTTGCTCTTGCTTCTATTATACAGTTTTCAGTTACACTAAATTCTCCAGTATATGTTAACCATCCACTACTTCCTACTCTATATTCTTTAGTAGTTGCACCTTCATCATAGCTTATTTTTATTTTCACTTGTGATACTTTAGTAGCACCTGTTTTATCTGGAGCTATATCTACTAATAGTGTTCCCGCTGGAGGAATTATAACTTCTTTATCATCTATTTTGTATTTTATCCATACATCTTTTGTTCTATCTAATGGTATTGTTATAGGTCCTGTATATCCTTGCCACATTAGTATAGGATCTAATCTAACTTCTCCTTCTGTTCCAAGTCTCCATTCTCTTGCTGTTGAATTAGATGGGTAATACAAAGTAAGTCTTATCCATCCATCCCACATTTCTTGAACTTCTTCCTTAATTACTTCTGATTCTAACACGCCACCTTCAAGTGTATGCCATCTTTTACCTTCAAAGACATCACCAATATAATCGTATATTTGTCCTGTTGCTACATCTAATATATAACCTTTTTCCTCTTTTAGTGTAGATAATTTGACACTTATATCTTCACTACTTATCCATGCTAAATTTACTAAATCTAAATTTCCACTTAATTCTTCAATTTTAGTATTAAGTGTAGGTACATTTTCTTTTATATATGTTTTATCATCTTCTGTTAAATATCCTTTTACAGGTAAATCAAATTTACCTGTATCTGTATTATATTTTGAAGAAGAGTACAATGTAACACCTTCTTCTACAGACTTGAAATCACTCATAAATCTAGCCTTTTTAGCATTATCTAATATTCCATAGTTATTTAAAGATAGTATAATAACACCTGCTATTATTATTATAACAATTATTGTTATAACTAAAATTATCAGTGAAATTCCTTTTTTATTGTATTTCGTCATTTGTAAAACCTCCATAAGTTTATATGTCTATTATATCCAATTTATTATTTATTATTTGCTAGTAAATATTATATAGTATTTAAACTTTTTTGTCAATATTTATTCGACATATTACGACATTTAATAATTTGATTCATATTTAACTGACATAAAAAAGAAACCAGTTATATTAGAACTGGTTTCTTTCTGATTAAAGCATGTTTACTTTATTTATAATCATACAGAGTAAAAATTATTTTTTCTAAAAAGTAATTTGATATTTTACTTTGTAAGTTAATTATAGGCTTTGTAAGTTTTCGTATAAATCCAAAAGATATTAACCGTACTGGAAAGAAAACTAATAAAATTATATAGAACATAGTTACGTTAAACATTAGATAAGAAACTTTTAAAATATTAAGACTTTCTAGTTTAACTTGTTCTTTTAGATACGTGCAATGAAGTTTCATTTTACCACTCCCCTATATTTTTTTTATATTATATATCACATTACATATTATGTCAATAATATATACAAAAATACTTTAAAACAACCCTCCCTTTCTATATAAAATAGAGAGAGAAGGTTGTTTTTGTACTAAAAGTATATTGCATCGCAATAAATCATAAAAATTAATTTTGACACAAAATATTCTAGTATAAAATCTTGTAAGGTAAGAAGACAGTTTGAAATTCTTTTCATAAAACCAAAAGATATTAATCTTGCTGGTATGAATACTAATATAGTTACAATAATTATTAGTAAAGAAAGTATTACAAATAGAAACTTAAAAAAGTTTGTAAAAGTAAATTTGATATGATCTTTTAAACTTGCAGATGGTAATTTTTGCATCTGTACTAATCTTATTGGTGATGCTATTAATGCAGCTGACAAAATCATCAGTAAACTTAGTAACAGATATAAAAAATCAATAATATCTTGAATTAATAACTTAATCCGATTTTTTAAATTTGAGTAATGAAATTTCATTTAAATCACTCCTATATATTTTATTTGACTATATTATACAACATTTTCCATATTATGTCAATGGTTTAGTCTCAAATACCCTGTTTTAGCGCAATTTTATATAAAAATAAACCTAGTATTGAATTATGAACTATTCCCCTTAATGTAGACACTGAATAAAAAACAGTGTATAATATTAAGGGGGATTTTTATGTCTAAAAGAGTAGAAACAAATAATAAATATACAAATGAATTTAAGTTAAACGCCGT
>Ga0209511_1000722_pt1 | contig 31602 bp, 32 predicted proteins | sample SSSSmetaG_FD_184141 | JGI IMG/M metagenome (GOLD analysis project Ga0209511, IMG submission 184141) | Glacier valley bacterial and archeal communities from Borup Fiord, Nunavut, Canada, to study Microbial Dark Matter (Phase II) - ​SSSS... | ecosystem: Environmental > Aquatic > Freshwater > Ice >... | reverse complement strand
TGCGATCCGCCAACGCCTTGCCCGCGCGCGAGCCCAGCTCGCCGAGCTGATGGGAGAACACCGATGACGAATACGCCAACGACGCCAACGACGCCAACGACGCCAACGACGCCGACGACGACGACGCCGCCGACGCCGACGACGACAACGACGCCGAGCGACCAAGCTGACCTTGCAAAGCTCGCGCGAGGCCTGGCGACCCCCGAGCTCGATTCGACGAGCGCGGCGCGCATCGCGGAGGTCGCGCGGCGTGATGTCGGCCACGGTCCACCAAAGCGTCGTCTGATCGAAACTATCGTGGTTGGTGGACTAGTTTTGGTCACCCTGGTCTGGGCAGCGCTCAAAGTCGTCGAGATGTTGCGATAAGCTGCGGAGCTTATGAGGTGGGCACTGGTGCTTGTCGCGATCGCGGCGCGGCTCGCGCACGCGAGCTGCGAGTACAGCAGCAAGCAGATCCGGGCCGCGCGCGGCACGCCGAAGATCGACGGGCGGGTCGACGACGAGGTCTGGCAGCACGCGTGCTGGGTCAGCGATTTCGAGCAGAAGTCGCCGGCCTACGGTGCAAAGCCGACGCACCCGCTCAAGGTCGCGGTCGCGATCGACCACGATACGCTCTACATCGCGGCGCGCATGTTCTCGGCTGGGCCCGAGGATATCGACGACGCGCTGACCGAGCGCGATGTCACCGATCAAGCGGAGCGCTTCATCGTCTCGATCGATCCGATGCATACCAAGCGGCTCGCGTACTCGTTCGCGGTGACCGCGCGCGGCGTGCGCGCCGATTGGATCCACACCGACGACACCGAGGGCGATCGCGACATGTCGTGGAACCCGGTGTGGATCGCGAAGACGGAGCTCTTGCCCGATGGCTGGTCCGCCGAGATGGCGGTTCCGCTGTCGCAACTGCGCTTGCCGCGCGAGGCCACGGAGAGCTGGGGCATCAACTTCAACTGGTACCTTCCCCGCCGCAACGAAGATGTGTTCTGGCGCGCGGTCCCCAAAGACCGCACCGCGTGGGCGAGCTACTTCGGCGAGCTCGTCGCATTGCCGCCACTACACCCCGGGTTGAACCTCGAGCTACTTCCCTACATCTCGGCACGCGGGTCGATCGATGAAGCACAGGTCGCGCCGCCGATGCACCGTGCGTTCGCCGGCATCGAAGCAGGCCTTGACGCGAAGCTGCGGCCCCTGCCCGGGCTCACGATCAACGCGACGGTCAATCCTGATTTCGCCCAGGTCGAAGCCGATCCAGCGTTCGTGAACCTCACCGCGTACGAGGTCCAGCTCGACGAGAAGCGGCCGTTCTTCGTCGAGAACAACTCGCAGTTTCACAACTACGAAGCGACGTACTTCTACAGCCGCCGGATCGGTGGGCTGCCCTCGCGGTTGCCGACCTACGACGCGATCGAGCTGCCGACCTCGGTCCGCATCCTCGGAGCCGCCGCGGCAGGCGGCTACGTCGCACCGCGGACGTCGCTCGTCGCGGTCACCGCCGTGACCGACGAGACCAGCGCGAGCGCGATCGTCGCGGGTCGCCACAAAGACCTGATCGTCTCGCCGCTCACGTTCTGGAGTGCAGGTCGGATCGAGCAGCAGCTGAACGACACCTCGATCGCCGGGGTCACCGCGACGTTCGTCCAGCGCGCACTCGGCGGCACGGGGCTCGAGCCATTGCTCGATCATACGGCGTTCTCGACCGCCGCGAATGCGCTCCTTCGCACCGGGGATAGCGAATGGGAATTCTTTCCGTGGCTCGGGATCTCCGGCGTGCTCGGCAGCGCCGCAGCGATCACCACGATCGAGGAGACCTCGGCGCACTACTTCCAGCGCCCCGATCAACGCTATCTCCATCTCGACACCACGGCACATCGCTTGATGGGATGGAACGGCGGCGCGTACATCACGAAGCGCGAAGGCTTGTGGATCGGCGATGCGGGGGTCGGCATGAAGTCGCCTGGCTGGGAGCTCAACGACCTCGGCGTCTTGCATCAAGCTGATGGCATCGAGCTCGAGGCAGAGCTCACGCGCATGCAGACGATTCCGACCGAGCACTTCTACGCGTGGCATGTCGGCGGTCACGTCGATCAAGAATTCACGTTCGGCGGCCAGCAAAAGCCGGCGACGATCAACGCGAATATCGGCGCGACGCGACCGAGCTTCTGGTCCTCGGTGCTGCTGCTCGGTGGCACCACGCCAGGCGACCTCCCAGACCTGACGCGCGGCGGCCCGCTGATGCACGTCGGATATTCGGCCGAGGCGTTCTGGAATGTGAGCTCGCCGTCGGGCCGTACGAATCAGTTCAGCACCCATGTCGTCTTGCACGGGAGTCCGACCCTCGAGTCCGGCGTCGAGGCGCAATTCACCCTCGCGACGCGAGTGAGCCCGGCGTTGCGTCTCGATGTCACGCCGCGCGTCGAGGTCATCGAGACCAAGCGGCAGTACCTCGAGACCGTGACGATTGCGGGTGGTGGCGAGGACACATATGGCGCGCGCTACCTGTTCGGTCACCTCCATCGCAAGGAGGCCGCGCTCCAGCTGCGCGCGACGTGGTCTCTGTCTCCCGATCTCGTCATCACGCTGTACGCGCAGCCGTTCGTCTCGGTCGGCAAGTACGACCAGATCGGCGAGCTCACGCATGCCGGTGGTGCCGACGTGCGCTGGTACGCCCAGACCTTCCATGCACCCGCGCTGCGCACGATCCTCGATGGCTCGAGCGCGTTCGAGATCGACGAGCCGAACTACTCGGTCGCTTCACTGCGCTCGACCGCGGTACTTCGCTGGGAGTTCCGTCCAGGCTCGACGCTTTATGTTGCCTGGCAACAGGATCGCGGCGGCGTCCCCGTCACGGTCGCGCAACCGCTCCACGGCACCATCGGCGACGCGTTCACGCAGCCAGCGATCCATACGCTCGCGATCAAGCTGAGCTACTGGTTCGGCTAGCTACTTTTTGGGCCGCGTCACCATGAGGTGCGCTTGCTTGTTCGCATCGACGTAGCCGAACCGAAATGGGATCGACCGCTTGCGCTGATCCTTCCACAGATCGAGCATGTCCTGCTCGAACGGGTTGTCGCGCACGCTCTCGAGGAAGGCCCCCTCGTAGTTGCCGAAGGTCTCCTGGATCATGCCCGCCTTCTTGGCGAACTTCGGCGGGATGCCCGTGGAGTCCGACAGCATCCAGGCGAGGTGATCGAGCAGGTAATCGCGGACGCGCTTGAAGTCGCCGCGCCACAGCAAGTAGCTCGCACCCTTCACGAGCACCGCGACCTGCCCCTTCTTCTCGAGGTGCATGACGAGCTGCGGATGGGTCTTGAGATAGTCGTCGCCGAGGTTCCAACCGATGTGGCGATGCGTGCGCAGCGCGGTCTCGCCGATCTTGCGGTACTGGATCTCGACGTTGCCGAAAGCGGACGAGAAATTCGGGTTCTGCCAATCGTGCTTGAGGCTCTTCGGCTTGTGCGCGAGCGCTTCTTTGTCGGCGCCATCGACCTCGGTCTGGCTGAGGTAGTGGACTTCGCCCGCATCGTCGAGCGTGAAGTAGCGCATCGCCACCGGCTCGTAGCCACCGGCGACGAGACCGAGCAAGAACGAGCTGACCTGACCGGGTAGATCGTTTTGTTGCTGGTGCGAGAGGTTCTCGCTCGTGTTCGAACCGACCGAGATCAAGCCGCCGATCTCGGCGCGCAGTGCGCCAAGACTGTTGTCGAGCTCCTTCGGCGTGAGCTTGCTGATCCGGCGAGGATCGCCGGCAAGCTCGAGCGAGATGGTCGTGATCTCGGTCGCATCGGGAAAGGCAACGAGCGCCGAGAGTAAGTCGCCACCGCCGAATGGATAGACGACGGTCCTTGGAAGATCCGTTGGCTCGAGCTTGGTGAAGAACGCCGCGCCCTTCACGAAGTAGAGTGTGCGGAACTTCTCCATCCGATCCATCACTGACTTGCAGTGACGATCGACGATCTTCTGGACGCTCGCGTCGACCGGATCGCTGCCGCCACAGGCCGCGATCCGATAGAGCAGCTTGGCGTCGCCGATGAAGTCTTCACCCTTGGCCACGGTGTCGGCGTGGGCACCGTTCGCGTTGATAATCGACGTGGCGAGGACCAGCGCGGCAAGTGCGAGCTTCATCGAACCCCTGGAACGCGTGAGACCAGGCGGAAATTCATTCCGCAGCGATCGAACCTTCGTACATTTTATCGAGCAGTGGCGCGTACTTCTTCTCGACGACCTTGCGCTTGACCTTGAGGCTCGGAGTGAGCTCGCCTTCCTCGACGGTGAGGTCGGTCGGCAGGATCGAGAACTGCTTCACGGTCTCGTACTTCGCGAGCGACTTGTTGACCTCGTCGAAGTACGGCGCGAGCAACGCTTTGACTTCCGGGCCCTTGACGAGCTCGGCGTAGCTCTTGGCGAGGCCTTTGTGGCGCGCCCATTTCATCAACGCCTCTTCGTCGAGCGTGACGAGCGCGGTGACGAAGTTGCGCTTGTCGCCGTGGATGATCACTTGCGACAGATATGGGCAATTCGCCTTGAGCTTGCCCTCGATGTGCTGTGGCGCGATGTACTTGCCGCCCGAGGTCTTGATCAGGTCCTTCTTGCGATCGGTGATCCGCAAAAAGCCCTTCGGATCGACTTCGCCGATATCGCCGGTGCGCAACCAACCATCCGCGGTCAGCGTCTCGGCGGTCGCATCCGGGAGGTTGTGATAGCCCTGCATCACGCCGGGGCTCTTGATCAGGATCTCGCCGTCCTCGGGTGCGAGCTTGCACTCGGTGCCAGGCATCGGCATGCCGACCGAACCGAACGAGTACTTGCTCGAGCGATTGACGAACGATGCCGCGCTGGTCTCGGTCAAGCCGTAGCCCTCGAGGATCAACACGCCACACGCGTGGAAAAACTCGGCGATCTCACCGGAGAGCGGGGCAGAGCCCGAGATGAAGTAACGCACGCGACCGCCGAACGTCTGCTTGATCTTGTCGAACACGAGGCGGTCGGCGAGCTTCAATTTGAGCGCGAGCAGGCCGCTCGGCTCCTTGCCCTGCTGGCGCAGCTTCGAGCCCTCTTTACCGACGGCGATGGCCCACGCGAAGATCTTCTGCTTGATCGGGCTGCCCTGCTTTGATTTCTCGATGATCCGATTGTAGACCTTCTCGAAGATCCGCGGCACCGCGGCCATCAGCGTCGGCCGCACGATCGCGAGGTTGTCGACGAGCTTGGGGATCCGACCATCGATCGCGGTGACCGAGCCCGACGAGATGTGGCCGGCCATGCAGACCTTGCCGAACGAGTGCGACATCGGCAGCCAGAGATACTGGACGTCGCTATCGGACCACAGGCGGGTCTGATCGATCGCATCGGCCACGTATGCCCAGCACGAGTGGAGCAAGCGCACACCCTTGGGCTTGCCAGTCGTTCCCGAGGTGTAGATCAGGGTCGCGAGATGGTGCTCCTCGATGCCATCGATCACGTCGTCGATCGCGCGCGCATCCTTGGCGAGGATCTCGGCGCCCTTCGCTTCGAGGTCCGCGAGCGTGAGGACCCAGTCGCCATCTTTCTTGTCGGGCGAACCGTCGAGCAGGATCACCTTCTTGAGATCTGGCATCTCGGGCTTGTGGTCGCGCAGCTTGTCGACCTGCTTGCCGTCCTCGGCGAACGCGTAGCTGGTCTCCGAATCGTGCAGGATGTACGCGCACTCTTCGGCGGTGCTCGACGGATACACGGTCGTGGTCGCGCCACCCGCCGACAGGATCCCGAGATCGATCAGCAGCCACTCGAGCCGCGTGTTCGAGAGCAGTCCCACCCGGTCTTCGCGCTGGAGACCGAGGGCCAGGAGGCCCGCAGCGATCGCCTTGACGCGCTCGCCGGATTGCCGCCACGTCATCGAACGCCAGTCATCACCCACCGGAAACCGGAACGCTTCGCGATCCGGAGTGTCGTGCACCCGCTTCGCGAACAGTTGTGCGATCGAGGTGGTCTTCTTGACGAACCGCTCGGGAGCGACTGACTCGGGCATCGCCGAGACTATGCCGCAATTCCTTCGCGTTGGGATCGGAGCTAGGCTCCTGGCGAGGGCTAGTGTGGCGACCACGACCGAATGGTTAGACAGCCTCGCCATCGCATGGCGAGCAGAGCGCGGCGCCGCGCGTGCGCGGATCGCGATGGAGCGCAGTGGCCGACCACTGGCCGACCGAGTTGCGCTCGGCATGGCGATCGCGCGGTTGCGGATCATCGACGAGAGCTCGGCGTACGGCGAACGCGTGCGGGTGCGGGTCTCGGTGCCCGATTCGACGGACCTCGACAATATCCGGCTCTCGCCGGGCGACCCGATCCGGTTCTGGGGAGAGCACCCCGACGAGCCGAGCGCGGTGCGCGGCGTGTACGAGCGCCGCGAGGACCAGAGCCTGTGGCTGATGCTCGATCGCGCCGTCGACGAGGTCGACCGCGACTACAACCTCGATCCCGAGACGCCGGAGGTCACGTTCGATCGCGGTGATGCGGCGATCGAGCGCACGAAGGCCGCGATCGGGACCTCGGATCTGGCCCGGGTCCGCGAGGTCGCGGCGCTCGCTCGCCCACCTCGTCCGCTCGCCGGTGTGAGCTGGAAGCCGTTCGATGCTGCCCTCGACGAGCGCCAGCGCGCCGCCGTCGACGCCGGGCTGCGGAGTGGCGACATCGCGCTGGTCTGGGGTCCTCCCGGCACCGGCAAGACCCGCACGCTCGTCGAGATCGTGCGCCAGCGCGTCGCGCGTGGCGAGCGCGTCCTGTGTTGTGCACCGTCGAACACCGCCGTTGACAACCTCGGGATCCGGCTCGCCAAGACCGGCCTGCGGGCAGTTCGCCTCGGTCATCCAGCCCGGGTCTCGCCCGCGCTGGTCGCGCTCACGATCGATGCGCAAGTCGAGGCCGATGGCGCGTTCGATCTCGCACGTGACTGGCGCGATCGTGCACGCGCAATTCGCAAGACCGCGATGGCGTCGCGTGGTGCGAAGGCAGCACGCGGCAGCCGCACCGATGTGAACGCCGCGCGCGCTTTGAGTCGCAGCTCGTGGAGCGAAGCGCGCGCGCTCGATCGCGACGCGTATCGCGAGATCGCGAATGCCGAGCGCGCGATCGTCGATCGTGCCGACGTCGTGCTCGCGACCTGCGTCGGCGCGAACCATCCGCTGGTCCGCGATACATTGTTCGATTGCGTCGTGCTCGACGAGGCGACCCAGGCCCCGGATCCGCTCACGCTCGTCGCCTTGGGCCGCGCGAAGGTCGCCGTGCTCGCCGGCGATCCTCATCAACTCGGCCCGGTCGTCGTTGGTGGACCGAGCGTCGAGGCAGTGCTCGCGACCACGATCTTCGAGAGGCTCGCCGCGACGACCGAGACCGTGATGCTCACGCAACAGCACCGGATGAACACCCAGATCATGACGTTCCCATCGCGCTCGATGTACGAGGGCAAGCTCGTCGCCGCGCCCGAAGTCGCCGAGCGCACGCTCGCGGATCTCGGCATGACCGATGACCCGGCGCGCGGCGCTTCGGTATGGCTGATCGACACGGCGGGCAAGGATTGGCTCGAGGAGCGCACCGATTTCGAGCCTGGCGGTTCGAACCAGAACCTGCCCGCCTTTCACCTCGACCCGAGTACGTTCAACTCCGGCAATGCGGCGCGCGTGGCGGCCGAGGCACGGCGCTTGCTTTCGCGCGGCATGGCCGCGTCCGACATCGCGATCATCGCCGCGTACTCGGCGCAGGCGCGGCGCTTGCGCGACCTGTTGCGTGACGAGCGAGCGGCCGGCCTCGAGATCGGCACCGTCGACGGCTTCCAAGGTCGCGAGAAGGAAGCGGTGATCGTGGATCTCGTGCGCTCGAACGACTCGGGTGAGATCGGATTTCTCTCGAACACCCGCCGCATGAATGTCGCCCTGACACGTGCGAAGAGGTTTTTGCTCGTGGTCGCCGATTCTTCAACCCTCGGCAATCATCCGTACTACGCGCAGCTCCTCGCGTATCTCGACGAGATCGATGGTCACGGGAGCGCGTGGAGCGACGCCGCCGAGCCCTTGCCTTAGCGCCGCGAACCTGCGATCCCTTCGCCGTGCAGCGCTTTTCCAGCCTTCTTACCCTGTTTGTCGCAATCTCGGTCGCCGGCTGCGCGAAGCCGAACGACCTGCCGGCTCTTCGCGCCGACACCGCCGCGATCGGTGCATACTACGAGCCCGTCGTCGTCGCGCTGACCGCGCGCGGCGGGGCGATCGTCGAGCGCGGTGGCAAGCTCAAGATCGCGTACCTGGGCGGGGAGGCCGCGAACAAGGCGATCACGATGGCGGGCCAGCAGCTCGCCGAGTTGCGCTCGCTCGTCTCGAAGGGCGCCGATGGCAAATCCGAGCTCGAGAAGCAGGCCGATGCCGCCGTTGCCGCCGCAGCCAAGGATGGCAACCTCGCGGAGCTCGCGAAGATCAACGACGAGGCGTCGGAGAAGCTCGAAGTCGGAACGCGGGTCATCACGAACGAGCTCAACGTCGCCGACAACTGGCTCGGCTATGCCGAGGCGGCCAAGGCGGCCGTGCCGACGACTCCGACTCCGACTCCGACTCCGACTCCGATCGACCGCGACGACGTCGCTCCCGCGCATCGCTAAGATCGGCGCTATGATCCGGGGATGAGGATCCCGGCCCCCAAGGTGATCATCCGTAGTTGTCGCGACTACGATCCAGCGAAGATCCAACAGATCATTCGCGAAGGCCTCGAAGAGCTCGGCCTCACCCCTCACGGACGGACGCTGCTCAAGCCGAACCTCGTCGCGGCGGGCCCGCAGTTCCCATACGCGTACACCCGGCCCGAGTTCGGAGAAGGCGTGCTGCGCGCGCTCCAAGATGCCGGCGGCTCGAACATCACCGAGCTCGCCGTAGGCGAGCGCTGCGGGATCACGGTGCCGAGTCGCGTCGCATTTCGCGAGTCCGGCTGGGAAGCGATGCTCGATCGCCTGAAGCTGCCCCGCTACTATTTCGAGGAGACCCAGCAAAAAGAGATCGCGCTCACTCACCCGAACCGGCTGCGCGACTACGTGTTCACGCCCGAGCCGGTCGCGCGCGCTGACTTCTTCGTGAACTGTCCGAAGTTCAAGGCCCACCCGTGGACCACGGTGACGTTCTCGATGAAGAACTACATCGGCATCCAGGATGACCGGCATCGCTTGATCGATCACGATCACAAGCTCAACGAAAAGATCGCCGACCTCCAGCACATCATCCAGCCGTCGTTCATCGCGATCGATGGCATCACGGCTGGCGAGGGCCGGATGCTGACGCCGACCCCGTTCGACCTCGGCCTCATCATCATGGGCAACAGCCAGGTCGCTTTCGATGCGGTGTGCTGCGCGATCATCAACGTCGATCCGTTGACCGTCGATCACATCCGGCTCGCAGCGGAGCACGGCTTCGGCACGACCGACCTCGCGCGCATCCAGGTCACCGGCGACGTGACGCTAGAGGAAGCGAAGGCGCGCGCGAAGGGCTTCAAGGTCGGCTTGATCCGCGTCGAGAAGTACTTCGAGGGTACGAACATCTCGGCGTATGCCGGCTCGCCGCCGGAACCCGAGCATGGCGACTACTGCTGGGGCGGTTGCCCGGGTGCGATCGAAGAAGCGATCGAGATCCTGCGCCAGTTCGACAAAGCGACCGACGAGAAGATGCCGCACATGCACGTGGTGTTCGGCGCGTACGACGGTCTGATTCCAGCGAAGCCTGGCGAGAAGGTCGTGTTCATCGGTGACTGCGCGAACTGGGAAGGCGACATCAATGGCAAGCCCATCTCGATCCCGAACCTCTACAAGGATCGCTCGACGCTCGATCCCCACACGGCGACGCAGACCGACATCTTCGTCAAGCTAGCCGGCGCGAAGAGCAAGATCGCGGGCGAGGTCGTCCGGCTCGAAGGCTGCCCCGTTTCGGTGGCCGAACAGGTGCTCGCGCTCGTCGAGATCGGGAAGCTCAAGAACCCGTTCCTCGATCCGAAAAACATGATCCAGTTCGGACGTGGCTACTTCGGGTGGAAAGGGCGCGTCGCGCTCAACCGGCTCGGTGGCAAGACCTATCAACAGAACGGCACCTTCACCGAGCGCGGTGAAGCCGCACCCAACCTGGAGCCGAGCCGGGAAGGCAACACGTGATCGGGCCGGGTTGGTTGCCCACGCGGCCGCTGCGGATGAAGAACCGCGTCCTGGCGTATACCCGCGTGCGTCGTCGTACCGGGAAGAAGCCGCGCTCACCGATCGAATTGCGCACGTCGTGTGCCGATGCCTTGTTTCAAACGGGCACCGTCGAGTTTCCGGTCGCGACGCTACGCTCGCGCGATCCGAAGATCCAAGCGCGTGTCCTCGCGGGTGATCTTCGGCGCTGGTTACTCTCGACGTTGACCTGGCTCCGGCCACGCACCGTGCCGTTCCTGGTCGCGGCTCTTGGCTTCGTCGCGATCCTCGCTTCTGCGGACTACCTCCAACACGTGAAAGTTGCACCGATGCACGCTTCGCCGACGGCGTCGCGATGAGAAACGCGGAACGAAGATGACTGTCAAAGCGGTCCATCACCTCAACTGCGCCACGATGTGCCCGATCGCTGGCTGGCTGATCGGCGCCAAGGGCTGGCACGGGCTGATGATCGCGCACTGTTTGCTCGTCGAGACCGAACGTGACGGCCTGGTCTTGGTCGACACCGGCTTTGGCACGCGTGACATCGAGGGAAAGACCGGAGTGCCGAGCCAGTTCAAGATGCTGGTCAACCCGAAGCTCGATATGGCCGAGACCGCGCTCGCGCAGATCGTCGCGCGCGGCTTCAAGCCCGACGATGTCCGCCACATCGTGGTCACGCACCTCGATCTCGATCACGCCGGTGGCATCGCCGACTTTCCAAACGCGAAGGTTCATCTCCACGCGCTCGAGCATATCGCCGCGACCACGCGGCCAACCCGCAAGGAGAAGCGGCGTTACCTGCCTGCTCACATCGCGCACGGCCCGAAGTGGGAGGTCTACGCGGAGCAAGGCGATACGTGGCGCGGCCTCCCCGCGATCACGAAGTTGCGCGGCCTCGATGCCGATATCGGTCTCGTACCGATGCACGGCCATACCCGCGGTCACTCCGCCGTGATCGTCAAGACAGGCGATCGCTGGTGCGTCCACGCCGGTGATGCGTACTTCCATCACCACACCGTCGACGGCAGTGGCAAGACGGTGCCGTTCGGCCTGCGCACGTTCGAGAACCTGATGCAGATCGATCCAGCGGCGCGGCGGGCTTCTGCGGCGGCGCTCGCCCAGCTAAATGCGAGCTACAAGGATCTCGATCTGTTCAGCGCGCATGATCCACACGAGTACAACGCGTACGTTCAGGTCGGATCGACGAGCGTCACGTAGGTGATCGTGCCTGCGACGGCGGGCACCATCGTCGCGCCGATGCCATTCGGCAGATCCTGGAGGCTCACGCCGACCGGCCCCGGCACGACGTTCGGAAACACGACATCGACGCCGAGGTTGCTCTTCGCCCATGCCGCGCCGCTCCACGCGACCGGCGTATCGTGCGTGCCGGTCAGCGCGGCGACCGCGGGCGTGCCCTCGATGTGAACGAACACGATCGCCTTGCTCGTGTCGTAGGCCGTGGAGCCGAGCCCGGCGAAGAAGGGCGAGATGCGCTCCGACCCGATCATCCGATACGAGCTCGGCTTGCCCGTCGCGAGCACCGCGTCACCGATGATCATGATGCCGGGCAGCTGGTACAGGCCGATGCCGCTCGCGCATTGCGACACGGCGGTCGGCGGCACGACATCGATCTGGGTCGAAGCGCCCGCGTTGATCATCAGGTTGAACCGGCCGTTCGGGTTCGTGGTGGCGGTGCGCGTCGCATCGGTATGAACCGTGAGCTTCGCGCCGAACACGCCGCAGAATGCAGTATCACTCTCGTCCCAGTCGACGACCTCGCCCGTATAGGCGGTAATCGAGCGGGCCGCATCGATCGCGGCATCGCCGGGACTGCCGCCGTCGTCACCGCAAGCGGTGACCACCGAGAACGCGATCGAGAGCAACAACATCCGGACCATGGCTGCAAGCTACCACTCCGGGAACGGCCCGAGGCGCTTGGCGTTTGGACGTCACGGTTGTCGAGGCGTGCGTCACATCGCCGATGTCATTTCGTACTGGTTCGTCGGTTCTCGAGCTCTTCGAGAGTCTTGGGCCAGTCTTCCTTGAGTAGCCGCGAGAGCGAGCGATCGGCGAGCAGCTTGCCTTGCGTCTGGCAGGTCGCGCAGTAGTTCGCCTCGTTGTCGGCGTAGACGATGCGCTGGACCTTCGTACCGCAGCGCGGACACGGCTCACCGAACTTGCCGTGAACAGCCATCTCGGGTCGAAACGCGGTGACCTTGTCGGGAAAGCCATCGCCGACCTCGGCGCGCATCCGATCAGTCCACAGGATCAGCTGGTGTTTCGCGGCCGTGTGCAGGGCCTTGAGCTCGGCATCGTCGAGCGCACTCGTCATGCGGAACGGCGACATCTGCGCCGCCCACAAGATCTCGTCGGAGTAGGCATTGCCGATGCCGTCGAACAGGGTCGGATCGGTGAGCGATCGCTTCACGGTGTGACGCTCGCTCCGCATGCGCTCGGCGAATTGCTTGGTGGTCGCCGTGAGGACGTCGAGGCCGCCGCGATCGAATTCCGCGAGTGCCGCGCGACCATGCACGAGGTGCATCGAGGCGCGCTTCTTACCGCTCGCCTCGGTGAACACCAGCGTGCCGGTCGGGAAGTCGAAGCCCGCGAGCGCGAGCTTGCCGGGCAGCTTGGCTATCTCGTCGCCTGCCGCGCTCGGCTTCCAGCGGAGCCGCCCCGCGATCATCAGATGGATCACGATGAAGCGATCGCCGTCGACGCCGATGATGATCCGTTTGCCGAGCCGCTCGACCGAGGTGACCTTGGCCCCGATCAGATCCTTTGGTGCCGGCTCGACGGTGCGGAGCACGAACATGCTCGGGATCCGGATGCCGCGAATTGGCTGGCCTATCACCTTTGCGGCGAGCCGCTCGACATACACCGTGACGTCCGGAAGCTCGGGCATCGGCGTGACTATAGCGGTTTAATCCACCCCGTGTTCCCCGATCACCGGCCGGCGGCTCGGCGCCCTGCGCGGCTAGCGCTCGAGCTCGTTGGCGACCGCGACCACGGCATCGACATTCTTCAAGTGCGACAGATGGCCGAGCAGATAGTCCTTCACCGAAGACTCGAGGTTCGTTAGCGCCGCCGGGTCGATTTGACATGCAGCCGCGTACGCGTGGATCTGCTGCTTCTCGTTCGGCGCGTACTTGCCGTCGACATAGGCGAGGAGCAGCGCCGATTTGATGAAGAGCTGGCGCAGCTCGGCCGATGGCAGGAGTGCTGCCAGGTGGGCCGGCTCGAGCACGGGCTGGCGCTCGAGCGAGGCCAGGTGCGAGGCGTGATCGGTGGTCGAGTTGAAGAACTCGCTGATCATCGCCGCTTCGCGCTCGTGCACACCACCATCGGCTCGCGCGACGGCAAACAAGCCACGGGCAATGGCCTCGGCTTGGTCGGCACGGATTTCGATCTCGGGAAGAAAGTCATCACTCATGGTCATCTCCTGTTGCCACAACGCAGCTTGAGGTCAGCCAGCCGCCGCTGGAGGTCATCCACAGACATCTGTGAATACTTGTCGGGGAGCATTCGCCGGTTCGAGGCTTCGAACACGGCGAGCAGCTCCATGTACTGGATCATCTCGAGGTCACGCGAAGGCAAATAGTCGGCGACCGCGCTCTCGAAGTGCTGGACGCTGATCACTCCTTCTTTGCCTGCTTCGTCGACCGCATAATTGTTCGCGAGCAATGCGATCGCTTCGAAATCGGCGTTGGAATAACCGACGATCTTCGCCGAGACGGCGGCGCGATCACGAGGGAACTCGATCGTGGTCTGCAACCCGTGACGCTTGATCAAGGCCTTGAAAATTCCCTCGATGTCCTCGGGGGTCTGGGGATAGAGGAACGGAATCTTCTTGTCGAGGCGACCCGCTCGCTTGATGTCGATGTCGAGCTTGTCGGGGCGGTTCGTCATCAAGATGAACAACACGCGCCCGCGGTTCGCGGTGTCGCTCATGAACTCCTTGAGCCGGGCGACGACACGCGATCCGGTACCGCCGTCACCGCCGTCATCATCGCCGCCGGAGCCGCCAGAGCCGCCAGAGCCGAACGAACGATCGGCTTCGTCGAGGATCACGATCACGTTGCCGATGCCGTGGATGACGCCGAGGATGCGCTCCAAGTTGGACTCGGTCGAGCCGACCCATTTGGACCGGAAGTTCTTGAGCTTGATGCCTGTGAGCCCCGATTCCTTGACGAACGCCTCGGCAACGAAGGTCTTGCCGGTGCCCATCGGTCCCGTGAACAGCATGCCCATCGGCACGCGTGCGGTCCGTCCTTCGCGAATGTTACGCGCGACCGAGATCAGCTCTTGCTTGACCTCGGGAATGCCGCCGACGACCGAGAAGTCAGTCTTGGCATCGACGAACTCGATCAGCCCGAAGCACTCGCGCTCGATGACCTCGCGCTTTCGCTTCTCGATCAAGCGAAGGATCTCCTCGTGCGGCTCGTCGCGCACCTCGGGCGGCGCGGTCTGGCCGATCAAGTGCTCGATCTCCTCGCGCGGCATTCCCTGCGTCACGGCGGCGAGCTTCTTCGCACGGGCGTCGTCCTTGACCATCGTCTTGATGAAACGATAGCGCGCGTCATCGGAGTCGCCTTGCGGTGGCGGCTGCAGGATCGACTTGATCTGGATCAGTTTCAGCCCGGCGGTGATGTCGGCGAGCCGCTCGACCCAGGTCGCTTCGAGCTGGGGATTGACCTGCCTGATCACCGCGCGACGTTCGTCCACGGTCGGCATCGGGATGCGGACCGCCGAGACTCGCGGGTTCGCGACGATCTTGGGATTGAGGTCGCCGGCAAGCTCGGTGATCAGGATGACGATGTTGTCTGCGTTCTCGAGCTGCGGTGCGAGCGACCAGCGCTGCAGCATCACCACGCTCAGCCGATCGTTCTCGCTCGCGAACGAAGCGTCGCCGGCCGGCGCGAGCATCTCCGCGTACTCGATCACCACGCCGACATTGGTCTGCGAGAACAACACCTTCTCGAGCGCGGGCAACACCTTTTCCGGTGTGCGCTCGAGCAGGTCCGCGCTGTCGATCGCTGCGCCCTTCTTCACGAATCGAGCGCCCGTCGAGAGGTTATAGCGAATGACGGTGTCCTTTTTCTCGAAGACACGCGTCGCCAGATAATCGGCCATCGAGACCAGCGCGCCACCATCGAGGACGAGGTCGTGCACGTTGCCGTGGACGACGAACACGCTCGCCTCGCCGCGCAGGTAGCGGCGCTTCAGCTCTTCAGCCCAGAGGGGCCAGTCGGACCGTTCAGGTGAGTCAGGTAGGAGAGTTGCCACGTGCGATCACATGGTCTTCTGGCCGGCCTTGGCGGCCGCCGCGTTGCGCAAGCGCTCCCACTCCGACTTCGACGTCGATTGCCCGGTCTGCTCGCGCAGCGCCGTGAGGCGGGTATCGAGGTCGTTCTCGCCGAGCTCTTTGCCGAGGTTCGCCTCGGCGATCGTGTTCTTGATGTGCTCGCGAACGCCTTCGAGGGCCTTGACCTCGTTGTCGACCGAGAGCCCGTCGAGCTGTTGCTGGATCCGGTTGCGCGCCTCGGCCGAGGCCATCTTGGCGAGCATGTTGTCCTTCTCCGCCTTGAGGCTCTTGATGTCCGACTGGACCTGGACCAGCGAGGACTTTGCCGAGTCCGCATCGCTGACCGCGCTCTTCATATCGGCCTCCAGCCCGGCAACTTCGTCGGAGAGCGCCTTCTGCTTCTGGATGAGGACCATGCCGAGATCCGCCTGATTCTGCTCGACCGAGGTCTGCAGATCCGCGGTGACCTGCACGAGCTCCGCCGACCTGGCCTTGAGCCGTCCGCCGATGTCCTCGCGCCGCCGAATGATCGAGGCGGTCGCTTTCTTGAGCTGGGTGTACTTCTCGATCATCGAGCTGATCGCGTTCTCGTACGCGATCTCTGGATGCTGTTTCTCGACGTCGCTGATCCAGATGCCGACGAAGCCACGCCACAGGTTTGCGATCCGACCAAAGAAACCGACACTTGCCATGGCGCGAGCGTATCCGATCGACCTGCGACGTTCGCGTGGTGTGGGCGTGGCGAATCAGTAATACTGCGCGGTGGAAGTCGGAGGGGAAACCTATCGCACGCTGTTCGAGCGACTCGCGACCGGCGCTGCGCATCGGTGCTGCTCCACGAGGAAGCCGGATTCGAGGGCACCGGGGATCGTCAAGCGCCACGGAGGGCACGCGCGGGCCGAAGGCGAGCTCGATCGCGACGCGTGTCTTCGCCCTCGCCGCGTGGCCGAGCGCATTGGCGACAATTCCGGCCGCTAGCTCTTCTTCTTGCCGGCCGCTTTCTTCTTCGGCGCGACTGCCACCGCTTCCTCTTCGTCACCCGCACCGGCCGCGATCGCAGGTTTGCGCTCGGCGTCGCTGTCCTTCGACATGCCGAGGCTGGCCTTCAGTGCGGCCATGAGGTCGATCACCTTGCCGGCCGGCGCCTCCGGTTGGATCGTGATCTCCTGGCCTTCGACCTTCTTGTTGATGAGGTCCATCATCCGAGCCTGGACCTCGTCCTTGTACTTCTCGGGGTTCCAGGTCTCGTGCTGGATCTGCTGGATGATCTGCTTCGCGAGGCCAATCTCGGCCGGCTTGAGCTCCGGTAGGTCCGGCATCGGCACCTCGCTCCAGGGCTTGACCTCCTCGGCGTAGCGCAGCTGGTGGACGATCAAGCCCTCCTGAAACGGGCGCAGGCACACGATGTACTGCTTGCCGCGTGCCGCGTACGACGCGATGCCGACCAGGCCGGTCTCGACCATCGCGTCGCGGATCAGCTTGTATGCACGCTCGCCGCCCTTGTCGGGGCCGAGGTAGTAGCTCTTCTCGACGAACAGCGGATCGACCGCGCTTGCCGGCACGAACTCTTCGAGCGCGATGGTCTGCGACGCGACCGCGTCGAGGGCCTTGAGCTCCTCGGTGTTGAGGACCACGTACTGACCCTTGGCGTGCTCGTAACCTTTCACGGTGTGCTCGCGGTCGACGACCTCGCCGCACTTGGTGCAGACGTATTGCTGCTTGAGCCGGCTCCCGTCTTTGTCGTGGAGCATGTTGAAGTGGATGTCGTTGCCGGATTCGTTGGTCGTGTAGAGCTTGGTCGGAATCGAGACCAAACCAAACGAAATCGTGGCCGTGCCGATCGAGCGTGCGGGCATGCGGAATATTGTACCGGTCCGTGGCGCCCGATCCCAAAGACGATGGTTCTCCCGATGAGGGCCTGGATCGCTACCGTGAGAAACGCACGGCGGGCTCGACACCTGAACCGATGACCAGCAGCCCTGCTGCGACGATCGGTAGGGGCCCGAGGATGTTCGTGGTCCATCAACACGATGCGACCCGGATGCACTGGGATCTTCGCCTCGAGATCGACGGCGTCCTGTGCTCGTGGGCGGTGCCGAAAGCGCCCTCGATGGATCCCGATGACAAGCGCCTCGCGGTCAAGGTCGAGAATCACCCGCTCGAGTACGTCCACTTCGAAGCCGTGATTCCACCCGGCAACTACGGCGCGGGCCCGATGATCGCATGGGACCGCGGCTTGTTTCGCCCGCTCGGCGATCCGGCGCAAGGCGTGCTCGATGGCGAGCTCAAGTTCGAGCTCTATGGCTACAAGCTGCGCGGCGCGTTCACGCTCGTTCACACCGGCAAGGGCACGCGCGGTCGCAACTCGGGGCGCGGGTCGAACGATTGGTTACTGATCAAGAAGCGCGATGATTACGCGCTCGCGTATCTCGCGGGCGAGGCCGCGCTCTCCGAGACCTCGGTGCTCTCGGGGCTCTCGATCACGAAGCTCGAAGCCGGCGCACCGGATCACGCCGCGGTCATCCGCGAGCTCGCCGCGATGGGTGCACCGAAGCGGCCGCTCCCACCGGGCTCGTTCGAGCCGATGCTGTGTCACACCGCCGAAGCACCGTTCTCGTCGCCGGAATGGATCTTCGAGCTCAAGTACGACGGCTTTCGCATGGTCTCGTTCGGCGGCGCGGGCCAGGCAGCGCTGCGCTATCGCAGCTCACAAGACTCGACCGAACGTTACCCCGAGTTGACCAGCGCGCTGCGCGCCTTGCCCATCCCCGGGCTCGTGATGGACGGCGAGATCGTGATGTTCGACGCCGAAGGGAAACCGGACTTTCACAAGCTGTCGTTCCGCGGGCAGATGCACAAGACCTCGGAGATCCAGCGCGCGGCGCTCGCCGATCCGGTCACGTACGTCGTGTTCGACCTGATCGCTGCCGCGGGCTATGACCTGCGCAGCTTGCCGCTGCTCGTCCGCAAATCGTTGCTCGAGCGCATCGTTCCGACCGTGGGGCCACTGCGCTACGGCCAGCACATTCCGACCCAGGGCGAAGCCCTGCTCGCGCAGATCGTGTCGCGCGGGCTCGAGGGCGTCGTCGCGAAGCGCGCCGATTCCCCGTATCGCTCGACGCGGTCGCGCGACTGGCTGAAGATGAAATCGGATCCCGAGGCCGATTTTGCGGTGTGCGGGTACACGCCGCCGAAAGGCTCCCGCAATGGCATCGGCGCGCTGCACGTGTGCGTCTGGGTCGACGATCGCTGGAAGTGGGCCGGCAAGGTCGGCTCCGGCTTCGACGACAAGCAGCTCGTCGCGATCAAGGCCGAGCTCGATGCGAAGCCGACCTGGAAACCGAGTTTTCCGCGACCCGAAGCCTCGAACGATGCACGCTGGATCGAGCCCGAGCTCGTCGTCCAGGTCCGCTATCGCGAGTGGCCGATCGATTCGTCCCTGCGATTCCCGGTGTTCGAGCGCCTGCGCCGCGACAAGACCCCGAAGCAGTGCGGCATGCCGCTGCGTCACACCGGCGAGACCACCGAACGAGAAGACCGAGCCGAAGACCCGGCGCCAGTCTCGACGATCGCGGCGATCGAACGCGATACATCGGATGACAGCGGCCCGGTGCCGCGCGAGCCCGATCATGCCGCGCCGCTCGAGGTCGATTCGCAGGTCCGCGAGCTGCGCCTGACCCGCCTCCACAAGGTGTTCTGGCCCGCCGACCAAGCTCCTGGTGGGGTAAAGGACATCACCAAGGGCGAGCTCGTCGAGTACTACCGCTCGGTCGCGCCGTACGCGCTGCCGTACCTCAAGGATCGGCCGACGGTGCTCACGCGGTATCCCGACGGTGTCACCGGCGAGATGTTCTATCAGAAGGACATGCCCGACTGGACGCCGCCGTGGCTGCGCACGACGCTGCGCTGGAGCGAGCACAGCCAGCGCGAGATCCACTATATTTTGATCGACGACGCCGACGGCCTCGCGTACGTCGCGAACCTCGGGTCGATTCCACTCCACGCGTGGGCGAGTCGCGTCGTCGATCTCGAGAAGCCGGACTGGGCGATCGTCGATCTCGATCCGAAGGGCGCACCGCGCGAACACGTGGTGCCGCTCGCGCTCGCGATCCACGAGCTGTGCGAAGCGGCCAAGCTCCCGAACTACGTCAAAACCTCGGGCCAGACCGGCTTGCACGTGCTGATTCCGCTCGGCGGGCAATGCACGTTCGAACAAGCGCGCACCCTGGCCTATCTGATCGGCCTGCTTGTCGAGCGTCAGTTTCCCAGGCTCGCCACGACGCTGCGCAATCCTTCGGCGCGCGGAGGGCGCGTCTACCTCGACTGGGGCCAGAACGCGCACGGCCAGCTGCTTGTCGCGCCCTACAGCGTGCGTCCAGTCCCGGGGGCCTCGGTGTCGATGCCGCTGATGTGGGAAGAGGTCGTGCCAGACCTCGATCCGAAGCAGTTCCATCTTCGCAACGCGCTCGAGCGCATCACGAGCTGGAAGGCCGACCCCATCTTGCCGGTGCTTACCGAGCGCCCCGATCTGCAGGCGGCGCTCACCGCACTCGAGGACTTCGCCAAGTGACGCTCGGCGCGTTCGTCCGAGTCGAATTTGCGACCTGCCCACGGGCCAGTCAACAGGCTCGCGTACGATCAACTAGCCGGCACTAGACTCGGGAGTCTTTGGGCGAAGAGCTGCGACCGAGGAGCGGCACGAACCGCATCGCGAGATAGCCGATGCCGAATGCAATTCCGACCGCAGCGAGCGGGTTCTTCTTGATCACCTTCGACAGCGCCGTGATGACATCGCCACCGCGATCGACCACGAGGTTTTTCGCACCCGAGGCTTTGTGAGCCACGAGAGCTCCGGTGGAGCTCGCGATGTTCGCCATGTCACTGGCGAGGTGATCACGCAGATGATCGAGCTGTTTCGTGAGCGCTTGGGTCTTCATGAGGTTGGACAGAGCAACACGCATGCCCAACTGCGCCCGACATGCGACGTTGTTTGCGGATGGGCGCAAGGCTGCACCACGTCGGCGGAGTGCCTGCTGCCCCTATCGTGCGTCGCTGGCGTCTGCTGCGATAGTGCTCCGGAAAAGCCCGATGCCATCCGCGCTGCACCTGCGCGGCTGGTGGCCTAATCTGGAGCTCTGGTACCGTGACGTGTGCGCTCGGGTGTGTCGCGGGCGCGCCCGCACACTGCGCGCGGCCGCCTCCGAGCATCATGGCCATGGGTGTCGGCTCGAGGTCGAGCCTTCGCCGAGATCGACGCCGCCGAGAGGATCCGAACCCGCGCACCTCCGGCCAGCGCTGACCGCCGAGGACGAAGCGAAGATGATCGAGCTCGTCACTGCACGAAACGTTCGTCGGACCCGTCGTCGGCGGCATTGTCGCTCTGTTGGTCTTGCTCGGCGTCAGCCGCTACAACGGCCTGGTTCGCCAGCGCGAAGCGGTTAGTGGCCACCGTGAAGGGCTACGCGGAGCACGAGAAAGAGGTGTTCGAATCCGTCCTGCAAGGCGAGCTCGCGGGCACCGAGAACCGGATCGCGGTGGAGCGCAAGCGTTTCAACGACGTGGTCCTCGGCTTCAACCAGACCATCGTGACATTCCCGAACAGCGCGCTCGGGTTCGGCGTCAAGGAGTACTTCCAGGCCGACGCCACGGCTCAGCGCGTGCCGGACGTGAAGTTCTGACGGGCTGCTGTCATCCGCACGCGCTCGCGGAGTGATCACGCGACGGTGGGTTGCAACAGGCGCGGTAGCGACAGGTGGAGCTGGCTGCGCACCAGCTTGACGATGCTCTCGAGCTCCGAGGCTGCGATGCCGAGCTCGCCCTCGAGCCGCTGCTTCACGTCGGAGAGCATGATCGCGCGCGCGCGCGCGAGCCGGCGCGACACGGCCGACTTCGAGAGCCCGTAGATCCGGCCGATCGCGTCGAGCCCGAGGTTGTCGACGAAGCAGAACCGCAACATCGCGCGGTCGGTGCGCGGTAGCGCAGCTCGCGGCGTCAGCCGACGCCGGCGACTACGAGAGTGCGCGGCGCTGGCTGCGGTCCGCGAAGGCAGCCGTCGAGCGGCTCGGGCCGGCCGCGACCGCGGCGAAATCAAACCTCTCCGCGCGCACCGCGTGGCTCGAGCTGAAGACCGGCGAGTACGCGCGCGCCGAGGTGGATGCGCGCGCGGCGGTCGCCACCGGTTGCCACGGCGAGGTCTCTGCGACGGCGGCATGCGCGCACCTCGACGTGCTCGCGAGCGTGCTCGCCAGTCAGAACCAGCTCGCCGAGGCGCTGGAGCTGTACCGCAAGAATCTCGCGCTCGTGACCGCGCAGTACGGTCCCGCCGATCCGACGACGGCGCGTGCACTCGAGCGGGTCGCGAGCACGCTCGACACGCTCGGGCGCCCCGCCGAAGCCCTGCCGCTGTTCGATCACGCGCTGGAGATCCTCGGCCCGGCCGATGGCGCCGTACGCGCGCTCGTCCTCGGCAATTCGGCAACGCCGCTGATGCACCTAAATCGATATCCCGAGGCGGAAGCACGGATGCGGGCGGCGCTCGCCGTGACCGAGCGCCTGCTCGGTTCCGATCACGTCGAGGTCGCGACCGCGCTCGTGAACCTCTCCAACGTGATGGACCGCCTGGGCCGTGACCCGCTCCCCCAGCGCCAGCGGGCGCTCGCGATCTTCGAGGCGAAGCTCGGCCCCGAGCATCTGCTCGTCGGGAAGGTGCTCTCCGAGATCAGCTACGGCTACCTCACGAGCAAGCGGCCTGCGCTCGCGATTCCGCTGCTCGAGCGGGCGTGCAAGATCCAGCTCGCCACCCTGGGGCCCGCACATCCAGAGTACGCGTACACGCTGGCGCTGCTCGGTGGAGCGGAGCTCGTTGCCAAGGATCCGCGCGCGGTGACCACGCTCGAGGCTGCGATGGCCGCGCCCGGGGCGGACCCGGCCGGGCTCGCCGACATCGCGGCGAACCTGGCCGATGCGAAGCGCTCGCGGCGCTGATTACGCGGCTTCACACGATTTCCGCGCAACAAAGACGACGGCGCCCGTTACCAGATCGAAGTGGATCGAAGCCGTCCCACCGACCAGGAATGCCCATGTCTCGTCTACTCGTCGTATCTCTTGGCCTGCTCTCGAGCGCCTGCACTCGCTGGTCGACCGAAACCGTGTACGGCCCCAAGCAGGAGGTCGAGCGCCAGCTTCTCGGCGCGCCCGCGATCGAGGACTCGAGCTCCTCCGATCTGGAAGGCGGCTTCGTGCACGACAGCGCCTCGGCCGGCGGCCGTCACTGGCAGCAGAGCTCGAGCATCGGTTCGTTCGGCGGCAACACCTCTAGCTCGCGCATGACCCACTGCGTGCAACAGGCGAGGATCCAGTACGAGCAGGCCTATCAGCTCGTGCCGGTCGCGAGCGGCCGCGGCCTCGACATCACCGCCGGAGCGGTCCTCGTGTTCCTCGGCGGCACGATCATGCTGGCCACGCAGGCCAGCAACCACGCGACCGGATTTCCGGGCGATCCGTACTACATGGCGGCTCCGTCGACGACTCCCGGTCTCCTGCTCGGTGGCGCGACGCTCGCGGGCGGCCTCGGCCTGATCGGGTACTCGTTCGGCTTCCTGCCAAACGAGCGGCTGCGACCGCGAACCCAGGAGGGTACCCGTCACCTCGTCGAGACCCAGTTCGTCGAGGCCGCCGGCTGCGGGCTGCCGGGTGACCCTTCGCCGCGCTGACCGCGCAGCGTGTCCGGACGCGTCGACAATGTCACGGCGCGCGGGGGGTCGCCCTGCACGCGCTGGATCCCTTGGAGCACGCCGACTCGCGGAATCCAGCCGAGCAGCTGTGCAGGGGGATCCGAAGGTCGTCGCCGACGCGTAGCCATCGTGGCTCGCGACGTGGTCCGCAATCGCGACCTGGCCCGCTATCGCGACGCGACGTAGATCGCTGCGACGCCGCTGCGGTTACTCGACAGATACAGCCGGCACCCGTCGGGCGAGAGCCAGTTCGGGCCATCCCGCGCGGTCGAGCTGACGGTCGAGACGATCTTCGGCAGCCCGAACGGCTCGGCAGTGGTCGTGCGAGTCGCCACGTAGATGTCTGCGCCCGACCCGCCGCTGGACGAAGATGCGAAATACAGCGCGAGATCATCGGCGGAGGGCGTCGGATCGGTATGCCGTTCGGACGCGGCGACGAGCTCGGTGACCAGCTCGGGCGCCGAATACGCGGCTGGACCGGTGCGCGTGCTGCGATAGATCGTCGAGGTGCCGCTGACGTCGGATGCGAAGTACATCACCGTGTCGCCGCGTGTGAAGTTTGGCTGGCTGTCCGCAGCCGTGGTCGAGATGGACGCGAGCCGGACCGGCGGCTGGAAGCCGGAACCAACGGCCTGCGATTCGTACAGATCGAAGTCCCCCGCGCCGCCGGGCCGGTCGGAGGCGAACACGACGAAGCTGCCGTCGCGACTCACCGCGGGATCGACCTCGGACGATAACGATCCCAGCTCGATCACCCGCGCGACGGTGAACGCGCTCGCGAGGTCGGGGCGCGTCGCCCGATACACCTCGCCATTTCCCGTGCGAACGCTCCAGAACACGCCAGAGAGCTCGTCTGCTTCGAGCCGGAGCGTGACGTCGGCACTGCCACCCGACAGCGAGGTCAGCTCGACGGGCGAGCCGAATTCGGCGAACTGGTCGCACCCTGTCGGAGCCGCGTCGCTCCCGCCATCGCCGCGCATCGGGCCATCGAATCCGGCGAGCGGATCGAAGTTCAGGCGTCCACAGGCAGCGCACGCCAGCGTGGCGAGGAGTGCAGCGCGGCGCATGGGTCGCAGCGTACCACCCACCGTCGGCCGGAGACCGCGGACGCGCTCGCGCCCGGCGATTTTCAGACCGCGAAGAAGCTGGTGCAGGCGTACGTCTGGCTCGGCAAGGCCGACAAGATCAAGCCGGCGCGCGAGAAGGTGTTCGCGCTGTGGAAGGCGGGCAAGTTGCCGGGCAATGCGAAGGAGTACGTGATGGACCAGTTCATGGTCGGCAAGTACCGGGTCTACATGTACGAGACCTTCGATACGTCGGGCTCCCTCGCGTACGTCTACACGGCGCGGCCGACGCTCGCGGACAAGCCCGTCGGCTCGTGAACCTCGAGACCAGCGCCGTGATCCGCGAGCAGGGCGTGCCGTATGTCGTCGGCATCGACAAGGACGGCAAGCACCTGACGCTCGGCACCGCGTACAAGCAGTTGCCTGACTACGCGACGTTCAAGAAGGTCGCGCAGAAGCTGATCGCCGAGCAGTTCTAGCGCTGTGTCTGGCGCCCGTCGCTAGCCCTTCTCCGTCGCCTTTCCAGCGTTGACCCAACCGGCGATGCCCTGCGGCATGATGAAGACGTTGATGTAACCGAGGTTTTCCGCTGCGACCGCAGCGGCATGACAGGCGTGTCAAGTCTCGTTGTGGCAGTAGAAGATCAACGTCGCTGCCTTGTCCTTTGGCATCGCGTCGGCCGTGACCTCGTCGAGCCACTTTGCCGTCGGGACGTGCGCCTTGACCCAGCTCTCCTTGGGATTGTCATCGAAGACGAAGGTGTGACTATCGTGCGCGGCGATGCGCGCCTCGACCTGATCCACCGTCAGCGGCTTGAGATCTTTCTGCGAGTGCGACAGTTGCGCGTCGCTGCTCGTAGAGCATCCAAACAGAGTCGCGACGAACAGACCGGCGAGAAGTTGGCGACGTTGCATGGCGCGAGTGTATCAGGCGCGCACGTTGGCTGCGGCACTGACGCCGCATGACGGGGCGCTGCCGCACGCGTTCACGTACGTCGCGAAACCCTCAAGCATCATGATGTGGCCGGCGGCGCAGGTCCCGGGACATCAGCCCGGGAGCGTCACTTCTTCTTTGGCGCGGCCGCCTTCTTCTTTGGCGCGGCCGCCTTCTTCTTTGGCGCGCCAGCCTTCGTTGCTTTGGCCTGCTTCTTCACATACGCGGCAAACTCCTCGCCCTCGTGCGGGAAGTCGTCGGCCTTCTCCTTCTTGTGCCGCACGGAGCCCTTCTTCGCGTCGAAGACCCAATCACCGGAGTCGACGGCCTGCACGTAGCTCTCGAGCGCGGCGCGGAAGCTCGTGCCGAGCAACGCGACATCGCACTCGGAAGTGAAGGTGATGAGCTGGCCGCTGGTCCCCTTCGGCGCGGGATGGAGATCGAGGTAGGTATTGTCGCCATCCCAATACTCCGAGCCGGCGATCGGGATGCGGCGCGGATGCGACATCACGTTGTAGACGCCGCCCTCGATCGCCGGCTCGTCGTCCTCTTCGTCGTTCTCGCGCTCGTCCTTTCCACGATCGCGGAGAGGGAGGCGAGCGCGCCGCTGCCGGGCATCCACTCGAAGAGCGTGCTTGTCTCGGGGTCGTCGTCCCCAGACTTGCGCTGCTGGCCGTCGTGCAGGAGGAGCGACGCGCGGAAGTCCGCGGGGAAGGTGAGCTTCATCTTCTTCTCGGCGTCGGCGATGGCTTTCTCGGTGGCACCCGGCCGGAGCCGCAGCGTGCGGCCGTTCTTCTGCTCCCACCCCTCGAGTCGCTGCCAGAGACTTTTCATGCCTCGTGGTGCGCGATCGCGCAAGGCTGGTAAAGGCCGCTTGCATCATCACCCGCGGCCGACGGCTTCCTTCGTCGCCCGCGGCGGGCTGTTGAGGCTGGCGGCGTGCAGCGGCGGCGGCGGCACCGACGAGGTATCGACGACGCACGCGCGTATGTTATCGCGTGCGGCGCGCCGTCGTCGCGAGCTCCTTCGCCAGTAGATCCGCGACGGCGCGGATCCGGGGAATCGCCAGAGACGCGCGGCCGGCGACCAGGTGCGTCTTCGCGGGCGGCTGGCGAAGATCGATCGCGAGCTCCACGAGCGTTCGCGGGGGCTCGAGACGATAGCGAAAACCAGTGAGCACGAGCGCTCCAGCGCCAGTCTCCGCCGCGCGCATCTGCACGAGAAAGTCGTCGGCGCCGAACGCCGGTGCGAAGCCAGGGATGATCGCGGCGAGCTGCGGGTTTGGGGGGGTGTTCTCGAACGGGGCGCACCAGCCGACCCACGCGAGATCCGCGAGGCCGTAGCCGCGGGGCAAGGTCGCCGCGTAGCTCGGCGCCGCGTACACTGCGATGGGATGCTCGACCGCGGCGATGACCTCGAGGTCGCGCTGCGAGTCTCTGCGCGAGGTCGATTGCCAGCGGATCGCGAGATCCGCCTCGCGGCGCACGAGATCGACATAGCGCGTGGTGGCGACCACCTCGAGCCGCACGTCGGGCAGCTTCTTCCTCAAATACGCGGCGACCGGAGCCACGAACGCGTATGCCATGCCGGGCGCGGCGCTGATCCGGACCACGCCGCGAGGATTCGCATTGGCATCGGCCACCGCATGATCGACCTCGGCGGCGCACTCCGCCATCCGCCGCGCCGGCTCCAGCAGGCGCTCGCCGAAGCTCGTCGGCGTGGTGCCCCCGACGGCCCGCTGGAACAACGCCTCGCCGAGCTCGGCCTCGAGGCCCGCGAGCCGGCGGCTAACCGTGGGCTGCGTCAGGCGCAATGCGCGAGCCGCCGCCGACAGCGAGCCGGTCTGGTCGATCGCGAGAACGAGCTGGACATCGTTCCAGGGGATATGCACTGGCGTATGGTGCCATGCCATTGCGGTCACTTTCCATTCGTTCCTGCAGACCCCAGGGTGAGGGCATGAACACGACGCTTCTCGCTGCTGCACTCGTCACCTCCGCCACCTCGATCGGCTCAGCTTCGTCGATCCACGGCGACATCGAGGTGGACCCCACGGCCTATGTGCTCGACGGCTACTCGCTTCACGTCGGCATTGGCTACGAGCACCTACGGCTCGATCTCGGCAACTTCGCGATGGCGCTGCCGCAGTTCGTCCACGGTGACGACGGCTTCAACGTTGCCTTCGATGGCTACGGCGCGAAGCTGCAATACTGGGTCCGCTCGGATCAGACCGGTCTGTTCGCGGGCATCGATGCCGGCGTGGTGCGCGTGCATGCGCACCTGCAGGGCTCCGACCTGAGCGCGGACGATACGCAGATCGGGGCCGGCGTCCACGCCGGTTACCGGCTCTCGCTGCCGGCCGGGTTCTACGCCACCGCGTGGCTAGGCGTCGGGTATGCGTTCAGCGCGGATAATGTGATGCTCGGCGGCAAGACTTACGACGCGTCGCCATTCAGCGTGTTTCCCGCGATCCACCTCGGCTACCGCTTCCAGTGACCGGCGGGGGACCGGATCGATCTCGCGCAACGCGACGTACGCGGCGCGCCCGCTCATCTGCGGCATCACCATGTCGAGCACGATGCCGCGGTTGACGCGTCGATTCTGATCACTGGATCTCGACAGCGATGCCGGCTCGTCCTCGCCAAGGCCGAGCGCATCGATACTCAGCAGCTCGAACTCGAGTTTGCGGCCAAGCTGCGCGAGCTGGACCTGCTCTCGGGACGCCTGTCCCGCGCACAACCAAAAAGCGGCCAACCGGCCGCCACAAACTCTCCGACCTCGATCTGCCCGAGGAGCGCTCGATTTGCCGCCAGGATCTTTAGTCGGGCTCGCGCGGCCGGAGCACTACGCCAGCGCGTCGACACCGCGCGACGAAGTCCTCCATCTGCTCGGACGTCGCGACATCCGCCACCTGTCGAGGCATCGCGAGATCCACCTCGAGATCGATCCACCAGCTGTTCGCGGTGTAGTCGCTCGCTAGCATCGCGAAGGCTGCGAGATCCGCGTCGCACGCGAGCTTCGACACGACGACGCGCCACGGCGTAGGCGGCTGTGGCCGATGGTGCAGCTCGACGCCGGCGGCACGACACCGCTCGGTCAGTGAGTCGACGCGCTCCTGCGTGCCATCAGTGCCACGCGTCGCGCTGTACAGCTCCGTGTACGTCCATCCTCCACCGTCGAGCGAATTCAGGTGATCCGCGAGAAAGCTCGCGAAGCCGCGCTCGCTAAGGAACGTGTCCTCCGTGACCAGCGCATCGGCCGGCAGATCGTTCGCGAACAGCACGTCGTCGCGATACTCGAACATCCTCGACAGCGCGAGCGCGTCGTCGATGTCGCGGACTTGGACCAAGACCGCCTCCCACTCGGGCTCCTGCGGTCCGTAGGTGACGTCGATCCCGAGCCCCATCCGACTCATGGTGCCACGAAACACTGCGGCGACGTCGGTGAGCTCATCGCGCCTGCCCCGACCACACCCGAGATCGAGGCTGAGATCGTTCGCCTCCACTACGCCGAGCACTGGCCCGTCGGCACGATCGCGGCGCAGCTCGACGCGCATCCAGATGTCGTTCGTCGTGTGCTCGGGTTCGGCGAGCCGCGCGCCCCGTCGCAGCTTCGCGCCCGCATCGTGGATCCATATCGCGCGTTCGTCGACGACACGCTGACGCCCTATCCCGAGCTCCTTGCGACGCGGCTCTACGACATGGTGCGCGAGCGCGGCTACGCGGGCTCGGTCCGGACGCTGCGCCCAGCACTGCCACCGCGTCGAGATCATCGGCGAGTCGTGGCGTGACAAGCACAGCCTCGATCCCGATCGGCCACGGCCGGCACCGAGCCGGTCACGCCGCAAGTCGAAGGCCGCTGTCGACCGTCAAATCACGACGGAAAAACGTCCGCCATTAACAGGAGACGGTCATTGCCGCACGAAATGCGAAGCCATGGTCGAATGAGCTCGACCCCGAATACCTCCGCGTCTTGAGCCAACTTGGTGCAGGCGCAATCCATATGAACGATGGCGACGTGTCGAAGCAGGACGCACTCGGCCACGTGCGTCTCACGATCACCGAGTTGCTTGAGCGGATCCACGAGGCGCCAAGGAAGAAGGCGGACCGATTGGCCAAGATGGAGGTTGCCGCGAACGCGCTCGAGAAGTGGTGCAGTTTCCAACCTTGGGGATCGGACACGTCCGCCACACGCTCGGAGCACAAGGAAATCGACCTGCGGTAACCCGAACGAATTTCGTCACATCCGGGTGCGCGGTCGCGCACTATCTCCGCATGAGACATGGATCGACACCGTGCGCGCGCTCTCGGCACTTGACCCTTGCGCTATCGCTCCTCGCCTCGACCGGGTGTGTCTCCGGAGTCGATGATCTCAGCACCATCGATCAGTCCGTCATCAACGGCGTCGAAATCGATGCGTCCCTGATCCGGTCGCGAGGACTGGTGCGTGTGTCCACCCTGACCGGAATCAAATGCTCCGGCGTCCTACTCGCAAACGACTTGGTGCTAACGGCGGGGCATTGCCTATCGAGTAATACGCCGACCGGTTGGACGGAGATGTTCGCCGAGTACGACGGCCAGCGACAGGACGGCGAGCGGTTCTACTGGTTCGGCACCTGGGACCGGCCCACGCTGGGACCCGACCTCGGCCTCTTGCAGCTGCAGGATGGGTTCGAGATCAACGGCTCGCACACGGGATTCGGGCATGCGATCGAGCCCGTCACCTCCGACGAACTGGCGGGCCGAAAGCTTCAGATCTACGGTCGGGGTAACAACAGCAACACCGGGCCGGACGGATGGGATGTCTGGCGTCGCGGCGAGGTCACTGGACTACTCAAAGTAGACCCGTACGACGACGAGTACGCGTTCTGGGATGGGCTGACTGGGCAGATGACCGCGCCGGGGGATTCAGGCGGCCCGAGTTTTATCGAAGACGAAGCTGGGGTGCGGCTCGTCGGCATCCATTCCACCGCCAACTCGCCGGGCACCTGCGCTGTCACCGACAACTGCGTCGGACAAGACATGCTCGTCTACCCCGACTTCTGGGCTCTCGTCGGGATCATGGACCAGCCGTACAACATGTATGACGCCATCGAGGTGTTCGACGTGTGGCGCGCCGAGCTCCGCGTCGGGCGCATGGACGACCAGGACATCGACACGGCGCACTGGACGCTGACCGCGCAGAACGCCCAGCACCTCGCGACCAACCGCTTCGAGGTCGCCGCGCACGCGACGGGCTTCGAGAGCGCCGACAAACTCGGTCTCGCCTCCTCGAACCTCTACGCGACCGTGCTGCAAGCGCGTCCCGATATCATCGCGAACGCAGAACTCGACGCCTTCTACGACATCCACGAGACCGAGTGGGCACAGGCGCAGCGCGTCGCGATGTCGGCGTGTCGCCAGATGGGCGGCATGGTGAGTGGGTACTTCACCGGCAACCAGAACCGCGGCTCGGATTACGAGCTCGTCTGTTTCAGCGGCGGCGTGATTAACCGAACCGCGACCTGGGCCGAGCTCGACGCTACCGGCTACCGCGTCAACGGAGTGGTCCAGACCCCGTATGCGCAGGCGATGCGCGCAGCGCAGTCGTGGTGCCGAAGTCGCGGTTACGTATCCGGCTACCTCACCGGTCAGCAGCGTCGCGATAACTACGGCATCACCTGCCAGCACCTCTAGCCAGCGGTAGTGTTCAGGTGAGCGGTCGATACGTCGAGGATGCAGCTGGAGCAAAGCGCGTGACCCTATCGACTTTCTGATTGAGGGTGACGGTTTCGGGTCGCGACCAAGATCGCATGTGGCGAGCCCACCGTCCCGGATGCTTGCTCCGTGCGATCTCGTACGTCTTGCGTCGCGCGGCTAGGATCGCGATGTCCTCGCCGGCATGACGGGCCGCGGGCGGCACGTAGCCGATACCACTGTGCTGATGTTCTTCGTACCCGTTCACGGGGTGAAGTCCGGATCTCCCCGCGGCACGCTGGGGATCGACTTCTCGGATCGCGCGTGATCTAACGAATGGGTGAGCCCGACCGACGAGCACATCGACCGGCTGGAGCGGCAGGTCGAGAAGCTGCTGGCGACGGTGGAAACACAAGCAGTGACGATCAAGGCGCAGGCCGCCGAGATCGTCGAGCTGAAGCGCCGGCTCGGCGAGAATTCCTCGAACTCGAGCAAGCCACCGTCGAGCGACTCGCCTGCCGATCGTCACGCCCGGCCCAAGGACGCACCAGGGTTCATTACGGATCTCTCCAAGTGATGGAGATTCCTCGACGAAGACCCGATTTTTCGAGATCGATCAACTTGGGATCGCGCGGACGAGGGTCGCCGCAAGTGCTCGATCGCGCGGTCGATGCCTCGTCGAGAAGGGTCGAACAGCCCAACTCTCTTGCAAGCAACGTAATGAACCCTG